>Ga0180431_10001329_pt1 | contig 34881 bp, 30 predicted proteins | sample SS_ome_11_FD_132459 | JGI IMG/M metagenome (GOLD analysis project Ga0180431, IMG submission 132459) | Hypersaline lake sediment archaeal communities from the Salton Sea, California, USA - SS_1_MS_1 metaG | ecosystem: Environmental > Aquatic > Non-marine Saline and Alkaline > Hypersaline >... | reverse complement strand
TTGTGAGTGGCATCGTGAAGGCAATCGGAGCGATAAGCAAAATTATTCTTTTAACATGTCCGCGATGGTGATATCATGAACAGGAAGATGAGCATATGAGGGTTGTCAAGAGAGTAAAATCACCAAAGAATAGCCTGAAGGATCTGGTCTCTGCTTTTGATGAACTGGTATTCAGAAATGTTAAGGAGCAGTATCCTCATAACTGGGGGGATGCTTGTATTCAATCCCTTTTCCAAAGCATATCTCTCCTGTTGCGACGAAAGCGGATCCGCTTTCCCGGTGGCGTTATCAGAACATACGGGGCACTGTACTCGCTCGCGGATGAGCCGGAGAAGAAACTTTCAGATATCGCTGTCCTCTGTAAAATCAATTTCCATGATGGCAAGAGCGTTGAAGGGGCCACCTTTCTGAATGTGCAGTTGAAAGACCCCGATAAGAATACCTTTCAGGGATTCCGGAAAGATGAGCTCAGGAGAATGGAATCCATCGCATCGCATGCGCAGCTGCTTCTCTGCGATTACGACTGCATCACCGGGATGGCCTTTACGTCGATTCCCGAATCGATAGTCGGATACATGCCGACGCCCTGGGAGCAGTGGGTGCCCTTTACCTATGCGGCAACGGCACCGGTTGGTCTCTGTAATGCCCTGGGAGATAAAAACACGAGTCTCTACAAGGTTTCGGTTCCCCTCTCATATCAGTTCTGCTTTCGCTATCTCTTCGGATTGGACCTCGAATACCGGAGTATTCCCCTTGAAGTTGCCAGAGGACATCGGACGGATAAAGGACAGGCGAAGTATCTCATGCTCCTTTCGGTGGCGCACGGAGGTTCTGCATTACAGCTTGATTTTGACTTTGACTCAGAGAGGTATACGGCGCTGAAGGCATGACTGGCAGCCGTTCAGGCGGGGAACACCGCCACCGCTCAGGTGTGGCGTTTTCACGAATTCTCAATCTGGCTGACAGATTGGATTCTGGCGGTGTGGCGATAAAAGTAAATTGTAATACATTCCCGATTTCTGTTATTATTTCTTCATAGTGTGATTGACGCAATACCGTCTGTTACGCGGTCAATCTTTGTGATGGACTGCCCGTATCATTTATCTGTTATGGGGGAGGAACGATAATGAAGAAGACTATTTTCATGATACACGGCATGTGGGGAGGTCCCTGGTACTGGGAGAATTACAGGAAGTACCTTGAAGGGGAGGGCTATAACTGTGTCGCGACAACGCTCCGCTATCATGATATGGATCCCCAGGATACACCGGATCCCCGGTTGGGGACAACCAGCCTTCTGGATTACGCATCAGACCTCGAGAAGGAGATCGCTCAGCTCGATTCGAAGCCGATTGTCATGGGCCACTCCATGGGCGGCCTCCTCGCACAGATACTCGGAAGCCGGGGAGTGGCAGAAGCGCTGGTGCTGTTGACGCCCGCACCGCCGCGCGGTATCATGGCCATTACCCCGTCAGTCCTGCGCAGCTTCTGGGGCATTATGATAAAATGGGCTTTCTGGAAAAAACCGATGCGGCAGACTTTTAAGGCGGCGGTCTATTCCATGATGCATCTCCTCTCTCCCGAGGAGCAGCGGGCGGCTTATGACCGGTTCGTTTACGAGTCGGGGAGGGCAGCCTTTGAGATCGGGTTCTGGCTCCTGGATATGAGAAAAGCCAACAGGGTCGATGCGGAAAAGATAACCTGCCCCGTGCTGGTTGTTGGCGGCAAGCAGGATCGCATCACGCCCGCTTCGGTTGTGCGAAAGATCGCAGCACGGTATGCAGGGGCAACCTATAAGGAGTATCCCGATCACGCGCACTGGGTGCTGGCAGAGCAGGGCTGGCAGGATATCGCTGCCTTCATCGCCGACTGGCTTGGATCGCTCGGCAGGAGATAAAAGCGTTAGGGTGTATCACACTGTATCCCGGTCGATTGCAGCATCGTGGCACGATTCACTTTATACATAAAGATCATCGCGGCCATTGGCATCTTTTATCTTGCCTATGCGCTCCTCGTCTTTCTTTTGCAGAGGAGCCTTCTCTTTCCCGGCCAGTACATTCCGGAGAGCGCATCGGGGATTCAGCACGGTGATTATGAACAGGTATGGTTGCAGACATCCTATGGGAGGGTCGAGGCATGGTATCTGCCGGCTCCGCGGGATGGCAAACGTCCGGTCGTGCTCTGTGCTCACGGCAATTATGAGCTTCTCGAGCATTTCTTCCCGAATCTTCTGCCCTTCCGCGACCTGGGAGTGAACGTGCTGGCCGTTGAGTTCCCCGGCTATGGACGTTCGGAGGGATCTCCCTCAGAGGATTCCATTATCGAAGCGTTCACTGCAGCCTATGACTGGTTACTGAAGCGGGAAGATATCGATGCGGGGAGGATCTTCGCCTACGGTCGTTCGGTTGGCGGTGGCGCAGTCTGCTCCCTGGTCGCCCGAAGAGCGCTCAGTGCCCTGATTCTGCAGTCGACATTCACCGATGTGAGACAGTTTTCCTGGAGATACCTCGTTCCCCCCTTTCTGGTGAGAGATCCCTTTGACAATCTCCGGGCGGTAGAGCGTTTCGAGGGCCCGGTTCTCATCTTTCACGGGCGATATGATGAGATAGTACCGTATCGAAATGCGGTGTCATTATCCCGGAAAGCTCATAGGGCCGTACTTGTAACCTATGATTGTCATCACAATGATTGCCCGCCTGATGCCAATGCATACTGGCGGCGCATACGGGCATTTCTCAGTGACAACAGTATCATTGCTGTTCGGACGCCTCGATAGATTACTCCAGAAAAGGGGTTGATCGGTTTCACGGCGTCCCGGTGGATTTCTGTGAAGGACGCCGGTTTGTAAAAAAACTTGCCGAGAAATGTACTCTGTATTACAGTACATCCACCGAAAGAGGGTTTTATTGTCCGGGGAGTTATTGATCGGTATATTCGGTATAGTGCCAATGGACATTTGACCACTGCTGCTGACAGTGGGTGATAATTAAAGCATCAATAAATACAGTAATTGATTCTCGAGGCTATTCTATACATCAGAGGGGAAGGTGCATATGGCCGGTAAAGGTGGTGGCGAAAGGAAAAAGGGAGGTTCCGGAACCGGGAAATCCCGCAAAAAGTCAGATACAGGACGTGCTCAAAGCAAGCAGAATGAAAGTGCGGAGAAGGAGCTGATAAAGCAGCTCGGCACAATTCTTAAGGAGCTTGATGAGGAGGGTTTGAGATTCCTGTTGCAGCAGGCGCTTGTACTGCAGCACAATATGCAGGTTCGGAAATTACAGGAGGAGCTCAGGAAAACATCCGGGAAGAGTGAAGGAAAGAAGAAAGCTCCGCAAGCTGCTGCGGATGATGTGGACGTTAAAGAGGGTGAGGGTGGGAGCCATTTTATAATCATCATGAGAAATTATCGTAATTTTTTCGACCGGGGTGAGATGAAAAAGATAGTGCGAATGTGCCATGTGGCATCGGATGCAGGGGACGCTGCTCGACGTCTCTTTAACTGGTTTGCTCAGAATAGAAAGGATGTCTTGAATAACAGCTCGATTCATGAGGTTACTGATCCGCTGCTGTCAAATATGTACACCTTCCTCATAAATCGCTACACGGTGAAGGAGGATTAGTGAACAGCTCCTGTTTTCAGCTCCGTAAGGAATCATGATTAGTTTGGCAGCATAAACGGATTATGCCGGATTGAAATCGCTGATTTGACTGAAGATATTCGTAAAGATGTGCGGTTCTCCTCTACCGGCAGGGAGAGAAATATTCTTGCGGGCGGTTATTCTTTTTATGATAATGAGATCGAATTGTAGTAACGATAAAAGTAACAGTCAACGGTGAAGGGGTTTGATATGTGGCAGGACAGAATAGTTTTTGAGAAGGATGTGGTTGTCGGGAAGCCTTTTGTGAAGGGGACGCGTATCACGGTGGATTTTGTGCTGGATCTCCTTGCAAACGGATGGAGCTATGAGGAGATCGGCAGTAACTATCCGCAGCTCACCGAGCAGGATATCAGGGCCTGCCTTGAATATGCTTCCAGCGTTATCAAGGATGAAAAAGTATTGCTGATATGATTCGCCGATTCAAAATAATTGCTGATGCGAATGTCCCCCTCCTTGCTGTTCGTCGATTGCGGGAAGAGGGTGTTCACCTGCTCAGCTTTGTTGAAACCGATAGAATCGTTACCGATGATGAGATTATTAATTTCGCACACCGTGAAAAAGGGTACCTCATGACCTTTGATCGCGATGTTGCCGATCTGGTTGTCAGGAATAACTATAAAGCTGAAGCCGTTATCGTTCTTGCCTTCCAACCGCGTTCAGTTGAATATATCGTTGACCGGATAAAAAAAGTTCTGAAGCTTTCAAAATCAAATCTTGACAAGAGCTATGTCATCGTTGATGAGAAAAGGATAACTATTCGAAACCTGAAAGCGGAAAATAGTACGTGAGCTCATACTGCGACTTTCGGGAATATGCACTGAGCGATTGCAGTTTGCTCTCTTAACCCCGATGGGATACTCCTAAAATCTTTTAACTTCTTTAAGCCGCTGTTCGTTATACAATTGTGCTCCTTCGGATATGTCTTGTCACCCGGTTTTCATCGATAGTGGAGTGTTCAAGAATAGCATGTATGTGACATAATTTTTTGATTGACAGGTTTTTCATTCTTAATTGTAATGATAAAATATTGATTTTTGCTTCCCGCCTGGCGGGGATGTTTTGTTCTGATCAGTTCATTGTTGTAATGGTGTATTTTCATTTTCAACGCTGTAATGGCCATGGATGGGTGCGCTCTCTTCCTCTCCTCTCTGCGGGAGAACCTCCGGGAGAGCGCATTTCATGATGGCAGGGGTGGGGATAGCATGAAACTTGAAGAGTGTAAGAAATGTCCGCATCACGTTATGCACGTTATCGACGAGGTTCTCTGTCAGTACTGGACCAACGGTGAATATCGTGCAACCGGTTACAGTCACCGTGATAATACTGTCTATGTAATCGGATGTCCCATCGAGGAGGAGCTCACGGCGAAACCGGTTGCATATCGTATATCTTCCTAGCGCTCTCCCCGGATCATCTCCTCTGACAACCGAGCGTCGATTTCATTATTGACATCCTCATGAAGAAGGAGTAGAGTATTGAGTGCTCCTTATTGAATTGATAACTCGCTCTCGGGGGTTTTCTTCTTACAATCACTTCTCCATGGGGGTATCGCATGAAAAAGATCTTTATCATTTTGGGTATCGGTCTTCTGCTCATTGCTGGCATTCTTTTCCTGTGGCTCTATAGCTTTATTCCGGATTATGATGGTGTAGTAACTGCACCGGGGCTCAAAGAATCGGTGGTGGTGAAGAGAAACAATTTTGCTGTTCCCACCATTGACGCAAAGAACGAAGAGGATCTCTTCTTTGCGTGGGGGTATGTCAATGCGCAGGATCGAATGTTTCAGATGGAGATTAACAGGCGGGCAGGACAGGGTCGGCTCGCTGAATTTGCTGGCGAGAGCGCCCTCAAGAAGGATATCTTCCTCAGGGCGGTCGGATTCCGGCGAATTGCACGGCGTGAGGTCGGAAAGCTTCCACCGCGAATAAAACTGCTTTTCCAGAGATATGTTGATGGGGTGAACTTCTATCTTGATACCAATGGCGCCCCGCTCTCCTTCTCGCTTGTCGGTATCAGGTCTGAGCGATGGCAGGTCGAGGATCTGCCGCTCGTCGGGATGATGCTCAACTGGGTTATGAGCTACAACATGAAAGAAGAGATCATGTTTCAGGAGATTGTCCAGAAAATAGGTGCCGACAGGGCAAAGGAGCTCATGAAGATATATCCGGAAGCGGCAGGAACAATCATCGAGGGGACCATCGGCAGCGAGGATCTGAGAAAGCTCAGTCGGGGCATCGTTGAGCTTGAGCTGGTACGCGGAGGGCCGTGGGCGAGCAATAACTGGTCAGTTTCTTCAAAGAAGAGCGCGTATCGTGGCGCAATCCTTTCCAACGATCCGCATGTTCACTATTCAAAGCTCCCGAACGACTGGTATCTGATCCGAATCAGGGTGGGGGATCATGAGGTGGCCGGAGCACAGGTTGCGGGTCTTCCCATTCTCGTTTTGGGATACAACCGTTCAATTGCATGGGGAATTACCAATAATAATGCCGACATGGTTGATCTCTTCGTTGAGGACGTTGATCTCAAAGCGGGCACGTATCGCTATCAGGGGAGGCAGGTGCCGCTCGATACCCGTGAAGAGACTTTTAACATTAAGGGCAGGGATCCGGTAACAATGAAGATATCCTATGCGAAGGGGAGACCCCTTCTGCATCAGGTCTTTCCCGATATGAAAACGATTGTCAGCTTTGCCTGGACCGGATTCGATGGCATGGGTATTGAGGGCTTCTACCATCTGACGAAGGCGAAGAACTACAGAGAGTTTCTGCGTGCGGTGAAGGGGATCGGTATTGCACCGCAGAATATGGTGTATGCCGATCGTGAAGGGAACTGTGCCTATCAGCTCGTCGGGTGGTTGCCCGACCGGATAGCCGGAACCGGTACCGTTATGGAATCCGGTTCGCGACGGGCGCGCAACTGGAGAGGATACCTTCCCTTCGAGCGGAATCCGAGTGTTGCCAACCCTGCCCGGGGATTCGTTGCAACGGCGAACAATATCGTCTCGAAACGTGCCCCCTATATGAACGGGATGTATCATCCCAGCTATCGGTACGAGCGCATTGAGGAGATGCTCCTCGAGAAAGACAAGATTGATGTGGAGTATATTAAAAAGATGCACATGGATGTGAGAACGCTCGTCTGGAAGCGCGTCAAACCCATTGTGCGGGAATATATAGATTCAGCAAAGGATAAGCGAATACCGGCGGCGCTTGCACTTTTAGAAAAATGGGATGGATCGGTTGACAAGGATGCTGCAGCGCCATCGCTCTTCAATACCTTCGTGGTGAGATTCATGTTCAACACCTTCTCCGATGAGCTGGGTGATGAGCTTGCCGAGATGTATGTCGCCAACAGGAGGGTGAGCCTCGACCGGCTCTTCTATCACATCGAGAAGAGAAGCTCTTTCTTTGATGATGTATCCACAGCGGAGAAGGAAACCGTTCGGGATATCGCCACTCGATCCCTGATCGAAACCCTGGATATTCTGCAGGAGGTCTTTGACAACGATCAGATGTCATCGTGGAAATGGGGAGAGATCCATCAGATCCACTTCAATCATCTGCTGGGCAAATCGAAAATGCTTCGCCCACTGGTCGATTTCGGCCCCCTTCCCTACGAGGGGGACTGCGATACGGTCAATAACGGGCTCTTCCATGAGATGAAACCACCCTTCGTCTCCGACTTCGCGGCCGGCGTGCGTATGATAGTTCGCTTTGACGATGAACCCCGCGGCTGGTTCATGCAGATGACGGGCGAGAATGGATATTTCATGAGCAAGCACTATACCGATATGACGAAGCAGCATCTTCGCGGCGGGTATTTCTGCATGGAAGAGGAGGAGCAGATCTACGAGCTTCGATTCAGCCCCGAGGAGCAATCCCGGTGAGGTGAGGCCGAAAGCTCCTATTTGATAATCTTGTTATCGGCCTTGACCTCCCACAGGACGATCTGTGGAAGCTTCTGATCGAGTGAGTTCAGGAAGGTGGATACCTTGTTCCGATCGAGAAGTGATGGATCGCTCTCCAGCCTGAATCGCGATGAGGTCGCATAGGCGTTGAGTTTATCGACGAGCCTGCTTTTTAATATGTTCTGCCACTCGAGAGATCCCTTCTTCTCGAAATAGTCGTAAAACTCATACTTGTCCTTGAACTGGGGCAGCGCGACCTGATCGACTTTCCACTTCGGGAGGGAGATATTTGCACCGGCGCTAACCGTTTCCTTTGTTCTGTTGATGGTTTCCCGTATGGTAATCATGAGGAATTCACGTACATTTATCTCGTTTTCAAGGAAGACGATAAGCTCACCGAGATTCTTGAACTGCGGGGCCTTTATGAATTTCTCGATGTAGGCATCCTTGCCTAAATTCTGCTGTTGTGCTCGATCACCCGTGCCATCACCGTCGAGGATATCCCGTATCACCAGGGAGTACTCCCTGCGGAATTGTAGCAGGTTGCTTGATTGATTTTTCGCGAGCATGCCCAGCGCATTGATGGCTTCGGCAATCGTTTCGAGTGGGGCATTCTCGTATCCGCCTGCCGAGATGATTTTTTCCTCTACTTTGAGTATAACCTCTTTGTAGCTTTCCCGCGCCTCGACATCCTTCAGCGCACTGGCGAGCGCGCTCTCGTACTGGTACACGGTGCCATTCTTCTGGAGCACCTTCAGGAGCACCAGTCCGTTCCAGAGATGTGCGGGGTTGAGGTAATTCGTCATCCTGAAGGGATCGGGGAAGTACTTCGCATCGAGTGTCGGATGATTGAAGCAGTGCAGCGGATGGCTTTTTTCGGCGGTGAGTGCATGGTAATCACGGGCGCATTCTTCGAGTGAATTGATTTTAAAAATGGGAAATCCCAGGAGTATGCCGATGGAGATCATCTCGTAGGGTTTGCACAGATTGGGAACCTCGAAGGTCTCGACACTGATATTGGGAATGGCCGCCTCGCGTTCCTTGTAGTGATCCATTCGCGAGGGGAGATCGTTCGGGGCGCTCTTTCCCGGATCGTCACCCTCCTCATAGGTGTCGAGCGAGAAATTGGTGATGGTTCGATAGTACTCCATTGCATTCAGTCCGGTCGCATCGACATAAATGTAGGGGCGCGAGTAGGTGTCCAGCTTCTCCAGGAGTTTTCTGACGGGAATCTGCTTCTCGTTGAGAAGTTGCTTGAGGGAGATGTTATCGAAGTTAAATCCCTCAAAGCGCGAGTGAATTATCTTGAAGAGCTTCTTCTTGAGCTTCTCAATGTCAATCTTCAGCAGGCTCGTCTCGCTGAGGTTCAGCCCGTCTTCAATATTTTCATCGGTGCCGTAGAGAATGCTCTTCATCTCCTCGATCGGCTTGTCGAGGAGATTGCCGTACTGACTCTGGATGAGCTCACGAATCTCGTCGCTGCTCTTCTCAAGAATGGAAAGTCCCTGGGTGGAGATCAGGTAGGTTTCAATGAATTGCGCCTGATCGTCTTCTCGATCCATCTGTACGAAGTCGATGTCGTTGCAGAGATCCTCGATGGAGAGCTTTGAGTAGAAGTACTTTTTCAGAAAGTCCTCTATCTCCTTATCATTGATGAGGTAGAAGAAGAGGGGGTTTTTCTTCTCCAGTATCTCGAACTTCCCGGCATCGATCTCCTGCTTGAGCTCCTCCAGGAGCGCGGCGACCTTATCCTTGAGAATGTTCACCTCGATGTTCTTCAGGTTGAAGAGGAGCGCCTTGAATTCTCTCACAAACGATTCGGCCGAGGTGAGCATCGATTCAAAGACGAGCTGGGCGAAATTGAAATTTGCCATCTCAATTACTGCATCGGCGATCTGCTTGTCGGCTCCCTTTTCGTCTGCCATCTCGATGAGCTTCTCCATCTCCTCGGTCGAGTAGCGGGCGAGGGCGACGCGCTCTTTGTAGTACTTCTTCTGATAGAGCTCCAGCTTATCGAGGAGCATGTTGATAACCGCATCGGCGAAGAGAAAACCCTTGTTGGGATCCTTGATGTATTTATGTATCTCCGCGGTGAGAACCGATTTCATCTTCTCAATCTCGATCTGATATCGCTTCTCCATCCGGATGAGGAGGTTCCTCTTAATCTTCTCCATCTCCTCTTTTCCGTAATCACGGAGGATGTTTTCCATAACAATAATGAGCCCCCGCTTCTCACCCTTCTGCAGGGCTGCCTGCATTTTTTTGGCGTAGGATCGAAGCTCAACCTCGATGTCCATCTGATAATCGGGATAAATCCGTTCGAATATGAGCCGGCAGTTCAGCCGCAGCGCTCTGACGAGCCCCCGGTTGATGTCACCAAGGGTTTCCAGGAGGAGCCGCGGATTGAGCGGCTGGAGAAAGGACTCTATCATCTTGAGAGCGGTTATCTTGTATCCCAGCTCTTTGAGGTGGGGAACGGGGTAGAGGACGCGTGATATGCCGAAGGAGTTATAGCACGCTTTTCGCTTTGAGGCTTCCTCCTTCGGCAGATAAATGGATGCCCTCGTGGAGTCGTTGACCATTCGCTCCTCAATGGCGCCGCCGACGGTCGAGGCGACGAAGGTTGAGATGAACTGCCCGGTGAGCTCCTGCACCTGATCGCGCCCCTGCAGGGAGTTGCCCGCCATGTTCTCGACGTCGAGAAGATAGAGCATGCCGTCCTCGTAGAGGCGATCGGGAACTTCAACGACACGCCCGGAGGGATATTCGGCCCTGAAGGTGTTGCCGCTCATGAAGAAATCGATCTCCTTCAGTGCGGCGTATGCGTTCGCGCGGGCATTTCGATTGTAGACGACCCGCTTGAAGGCTGAGGGGAGAACGAGAATGCCGTAGATGCGCGGTGCCGGCCAGTAATCCTTGAAGATATCCTTGACCAGCGCGGTCAGATCGAGGATCATCCCGTTTCCGGTCCCGCCGACTATCGAGCAGGTGATGAAGATTGAGATCTGGCCGCTGCGCTTGAAGTGCCGCACCTTGAAGGTAAAGGTTTTGTCAGCGAAGCTCGATCCGTTTATCTCAAAATAGGGTCCCTTTTCATCGACGGGGAAGTGCTCAATGGTTATCTTCCCCTTGATATGGGGGCAGAGAATTGCACGAGCCTGTTGATCGGGTTCGATGGTGGCAATGTAGTGATCCGGCGGTATCTTTTCGCTGAAGGAGTACCGGTTGACTCCCCGCTGAATGGTGAAGGAGATGGTCTCGTCCTTCTTGTCCTCGCCCTCTTTGATATCCATGAGTTGAAAGTATTTCGGCTCGTCGGGGAGCTCCTTCAATCGATCCCGCTCCTTGATAAGCGTTTCCCGTATCTTCGCTTCATTTACCATAAAGGCAATGCGACCGAGCGGGCGGGTCTGATTGGCGCCCTGTCCCGCCCGGGTTGAGATATCGTAGACATCGGGATTGGGAATCCAGCTGAAGCACCGGTCATTGGCATGTTTTTCCCTGAGGAATTCAAGGGAGAGCTCAGATGGCGTCGGAGAGGGAATGTAGAGCATCCGCCGCTCCTCCTGGTAGAACTGATCGGAGGGGAAGCGGTACATGCCTCCCTTGCCCTCGATGCTCGTCTCAATGTCCGTGGTATCGATGCCAATCCAGCGCATGTAGCGGTGCGCTTCGGTGGGGAGGTTCGACTCAATCCATCGCTTTGCGGCAATCACCCCTCTCATCCCGGAGCCGCCGACCCCGATGATCAGGGACTTTCGGACGGTCGGTTTATCGTCGCTGATTATACTCTGGATCGAACCGTGAATATCATCCCGTGCCATGAAATTACTCCGTCGTGAAAGGATCGACCATTGGGTACAAGCCGTCGTCGGTCGGAGAGCCGGTATCGTAACCCGGATATATCTTATACAATCGAATAAGAAAGTTTTTCTCAATTTTTGGAATACCGGCTTTGGTCTTTACCTCGTACTCCTGATTGAAGAGATGGAATTCAAAGAATCCGCTGATGAACTTCCCGTCCTGATTGAGACGGTCGCCGAGCCTGAAGCGGACGGGAGATTTCGGCTCGAGTGATTGAAAGGTCGGATCACCGGCTTCGTCCGGCTCCTTCTTGATGTAGATGCGCTCACGGGAACCCATCTCCCTGAAGCCATCGAGACCCGGATAGTATATCAGGACCTTGCCGTCTCTCCTGAGATCCAGTTGATACTCTTCCATGATGACATCAGGGAGATCATATATATCCCGATCGCGCCGGTCTTCAAGTATTCGAATGTAGAGTGACAGATGGTTGTCGATTATCTCTGTCGAATAGGTTTTGATATTTCCCTCGCACTGGCCGATGGCAATTGTCTTTTCCATAACATTTTCCTTCGCCAGCGAGTACTTGAAGATGAGGCCGGGATCGGGAAGCTCCTTCGGTGCAATCCGGGTGGCAGCAGGGGTTGCGGCCTTCTGCTGCGGTGCGGTTTTCCTCCGCGGCAGGATTTTCGGCCGCGGAGGGGAAGTTTCGCCGCTTCGAAGGGTGATAACAAGTCTTCTCTGCAGGTAGATGATGAGTATCAGCAGTAAGATGACAATCACCGCGCCAAAGAGAAGGTACTGATAGAATTCAATATCCTTCTCCAGCTCATATACTCTCGGATCAATATGAAGCGCCTGGATTATTTTATGTAAGAAGATTTGCATTCATTCCTCCCGTCTTTGTGATTCGGGTGATGCTCTCCGGTGATAATACTCCCTCTCTTCAGGATCGTGCAGTCGGCATATCGTTCATTGCGTCGGAGATAAGCTCCTTTTATTGATGCTAGCCACTACAAATGTATCCCGTGTATGAAAGAATCGGTTGAACCGAAATATAGAATATTGTCAACGATGATGGGTGACCCGTTAATATTGCCATCGGTGCCGAAGGTGAAGTTCGGTTTACCCGTTTTGCTATTCAGGCAGTAGAGGTGATTGTCTTCACAGCCGAAGAAGATCCCATTCTCGTGTATCAGCGGTTCGGTGCGTATCTTGCCATTTGTTTTAAAACGCCACACCTCCTTGCCGAAGGTATTCAAGCAGTAGAAGATACCGTTATCGGCTCCGAAGTAGAAGAATTCCTCGTTGTCGACAACTTCCGAAACAATGGAGCTGTACACCGGTGCCCGTGCAATGAATACCCATCTGAGCTTCTCACCGGTACCGGGCAGACAGTAGACCGATCCATCGATGGAGGAAGCTAAAATATAATTCCCCCTCTTCGAGACGGTTGGTTTTGCCCGGATGGCGGCATTTGCCTTGTATCGCCATACCGGACTGATGCTGCTCCCCCCGTATTCGAATGCGTTGAGCTGCTTGTCCTCACTCCCGATGTAAATGACGCCCGAGTGAAGGAGCGGCGTGGAAACCGTTCCGTCGATGGGCATCACCCAGAGGGATTTCCCGATTGCCTTTGCTGCTGCGCTCTCGTAATAGGCCTCGTAGGCGCGGAGGCCGTCCAGCGAAGCGATAATGAGTATCTTGCCGGTGGCAATAGGCTCGGTGAGGATCCCCTTCGGCAAGTTCTCCTGCCAGATCACTTCCGGCTGTATGGTCTTGGTGTTCTCCGCGGCATCCTTCAGGCCGGTATTGACGGCGATGACCAGTCCCTGCCTGGTTGTGCAGTATATGATGCCGTCAGCGTAGGCAGGGGTCCGGATTATGGAACCGGGTATCTTGAACTTGAGTATCGGTTTCAGCGCGCTTCCCTCAGGGGTCAGGAGGTAAACCTCTCCGTTCTTGTTGCCCGCGAGAAGAATCGTCCGGTTCGTTGTGTCGGGAATTAATCTGATGCCGCCGAGTATCGGGCCGCCGGTTTTAAAACTGCAATATTCAGTACCGGCATCTCCGCTGAGTCCCGCTTCTCCCTCTTCTGCTTCAAGGTCGCTGAGGGTATCCGGCTGCGATTGTCCACCTTCTACTCTGAATTTTTCGTTTACCAGGAGATCTTTTTTAGGATCAAAGGACTTCAGTGATTTTACGTAGGGATTGCTCATCGCGCACCTTTCTGCTGTCATTATGCGAATTGTGTTCCGCCCCCCCATCGGGAGGAGCGCGGGTTATTAACAAAAGTATACAGAATGAGAGGTGCTTGTCAATTATTCTTTTTTGTACGGGGTGACGCTGGCAGGATAAGCTACAGTGACGTGACAGCGGCGGAGCCAAATCAGGCGATGTGACGGTCGCGGGGCTCGGTCAATGGCGTTAATGACAGTATCTCATTTTTTGAAAAAAAAAGATATCACAGCTCAACCCGGGTCTTCAGCTTTTTCTCCCGCTCGAAGCGCTCTATGGCGAGCTGAATCAGCTCCTCGATAAGCTCGACATAGAGGAGGCCGCTCGCCTCCCAGAGCTTCGGATACATGCTTATCTTCGTGAAGCCGGGGATGGTGTTTATCTCGTTGACGATGACCTCGCTATCGTTTCTGAGAAAGAAGTCAACCCGCGCCATCCCCTCGCAGCAGAGCACCTGAAAGGATTGCACGGCCAGCTCCTGCACCCGTTTGGATATTTCGGCGGAGAGCTTGGCCGGTATCTCCAGAAGGGCGCCGTTCTCGTCAATGTATTTAGCCTCGTAGGAGTAGAACTCATGCTGGGGGAGTATCTCGCCCGGAACCGATGCCCGTGGATTCTCATTCCCCAGCACCGAGCATTCAATCTCGCGTCCGTCGATAAATTCCTCAATTATGACCTTGCTGTCGTATTCGAATGCCGACTGCAGTGCACGGTTGAACTCGTCCCTGTTCTTCACCTTGCTGACGCCCACCGAGGATCCGAGATTTGCCGGCTTGACGAATAAGGGGATGCCGAGCTCCTCTGCAGCGGTGTCGAAGGAGATATCATTTCCGCCGCTCCGATGCCACACCAGAAACCGGGCAATGGGGATTCCGGCATCCCGAAGGAGCCGCTTCATGACATCCTTATCCATGCCGACGGCCGAGCCCAGGACGCCGGCGCCAACGAAGGGGATATTGGCGAGCTTCAGCAATCCCTGGATGGTCCCATCCTCTCCGAAGGGGCCGTGCAGGACAGGAAAAACAACATCGACGGCGCCGATTCTCTGCTGCGTGTTGATGTTCATCAGCTGATTCGAGTCCTCACCGGGAATCAATCCAACCTCATCATCAGTATGAAAGAGCTGTATCTGCTTCGGATCGTTCGCATTGAGGAGGTAATTGGTATCCTCGTTCAGGTACCATTTGCCCGAATGATCGATGCCGATGAGCACAACTTCGAATTTGCTCTTATCAATCGCCTCGATGATGCTTTTCGCCGATTGCAGTGAGACCTCGTGCTCGGCGGATTTCCCGCCGAAGATGATGCCGACTCTGATCTTCTCCTTCATCAATAACTCCATTGTGCCGCGGGATTACTGTTCCTATGTAATGCCGCCGATTTTATGTGCGGATGTATCAGATCGAGCTGATTGCAGTAAAACAGATGAATAATGTTCACCGTCAGTACAGGAAGATGCGATTTTTTTCAAGATATTTTTATACGGAGCTGGATTCAGGAACGTATATCGCCGGTGAGCTCCTCTATGACCGCAGAGAGTTCGGAGCATCTTCCGATAAAGTCGGGCTCGGGGATGTCGGGAATCCCCTTCCTTTTCAGTTTCAGAATATTCGCCAGTGATGATTTATCATGTTTGATGCCGTCGGTCATCAGGAAGGTTTTAATTCCGATCTTCGCGGCGACCATATCGTTGACGAGATCATTCCCCACCATCAGGCACTCCTCGGGTTTCTCCTCTATCTCTTCGCAGATTGCCCTGTAGTATTCGAGGCGGGGCTTGCAATAGGACATGTTTTCCATATGCGTTATAAAATCAAAGGTGCACTTAATTCCGGTCCAGGAGAAACGCCTGATCTGGCCCTCCCGGGGCCAGATGGGATTTGATGCAATAACGGCTTTGAGGTGCATTCGTTTCAGGATATCGAATACGGTTTCAATTCCCGCCGGAACGGTAACGAGGTTCCTGAACGAATCCAGCTCCGTTGTGTAGAAGCGGAGCAATCGATCCCAGAGCTTGTCCCGGTGCTCTTCGTAATCCGCGGTGAAGACGTTCAGGAAAATCTCTCGATTGAGAAGCGATCCGTCGTTGCGCATCAGCGACTGCGTTGCAACGATGAGCTTGTCTGGAAAGATGTCGGGCGGCATGATATCCCTGAACGATTCGGTGATGCGGGGGATGAATCGCTTGAAGAAATCCATCTCGTCGTAGAGGATAAGCGTGTTGTCGAGGTCGAAGAGAACAGCTTTCAGCATGGGATATCCTATTCGACCTGAACGCTCGGGATGAATTCTACAATGATCTCTTTAACATTGCTGAAGTTCTTCAGGATCATCTCCTTCATCGCCTGTATCTTCGTAGCATCGGGTGATTGGTGGCCCGTCAGGGTCAGGTAAATCGTATAGACATGCCTGTGCTTCTTTGTTTTCATGTTGAAGATTGATGTCTGGGGGAATTCTCCCTCGATGCGTTCGGTAATAAGACGCTGCACCGTGCCTATCCGGTATCCATCGTACATGTAAAAGCCGATGGGTATGGCTATGCCGATGAGGATGGCGAGTGAGAGGACAATCTGATAGAGCGCCCGCTTCTTCACCTCGTCCTGATCCGCTCGAACGGGATGAATCTTCATAACCCAGAAGACCACCGCTCCCGCCAGCGATATGGAGACGAGGTTGATGATGTAGAGGATAAGAGCGCCGGTGGTGACTGCCCGGTCAAAGGTGCCGACGCCGATGCCGACGGTACAGAGGGGAGGCATGAGCGCGACGGCAATGGCGATTCCGACGAGAGAGTTGCTGACCTTCTTGTTTGCGGTTCCGTAGGCGCCAACGAGGCCCGATGCGATGGCGACGAGGATGTCAAAGAGGGACGGTTTGGTTCGTGAGAGAATCTCCTGGTTGAAACCGGAGAGGGGTACCGCATAGGCGATGATCGCCGAGATGACGATGGCCCAGAAGGTGCCCTTGACAATGGATTGAAGCGAGGTCTTCATGAGCTGCAGGTCACCCCAGATGACACTGAGAGAGAATGCCAGAATAGGGGTCATGAGCGGCGCGACAATCATCGCGCCGATAATTACGGCGGTGGATCCCTGAATGAGTCCGGTTGTTGCGATGACGCAGGAGAGGATGGTCAGGATGTAGTACTCAATGCTGGGCCGCGCGTTCTCTGAGAGCATCTGATACACATTGAGATCTTCCTTCTCTTTCTCTTTTATCTTCCGGTACTCCTCCCGCTTCTCGACCCAGAATCGCGGGCGAAGGAAGTTCCTGAGCGTTCGCTCTTCGGGAACGACGACACTTTCGAGCCGTTCTTTGACATCGCTCCGGTCGGTCCGCTCTTTCTTCTCTCCGGGTTTCTTCTCCCCCTTCTCCCTGACTTTCTCCTTAACGCTGCCCTCAGCGGCTTCATCGACCTTTTTTCGGGAACTTTTCGGCTCTTGAGGCGATTCTTCTACCGGTTCCTCCCTCCCCATGATCGATTTCATTGCCGTAAGAAAAGCTTTTCCTCTCATGTGATTTCTCCCTGCTGAAAGATTGCACACCTGTGAAAATGCGCATGCCCGAGTGATAAAGCATACAGATACCGTCGCATGAGAAGGCCTGATGATCCGATGTGTTCATCGTGGATGAAACTCACTGGATCCGCAGAGCATAGGAATGATGTTGAAGCTGATGGGAGCGTTCCTTTTACCGGAAGAGGCCGCACGCGCCGGTGATTGACGGTGAGCATCTGTAGCGTGCTGCGTGATTGCTCATCGGGAAGAGTGCACCGGTTGAAATTTCTTCGATTATGCATATATCGGATACCGTCCCTTCGGGGATCGTATTTCTCAAGAGGTTAATTTTTTTCGCTTCTGCTCGTACATATTCGCGTCTGATTCCTCGATAAGCGATTTTATCTTCGAGGGGGGGCCGATACTGATGCCGTAGGAGAAGAGCACCGGGAACCCCAGCTTGTCCGATTCCCCGTTCAGCTTATTGAGGTTCCTGATGAGTCGACGCTCGACCAGTTCCGTGTTGGCGTCAGGCGGCACGCGAATAATAGCGAGGAACTCATCTCCTCCTATCCTGAAGAGAAAGTCATCGTTTCTCAGCGATGCGCGGATGATGCGGGCGAGATGCTTGAGGACGAGGTCGCCCTGCCGGTGTCCGTGCATATCGTTGATCTGCTTGAAGTTGTCCACGTCGACCATGATAATGGCAATTCTGTTGGGATCGTCAACCCGGCGAAAGTGTTGAAGGCTATTCCAGTCATCGACCAGATTTTCCAGCTTGTGACGATTATAGAGGCCGGTGAGCGGATCGGTACTCCCCATCAGGAGGGCCTCTTCATAGAGTGTGGCATTGGAAAAAGCAATTGCCGAGAAGTCGGCAATGGTTTTGAGTATCAGGTAATCATCCTCGGAGAAGAGGTCATTTTCACTCCTGCTGACGAGCTCGATAACACCGTAAATGGTATTTCGAAAGATAAGCGGAACCGCCATCACCGAGCGGGTGGTGAATCCGGTTATCCGGTCGATCTTATCGGTAAAGCGGGAATCCTTCGATGTATCGGGAACGTATATCGGGTCGCCGGTTTCGGCAACGGTTCCCGCAATTCCCTCGCCGGGCTGCAGCCGGATATCCCTCACCAGTTCCGAATCGATACCCTTGGCTATGATGAAGAAAAGCTCGTTGGTGTTGGAGTCGAGGCGCAGGAGGCTCCAGTTCCCCGGCTCAAAGAAGAGACGAACCTCCTCCATGATGCCGTCGAGTATTTCCTCAAGTTCAAGGGATGAGGTGATGAGCATTCCGATGCTCGCAAAGAGCTTCTTTATTTTGTACAATTGTTCCATTGTTCTATAAAAAAGAGCCGAATTTTTCCCATGAATTTTTCAGGTGTGCATTTTATTCAAGGGATTTTTTTTCTTCAAGATAAAAAAAGAGTGCAAAGGTTCATCAATAATAGCAGCGGGGAATAATTTTTCGTTTTTCAGGCAGTTCTCAGCATGCGTATCCTTTTTTTATGGGAACGGGTGGGAAGAGGAAGGGAAGTTCACTTACGGGTTGAAGTGTGACACGGTGTTATAGTTATTGGTAGTGAAAAAAATACTATGAACCAAAAAAAATGTTGACAGGATCGTTAATAATGAATATCATGTTCATTATTAACGGGATTTGCTAATGGCTCAGATACTTAAAGAAGACATTAAGAAGAGGATAGATGCTGCGGCGCTGAAAAACTTCAGTGAAAAAGGATTTCAGAGTACTTCAATGTCAGATATCGCTCGAGATGCGTCAATTTCGGTTGGGAATATTTATCATTACTATGCAAGAAAAGAGGTCCTCTTTTACTCTTTAATTTCACCGGAACTGGTCAACCGATTTAAGGCCCTTTTGATGTCAAAGTATAGAATGGCTGATGGCCTTGAGATGAAGGAAGTGCGGCATTATGGACCCATGAACCTGCGAGATGCAGAGATGCGCGAGTTCCTCTTTCGCTACCGGCTGCATATGGTGATACTTTTAAGCAGAGCTGAAGGAACACGTTATGCTGGCTTCAAGGGTGAGTTGGTTGATTTCATGATGAGCAATGTCAATGCCTATCTTGACACAATGCGGGTAAAAAGCGAGATAGAGCTGAATACGTTGACGCGGCACGTACTGAGAATCGTTTACGAAAATCTCCTGAACGCCTTTATCGAAATATTCTTGAACTACAAAACTGAGAAGAAAATAGCGGAGTCATATGAACACCTAATGGATTATCACTATCTCGGAGTTTCCAAACTGTTGGAATAAAATTTTTTTACAATTTAAATAAATACTCAATTCATTTTTAGCATATGGAGGTGATTAAAATGGAAAAGGCAAGGGGAATAACCAGAAAGGCGTTTATAAGAAAGGCTGGGCAATTCGCAACGGTTACCCTTGCCGCTTCGGCACCCGGCATGCTCATCTCCTGTGCTGATAAATCGGTTGAGACTGATGATTCGGTGATACTGCAGCTTGAAGGGCTGAGAAACACGTTGCGACGGGGGCATTGCGCTCCAGCCATTATGAGCACGCTTGTAGAAAATGCGGGATTCGCCGGTGAGAGATGGATAAAGCTTACAGCGGGTTTGCCCGGCGGTATCGGGAATTTCGGTTCGGAGTGTGGCGGAGTAACCGCTTCTGTCCTCTTTCTGGGAATGGAATACGGCGATGATATTCTCGGAGAGAAGATTCCCCGCATTATCACTGTCGGCGAAGAGTATCTTGAACGCTTCAGAAAAGTGCACGGGGCGATAGACTGCCGGGAGATACGAAAGCCCGGATCGGGTATTCGTCCCTGCCTGAAGGCAATATGTTTATCGCCCGGCATGCTCATGAATCTCATGAAGGAGACCATCGTCGAAGAGGGAGGTGAGAAGCCAGAGGCATACCGCATGCTTCTCTCCTCCTTGCGCAGCAGCGGCTTTCACTGTGTCCACAGCGTCCTTAGAGAACTGGACGATATCATCGAAGTCGATGATGATCTGCTCCGCGCCTCATGGGGATTTCTGGGAGGGACGCTTTTGCAGGGAATGACCTGCGGCGCGCTTACCGCCGGCGTGCTCGCTATCGGATCGAAAATAGAGGAGATTGAGGACAGCTACTGCCGCGTTTTGCGGATGCAGAGAATGAAGATGTCCGGCGGCGACATGATGCGGGAAGACCTCAATAAATTTAACAGAGCCATCAATGTCAGCCACGGGCTGGTTCTCTGGTTCGAGGGTGAATTCGGGAGCACTCGATGTCGCGATCTGGTTCACACTGACTTTTCAAGCCCGCGGGAGGTGTCCAGGTTTGTGCGCGGTGGGATGGGTCGCTGTCGCGAGAGAGCCCATCGTGTTGCGGATCGGGTGAGGGTTTTGCTCAACACATAATTCTGGTAGTACGGGCTGCCCTGGCCGGTGTCCCTTCAGATTATCGCCAGTCGGACGCTCATCGGCTTTGCCGTCGGAATCAGCGTGCTGCGCCTGCACCACTGGTCTATTCACGGGCTGATTATGGGAATGATATTCAGCCTCCCGCTCGCCTTTAGCGGGCTCAGGGCACCCGAAAGCCCGGAATACAGCACGATAGGGATGTTCATCTGCACCATTGTCCTGGGAATGGTATACGAGCTGATTGTTGAGATCATCACCTCGGTGCTGTTCGAGGCCCGGCGGGAGGGGTGAAGGTAGATACTATGATGACATGGCCCGTCTTATCGTGAGATCTGCTCTTATTGACTCGTTCCACATATTAAAACTCAGGCAAGCGGGAAGTGAAATTCAGACAGGATTACAGGATGATAGGGATTATGATTTATCCTGGCATTATTTGTTTAACCCTTTAACATTAAACGAGTGCCTTATTTTGAAAAGCCTGACATGATTTCACTAATGTAATGACTGTGTAATAAATTCCCGTTATCCTGTAATCCTGTCCAACTCTTCTTATCTATCACGAAAGAATACGATCTTATGTTTTAGCGCCTCTTCCCCTCCCGGAATGCTTTAAGAAGAGCCTTCAGATCGGGAAGCAGCCTGTCCCCTTCCGCTGTTCTGTAGAGATTCTTCTGCTCCTTCGGATCCGTGGCGAGATCGTAGAGGAGGGGATCCCATCCGTTCTCAAACTCAATGTACTTGCGGTTTTTTGTCCGCACGCCGAAATAGGTCGGGTATCGTTCAGGGTAGTACTGCCAGAATTCCAGGAGAAAAGCGTCCCTTCCCGTCGCCTTTCTATTCGTGAGTGCGGGAAGAAGGCTCTGCCCCTCCATGTCCTTCGGAACGGGTATTCCCGCAAGCTCGAGAAAGGTCGGAGCGAGGTCTATGTTCAGCGCCATCTGCGGCCGGCGGCTCCCCGGATCGCCGATGAGCCAGGGGGCGCGCACGATGAAGGGGAGCCGTATGGATTCCTCATAGGGGTACTTGATGCCGTGAAGGTGATGCTCGCCCCACATCATGCCATTATCGCCCATGTATATCACGATGGTGTTGTCCCTGAAGCCGCTCCTGTCGATCCTGTCGAGGAATCGCCCGATATCCTGATCCATTGCGGTAATGGTCTCGCAGTATTTCTTGAGCTGCGTCTCATAGGTGCCCATCATAATCCCCTGATAGACATTGTGATCGGTTTTGCCGAACCACCAGGACTCGACGCCCGGGGGAAGGTTGACCTTCTCATCCCGGTACATTCCTGCGATGCCTTCGGGGGCGTCGAAGGGAGGATGGGCGGGACGATGCGAGAGGTAGATACAGAAGGGCTTTCGGGAACCGTCCGGATTCCTCCTCTTCTTCTCCATGAATTCGATTGCCCGGTCGGTCACCTCTTCGGTGAGATACTCCTTCCGGGAGGGAACCTCCCTGCCGTTGACGACAAGCGGACAGTTGTGGTATGATCCCTGTCCCTCACGGTAGGTGTACGATACGAAGAGATCGAGGAAGGGGAGCTCCGGAAGCCCCTTGCCCGGCATATGCCACTTGCCGATAAATGCCGTGTCGTAGCCGTTTCTGCTGAGATACTCGAGGAAGGTCGTCTTCCGGTAATTCCAGGTTGTGTGGTTGTTCTTCACCCCGTGCGTTCCGGCATAGCAGCCGGTGAGTATGCTCGCCCGCGCCGGCGTGCAGAGCGCCGTGGTGTTGAAGGTGTTCCGGAAGAGAACGCCCTCACGGGCGAGCCGATCCATATGTGGCGTTTTCAGGAAAGGATGTCCCGCGCAGCCCATGAAGTCGGCCCGGTGATTATCCCCTAATATGAAAATAATGTTCGGCTTCCCCTGCATCCTCCCGGCGAGCGCTTCGGCGATATCGGGAGAGAGCCCCATCAAACCAGCCGCTGTCGTTCCCATCAATCCGAGCATTTCACGTCGACTTATATGATTATCAAAGGGACTGTTCTTCTTCTCTGACATGATATATTCCTCCTCTCGATTATTCTGAAAGCGTTCTATATGCCGGTTCCGAAGAGAACCCGGTAACCCTCAAGAAAGATGACAAAGAAATTCTCTCCCTTTCCCCAGGCATAGGCGAAGATGACAAGGAACAGACTCACCGTGATAAGCGCGATGGAGGCCGGTGTTATCACCCTCAGATCCTCTCCCCGATTCTTGAGCATCCTCCGCGCGATGAGCGTTCCGATGCCCATCTCAAGGATTACCAGAAAGAGGAGCCATAGGTTGAGCGGATTGAGATAGTAGTAGAGGCTCTCGGCGATGCTGTATATCGGGAGCTGCATGCAGCACTCCTTGGTGGCCCAGATGAAGGGGTTTATCACCGAGGCGAGTATTCTCTCTCCCCGGGAGGCGCCTCTGATATAGGTTGCCGTGTAGACGTAAAGTGTTCCAAAGGCCACCGAGAGGAAGTAGGTTGTCCCGAAAATCTTGGCGATGATGCGGTAGAGCGTTTGATTCTCGATGGACCGCGCCCCATAATAGCATATGAAAGATACGGCCATTATGGCAAATATAATGAGCACGGGATAGAGAAATCTCCGGTTAAAATTCTGTTTTTTCATGATCATCTCCTGATAGTGTTCTTATGCGGATCAGGGCTTTGCCTGAGCATGCGGGGGTTTGTTGACAATTGCAAGGAGATTTTGCTATTGTCGTTTTGCAATCCATCCCCGGGGATTCTTGATGAATTCCCGCTCCCATCTGCTCATGATCTCTTCCATCTGCCGGCCTATTTTGGGATGATGCTTGATGACGTTGTAGTTTTCACCCGGATCGAGCTTCATGTCGTAGAGGAGCGGCCACGATGCCAGAGTGGGGACCGACTTATCGGAACCTTCCGGATGATAATCGTGACCGCCGGCAATTTTGCCGAAAAAGGTATTAGGCTTATCCATGGGGAGCGGAAAGGTATAGGTATTAATATGTCTGAAGTACTTCCACCTGCCGGCTCGCACCCCTTCGAGCTCGTTGAGATGGAAGAAGAAGAGGGCATCGTGAGGAGATTTCTTCCCCTTCCCGGAGAGGAGCCCCCAGATGCTCTTGCCGTCGATGATGCGATCCGCGGGGAGCTCAAGACCGGCGAGAGCGAGCAGGGTCGGGAAGAGGTCGATGTTCATTGAGGGCTCGCTGCAGACGCCAGCGGGAATGCGCTCCGGCCAGCGGGCTATCAGGGGTACCCTGAATCCTCCCTCGAAGCTCTGCCCCTTTCTGCCGCGCAGGATTCCGGGGCTGCCATCGTACCAGGGACCGTTATCGCTGGTGAAGAGGACGATGGTGTTCCGGTCAAGACCATTGCGCGAAAGGCACTTCAGTATCTCGCCGACGCTCCAGTCAACCTCCTGAACCGTGTCGCCGTGAGGCCCTCCCTTCGAGCTTTTCCAGAATCGCTTCGAGGGGATGCACGGTTGATGCGGGTCCTTGTGGGCGAGATAGACAAAGAAGGGCCCGCCTTTGTTCTTTTCGATGAAATCGATGGCCTCCTCGGTAAAGAGCCGGGTGTACTTTTCCTGATCGAGGCCGATGTCGGATACGAGAACCTCTTCATTCCGGCAGAAGGCCACGGGCCAGTCGTCATTGGAGGCGTTGAATCCCACGAAGTGATCGAATCCCTGTTTTCGCGGGTGATATTGAGGCTGCTTGGTGAAATCCCCGAGATGCCATTTCCCGAATGCCGCGGTGCGGTATTCCGCAATCTTGAGCGCTTCCGCAATGGTGATCTCCGAGGGGGGGAGCCCGCTTGAGATGCTCTCACCTTCGATGAGATCGATGCCGCCGACCCGCGCCATGAGATGAGCAAAACCGCGAATAACGGTTCTCATCGGAGAATCCTCAAAAGGCCAGATGGGGAAGGTCACCCCGGTCCGGTGCGGATACCGTCCGGTGAGGAGCCCGGCGCGGGAAGGGGAGCAGAGAGCGTTGCACGAGTGAAAGTCGGTAAATCGCATCCCTTCTTGCGCCATCCGGTCGATGTTGGGCGTACTGATTGACCTGCTCCCGTAGCAGCCGAGATCGCCATATCCCATATCGTCGGTCAGGATGATGACGATATTGGGCCGTTTCCCTCGAAAACCGGTAGTTTTTTTTATCAGCTCTTCGGTCGGCAGCGCATCTCTGACCGGATCCACGTAAGTGTCCGGATGAAAGTTAAAGCTCACGTCGTTACCGGTGTCGTCGTTGGAGCAGCGGAGCAGGTTCATTCCGGCGAACCCCATAGCGGTCAGGGCGCTCATTTTCAAGAGATGACGTCTTGTCACTGTTTTCTCTTCCACGGTGAGGCCTCCTGCGGGCGATATGCGATCTCTCTACTCAATGCTCTCTGACAAATAAACAATCCAGGCAGAGAGGGCGCATTCGATGATGCTATTAAGATGGTACAATGAAGAACGATAAAAGATAAACCCATCGGGATAAATCTGTCAATGGTAAATAGGGATAAAGAGCTTTGATGTTGCTGTAGCCCTCATCCATGGGCTGAGAGCCGCACCGCTATCAGGTATGCGTACAGGTATCGTTTGACAGACCGAGCATGTCCCGGTGTCTGATGATGAAGCTCCTCGCAACGCTGATCAGCATCTCCAGCTCCTTCCCGGTGAAGACTTCGTTGTCGAGGGGGATGTTCTCTAAGATAATCCGCTCGTTACCCTCAGCAGGTTTCTCGATTCGGGTGAAGAAAATCTCCCTCGTCCGGGAACTGAGCAGGGTGAATCGATTGATGAAATGTCCCTTTATCTCCTGCGGATTGTCAGCTGTTTCAATCGCTTCGCCACGTGAATTGAAGGGAACGCGAACCTCAAAGGGAATTCCCTCGGTATCGATTTTCCTGATTATTTCGGTCAGGATATTGGCAACCATTGCTCGCGCGCGCCCCGGATAGTCCAGACATGACCAGAGAATTCGGTCGAGCTCCGCCAAATAGTCTTCCATCGCTCCTCCCTGCTGGAACAGTATGCTCGCGAGTAATGTGCTGTCAAGAATAATGGGAAATGCTTGAATCTGTTTCAAATCAGGGAAGCTGCTAATTGCAGATGATGCGCGTCTCCTTCACGAGGCCTGTTGATTTTATTATTTACAAAATTCAACAGATTGCATAAAATGTTGTTTGATTGTTGATGCTGTTCTCTATCACTGAAGAATAAAATATACAGGGGGTTCGGAGATGGATGAGCGATGGTTGCCTTCAAAGTACTTTGCGCAGAAGAAGATTCTCAAGCTTGCCGGCGGAGAAATCAAGATATTCGATGAAAACAGATCCAGACTGCTGTTTTTCGTTCAGCAGAAAGCGTTCAAGCTCAGGGAAGACATTACGGTTTTCTCGGATGAGTCGAAGAGTGCGGAGCTTCTTAAAATTAAAGCCAGATCCATAGGAGACTTTCAAGCTGCCTATGATGTCACCGATGCCTCCTCGGGAGAGAAGGTGGGCGCCCTTCGCCGTCTTGGAATGACTTCTCTTGTCATTGACAAATGGGAGATACTTGATGCATCCGATAAGGTCATTGGGGCGGTAGTTGAAGACAACTGGATTAAGGCAATGATTAGAAGATATGCGATTAATATTTTGCCACAGAGCTTTAACATTTATTTAGATACGACGCTTGTCGGTGTGCTCAAACAGACGTTTAATCCTCTCGCCCCGCAGTATCAGGTTGATTTCGGCATGGATGCGGGCAACAAGCTGGACAGGCGCATTGGCATCGCGGCGGTCATACTCTTGCAGATTATAGAAGCCGGCCAGGAGTGATAGATTTTTATACGAAGACGGGTGATACCGCCGTCTCATAATGGCCGATCCTGCTGATACTGCACTGAGGTTCCTGTCATGTATGGTTCAGCGGATCGGTCGTGAACAATATCTTTCGGGTCAGTGTGAGCGATAATACCTGGGAGGAATAAGCAGCTTTTTTATGGATGACGTTCGTGTCGGCCTTATAACAGGGAACACGCTCCATGAAGCGTCGGATGTGCTTGCTCACGCCTTTCGGCAGGATCCCCTCTGGATCTATTTCATCCCGGAAGAAGAGGATCGTTTGCGGCTCTCCCGCATCAGCTTCAGGATGCTCATCCGATACACAATGCGTTGCGGATGCGCCCATTGCGTCGAGCCGATGAAAGGAGTTGCGCTCTGGCTCCCCTCTGATAAAAGTGGTATGTCCTTGCTCGATGAGATTCGATGCGGCGGCCTTTCCGTCCTGATAAACTTCGGTTCCGCCAGTCTCAGGAGAATGACATCGGCCGATTCATTCATGTTTAAGCTGCGGAAAGAGCACCTGCCGCGCAGGCACTGGTACCTCTCCCTGCTGGGAGTTGCTCCCGGGGAGCAGGGCAGGGGGTATGCCTCGCTGCTCATGCGGCATATGATCGAGAAGCTGGAAGAGGAGCGATTACCCGCCTACCTCGATACACAGAATGCCCGTAATGTATCTATATACGAAAGTTTCGGCTTTCGGGTTATCGATCAAAGGGTCATTCCGGCGACGAGCGTAACCCACTGGTCGATGATACGGGAGTGAGATAAACTTCATTCAATGTCCCCAAATAATTCATTTGACAAATAATATTTCGAGGCGTTATTGTAAAGGGCAGGTATTAATACTTGAAAGGGGGGAATTGAGATGATCATCGACACTCACTCACAGCTCTGGACTAAGGAAGCGATCGAGAGCTTTCCGGAGAAGATGGCGGCAGGATACCGGGCGATGTTCAAGGATTTACAATTTCCGGAGATCGAAGACACGCTGCAGGACATGGATGCGGCCGGCGTCGACAGGGCCGTTATCGTCGCTATTGACGCCGAGACGGTTTTTCATTACAGGGTCTCGAACGATCTCGTTGCCGAGATGGTTAACAAGTATCCGGATAGATTTATCGGTTTTGCGAGCGTCGATCCGAACAAGGGGAAGAAAGCCGCTAAAGAGTTACGGAGGTCTGTCGAAGAGCTGAAGCTTAAAGGATTGAAGCTCCTCCCGCACCTGATCGAGATGTATCCCAGCGACAAGGCTATCTATCCTCTGTATGAAATCGCTGTGGAGTATAACCTGCCGGTGCTCTTCCATTCGGGAACGCAGTTCCACTCCGGCACCAGGATTAAATACTGTCAGCCGCTCTATATTGACGACGTTGCTGTTGATTTCCCCGAGCTCAAGATTGTCATTGCCCATTTCGGTTTCCCCTGGTTTCACGAAGCGATGGCGATTGTTCTCAGAAATCAAAGTGTTTTTTTCAACATTGCCGGGTGGGCCCCCAAATACATTCCACAGGATGTCCTGCAAGCTATTCGGGGACAGCTCAGGCACAAGGTGCTCTTCGGGAGTGACTACCCGCTCCTGAGCAGGGTCAGGATTGTCAATGAGCTGAAGGAGCTGGACCTTGATGATGAAACGCGTATGCTCTTGATGACCAAGAATCCGAAGCGATTGCTCAATATCTCCTGAGGAAGCGATCTCTCGACTGTTTCACCTTGTCGATTGCTATTTCCATACCCTGCAAATGCACGGTGAGAGAGGCATCTGCAGGCCATCACAGGAACGGCTACAGGAAAGGAGTTCCCCGATGTATGAGCTGAAATTCGATCCTTTACTCTGTGAGCAGTGCGAAAGCATTGACTGTGTCATGAAGTGCCAGTACATAGATATGACGCTGGAGAAGGCACGGGACGAGCGGCTCAAACTTGCGAGGGGAGAGCACTCAACTATCCTGGAGGAGTGTGTTACCTGCTACGCCTGCGAGGAGTACTGTCCGTACAACAATCACCCCTTCTACCAGATCGTTGAGCTCCAGGAAAAGCTTGGCGTTCATCCCACTCCCAAGCCTATTGAGGAATCCCAGGTGCGGATGATGGCTCCACGGGGGAGAATCGAATCCGAGGAGCTCACCGAGCCGCTTATCGATCTCTGCTTCTTTCCCATGCTGCGGGGGTCCATTCGCGGCAGACTCTTCGAAGGGGCCTCGGTTATTCAGGGGAGTGATGTTTTCTGCAATCTCATGTTTCTGCACTTTGCACGTAATTCGGTGATCAAGGAGCGGCTGCCGCTGATTATCGACAACATCATGAGCTATTATCTCACGAGAAACAATATAGAGGAATTGATCTGCTTTCACGATGAGTGCTACGGCACCTATACGAAGTGGGCTCCGGCCTTCGGCATAGAAGTGCCGTTCAAACCGGTACATCTCTTCGAATACTTTCGCAGAAGGCTCACCGAGCTCAGGAGTGAGATTAAACCCCTGGATATATCGATTGCCTATCAGCGAAACTGTTCCACCCGATTGATACCGGAGATTGAAGATGTGCTCAATGATGTCTTTGATCTCATCGGTGCTCGTCGGGTAAAGCGGAGATACGATTACGAGAATGCGCTCTGTTGTGGCGGCCCCATGGAGGCACAGCAGCGCTTTGACCTCGCCGAAGAAAATCAGAACAAAAACGTGAATGACATGAAAGAAGCCGGAGTAACCCATTGTGTCTTCAACTGTCCCTTCTGTTTTTTCACCCTGATGGAGAAGGTGAGCAAGGCCGGGATAATGCCGATTATGATATCGGATCTCTGCCATCAGGCACTGGGTGAGTAATCGAGGAGGTTGCCGATGAGTTCCGTACGTGAGCGGCTGGCACAAATAGTCGGGAAGAGCTATTTCTCCGACGCGCCCGAGGAGCGATTTATCTATTCGAGGGATCCGGGGCTTCAGAAACCGCATGCTCCCGACTTCGTCGTCATGCCCGGTTCTGTCGAGGAGGTCCAGGAGATCCTTCGGCTCGCCAATGCCGAAAAGATACCGGTTGTTCCGATGGGAGGCGGTCTGGTTCTCTCCGGTCTTACCATACCGCTGCGGGGAGGAATCGTTCTCGATATGAAGCGGATGAACAGGATGCTCGAGGTCAATGAAACAAGCCGATATGCCGTTGTCGAGGGTGGAGCCTCACAGGGGATGCTGAAAGCCTATCTCGAAAAGCATCACCCTGCATTAAAGCACTCCCTGCCCGATGCTCCCCCCATCGCCACCATTGCAGGCAACGTCGCGATTCACGGATCCGGTCATCTCTCGCAGAGTGAGGGAGGGTTCCATTCGGAGATGGTCACCGGCTTGGAGGTGGTGCTCCCTACCGGCGAAGTGGTGAAGCTGGGTTCCTGCTCAACAGTGCCGGGATGGTTCTCGCGCGCGCCCCTGCCGGATCTGGTGGGGCTCTTTCTCGGGTGGAATGGAACGACCGGGATTATTACGAAGATAGGAGTCAAGCTCTTTCCGAAACCGCGATTGGAAGATGTTCTCGTTTTTATGACAGAAGATATAGAAACAATTCCCGATATTATCACCCGGGTTACGGCAACCGAGCTGGCGGAAGATCTGACGCTCTCCATTGCCCCGAAACCGGACTGGCTGAGAGGATTCCAGCTCACTATTATTAATGTGGTGGCGAATTCAGAGTCGGAGATGAAATTCAGGAAGAGAGTCATTATCGGAACGCTCAGCGAAGGTGCCTATTTTCATAATAAGGAGGCCGGCTTTCTCCCCCTCCCGCCGAACATGAAGTCGACATTCATGGACGCGCCACAGAAAATTTTATCGTCGTTTGCCGATGTGATGAAGGGTGGCGGGTTCGAATATGTCGGCAGCATCATGCCTGTGGAGAAGCTGCCCGAGGCCTGTCTGGCCGGTGTTGATATCGCCGAGCGAAACGACGTTGCCTATTCGCTGGGTGCCCGTGTTATTGGCAGGGGGCACTGTATCATGTTCTTCAACGCGTATCCCTTCAATCGCGCCGATCCTGATAATATGACACGAGCGGCACGGGCCCTCGAAGATACGAATGAGGTTGCTTTACGGATAGGAGGCATTCCCTGGAAGGCCGAATATTCCGCGCAGCAGCAGATATTAAAGCAGATGGATCCGAACACCTATAGGCTCATGGAGCGGATTAAGAAAGTTCTGGATCCAAACGGCATCATGAACCCCGGAAACTGGGAGGTCGAAGCATATGGAATTTGAGGATATCATACACCGATGCTTCCGCTGCGGCTGGTGCAAGCTGCCGCAGAATTTTGCCGATATCAACTGTCCTGCTTATTTGCACTATCGCTTCGAGACCTATTCACCCGGCGGCCGGTTGTGGCTTATACGGGCATGGCTGAACGGGGAACTGAATATGAGCGATCGCTTTCAGGAGATACTCTTTTCCTGTGCAACCTGCAAGAACTGCGTTGAGGCATGCGCGCTCCCGAAAATAAAGGATCTCCTGGTGGATATAATGATAGCCGCTCGTGAAGAGGTCGTCAATCGGGGGGTTATCCCGTCTCCGGTCAGGGAATACTTTATGGGTATTCAGAACCGGGGCAATCCGATGAAGCGGCCGCAGGCAGAGCGGGGCATGTGGGCTGATGGGCTCGAGATACCCCGTTTTGACGGTCACGACTATCTGTTCTATGTCGGGGATGTCGGATCCTTCGATGAATCGGCAGTGCTGATGACCCGTGCAGTGGCCTCGCTCCTCGGGGAAGCGGGGATTTCAATGGGAATACTTGCTGAAGAGGAAATGAGTGATGGCAATGACGTAAAAGCGCTCGGTGAGCGGGGCCTCTTCGAATACATCGCTGTGAACAACATCAATCTGTTTAAGGAACGGGGAGTGGGGAGAATCATTACCCTCTCTCCACATGCATACAATACCATGAAGAATGACTATCCCCTTCTCGGGGGCAATTTTGAAGTTTACCATTACAGCCAGGTTCTCAATTCCTCACTGGACAGAATTCCACCGGGAAATCTCTCGGTGACTGTTGCCTATCACGATCCCTGTTATCTGGGCAGGTGGAATGGAGAGTACTATGCACCGCGGAGTATTCTTGGCAAAATACCAGGCATGAACGTAGTCGAGATGTTTCGCACTATGGGCAACGCGCTCTGCTGCGGTGGAGGCGGCGGGAACTATTTTACCGATATGCTCGGATCGGGGGAGGAGAGTGCAAGCCGATACCGTATCAGGGAGGCATCTGAATCGGGTGCGGAGGTGCTCGCTGTTGCATGTCCCATCTGTTATAAGATGCTTCAGGATGCTGTCAAGGACGAGGGCTTGGATGATAGCTTCCGTGTTATGGATCTGGCGCAGATTGTCCTCGAGTCACGGAGGCGGTAAAATGCACCGGGAGCACTTCACTTTCAAATGGTACCGTTGGTATAAATTTTCTTGACAAAGAGAGGCAACCTATTATTATTAAAGTGTAGCGGCAGAAGGTGCCTCACTATTTTGCTGAGATGATTTCGTCAGAATAATGGTGATTCCTTTTTTATTTTAAGTTTTGCACCTTTTTTGCCGATTTCTTATTATAAGGTAATGGCAAAACTTCGTTTTGGTATGCGTGTTTGGTTTATGCCTTTTTACATTGAATTATTTCAGTATATACCCTTTGTCGGGGATCGAATATTGAATCCACGTACCATTCGTACGGTTAATGAGGGGCGATATTAAAATTTTAAAAGGAGTTACCGATGAAAAGGGAGGTTAAGTTATTTCTTGTTTCGATTCTCAGCGGTGTGCTTATCCTGCTCATTGGGAATGCTCATGTGGGACTGCAGGCACAGGAGCCGAGAGCCGCGGAGAAGGAACAACCGGAAGGACTGGTATGGGACTGGATGAATGATTTTGAAAACTGTGAGGATTGGCGTGCGCTTTCGACCTGTCCTCTCGGGGATACGAAAATACGAAAAATAGATGGAAAGCCGGTTAAGATGGAGGGGGGCAAGCTGGTTCCCATTCTTGGCCAAACCGATCTTCAGGAGCCGGATAAGAACATCAATCACGAAGCGAAATATGTCCTGGGCGTGAAAACCTATTATATGGACAGGGGGTTTGACCGCGTGGAGGTTTTTCCTCCCAATGAGTATATCATCAGGGGCAAAGCGAAAGAGATTCGGGTGTGGGTGCTGGGGAGAAACTTCAGGCACACGCTCTTTGTAAAGCTTCGAGATTACCGGGGAAAACTCCACAAGATTAAGATCGGCCGGTTGGATTTCTGGGGATGGCAGGAGCTCAAAGTGATCGTGCCCGGCTGGCTGCCTCAGTCAACGAGATATGCAATGCTCGATAGAAATCTTCACTTTGTGTCATTTTATGTTGAGTGTGATCATTACGAGGTTCCCGGTACCTTTTACTTCTATATTGATAATTTCAGAATAAGGACGGATCTCTCAGAATTCACCGGTGATACGTCAATCAAGGATAACTGGTAAAATATGGTGTGTACGTTAAGAATGGAGGCTTATTTATGAATGCACATAAATTCCTGATTATAGCGGTTTGTCTCGTTCTGGTCGTCGGGTGGGGCTTCATGAGTCCGTTGACGGTGCACCCCCGAATAGTGACCAATGTCGAGCCTGATATAAGTGCCGATCAGCTGAAGGCAATTGTTGTTGAAGATTTCGAAAATGCGGGGGATGAAGCCAAGTGGGAAGTTGAAACAGTACCGAAGATGCTTCAGAATCCGAAGAATCCGGAAGATAACCCCGTGGATTCTCTCGAGATCAAGTTTATTAATGGTTCTCCCTCGGATATGGTGCCTGAGAAATGGGCGAGCAATAATAAGGGATTGAAAAAGGAGAAGTGCCTGGGAATCCATTTCAAGTTTAAGTATCCGGGGCACAATTCAGTGCATATTATCCCCAAAGAGACGATCCCTCTTATAGGTCGATCCCGGGGGATTTCACTCTGGTTTCATGGGAGGGGGAACGAGTACGAGCTGGAATGCTGGGTCGAGGATTATAACGGGCAGACGCATATCCTGAAGTTCGGTTCGGTGAACTTTGTGGGTTGGCGACCTTTGAAAACTTATATTCCTGCAAATATTCCGCAGAAAATAGAATCATATCCGCAGTCGAGATACCTTAAAATAAAGCGGTTTGTTATTCGTGCCGAACCGGAGGCCCGAACTGTTGACACGTATATGTTTATAGATCAGATTAAGGTTTTGACGGATGATTATGAAGTAAACTTTGACGGACAGGAGCTCCATAAAGTATTCAAGGGTGAGACGAAGAAGTAACCTTTCGCATATCACGATTCCTGTCGTTACGAAAATATGCTTTTCTGTGGAAATACCCATACGGTGAGACGATGGGTATTTCCTTTTATTAAAGTTCTTGAAAAATTTGCTTGCAATAATACTTTTGGCGCTGAGGCAGGGGAAAGGGGTAACAAAAAAAGAGATCTTTTGCCTGAATATGTGGATTGCTCAGTGATGATGCCTCATCAGCGAGCGTTCATGCGTTCTTGCGTGAGGGAATTGGCAGCAGGCAGATACTACCGGCGGCCTCTGGGCCCTTCCCGGTCGAAGCAGTAATCGCATTAATGAAATGGACCAGCGGGGAGTTGCACGCTTGCCAGGGACTTCGAAGGGTGCTCGTTCGAGATAACTCCGGGAGTTGATTCTGAGCTATCAGCGGTGGCTTCGGCCCTCATGCCGGTGCTGAAACAGTGGAGCGGGCACCATTGAGGCGTTTCCCCTGACGGCTTTTTTCGGTTTCGCTCACTGTATTCTCTTCATACCGGACAGGGGACGGGGAATGGCGGGAGCGATCACAACTAATTTTGTGTTTAGGATACATCGATGGAAAATGAGAAACTACTTGATAAGCTCAATTCACTCTTCAAGGAAGAGTTATGGGGGAGAATTGAGCCGAAAGATATTGGCATTTCCAAATTTAAGATTCTTGATGATCTCTTTAATAGCCTGGTGAGAGTGGATTTGCTCGAAGAGGCACAGGAGAGATGCAGGGATCATCTTAAAGAACATCAGGATTCAGTTACCGCTTCGTATCTCATCGGTTTAATCGGTTATCACACCAATCGGTTGGATGATACCATCCATTTGAAGCGATTGATAGATCTCTTCCTCAATAATCACAAGTGGGCGGTTGCAGAGCAGATTGCCGAGAAAATCCTTGAGTATGGTGAAAACAGAGTTGCTCTGAAGGCAATGGCAATTTCACTTGAGCGGCTTGGAAGGCATAAGGAAGCGATTCCCGTCTGGGAGAATCTCATCAAGATAGATCGCTTTGACGCTGAGTTGGCGAAGAAGCTCGCCTTTGCGCTCATTGACGATGATCCGTCGAAGAGCATACAATATATGAAGCTCTCCATCGAGGGATTCATTAAAAACAACGAATACGATGAGATTGTCCATCTCTGGAACAAGCTGGTTTCCGTTTCATGGGAGGACATCTCCTTTTTCGAGCGTATCGAGAGGATGCTCGTCGATGCACGGCAGTTTGACCTGACGGCTACACTTTTGAAAACGCTTCTCGTGAAGTACCGGGATGAGGATAATCCCGATCAGTCTATT
>Ga0180431_10001328_pt1 | contig 34882 bp, 27 predicted proteins | sample SS_ome_11_FD_132459 | JGI IMG/M metagenome (GOLD analysis project Ga0180431, IMG submission 132459) | Hypersaline lake sediment archaeal communities from the Salton Sea, California, USA - SS_1_MS_1 metaG | ecosystem: Environmental > Aquatic > Non-marine Saline and Alkaline > Hypersaline >... | reverse complement strand
TAACTGCGAGCTCACACTTCGATTGACAGGCTGGACTGGCTCAAATACTCTCTCTGAGATCGTCATCGAATCATTTTGTAGATTACAGATTTTCAAGGAGGTGGCAGCTCCGATGCAGTTTCGAAGATATTCTATCATAAGTCGTTACTCATTATTCATAGTCATTTCAACGGTCCTTTTGATCACGGCCTGTGCTGTACTGCCGTTTTTTACACACGCCGGTGCAGCCGAGAACGGGAATACTAGAACGCTATACTTGATTCGCCATGGCGCCTACGACGAAGACGACGAACGAGATCCGGATACCGGGAAAGCCCTGGTGCCGCTAGGGATAGCCCAGGCGAAGCTTATAGGGGCCAGGCTCTGCTCCATTCCCGTGGAATACACGTCTCTTCACAGCAGCACTATGACAAGGGCGAGGGAGACCGCGATGGTGATCGGAGAGGAGCTTCCGCATCTAGAACTCGAGCAATGGCGAATCTTACGCGAATGCACACCGGCCACCTGGCGCGAGGACATAATGGTGGAGCTGGAGGAGGGGGAGGCCGATGATTGCGAGAGGCAGCTCGAAGAGGCCTACGAGAGGTTTTTCACCGCACCTTCTGATGATGATAAGCATGATGTTATCGTCTGTCATGGCAATGTAATACGGTATTTTATTACTAAAGTACTTAAGGTCGATTCCATGTCCTGGCTCCAGATGTCCATAGCAAACTGCAGCCTGACGATCGTAAGGATCAATGACGACGGCTCAATGAAGCTGCTCTGTTATGGAGATATCGGACATATTCCTGCTAATATGCAGACCGGGCTGTCCAGGGATCGAAAGCAGCTAGATATCCCCGGAAAATAGAAGGATATTAGTTCGAGGATTGCCATTCCACGATCTTTGATATGGAAATTGGAGAGAAGCTGCCGGTTCATCGTCGGCTGGAGCCGGAAAAGGCGATAACTTAAAATTATATAACGATTCTTTGAAACTATTTCCATTTTATCCAGTATTAATAGATATTGGTGGAAGTACGTCATAATTCAATCAATGCAACCGTAACCCTTTTATTGAAAGGAGTGAGCACATGGGCAAGCGGGAACTGCTGACGGTGATGCTCGCCGTGCTTATTGTGGCAGGCGCAGCCAATGCCGCTACCGAGAGCCGGCTTATGCGCTACCCCGATATCCATGGGGATAAGATCGTGTTTACCTATGGCGGAGATCTATGGCTGGTTCCATCTACAGGTGGGACAGCCACGCATCTCACGTCACATCCATCGGGGGAGGGTTTCGCTAAATTCTCGCCCGGCGGCGAGACGATCGGATTCTCCGCATCGTACGACGGGAATTTCGATATCTACACAATTCCCACAGAAGGAGGCAATCCCAATAGGCTGACTTACCATTCCTTCGGGGATCTGATCGTTGATTGGCATCCCTCCGGGGAGAAGATCCTGTTCAGGTCGGCCAGGGAGTCCAAAACAAATCCCGGCCCGCGCTATCGCAGGCTTTTCACGATCGATAAGGATGGGGGATACCCGGAAGCGCTGCCTCTCTTCGAGGGAGAGCTCACATCCTATTCTCCGGACGGTAAGAAGGTCGCATATAACAGGATGTCCAGAGAATTCAGGACATGGAAGAGGTACCGCGGCGGGATGGCGCAGGACATCTGGCTATACGATCTGGAGAAGAACGAAGTCGAAAAACTGACCGAGTTCAAGGGCACGGATGCCTTCCCGATGTGGTACAAGAACAGCATCTACTTCATATCGGATCGAGAGCATACGATGAATATCTACTGCCTCGATCTCGGCACGAGAAAGATACGCAAGGTCACATCGCACAAGAAATTCGATGTCAAATGGCCGAGTCTAGGCGGAGATGCCATCGTATACGAGAACGGCGGATATCTGTACGTTCTGGATCTGGTTACAGAGAAGACAAGGAAGCTCGAAATCTTCATTCCTGCCGAGCTGAATCTGAGAAGGCCCAGGTACACCATGGCCGCCAACATGATCAGATCCTATGCTATTTCCGGGTCCGGAAAGAGGGCGGTTATGGGTGCCCGTGGCGATATCTTCACGGTCCCAGCCGAAAAGGGAGAGGTGCGCAACCTGACCGGGACCTCATGCGTACGTGAGAGAGCCCCGGAATTCTCACCCAATGGAAAATGGGTCGCCTATTTCTCGGACCGTACGGGTGAATACGAGATCTACCTGAAGAAGCCGGATGGAACTGGAGACGAAGTGAAGGTCACGACCGGCCTCGAGGGATTTCCATTCAGGCTTCACTGGTCCCCGGACAGCAAGAAGCTGCTGTTCTACGATCAGACGTTTTCTCTCTATTACGTGGACATCGATGACAAGAGAATACATAAGATAGACGAGGACGAGTGGGGGGATCTCAACGATTACGCCTGGTCGTCCGACAGCAAGTGGATCGTATACTCCAAGAACGGGGACAATGCCAACAGCTCGATCTATCTCTACTCGCTCGACGAAGATATGAGCCATCAGGTTACGAGCGATCTCTACAACGACTCTGGTGCTGATTTCGATCCCGAGGGAAAGTATCTCTACTTTCTATCTAACCGTATGACCAACTTCCAGTTCAACAGGTATGAGTTTGATATAAACTATGTATATCCCACTTGCCTGTGCGCCGTTACACTTCAGGCCGATACGCCTTCTCCGCTGGCACCCGAAAGCGACGAGGTCGAGGTGAAGGAGGACGAGGAGGACAAGGAAAAGGCCGAGGGTGAAGCGGAGGAGGAGAAGGAGGAAGAAGGGAAAAAAGAGGAGAAGGATGAAGAGAAGGACGAGGAAAAGGAGGACGAGGGACTCAAGATCGACATAGACGGATTCGAGGATAGGATCGTCGGTCTCCCGGTCGGCTCCGGTAACTTCTTCGGTGTCTTCGCCCTCGAAGGTAAAGTAGTCTACGTAGACGCACCGAGCGTGCCGATAAATATGGACCCGAGCCCGCCAGTCGGTTTCGCTCTGAAATACTACGATCTGAAGGAGAGAGAGACAAAGACTATTATCAGCGGGATAACAGGCTTCGATATATCGGCCGATGGAAAGAAGCTTCTGTACAGGGCGAGGGAAACGTTCGGTATCGTGGATATCGCTCCGGGGAAGAATGTAGGCGATGACGAGATCTCCACATCCGGTTTGATGATGAAGGTTGATCCGATGGCCGAGTGGAAGCAGATTTTCAACGAAGCCTGGAGACTGGAACGCGATTTCTTCTACGTGGAGAATATGCACGGAGTGGATTGGAAGAATATTAAGAAGCGATATGAAGCGTTCCTTCCATACATGACTAGCCGAAGCGATCTGAACTACATCATCGGTGAGATGGTCGCCGAGCTAAACGTCGGGCATGCGTACGTGGGTGGGGGAGATCAGCCCAGAGGAGGGTTTGTCGGCAGTGCATCGCTCGGTTGCGATTTCAAGGTCGACCAGAAGACCGATCGCTACATAATCTCCAAGATCTACAAAGGCCGCAACTGGGATGACCTTTTCACCGCACCGCTGGCCCAACCGGGAATAGCGGTGGAGGAAGGTGATTACCTTCTCGAGATAAACGGCGTAGAGCTAAAGTACCCCGGTAATCCCTACGCTCTTCTGGAAAACATGGCGGGCAGGCAGACGGTTATCAAGGTCGGCAAGAAAGACAAGGACGAGGACGCCAAGGAGTTCACCGTTGTTCCGGTCCGAAACGACATTAACCTGCGCTATGCCGATTGGGTAGAGGATAACAGGCAGAAGGTGCTCGAGGCGACAGACGGTCGTGTGGGTTATGTTCACGTGCCCAACACGGCCGTAGGCGGTCTCGTGGAGTTCGGAAAGCATTTCTACGGCCAGACAACGATGGACGGTATTATCATAGACGTGCGGTATAACAGCGGTGGCTGGATGCCGTCACTGTTCATGGACAGGCTGGGCAAGAAGATAACTAGCATGTGGGCCGAGCGGTACGGCAGGGTTACCCAGTTCCCCGTCAGGGCTCCGAAGGGTCACCTGGCCTGCGTAATCAACGCACAGGCAGGTTCTGGAGGGGATGCGTTCCCATACATGTTCCGCCAGGCCGGTCTCGGACCCCTAATAGGCATGAGGACATGGGGCGGATTGGTCGGAATGAACCGGAATATACCTCTTATAGACGGTGGTTATACGACCGTTCCGACGATAGGATTCTTCGATCTCGACGGCGAATACGCAGTGGAGAATGTCGGGGTATCACCGGACATAGAGGTCGACAACAGGCCCGATCTGGTGGTTGACGGTAAGGATCCCCAGTTGGAGAAAGCGATCGAGTACTTGATCAAGAAGATCAAGGAGGATCCGCCGACCCTGCCCAAGAGGCCGAAGGATCCTGATAAGAGCTGAGCAAAGAGGCTTGATAAAGAAAGGTTCCGGAGTATTGACGGATGCTCCGGGACAAAGAAGAGGCCCTTCCGAATATCCGGAGGGGCCTCTTTAATCGGCAGCAACGAATCAACAGGAGGACATGGCCGTTGAGATCAAGCGTCCTGTGCCGGATTATCACCGGCGGGCGTTCTGCATTCACCGCTGAATAGTATGGAAGTAAATACAATAAACAGGAGCTCGAGCATCCCCCTTGAGCCTATTTCGAGTTTTATGAACACGATTAAAAATAAGACATAGAGCGATACCAGAAGGATCACTGGCAGGTATTCCTTTCTAAAGCAACGTATCAATCCAATGATTCCCATTACCATCACTAAGAGATAGAAGTAGCTCTTGATATAGCTGCTGATGATCTCGCTCTTACTCGAATCCGGTATCGAGTAGTATGTGTAGCTTCTTGCAAAGATAGTAGAAGCCGACTTATATATGTTGTCGATCGCCCAACATATATCAAATTCATATATCGCGAATTTTGGTTCTTTAATTCGCTTTTTTGAACTATCACCGATATTTACCACTTGCTCAAGTTCGGAATTCTTCTCTAGTTGTGGTTTAACAGATAAATGTCTCGAAACGGCTGGCTGTTTAGCAAGCATATCATCATTGCGGATCGGGTGTCGCCTTGTGAACGGCCTTTTTGAGATCCCAAAAGCTCTTACGCTGTAAACGGGAATAATCTCGTTATACTTGAACGATTGATTAACCGTCCAGGGGATCAGGATTGCCAGTAAAACGATGAGGAACATAATCCTATGCTTGATAATCATAAGCGATCCCGGGATGATGAAGAGGAAGAGCGGATTGATGAAAATCCCTGTACCTACAAGTACAGCCGAAAGTATCGATTTTATCATATCCTTTAGGCCGGACACGGCTATGTACATCAATACAGCGACAATTATCGTATTAAAGATATCAGGTCCTATCATCATACAAGGTATTATGAAACTTGGATAAAGAGCGGTAATAAAAGCGGCGATCAGGGCCGATCTTCTATTGCTTATCCCCCTTACTGTCAGGTATAGAAGAACCGGCAGGAACGATGCGATTATTCCCTGTATGACAAATACGGCGTTGTAGTTGTTTGTTCCGAATACAGCATAAAAAGTGCGTAATAATATTGGGTAAAGAGGGGCGTGATACGTTCCATAATTTCCGTTGGCCGCCAGGTTGTTGTACAGCTCAATATCCTTGGAGGCTGGTTGTGCATACATATCGAATGTGAACGCCAGGTATAAGCGTAATGCGATAGCCAGCAGAAAAATAACCGACAGCATATCTATATCCTCTAGGATATCTTTAATCAGTCGGTATCTCCATTTTTGTCCAGGATCTCTAGACACGTTTTTCGTTCCTCCCTCTTCCTGGGATCCTGAATCCGCCTAGAAGGATAGAGGCATAAACGATTAGAATCGGTTCTATCATGAGCCTGTACCTGACCTTGAATATCGCAGTGAGTATATTGAAAAAGAGGTAGCTGAATAGCATAATAGCCAGGTGCCTGTTCCGTTTACTGCAAAGACGGATTAATCCTACGAATCCGAATATCATAATGGGAAGATATACGTGGCGAAAGATTGTTTTCATATAGTGCTCATCACCTATTATCTTTTTCAGTACCCAGCTATCATATCCTGCCGAGAAGATGACCGAAACCTTCCCCAATAATATATCAAGTGTTTGCATCTTATTGTTCTTCATGAACTCAAGTGCGCCTCTTATGTACTCGCCGCTGGACAGGTCCATACTCTTCAGCTTTGTATCCGGCACATTCACATATACCTTGCCGTTTGACTTTTCGTTATACGACTTGTATAAGGCTCGGGCTATGCGGTTGGATGTCTGGCCCGTAGCGGTTGTGTAAGTTATCCACGGGACTAGTAATATCGCCGTTGCTGCAATAAACGCCACCTTCCGCTTCTGGCATATCAGCACTCCCGGCCAGAAGTACATTAGGGGTGGCCGGATGAGATATCCCAAGCACATGATAAATGCAGTCAGCGGTTCCTTGAATTTCTTTTCAGACGGCAATTGAAAAGAGGCCATAACAAGCGCCACGATGAGGAGTGATAATGATTCGGTAAGCGTAGTGAGATTGTAGGCAATGAAGAAGGGGTAGAAACAGGTGATTATGGCGGAAATCACACCCGCCTTGAAACCGGCTATTCTGCTTGATACCCAATAGATAATTAAGACTGTCAGGGAGCTCACCAGTGCCTGGATCACGAAAACGGCCTTGTAGTTGTACGCTCCGAAGATACTGTATATCGCTCGCAGGAAAATGGGATAACCGGGTGGCGGGACGGTAGGGATACCGTCGCTCATTGCGAGGCTGTTGTAGAGAGCCATGTCGCTGTAATCGGGGAGTGCTTTGCAGTTGACCGCGAAATAGATCCTGATAACACCAGCGACAAGTACAATTATGGTTACGGTGATTATACGCCGGTATCTGCCCAATTTTATTGCCTTCGGATTATTAATGCTTGTAACTCGAATAATAATAACATGATTCCAGCACCTTGTAAAGGTGCATTAGATCGAGCACGATAGAGGCAAAATATATTGAAAATAATTCGGATTGGCGGGTTGAATTCGTATTGTATTTATGATACACTTATTAGTGTAAAAACCTGAAGGAACACCGCCCGTCCATGACGGGCACAAGGCACAAGGAGGTGTTTCGCAGGTTTTTTTGCTTATAGTGCCCTTTTTTAGTGTTTCTGCAACTTGGCATAAGCAATGGAGGTATGATATTGAAGCGCACTAAGGGCTAAATTTATTAACAATCTCCGGTCAATAGGAAGGTTATTAAGGAGTTCTGAGATGAAAAAATTCATGTTCTGGATATTGATTTCGGTAATTTGGGTTGCCATCCTGGTTGCTTTCTATAGCTGTGAGGAGGAACAGACAACCATAGTATCATTGGATTCAGGCGAGGGTGATGGCAGTGATGGAGATGGAGGTGGAGGAACGGTGTTCATAAGGGACACGGTCTACGTGCACGACCAGCCGTGCGACCCTGATACAGTCTACATAGATCCACCCCAGTGCCCGGAATGTAATGATAATCCCTACGAAGGGGTATTCTACATCACCGATATGCAATCGGCGGCGTTCGCTGAAAACTGTGGATATACCTTCATTACGACCAGCTACCAGACTGTCTCTATAAAGGAGGGAATGATCTGTTTCGCGGGGTGGATGGTGGACTGGGACGAGGCCTCGGAACACGGAGGGAACGAATGGTCCGATTACACCGAGTCGGACGGCGTCTACTACGACACTTATGTGAAATTCGATATAGATTTCAGAGGTACCGACGATCTGTCCGTTTCGCTGATCTACCATATCGAGGCGGGATACAGTGGATATGCTGCATCCTACGTTTGCGATGACGAGTTTAGTCTCACTGCCGAGAGGGCTACGGTGTCCGGTAAGACGAAGTTAATCAGAAACAAATCGTTACCGTCGTTTATTATCGCTGATTAGAAGCAGGTGATCTGATTAAATCCGGATTGTAAAGGGATTTTTATCCACATAGGCAACGCGGTCACAGCCGCTTTATGACAAGCAGTGTTATATCGTCGGTTTGGGTTACATTTGTCGAGTGTGCTCTTACGGCCGTAACTATTCCATCCAGTATGCGTTCTGCTGATTCTTCACGGTGATCCATTACCAATTCGAGCAATTTCTGTTCGGTGAAGAATTCCCCATCGGCATCCTGTGCTTCAGATGCCCCGTCCGAGAACACCAGCAGGATATCATCCTGCCCGATGGGTACGGATTCTTCTATAAAGTCGTATTCCTCGATTGCACCCAGGACCAAACCTCCAGCTTCGAGCCTCGTATGATCATTTGTAGAAACCAGATAAGGGTAATTATGACCGGCATTACAGTACTTGATCTCGTGGTTTTTATGGTCCAGGATGGCGAAGAACAGAGTTGCGAACTTGTCGTCTTCTGTGCTCTTGAACATCTGGGAATTCGCCATTGTCACGCATTCGCAGGCTGTCAGCGACTCCAGCGATTGTCCCCTCAGTGTCGCCTGGAGATTGGACATAAGAAGAGCGGCGGGCATCCCCTTACCCGAGATATCCCCCAGACAGAAAGCCATACGTTTATCGTCCAAGCAGATGAAATCGAAGTAGTCTCCTCCCACGGTCTTCGCGGGGATACTGATACCAGCAACATCATATCCATCTATGAGCGGAGATTCACTGGGCAAAAGCTCCATCTGGATACGCTGTGCGATTCTCATCTCTTCCCGCATATGAAGAAGGGCCTGTTCTTCCTCGTAGAGCCGCGCATTCTCTATCGTCTGTGCGGACTGCGCGGCTATGATTGTCAACAATCGTTTGTCGTTCTCGGAGAATCCCTCTTTGTCCCTTTTGTTGTAAACGTTCAAGGAGCCGATCATCTTGCCCTTTGCAAGAAGTGGCACGCAGATAAGCGAATTAACCGGGTAATCGTCCACGTTGTTTTCTGAGAACCGTTCGTCATTCCTGAGGTCGTTTATCAACAGTGCACGCTGATTCTTGATCATCCATCCAGTCAATTGAGCATTGAGGCGAAATGGAATGATCTCTTTCGAAGTGTCCACCTTTCGTATTATCGTGTGAAAGGGAGCATCCTCCTGCTTTTCGTCGAGAAGCGCGATTGTACCCTGCTCCACCTTGAGGTGCTTGATGCACTTGTGTACGATTAGATCTATGATCATGTCGAGCGAGGATGTCGAGCTTATGGCCGTTGATATATCGTTCAGGATGGAAAGCTCGGCAACGGCCTCCTTGAGGCGAAGGTTCTCCTCCTCCAAACGGTCAACCCTTTTGTCGTTCTCAGCGTTCATGTCATGATAACGGAGTGGTAAAAGCTCTTTAATGATATTTTTTTATTGTTGATTATGCTACCATCATCAGAACGGATCATCAACCGGTAAACTTAAATTATCTTGGTATACAGTGAATCACTCCAATAGAATAATTATACGGAGATGAGAGATATCGCTATTTATCACAGCGAGTTGTGAAGATTGACTTACCTGCCGCTCCATGTTCACAGTATCTACAGCCCCTTTGTCGGGATGATGACTCCCGAAGAGATCGTAGCGCGTGCCTCTTTCCTGAAATTCCCCGCTGTGGCACTCACGGACCACTGGACGACATACGGTCATTTCGAATTTATCAGGCTGGCCAGGGATTCGGGAATCAAGCCGATTCTCGGTGTAGAGATACAGCATTCGTCGTTGGTTGAATCGGATGGTCTATTCCACCTTACACTGCTGGCTGAGAATAACGAAGGATACACAAACCTCGTTTCGATCGTTAACGAGCATTACACGAAGGACAGGGACCACTTCGTGACCCCCGGGGAAATCGCCTCGCATTGTAAAGGATTGATAGCCCTTTCAGGATGCTTGAAGGGCGAAGCGGCTCAAGCGGTGATTCATGGAAATCTCGGCAGGATGAGGGAAGTCATAGAGAGATTGTCCGAGATCTTCGGTTCAGGGAACATGTATCTGGAGATAATGAATCATAATAACGAGAAGGAACAGTTGGTCAACGACCAGTTAGCCGTGTTCTCAAGAAAACTATCTATCCCCATGGTCGTTACTAATAACGATCGCTATGCGAAAAAGGAAGATGGAAAGAACTACAAGATCCTTCGAATGCTCGCGGGTGATAGTAAGGATAATGAGGATGAAAGTGTTAAGGAAGAATACTACATGAAGAGGGAAAAGGAACTAGAACCTTATTTCTACACATCGAGGAGCGCCCTGAAGGTGCCCTTGGAAATCGCCGAGCGGTGCAATGTTGATTTAAATACAGAGGGAACCGTGGAATTCTCTTCCGGTACCGGCAAATACGATATGCTTTCGAGAATGTGCCAAAGACGGCTGCTGCTGAAATTTCACAGCAGGCCGCCGGACGAGCTGTCCGGTTTACAGGGAAGACTCGAGGAAGAACTCGGGTCATGCGAAGATGAAGGTATAACGGGATTTTTGATATTCCTGAAAAATATGTTCGAGACTTCCTCGAGGGAGGGTATGTGGCTGGAACTGATAGGTAGTGATCTTTGTGAGAGCTTCCTTGCATATCTTCTGGAGATTGTGCCGTTGAATCCGGTGGATCACGGACATGCATTTGAATCTTTCAGCTCTCCTAGATTCGGAGTACCTGCTCCTCTTGATATATTGACATCCGAACCGGTTAAAAGGCATTTGAGGGAGATGGTCGAGAGGTTGCTTCCATCATATAAGGTTTGTTTTCAGGTCACTCGTGTCGAGATGTCCTTCACGACGATAGTGAAAGAAATTGCGGAACGTCATGGGATGACGCGTTACCTGTTGGATGAAATTGCGACGTTGTTGATACCTGAGAGGAAGTTCAAGACCTTAAATTCAATTCTAGAGAATTCGGATGCTCTGACACACTTGTACAGGAAAGAAGAATCATTTAGAGAAATCCTCCATGCAGCTCATGCCCTGCATGGAAAGATAATCCATTTCAATCTCAACAGTTCAAGGCTTGTCATATTACCGAGAAATGTAGGGAGGTTGGTATCATATATTGCTGGTCCGGGAAGGGATAGATTCGCACTGCTGGATAATTATACCATTGAGTCGGTAGGCGGGTGGGTTTTGGGTATGCAGCACTCTCATTTCCTGTCCGCACTAAAGCACGTTTTAGAAAAAGTAAGAAAGAATGGGAAGGAGCCCCTGCGTTTCGATACCGAAGACACGAGGAGTGGTAGGTGGATCCCATTACAGTTGAGCGATCCAAAAACATATGGATTGATCAGTTCGGGAGAAACCACCGGTGTTTATCTTTTGGAGAGTCAGGGGATAAGAGAGCTTTTGACGAGGATAAAACCCTCGAGCTTCGATGAGCTCGTAAACGTCATATCGCTTTATCGGCCGGCCCCCCTGGAGGGGAAGCTATGGCAGAAGTACTTGGAAAACACCGAGAAGAAGGGCAAGGTTTACCTGCCGCACCACTCGCTAGCAGCTCCTCTCGAAAAAACCCGTGGATTGCTCCTGTATAAAGAGCAGGTCAGGGAGATACTTAAATCCTCGGCCGGTTTGAAAGGAGAATCCGTCTTGAAAGTCGAGAGGGCGCTGAGGCGCTGGAACAGCGGCGATTTGATGAATGCCAGGCTGGAGTTCATTAGGGGATGCATGAACAATGGGATAGACGAGGAATACGGGCAGAAGATATTCGATTTCCTCCTCCATAGTATGAAGTATACGCATAACAAGACCCTGAGCTGTTCCCAGGCCTACCTGAGCTACAGGACAGCATTCTTCAAGACTCATTTTATGAGGGAATACTTCGCCTCACTTCTGGACAGCAATGTGGATGTAAGGGAAAGACAGAAGCGTTATCTGGAACACCTGGATGATGTTGGGATATCGATTCTGCCTCTGGATATAAATTCGAGCGGTTCCTGCTATTCGGTGGAGGAGAATGGTATAAGGGCCCCTCTATACAGTATCAAGCGGGTTGAACCCGCCGTTCTTGATGATATAATTGCTGAGAGGGAAGAGGGAGGCGTCTTTTCGTCCCTCGATGATTTTCTCGAGAGAATGCAAGGAAGGATCTCGATGCAAGCCCTGTGGGACCTGGTGGAGGAGGGTGCATTCGATTGGGAAAGCAAGAGCAGGGATCAATTATCCGAAGCCCTTCGTGTATTTTTCAAGGATGTGGATAACGTTCAGGATTTCTTGATCGAACCGAAGGTTTCGAGGAGCACGAAGACGAAAAAAACGTCGGATAGGCAGCTGTCATTCTTCGATGACGACGAGGATTGACATACGGCTCGAGGGTGATTTCCGCTGTATGCGGGGAATCCTCTTTTTCTATTGACTTTGCTCTTTTACAGTTGCTAAATTCCACCAGTTAATTTTTAGCATATCAGTGCGTCCCCATCGTCTAGCCAGGACTAGGACACCGCCCTTTCACGGCGGCAACACGGGTTCGAATCCCGTTGGGGACGCCAAATCACACCAGCCCTTGGATTAGTGAGTCCAGTTGTTCCGTTGGAGTGACTATATATCAAGAACTTCTGGACGTCCTGACCTTTATTGATATAATCAAGAAAATTTAATAGAGGGGGGAACCGGTATGAAGCACGGAGAAGTGATATTAACAATCAGTTCGATTGTACTTCTGGTTTCAACCACGATCGGACATGCAGCCGCCTGGGAGCAGTGGCTGAAGAAGTCGGTCGGGAACCTGGAAGAGAAGCTCGTTGAGATTTACGGAGAGGATCAACGCGGACGTGCAAGGGAGGGTATCGGGCAGGTCGCCGATTTCTGGAGGGCGGAGGACGGAGATGCAGCGGTGTTCGAGGATTTCGTGCTAGACAACTTCGCCGGTGACAGCGAGACGTTGGATGCGATGTTCGGCAGATATGAACGGCTGCTCGAATTACTGGACGGACACATGAACGAGATAGTTCTCGGATTTCACACACAGGCCGATCTAGTGCTCGGTCCGATACTCCCATTCGATGAGGTCTTCGCCGCTTACGATCCGGCAGCTCATATCAACAGTGACTTTTTTAAAAACAAGCTCGCGTTCGTCGTTCTTCTGAATTTCCCTTTGACAACGCTCGAGCAGAGGTTGGGAGAGGGAGAGAACTGGACCAGGCGGAAATGGGCGGAGGCGAGGCTCGCACAGCGGTTCTCGAGGAGGGTTCCGGCCGAGGTGAAGCTCGCCGTGGCCAGAGCAACGGCCGAGGGAGAAGCTTACATCTCGGGTTACAACATATGGATGCACCATCTGCTGGACGAAGAGGGTGGTCGGCTGTTCCCTCCGAAGATGCGGCTCCTATCACACTGGAACCTGCGTGACGAGATCAAGGCGAATTACACTGATGACAACATGTATCTATCCAAGCAGAGGATGATACAAAAGGTGATGGAGAGGATAGTCACACAGACGATCCCGGAGGTGGTGATAGATAATCCACACGTAGACTGGAATCCATATACCAACGAGGTATCCCCGGCATCCGTGGATGATTCCGGTTCGCCGGCGGCGGTGAATGCCGGTATAAGCGCGGAACGCGAGCCCGATACAAGGTACAGAAAGCTATTGGACACGTTCCTGGCGTCTAGGATGGTGGATGAATATTCACCTGCGGCTCCTACACTTATGGACAGGCGCTTCAAAGAGGAGAGGGAGATCCCGGAGACGCGTGTCGAGGAGATACTCGTGCAGGTTGTCTCATCGAGGGCCGCACGGCGGACCGCAGAATTGATAAGATCGAGGCTCGGGCGCGATCTCGAGCCGTTCGACATCTGGTACAATGGATTCCGCCCGAAGAGCGAATACAACGAGGAACAGCTCGATGGTATCGTTTCCGGAAGATATCCGGATGCGTACGCTTTCAGAAAGGATATCCCAGAGTTTCTCGTAAAACTGGGCTTTACCGGGGAGAGGGCAGGTTATCTGGCCGAAAACATTCTCGTCGAACCCGCGAGGGGCTCCGGTCATGCCTGGGGAGCGGAGATGCGGTCGCAGAAGGCTCGTCTTAGAACGCGTGTCGGAAAGGATGGGATGGATTACAAGGGATTCAACATCGCGGTACACGAGATGGGGCATAACGTGGAACAGATAATCTCCCTGAATGACGTGGACCACACGCTGCTGCGTGGGGTCCCAAATACGGCATTTACTGAGGCCTTCGCTTTCGTATTTCAGGCTAGGGACCTTCATCTGCTCGACCTGGATGTCCCCGAAGACGGCGAGAGCAGGGCCCTGAAGGTGCTGGATGACTTCTGGAACGTATTCGAGATAGCAGGCGTCTCCCTAGTGGATATGGAAGTGTGGCGATGGATGTACCGGAATCCGGAAACCACCCCCGCTGAACTGAGGGAAGCGGTTATAGAGATATCGAAGGGGATATGGAACGAGTACTTCGCCCCGGTAATGGGGATGAAGGACGAGATCCTCCTTGGTATCTACTCGCATATGATAGATTCGTATCTGTATCTGCCGGACTATCCCATCGGGCACCTTATAGCATTCCAGGTGGAGGAGCAGATGGAAAAAGCGGGAAGCATAGGATCCGAATTCGAACGTATGGCCAGGGCGGGAAACATTGCACCGGACCTGTGGATGAAGAATGCCACGGGCTCTCCGGTTGGTGCTGAAGCGATGTTAAGAGGTGCTGATAGGGCCTTGGACATACTTGCTGATTGAATAGATAACGGTATTGACTTCGAGGACAGGATCTATGAGCAGAGCAGGTGTTAACGAAGTGCAGGACCGACACGGGCCATTGAGACAGGATATTTTGATAGTTGCCCTGATCCTGCTTTTATCCCTGGCGATCAGGGCCGTCTTCTTCAGAGGGATATTCGCCATCGATGACTTCAACTACCTGAGGCACGCGGCGGAGGTGTGGAGGGGAAGATTCGACCTGAACGATGTTCTATTCTGGCACGGAACACGCCCGCTGATATTCATGCCCATATCCTTGATCTTCGCCCTGTTCGGCGTATCGGAGATAACAGCCGTGTTGTGGCCGCTTCTTGCTTCCCTTGTGACTATTTCGGTCGTTTACACAGTCGGCCGTACGATACTCGGCCGCGAAACGGGCGCGTACGCCGCTGTCCTCGCAGCCCTACTGCCGGTATTGATCGACGAAGCAACACGCGTCACACCAGGGTCCATAATCAACTTCGTAACGGCCCTCTCTCTTTTATGTTTCGTACATTCGGAAACAGACGGGAGAAAGAGGATATTCTGGCTTCTAGCCTCCGGTCTGATATTCGGGATGATGCCATGGGCAGGACGGCTGGGACTCGCGTTCGCATGCTTCTATCCGCTTTGGATACTCATATTCAGGAAACACAGATTCTTCTCCTACTGGCCGGCGGCCGCGGGATTCTTTCTCATGGTTTCGGTAAATATACTCCATCAGTGGATCGAGACCGGCAATCCTCTATTCAGCAATGATATCGCCAGCAGGATACTTGCAAACGAGGTTCCATCCATTAAGCCGCTCTTCTATATCAAGGTAATGGCACAACCGCTATACAGGCAGGGAGGGATCCCGTTCATCGCTTGTATCGGCCTTGCTGCCGCCATGATCAGGCGGCACAGGGAGGCGTTGTTCCTGGCCGTATGGATCACTGCCACATGGCTGATAATGGAGTTCGGGTCGTCCAGTATCACGGATTACCGTCCTATTTTCAAGGAGGCGCGTTTCCTCTCGGTAATGGCGATTCCACTGGTTCTTCTTTCGGGTTACGCCTTATCCGAGCTTAGACGGGCCGCAGCTGGGATAGGCAATCTGGCGAAGGTTACTGCAAGGGGATCGGTAATAGTTATTGGGATATTTCTGCTCGTGTCCGCATCCTCCTATCTGAGCCTGAAGCGTGTGGACGGATGGAAGGGTGAAAGCAGGGCCAGGCTGCATGCCGTCAGGGATCATATACGCAAGGTGCAGGGAGGTACGATTTACGTAACCCATTGGCTGTGGAACACCCGTGTGGGATTTTACACGGGGTACGATCCGGAGTACTTCCCGTCAGGTTACGATCCATACCATGCGGTTCTTCTGGAGAAGGCGGATTCGGATTCAAAGAACCGTTATGTGCAGACTTTGGTTTCCGGTGAGGAGATGGCACCAGGCCTTCTGCTTCATGACGAGCACCTTTTCGGGCTACGACGCGAATCCCATAGTACCGGCCTGCACGGTGAAGGTGAGATTCCCGGGATCCTGGCCGATCCTCCTGTGTATTGGCGGCTTGTAGACGCAGTCGAGATGGGAGGCGGGAACCGGATGCTTATCTATGAGATCGATGGTGGGGTATGGCCGGCAGAAGAGGGGAGATGAGTGCTTCAGGCCGGCCTGGGGAGAGAATTCTTGACCGCTCGAGCCTATGATGATAATTTATCATCTCTCGAGGTATTACCGGACTGTTTTGATTTTGATCCAAACGGTATACCACCATCTTTAAATTTGATATGTAGTATGAATATACGTGCCGTTTTTTTATGGATTTTCATGTCGTGCAGCAACAAAGGGGTAGTTTAGGCAAATGAGTACGCAGAATAAGAGGAAGGTGCTTGTCACCGGAGCACTGGGGCAGATAGGCACCGAGCTGACACCGGCCCTAAGAGATAGATACGGGGATGGGAATGTTGTATCGAGTGATATTCGATCCGGCGAAGCGGGTGATGCTTCTAGTGAAGGCCTGTTCGAACCGTTGGATGTCCTTTCCGTGGAGTCGATGAACAGCGTTATCGAGAAGCACGGGATAAACGTGATATATCATCTTGCGGCGGTGCTGTCGGCGGTCGCAGAGGGAAATCCCCAACGGGCCTGGGAGATCAATATGGGGGGACTGTACAATGCGCTGGAGGCGGCGCGTAGAAACGGATGCAGCCTGTTTGTGCCGAGTTCCATCGGTGCTTTCGGTCCGACAACGCCGATGGATAATACTCCCCAGGAGACGATAATGCGTCCCAGATCGATGTACGGTGTAACGAAGGTGTCCGGGGAGCTGCTTTGCGACTACTATCATATGCGTTATGGGGTGGATGCGAGGGGTATCCGCTATCCGGGTATCATATCGAGCGGGGCCCCTCCGGGTGGAGGGACAACCGATTATGCGGTGGAGATCTATTACGAAGCCGTGCGCAATAAACGTTACTGCTGTCCCCTCAGGGAGGACACGTCACTGGATATGATGTACATGCCGGATGCGATCAGGGCCGCGATAGACCTGATGGAGGTCGATCCCGCACGCCTGAAGCACCGTAATGCGTTCAACGTGACCGCAATGCATTTCACCCCGGGGGAGATCGCGGCTGAGATCCGAAAGCACATACCAGAATTCGAGATGACATACGATATAGATCCGGTCAGGCAGGAGATAGCCGATTCATGGCCGAACAGCATGGATGATAGCGCTGCGCGTGATGAATGGGATTGGAAACCGCACTACGATCTCTCGTCAATGACAGCAGACATGCTTAAGAACATAAAAGATAAGAAGGGTAAGGGAATGCTGGAGAAGATGTAGTACACTTGGATTTGAAATTCAGGGAGATGAGATAATGTACGGGATTAAGAAGGATCTGCAGAAGACGCTGGAGGAGATCAAGGAAGCTGGCCTCTACAAGGTTGAGCGGATAATAACTTCTGAGCAGAGGGCCAATATCGAGGTCGATGGGGGTGGAGAGGTGTTGAACTTCTGCGCCAACAACTACCTCGGATTAGCCAACAACAGGGATCTCATAGGAGCCGCAAAGGAGGGTATGGAGACTCACGGATTCGGCCTATCGTCGGTAAGATTTATCTGCGGGACACAGGATATTCACAAGGAGCTGGAGAAAAAGATAGCCGAGTTCCTTCAGACCGATGATGCGATACTCTACACTTCGTGTTTCGATGCTAACGGGGGCTTGTTCGAGGTGGTGCTCTCCGAGGAGGACGCGATAATAAGCGACCAGTTGAATCACGCTTCGATCATCGACGGCGTTCGTCTTTGTAAGGCAAAACGTTACCGCTACGCCAACAACGATATGGACGACCTCAAATCCAAGCTCGAAGAGGCTAAAGCCGCGGGAGCCAGACGCATTATGGTGGCAACGGACGGTGTGTTTTCGATGGATGGTATAGTGGCGCGTATCGACGAGATCTGTGATCTGGCGGAAGGGTACGGCGCGCTCGTTATGGTGGACGATTCTCATGCAACCGGCTTCTTCGGACCGTCGGGCAGAGGAAGCGTCGAGTACTGCGGTGCGCTCGGACGAGTGGATATCATCACCTCTACACTGGGGAAAGCGCTGGGAGGCGCTTCGGGGGGATTCACGGCGGGGCGCGCAGAGATTATCGACCTCCTGCGCCAACGGTCGAGACCGTACCTGTTCTCGAACACACTGGCACCCGCACTGGTGTCGGCATCTATCAAGGTTCTCGAACTGTTATCGAAGACGAGCGAGCTGCGCGAGATCCTGGAAGCCAATACGAAATATTTCAGGCGAAAGATGACCGAAGCGGGATTCGACATCGTCCCCGGAGAACACCCGATAGTCCCGATAATGCTGGGGGATGCGAAACTATCCCAGCAGATGGCGGATAAGCTGCTCGAGAAAGGTATTTACGTAATTGGCTTCTTCTATCCTGTGGTTCCCAAGGGTCAGGCGCGTATACGTGTGCAGATATCTGCGGCACATGCGAGAGAGCACCTGGACAGGGCTATAGACGCTTTCACGGCTGTCGGAAAGGAGCTGGGTGTTATCTGAGAAGAACCCGGCGCAGGTGAATGTAACCGGAGTCTCAGCGGTGGTTGTCGAAGGATTGCGGAACATTATGCGGTAAATGTATTCGGAGCGCAGGCGCTTCGAGTGGAGCCGGCGTTTCGAATCGCGGAAAGATGGTAAGGATTTGCCGATATCACCAGAGTTAGAAATCGATTTCACCGGCGAGGTGGACAGGATCGCCGACTTCATAATCGATCGTGTGGAAAGAAAAGGCGCCGACGGAGTTATCCTGGGTATGAGCGGAGGAATCGATTCGTCGATATCCGCCGCGCTGGGAGTTAGAGCTCTGTCTCCGAACCATGTTCACGCTCTAATGCTGCCGGAAAGGGACAGTTCGCCGGAGAGTGTCGAAGACGCATGCGAACATGCAGGGCTTCTGGGAATAAGATACAAAGTTTTCGATCTTACCGAACCGCTCAAGGAGCTTGGTTGCTACGAGAGCGGAGTGAGTTACGCCGCAAGGGTGAAGGGCGGTGTACGTGCGGCGGCGCGTATCTTTCCGGGGCTGGCACGAAAGGGATTCTTGGCGAATCTCGAGGGGGAGGGGGGAAAACAGTTTCGTGAGTTCATAGCCTATTTCAGGATCAAGCACAGATTGAGAATGGTGGAGATCTACCGTGAAGCTGAGAGAAAAAACCTCGCCGTACTCAGCTGCGCCAACAGAACTGAATACGAAACTGGTTTTTTCGTGCGTTACGGTGATGATGCGGGAGACATAGCGCCGATAAGACACCTCTATAAAACGCAGTTGTTCGAGATGGGAAAACTCCTTCAGATTCCAGCGGTGATTATTAAGAAGAGCCCCAGTCCCGATCTCTTCGCGGGAATGAAGGATGAGGAGATCATGGGGATTTCTTATGAAAAACTCGACGGTATCCTTTGGGGGCTGTCTCATGGAATGAAAAGGCCCGAGATCGAGAAAGCTTTCGGTGTAAGCAATAAATCCATATCGTATGTCTCGAAGATCAAGAAACTGTCGAAGGAACTGAGATTGGGACCCGATCTGCTGCGGGGAACGATGTGACCAAACACCCCAAGGATTTAAAGTGATTCCATAAAGAACTAAATTTTCTTGACTTGCTTAATTATTAAAAGTAAACGTATTCGATCCGATAACCGGGAAGTAGAGTTGATTAAAGAGCATGTGAATAGTCCTTAAGGAGGCGGATATGAGCGGTGAGACTATTTCGATCCTGATGAGAGCCGTACCCTGGATTGGAGTGCTGGGTCTCATCATGGCACTTCTGACCTATTTCCGTATCAGGCGATATCCGGAGGGCAACGAATTGATGAGGAAAATCGCCTCGAAGATACATCACGGTGCGTTTGTATTCCTGAAACGGGAATATCAGATCATATCGGGATTCATAGTTATCCTCTTTGTCGTTCTCGGCCTGACTCTCAGCATTCAGACCGCCATCGCCTTTCTCGCAGGAGCTGTTTGTTCCATGTCGGCAGGGCTTCTGGGCATGGAGGCGGCCACCAGAAGCAGTGTGAGGGCCTGCCAGGGAGCAAAGGACAAGGGGACGTCTCTTGCTCTATCGATCGCCTTTAACGGCGGATCGGTGATGGGTATGAGTGTAGCCGCGCTCGGGGTCGTGGGTCTTGGATTCTATTTCCTTTTCACGAAGGATCCGAAGATAATAAACGGTTTCGCGATGGGTGCAAGCTCCATCGCATTGTTCGCTCGAGTTGGCGGAGGCGTTTACACGAAGAGTGCGGATGTGGGGGCTGACCTTGTTGGAAAGGTAGAGGCTGGTATACCGGAGGACGATCCGCGCAATCCCGGGGTCATCGCGGATAATGTGGGTGACAACGTTGGTGATACGGCGGGTATGGGGGCGGATCTGTTCGAAAGCTACGTGGGCAGTGTTGTCGCAACGATGGCGATAGGAGCGGCCATGACGGGGATTGATGTGACAATGTGGATGGCGCTGCCGATAATTCTCATAGCAATCGGGCTTATATCGTCCGTCCTCGGGATATTCTCGATATCATTGCTGAATAAAATGGGCCCACAGTCCGCGCTCAGATACAGCTCCTATATAAGCTGTATACTGTTCATTGCGGGAGCATATTACATCATTCCGAGAACTATACAGAGCACGGCTCCATTCTGGGCGATTCTATCGGGCATCATAGCCGGTGTCCTGATAGGACTCGAGAGTGAGTATTTCACATCCGGCCCTCCCGTGAAGGTGGTCGCCAGATCCAGCGAGACCGGACCAGCAACAACGATAATCACCGGACTTGCCGTGGGATTTGAAAGCTCTATCCTACCCGTGCTCACACTGGTAGCCGCCATGTATGTTTCATACACATTCGGGGGAGGTCTCTACGGCATAGCCATCTCCGCCGTCGGTATGCTCTCGACCATCGGGATAGTAATGTCCACCGATTCATACGGGCCTATAGCGGACAATGCCGGAGGGATTGCCGAGATGTCGAAGGCCGGTCCGGAGATAAGAAAGATTACGGACAAGCTGGATTCAATAGGTAATACAACCGCCGCAATAGGGAAGGGCTTTGCAATAGGCTCGGCCGCACTGACGGCCCTTGCGCTCTTCAGCGCATACCAGAAAACGGTAAATCTGGATTCCATCAACCTCTCCTCGGTAAAGACCGTCATAGGGCTTTTTCTCGGCGCAATGATGCCTTTTGTGATAGCCTCTTTGACCATCAAGGGTGTCGGCAGGGCGGCAAACAAGATGGTTCTGGAGATACGCAGGCAGTTCAAAGAGATAACAGGGTTGATGGAAGGTAAAGCGGAGCCGGACACCGGTCGTTGTATAGACATAGTGACCCGGTCCGCCCTGAAGGAAATGATGCTTCCGGGGATCTTGGCGGTCGCGGCTCCTCTTGCAGTAGGTTTCATCCTCGGCGCCGAATCCCTTGGAGGATTCCTTGCCGGGGCGACAGCTACAGGCGTGCTGATGGGGATTTTCATGGCGAATGCCGGGGGCACTTGGGATAATGCCAAGAAGTGGATAGAGGAGGGTAACCTCGGCGGAAAGGGCACCCAGGTGCATGCCGCTGCGGTCGTCGGGGATACCGTTGGCGATCCGTTGAAGGATACATCCGGTCCGAGCATGAATATCCTGATAAAGCTGATGTCGGTTGTTGCACTTGTTTTTGCGCCTCTTTTGATCTGATGATCCTGTTGAGGATCAATGAAAACGGATATCCGGTTGACGGCCGTACCCCACAGGTACAACTTGCGGAACGGGATAGATAATTGTAACTTCTTCTAGTGTTCGAAGGCCATGTAGATGAAAAAGGAGTGAACATGCAAAAGAGATACACATTGCTTGCCGCGCTTCTATTGATGTCCGTTTTGATATTTTCAGTAATCGAAGCCGGATCGGGGAAGGGGAAGGTACCATGCTCGGTATGCGGTTTCATGATAGAGAAATCCGAAGCGTCGACGAAGGAGCATGATGGGACCACATATTACTTCTGTGATGCCGGATGCAAGGCGTACTTCATTGAAGCGCCGGAGATAGTGAAAAGCGGAATGACGGTTGATCCCGTTTGCGGCAAGAATATCAAGAAGGGGGAATCGATCGATATAGTTTACAAGGGTTGGAAGGTCGATTTCTGCTCTGAAGCCTGCCGCAAAAAATACCTGGAAAATCCGGATGAATACGAAATGAACTATGATGTCGTCGCTCATAGGGTAGGATATGTCAAGGATATGAAGCACATAGCGGAGTTCGAAGGCCGACCCTACTATTTTTTCAGCGAAGATAGTAAGAGCAAGTTCTTGGAAAATCCCGATGTGTATGTCTATGCTGAGTGCCCGATAGGCGGGGACGTGTTCCTGAGAAAGGATGCAGCGGGAACAAGGGTCTTTGAGGGGAAAAAATACTATTTCGGATGCCAGGGGTGTCTTGCCATTTTCGATAAGGATCCGGAGGGAAGCATGAAGGGCGATGGGAAGCAATGCCCTCGCAAAAAGAGCATAAAATGCCCGCATGCCAAAGACAAGGAATGCCCGCATAAAAAAGACGAGAGCGATTGCTCCAAGTCGAAGGGCGCTGATAAATGCCCCATGTAGGACCAACTCGTTTTGGAGATGGTTAAGGCATTGCAAAGGATGCCGATAACCCCCGCATACCGAGAGGGCGGGGGTTTTTTATTACACACAATCGTGATTTGTATTATTATTCAGATGGCAGAACATGCGGCCTGTAACAGCGGGTAAGGTGTTATATGGCACTGACGGTAGGAATAATCGGACTGCCCAATACTGGAAAATCAACTCTCCTCAACGCTCTTGCGAACGCGGGGGCGGAAAGCTCAAACTATCCTTTCTGTACTATCGAGAGAAATCGTGGAGTGGTGACGGTACCGGACGATCGTCTGGATAAGCTCTCCCTTCTACTCGAACCGGACGAGGTTATCCCATCAACCGTGACATTTGTCGATATAGCAGGATTGGTCAAAGGAGCAAGCAAAGGAGAAGGCCTGGGTAATATGTTTCTTCACCATATCAGGGAGGCGAATGTTCTTGCCCATGTGTTGAGATGTTTCGATGACAGCAATATAAGCCATGTAACCGGCGATATAGATCCAATTGCAGATAAGGAGATAGTAGAGACGGAATTGTTCCTTGCCGATCTGGAAAGGGTTGATAAGTGGATCGAAAAAGAACGCGACAGGGCAAAAGCGAAAAAGAAGGAAGAAAGAAGGGAGCTGCTGTTCTTGCTTGAACTACGGGAGAAGCTGGCCGAAGGCGCGAGGATAGAGACCGCAGGAATGCCCGAATACAAGTTGGAGATAATGGACGAACTCAAGCTTTTGACGGTTAAACCGACTATTTTCTTACTAAATGTCGGCGAGGGTGATATCGAAGGGGAGAGCGACAGGATCAGGGAAGCAATAGAGGCTGTTGGAATGGAGAATTCCTTTATAATGTCTGCTAAGCTGGATGCCGAGATTGGATTGATCCCTGAAGAGGATAGAGCGGATTTCGTAAAGGAACTCGGAGCCGATATGGACGCTAAGGGCCGATTTATAGAAAAATGCCATGAGCTACTCGGTCTGATAAGGTATTACACAACAGCCAATGAGAAGCTGCAGGCATGGTCGATAGAGAAAGGCACGACCGCTCCGAAAGCCGCCGGTAAGATTCACGGAGATATGGAAAAAGGATTTATAAGAGCGGAGGTGATGAGTTTCGAAGATCTGGTTTCATCGGGTTCGAGGGCGGAAGTGCAGCATCTCGGAAGGCTGAGGATCGAGGGGCATGACTACGTTGTAAAAGATGGCGATGTTATTAAGTTCCTGTTCAGCGGTTGAAACGTCGTCCATTTTAATGGAGATGTTCGAAACGGAAAAAAGCGGTAACGATATGTACGCTAGGGGGCATGAAACGGTCGAGCACGGAGCCGATATGGGTATCAAGGGACGGGGGAGAAGCGCGGAGGAAGCATTCGAGGAAACGGCGGTTGCCATGATGGAGCTTCTCACCGATTCCAGGGGACTCGTGCCGGAGAGAAGCATATGTATCGATTGCAAAGGAGACGACTTATCCGGACTTCTGATAGAGTTCTTGAACTCTATTCTCTTGAAATCGGATCTGGAGGAGCTCGCCGTTTTCGAGGTGACTATAACGAGGATGGACAGGATAGAGGGAGAATGGGTGTTGGAAGCGAGTGCTGGGGGGATGCCGAGAAAAGGTATACCGGAAAGGCTTCTATCGGAGGTAAAAGCAGCTACCTACTGTGGAGTTAGTGTCGAGCAGGTGGCACCGGGAAGATGGGAAGCGGGATGTGTTGTGGATATGTAGGGTGTTTCTTGTTTACGATTCGCCGCCATGCAACATTGGCTGGTAACCGCAGCCTTATATAATATCAGGGTGAATGAGATGAGTGGAGTCAAGCTCGAAAAGGTGCATGATTACTTGTGGGAAGTTCCGATGGAGGGGGATATGAACGTCCCCGGACGAATATATGCAGACAAGGACTCTATTGATTTTCTGCTCGAGGAGAGCAGGAGCAAGCAGTGGGATGCCTTGCTGCAGGTTAAGAATGTAGCATGTTTGCCAGGCATTCAGGTAGCTTCCCTGGCCATGGCGGATATCCATCCGGGATATGGTTTCCCCATAGGTGGTGTGGGGGCGTTCGATCTGGATTCCGGTGTTGTCTCGATAGCCGGAGTGGGGTTTGATATCAACTGTGGTGTACGGACTATGGCTCTGGATCTGGAGCGCAGTGCGGTGGAGAGAAGAAAGTCCCATCTGGCAGATACCCTGTTCGATGCTGTTCCGGCGGGTCTTGGATCCACTGGTTCCCTAAAGCTCTCCGTCAGAGAGATAGACGATGTTCTCAGGGAAGGTGCACGATTCCCTCTAAAACGAGGGTACGGTGTGGAAAACGATTTGCTGTATATAGAGGAGAACGGTGTAGTAGATGGTGCAGATCCTTCCTGTGTAAGTTCTCATGCAAAAGAAAGGCAGCTCAAACAGATCGGAACCCTTGGTTCCGGAAATCATTATCTCGAGGTCCAGTACGTGGATGAAGTCATCGATGATAGGACCGCCGGGATTTTCGGGCTCTCTAAGGATTCCATTGTTGTCAGTATCCATACCGGCAGCAGGGCGCTCGGCCATCAAATAGGAACCGACTATCTGAAGGTACTGGACAGAGCCAGCAGGAAGTATGGAATACCTATTCGCGAGAAGGAATTGGTAGCTGCTCCAATAAGGAGCCCCGAGGGTGAGAGATATATCGCTGCTGTGAAGGCCGGTATAAACTGTGGATTTGCCAATAGGCAGGCGATAGGGGGGCTGGTGCGCAATGTTTTCAAAAAGATCTTTTCTTTGGGAGAAACCGAGATAAGAACACTCTACGAGGTGGGGCACAACAACCTCAAGTTCGAGGAGCACGCTGTCGGCGTAAAGGTGAAAAAGCTGCTTGTGCACAGGAAGGGAGCAACGAGGGCTTTCGGTCCGGGCAGGGAGGAAGTCCCACCTCCCTACAGGGACGTCGGTCATCCGGTAATCGTTGGTGGTACGATGGGGACATCCTCATTCATTCTCGTGGGAACCGAGAAGGGGATGGTCGAGACGTTCGGTAGCGCGGTTCATGGAGCCGGCAGGATCAAATCGCGTAAGAGAGCGATCAAGGATTACAGGGGTGAGGACGTGATCTCAGGGCTCGAAAGGGAGGGTATTGCAATCAGGGTACACAGCAAGCGCGGCGCTGCGGAGGAGGCACCGGGTGCTTACAAGGATGTCGAACGTGTTGTGAATATAATGGAAGGTGCTGGTATAAATAGGCGCGTCGTGAAGTTAAAACCGCTCATATGCGTGAAGGGTTGATGGAAACTCCGAATTAAACGGCTTTCTCCTTCCCGGTTTCGAATAGTCCCTCCCATTCTTCTTTCCAAGCAGGATCGGCGAATTTCCGGTATTCTCTGCTGTATTTATCGAGGTCATCAGCTAAATCGGTGATTATTTTCTCTGCATCCGAACATGTCGGATGGGCTTGAAAATCCCTTACAACGTTTCTCAGGACTTCCGGATTATCGATTATCATGCATGGAGTAAGAAGGTTTTCCCTGTAGGGTTGTTGGGTTCGAATGGCCTTCATGAAATTGGAATTTATTACATCCTTGAGGGATTTGTCTTTAATGTTGTCGACGGCAAAATGACAGAATACGCAAGGCTCAACTTCGCCTTTGGAGTTTATATGCAGGTATTCCCTCCCTCCTGCGATGCAACCCTTGACATATGGTCCATCGTTCCAGAAATCGCCGATGAATATCGGACGAGAGTCCCTGATCTCCTTTAACCTTCTTCTGAGCCAGTCCCTCTGTTCAGGAGTTGGCATGACTTCCATTGAGGGGCACCTTCCTATAGGTATGTATTGGAAGTACCAGACGACCATTGCGCCATTCCGGATCACCATATCAATGAAATCATAGCTCGCGATGGTTTCGATATTTTTTCTCGTTTCGGTTACGGAAACTCCGAAGACGGTCCCCCGGTCCTTCATATATTTCATAGCCTTGATCACTTTTTCATATACGCCCTTTCCGCGACGCTTATCGGTTTCCTCTTCGAAACCTTCCAGGCTGATCATCGGCGCTACATTTCCGAGCTCGGCCAATCTGTCTGCGACACTCTCGCTTATCATCGTCCCGTTGGTATAGACCTGGAAGTACATATCGTTGTGCTTCTCCCAGATATCGAAAATATCTTCGCGCTTGAATACTTCTCCACCGCTCATCGTATTGAAGTACATCCCAAGCTCTTTGCATTCGGTCAGGATCCTGTCGATGAGATCGAAGGAAAGACCTTCTTCCTGCTCGTACTCACCGGCGTAGCAGCCCTCGCACCTCAAATTGCATTTCATCGTCGGACTGATTACAATGAACTGGGGGGGCTGATAACCTTCCGTCGCCAGTATGGACTTCCTCCTGTTGATACCCATTAGAAAAGCATTGATAAAAAGATTTTTTATGAGCTTGTCGCGGCAGATCGGTGAAAGGCGGCTTATTACGTCCTTGATCAGTATGGCGGCCGGATGACCCTGCTCGAACAGATTACGCAGGTTTTTGGCGTTTTGTTTGTATTCGGGATCGTCTGTGAGTCTCTCCCCGATAGAGATCATCCGTATGACGTTCTTCGTCGAAAATCTAGGAAGAAGCGACATGATTTCGGTGATCATCTTATCCCTTGAAAAGTGTTTTACTCTTCTCAGAATATTCATCAGCAGCCACCCCCTGATATGTTTTACATATTTATTATATCACTTTTCTTTCAGTGGTGTCCACTCAGCTGTGCTTTCGGTTCTTATCCGGCACTTGCCTTCTGTTACCCACTTGTTGTAGTGGTTATAACTCCAACCCAAGTATTCCGAATCACCACCACCTTCAGTAGTGACTAGAAATCTGTTTGATATCCCCCCGAATGCAGCCGCCTGTTCACCTGGCCATTCTCTATCTCCCGCGTTGGCATCTACGGGAATCCATCCGTAACCTGGAAGATAAATCTCGCACCAACGATGGAACACATCATCGTAGCTCGCATCATCGCCCCTTACAACTAGTGAACCTACGTAGCGTGCGGGCACTCCGGCAGAACGGCAGAGAGCAATGTAACTGAAGGAGTATTCCGAACATGAGCCGTTTTTCCTTTTAAGTACGGTTGGGGCGGTATTCCAGCCCCCGACCATTTCATATTCCATGTTGGCAATGAGATACTGAAAGAGCTTCCTTGCTTTCCAGTAAATATTTTTCTCTTCTCCAACTATTTCCTTTACTATTTTTTTTATGTAGGGATGATCGATATCGTACTTCGTATCATCCGCTAGGTACTTCTTTGCTATATCGGACGGGATCTTGGAGCCGACATCTTCGGGAAATACAAAATAGCGTATAGCGGAGGTTTCGAGCTCTGCTTCCATCCGCACCTCTATCGATTCCGATGGCATTAGATTCTCAAAGTGGAATACCGCTACATTCTGACCCCATCTATCATTAACGAACCGATCGGGATCCGGATGGAATTCCAGTCCGGATAGCAGTCTTTGGTTTGGCCGGTCAGATGGGACGGCATAGTATATCTCGAGTGATCGAGCTTCACCTCTTCCAAGCACTTCGGCTTCCGTCGTGAAGTTGACGATAGCTCTTCTTGGATCACTTATTTTAAACAGATCCTCATCTTTGACTATTATCTCGAAAAGCGAGTCATCCTGGTAGTCCGCGTTGAAGAGTCGGCCGTTCTTCCAGTCGAGCCCCCAAGAATATGGGCCGGGGGCGTCGAGGGTGACCACGACGTGACCACTTTGGGGATGGATCATGAATATCTTGTCCATGATTCTGTCCGAACACCAGATATATCCGTCACCGAATGTAATTCCGCGTGGGTCTCTGGCGGGTGATCTGAAAGAGTTGATAGTTGTGCCGTCGGATGGATCTATCTTCAGGATCTTGTCCTCGCGGTTGTCGCAGATCCATAGATATTCGCCGTCCCAGGCGATGCCCGTTGGGCTTGGTGTAGGCGAATCGAGGGTCCTCGTGGTTAACCCGCTGGTCAAATCGGTTGCAAATATCTTGCCCTCCGCCGGATCCGTACTCCAAAGAAGCTCTCCATCCCACGACAGACCTGACGGGAAGTAACCTGGTGATTCCATTGTCTTTATAACAGCGCCATTCTCGGGATTCAGCTTGAAGAATAAATCGGCTTTTCTGTCGGCCACCCATATGAACTGTCCGGTCCATGCAACGCCGGTGGGATGCTGGAGTGGGATATCTATCCTCCTGTGTACATCTCCAGGTGCGGCTATCGAGATCGAATGAAAAGCTATAACGATAATGGTGACAAGAAGATGCAATCTGTTCATATTGGTTCTTCCTTTTTTATGTTAGTAACAGGCTATTTGATGCAGGCGATCGGTGATATCGGCAAGTTGCTTAACTGCTGCATAGCTTAAATATATTGTCGTTCAAAAGTCAATATCTTTCATGAGAATATGGTAGAAGCAGGGTGCGGGGAAATAATCAAGCAACTGTATATCAATTAATTGATTTACAAATTAAGTATAGATAGGTAAAATGTTTGTGGAATTTATTGATACTGTGATTGGTAAGATATTATAGATCCAGGTGATTCGGGGAAGTGTGTTCTTCCCCTCGAGAAAGGAGAGAAAGGTGATTGGCAAGAAGAGGATAATTCTTCTGATGTTGGCGATATTTATGATGTCATCTCTGCATGTAAATGGGATCTACGCGCAGCAATTGCAGGATCCTCTGGTGATTCAGCAGGTGTTCAGCCGATTTCCATTCGCAGAGGCGATACCCTTCGCCGATGGCGAGTCCTGGGGGCTCATCTACGCGGATGTCTACGGAAAGATTCATCTATTGAAATCGACGAAAAGGGGTTGGAAGGTGGAGTGGGAGATCACCAACCTGGCGGCGAAGGTTCGTGATTTCTTCATACGGGACATCGAGTCCGACGGTTATACGGAGTTGATAGTCGCAACGGTCGACGGCAGGATACTCATCTATACGCTGGATGATTACAGCAATGTTTGGGAGAACTTGGATGATAATTTCACAAGTATTTCTGCAATGGAAATCGAGAATGTGGATGATGACGAACAGCTCGAGTTCATAGTAATTGCCGACGATCGGATTGTAATAATTGACGGATACAACAAGAACCATCAGTGGGTGAGTGAGAGGCAGTTCAAGGCGACCGAAATACTGATCGAGAACGTTGATAATGATGATCAGATGGAGATAGTGCTCAATACAGGGAAGACAATTGATACGAGGTTTCTCACAGTGGAGCTCGAATGGGATAAGCCGTTCGGTGAACGGATAACGGCTTTTGATATGAATAATGACGGGCACCCTGAGATTATCGGTGAATTCTCGGATTATTCCCTTAGGATATTCGATGTTCATGCTCAGAGAGAGGTTTGGTGAACGAGATGACGTTGTATGGAAAGGTTCTGAAAATCTTTGATGAAACGTCTCTACTGGTCGATATAGGCTATAAGGATGGTCTGCAGCGAGGCAGCAGGTTGGTGGTCGTGGAAACGGGTGAAGAGATAAAGGACCCGGACTCCGGGGAATCTCTCGGCAGGTTGGAATACAGCAAGGCCGAGCTTGTGGCAGTAGACGTCCAGGAGAAGATCAGTATATTGAAAACTCATGCAAAAGAACAAGATAAGGAGAATGTGCCCCTGAGCACCAGGATGATATGGGATTCCATGCGTGATAGTGATACCAGAGTGAAAATGAAGGTTTCACATGATGTCCTTTCTGGAATCCCGTCCGTATCCCCCGTTGGGATCGGAGACAAGGTCAGGGTTATCTGAGAATTAATAAATCATTGAAAAATAGTTCTTTCAAAAATAATATGTACATGGTATAATGCCCGCGGCTACGAATAGATAGACGGATTATGCGGCATTCAACTGTCACTAAAGGAGGTATCAATTGTTTAAAAGACTATTGTTTGTCCTTCTGGGGCTTTCCTTAACTATATATGCCGCAACAAGTGCTTCTGCAATGACATTGGAAACCTTCGCCCTAACAGGAACCGGTTCATTTATGGATGAACCACCAATCTTCGAGGGTGTTATCTTCAACGGGACTCTGAGTCCGGGCACATTCTGGCTTGCCTTCGATGACACCAACTGGCCCGTAGACGATCCTGAGACACCGACTAACGAGAGGTGGGATTACATCTTCGCTCATTACTTCACGTATGACGATACCGAAGGAAATGAGGGTTGGGATGGGATCTTTCCACCGGCCGCCTCCGGTGAACCCGCGTCTGAATGGCGCTTCTTCACGGATGCAGGGGACACCCTGGGTGGATTGGCTACAGGTCTGAGCATCACCATAAGGGATTATGATGCGGATGAAATCGTGGATGAGGACGAGTATGCGTCCAAGACCATTGGCGGCACTTTTGTGGCTTATATCAATTGGAGCGGGGGCTGTTTCAACAGCATGTGCGGTCAGGGTGCATTCCACGGTACGGTTGACGTGATAAACGCCGAGACTTGGGAAGAGCAGCTTGATATTCCGTCTTCGGCTTCAGCAACTGGAAAGATGTTCCTCTTTGATGAGGGCTGTCAAACCGACTCCGAGATATCAACTTGGGGTAAGATTAAATCCATCTACAAGGATTGAAAAAGCTGAAGCTGAAAGGATGTGATTTGGAAATGAAAAGAAAATTGTTATCAAGCTTGATTTCGGTGTTGATCATGTGTTTCGCGTTGAGCGCAAATGCACAGACCTGGCCTGACAGCCTGGTGATCGAGTTCCACTTCGAGGGATTCGGAAACGTTGTCATGGATTCTCCTCCGATCTATGCCGGGGATATTACGGGTGGCGATGCGCGCGTTAACGGTGGAACCTGGTGGATACAGATAGACGATTCCGAATGGCCGGATGTGACGGACCCCAGCGCTCGATGGCAGTATATCTTTGATAATTACTACGTCTACGATCCCGGCAGCTATAGCTGGACCGCCGTTTTCGACGGGAACAGTCTCCCGACAAAACCAACATGGGAAATCAACCATTCGGTAAATGGCATGATGGGAGGCACACTGGTCAGTATAAGCACTATTGTCGACATGGACATGGATGGCGTGCTCGATCTTGACGAGAGGACATTCGGCACATTCGGCGGGACGATGATGGTCATGAAATACGGAACCGGCAACTTCGCGAAATACTGCGGCTTGGGATCATACGACGGTTACTTCATGAATGCCGATCCCGCGAACTTTCCACCTGATTTCGTCGAGGGTGACTGCCTGCTGGATCTGATCAATTGCGAAGTCGATAACGAGATGGCAAGCTGGAGTGATATTAAAACCTTGCACAGGTAGTAGTGTCTACCGAGGTTGAAAACCTACGGAGAGCCTGACCCACATCCGGGTGGGGGATCCATTCCTTATACCGGGAGAGAAGCGCATCCTGTAGGCGGCTTCAACAGCACTATTATTAAGGGATTTTTGGGGAAGACCATTGATCAGTTCAACGCGATCGACTTCCCCACTTTTATTTACGAGTACGAGTAACTCGACAATACCAACCTCTGAGATTTCAATATCATCTGGATACTCCGGCCAGGGCATGAACAGTGGCTTGGGCATGATTGATTTCACATGCTCGCCGGATTCGCCTTCCCTATCGGCACCTGCACCTTTGATGATCGTCATCCCTTCATCGGAAGGCTCACCGATCATATCCAGCACGGTGATCAGAGATTCCTCAGGCTCATCGATGATACGATCGAACTCTCGATCCGGCACTGCTGCATCATGTTCTTCTATGGGGACATAGGAAAATCCGTTCTCTATATCGCGGAATGATGTATAACCTATGCTTCGGGGAAGTTGTGTTTTGAAAATCGTGAAGTAATGCGGTTTGAAAAGTGTGAAAAAGGCTATGTGGAGGATGAGGGTTGCAGATATTATGAAGATCCAGTCCTTCTTGCTAGAGCTTCTCCTCACCGAAGATCCTTCGTGTACTAGATATTTTTCTTGAAGGAACCGTCATTAAACCCGATAATTAGCATTAACGGGTAATATTGTATTATTATTCCTTCTATCAGGAGTATAAGCTCTTGATGCTGACTTGGCGAGTCGTATTTAACGGGCGGTAGGGATGATAAGTATATACTACAGGGATTTGACTGTGCCGAATATCATGACACTTCTTCGTATCCTCATGGCCTTTCTGGCCATTGCGATTTTTTTCCTACTTCACAATGAAGTCCTGGCCGCAGCCCTTTGCATAATCGCCTCCCTTCTTGACTATTTCGACGGCTGGTATGCCAGAAGATTCCGTCAAACCACAAGACTGGGAGCTCATCTCGATCCCTTCGCCGACAAGGTGTTGATAGCTACAGTTTTTCTCATTATAAGCCTTACATTGAAATTGTTCTGGTTTTACATTTTCATCGTGGTAATAATGCTTCGAGAAGTTGTTATAACGGTTTATAGGATGATCAAGCGAAGGAGAATGGGGGTATTCATCCCCGCAAGTAAGCTGGGGAAAATCAAAACGACGGTCCAGTGCATAGCCGGGGATTCAATGCTTTTTTACTTTTTTATATATCCAAAGAGTATACCGGAAAATATGGTACCTGTTTTCGTTATAATGGCGATAACGCTTTTCATAACGGTGGATTCAGGTCTTCAGCATCTGCTTCCGAATTGCTCGGATGGAAAGAAAAGATCCGTTCTCGAAAGGATATTCCAGCAGATATTTGGATACAAGGCGAGGGAGGCGTGATTTGGATTTATACGAGGCGATCAGGGGGAGGGTCAGTGTCAGGTCTTACCTCTCAACCCCTGTAGAGGACGAAAAGATATCCAAGATACTCAACGCGGCCAGGCTGGCGCCGTCAGGCAAGAACGGGCAGCCATGGACTTTTATAGTTGTCAGGGATAATGAATCCAGGAAAAAGCTTGTAGATGCATGCAAAGGACAGAAGTTCTTGTATGAGGCACCCGTGGTTATCGTCGCATGTGGTAGGGAGGAACTGGCGTATAAGAAGATGGGGGGGTACTGGAATAGCCTGCCGGTTGATATTGGGATAGCGCTTGAACATCTAATTCTCGCCGCCGAGGCTGAAGGGCTTGGAACCTGCTGGATAGGAGCATTTATCGAGAGTGAAGTTAGGGAATTGCTGGGTATTCCCGATGACGTCAAGATCGTGGCGCTTACTCCGGTGGGGTATCCTGCGGAAGAAAAGAAACATAAACCGAGAAAAGATATCGATGAGATCGTTATGAACGAGAGATGGGAATAGGAGATGTGATAGTTACTTGCAGAAAGATAATCGCCGTTGTCGCCGTTGTTGCATTCGTCATGTCAAGCGGCGCTTCCGCTGACAATCAGATTTCCGATGGAAGTGAACTGTCTCTGGGAGACTTGACTATCTCAGCACCAAAACTGAGCCTTAACAGCGAAGCAACGCACGTGTATTTTCGTTCCGATACATTGGAGACTTTCGACATAGAGATAGAAGAGAAAAGCGGTTTAAGCAAGTACAAGGAAATAGCAATTGCAGCGGTTCTGGTCGCCATAGCTACATATGTGATTATCGAACTCATAGAACCTGATGAGGAAGAAGAGGATTCCGGAACAAATTCGGGCAAGCAGGGGCCGGATCCAATACCGTGCATAAGCATCCCTATCGGTCGGTGATAAAAAAGATTGCTTCCTCGATTGATTTATCCCCACTGTTCAGATCTTCCACTTCGAGGATGAATCTGTAACTGTTTTCGTCAAGTTCACCTGTATCTATTACAATACTGTCAATGATAGTATTCTCCCTGCCGCTCTGTTCGACAGTGCTGCTTATGTACGGTCTGCTCCCCGATATTTTTCTTTTCATATCGTAAATCATGTATCCCATCCAAGAGGTGTGATCTTCGAATGCTCTGATCGTGTATGTTAAGCGGTATCTTGCTGTATTAGTGCTGTCTAACTTGAGGTTGTAAACTTGGTAATAGATGCATAAATCATCATTAACGCTGAATACAGGTAATGGATCGAGTACGTCCGAGCATTCCCCGCTTTTATCCCGCAGTGAAAACTTTATACTGCTGCATATAATAGAATTACCATGGAAATCCCTGATTTCAATATTGTGCTGGTCTGTAGCCCTATGTTTTGTATGTTCAT
>Ga0180431_10001322_pt1 | contig 34942 bp, 29 predicted proteins | sample SS_ome_11_FD_132459 | JGI IMG/M metagenome (GOLD analysis project Ga0180431, IMG submission 132459) | Hypersaline lake sediment archaeal communities from the Salton Sea, California, USA - SS_1_MS_1 metaG | ecosystem: Environmental > Aquatic > Non-marine Saline and Alkaline > Hypersaline >... | reverse complement strand
TCTTGTTAAAATGCTTCCATCACTTGGCATTTATTCGTTGCTCATTGAAGGGGGTAAAAAAATTGCCAAAACAGCGCTTGAGCAAAAACTGGTTGACAAATTGTGCTTATCAATAAACGACAAAAGGATTGCTGAAAAAGGGGCAGTTGCATCTCCAGTCACTGTTGCTGTTCTCAAAAAACTGAAAAGAAAGGAAAAGAAAAAAATGGGAAAAGACACAGTGATTGAAGGCTATTTTACTTTGTACTCAAAATAATCGTCCCACGGGTTTTCTAGTTTCATCATTTGCTTTATTGTGAGCTTTTCAAAATATTTCCTGAACGGGCGCATTGAGTTTCCATGGGCAGAAATGGCTACATTCACTTTGTGCTTTTTCATGTAAGCAAGCAAGTCCTTGATAAATGCCATTACTCTTTTTTCAACCATTTTAATGCTCTCTCCTTTTGGTGGGGGGTGAGAGTATGAGCGGCGTATCTGGTAAAGTTCCTCATCAGTGTGATTTTTCTTGAATGCTTTATGGCTTGTTCCCTGCAATTTTCCATAGCTTCTTTCAATCATCCTGTCATCATTGAATTTTTTCCTGCACTCTGGGTGATATTTGAGGACTTCTTTCAAAGTATCGCGCGAGCGGGACAAAGAAGTTTGGAATGCGACATCTATCTTTTTCCTGCGCAATTTTTTTGCAATTTTTTTTGCCTGCTTTATGCCAAAAGCAGTAAGCTTAGAGTCTTTCCAGCCAGTAAAGTACTTGTTTTTGTTATAATAGGTCTGCGCATGCCTGAAAAGGTAAATTGTTGGCGTGCTGCGGCTTCTGCTGACCGGGATTTTCTTCCAGTAGCCTGAAAAGTCAAGCTCATCTTTTTCCATAAAAACACTTCTTCACTGGCCAATGTGCTCATAAATGTATACGAGAGTGTCTGCATCAGGAGCATAATAATACTCGCCATGAGTCAAAAGCGCAATGTTTGTAAGCTCTGTTTCATCCACCCCGTCGCCAAAGCCTATGGTATATACTACTACATCATTTTCCCGGGCATAGGTGGCCCCGTCAATAGAATTTCCGACATTGCTCTGGCCATCAGTAAGAAGGACAATCACCTTTTCTGTGCCATCCCTTGCCCTTACAGAAGTAAGCTCGTCAACCGATTCTTCAATACCACACTCAATACAAGTATTCCCCCCTGCGCTCAATGCGTCTATTGAATCTTGCAGGTCCTGCTTGTTTGCCTCAGAGTTCATCATTGCAAGCTGCTGGTTAAGGTAAGAATAGGTATTGTAAGATGCCAAGCCTGCCTGGGTGCTGTTCCCAACTATGTCAACAAAAATCTTTGCAGCATCCTTTGATGCCTCAAGCCTTGTTGGCACCTGGGTTACCCGAAGCCTTCTGCTTCTTGCCTGGCAGCTGCCACTGCTCTTCAGATAAAGGTCAACATCAAAAGGCGAGTCATAAGATGAAACATCAATATTATAGCCATAAAATGTCTGGTAGCTTGTGCTATACCTGCTTCCGCTCAGAATAACATCTTCACCTACTCTTGCTTCAAAGTAAACAGTGCACCAATAAGAGCTTGTCTTGAGCTGGTTTGTAATATTAACATAATCCCCGTCAGGTGTCACTTCAAGTGTTTTGACAAGGTCCCAGTCACTATCCCAACTGGTAACATATGAATCATCAGCAGCATAAATAACAGGGTCTGACATTGAGCCAGAGGTGTCAAGCACAAGCATCACATCAACAGAAACAACGCCAAAAGTATCATTGAAAATGCCGCCAACATTGCTAAGCTCGTCAACACAATATGCAAAAATCGTGTGGATGCCACTGTCAAGCTGGCCAAAGTTGTACTCAAATTCCTCTGTTGGCGAGTCATAATCCCCGTCAGTTGGGGTTGCATTTACCCATGGGCCGTCATCAAGCTCCATATAACAGGCAGCAATGTCTGCATTTCCAGTATATTCATCTGTTGCAGAGCCTGTTTCAGTGACATTTGTAAGAGTAGTCGGGTATTCTGTATGGTTCATAAAAGTCACAATCGGGCCAAGCGAGTCGCCCATGCTGATATTAAAGAAATAATATGAAATAGGGCCAGTGTTGTTTGCAGTATCTGTGCACCTGACACCTGCAACATGCTGGCCTGATGAAAGGTGGCCAACCTCAAGCTCAACCTCTTCAGATACTGAGGTTGAGAAATCTCCGTTAGATGCATTCATTGCTGACCAGCTGCCACCGTCAAGCTGAAGCTCTGCTGATTCTATGTAGCTGTTGCCTGTTGAAGAATCATTGCAAACAGCATTTATTGTCACATTGTCAGATGCAGATGCATTTGCCGGCGTGCTGTTTATTGATGTTACAATCGGCCCCCATAAGTCGCCGCTTGGGTAGCAGCAGCAGTATGAATCAGGAGCCTCGCAAGTATAGTCAAACGAGGTTTCATAGCTTTCCCCATTTGCAACGCATGAAGCAGGCGCATCCCTGCACGTCCCATTTGAATAGCCCTGTGAAACGCACAGGCCAGGGCAGCTTGTGCCGCCCTGGATAGTGACTGTTAGCTGGCTTACGCATGAGCCGTCGTCTGCAGAGTCAACCTCTATTATGCCCCCATAAATTCCTGGCGGCTGCTCAACACCTATGTTAAAGTCAATCCCCAAAGTGCCCTGCTCTCCTGATGGAAGAGAAGAAGGGGGCGAGCCTATTGATGAAAAAGCTGAGACAGAGCCAGTAAGGGCTGCAGTGATTCCAGTGGCATTAAAGTCTGCATTGTTTATTATTGTCATTGTTTCATTCCCGTTTTCGCCTGCATCAAATGTTCTAGTAATAAGGGTTGGCTCGCATTGCAGGCCAGCTTCCCCTATTCTCACTTTTCCTGATGCAAGGTACTCAACAAGTATTTTCTGCTTGCCCCTTTCAGAAGGAAGAGAGCCTATGAGGTCTGCTCTTGTACTGGTATAAACGTCAGTTCTGCCGGCAGTTGTGCCAACATTGAAAACAATCCTTTTGTCGCTCACATTTGCAACCATGTCATCAGGGAGGTAAACTGTTATGTATTCCTTTGAATTAGGCCCCAAAGAATACACATAATCAGCAGCAGCCCCAAGCCTGTCAACAGCATCCTGTGCCTGCGATATTTTCACGCTGTCAGATGAATATGATGAGGCAAAGTAAAATGCAAATGCCACAAATGCAAGTGCAATTGCAATTACTGACAGCTGCTCAAGAGATGCCTGTGCTTTCAAATCCCAACACCCCGAATTAAAGATGCTTCCACTTCTTGGAAAAGCCCGTCCTTCTTGAACGCAGCCTGTTTATGTCAACAATGCTGCTGGTTTTCTTTGCCTTTTTGCCTTTTTTCTTCACGGCTTTTTTCCTTGGCTTTTTCCTGTCTGCTTTTTTTGCTGCCTTTCTTTCTGAAAGGCCCTTTCCTGAGAAAGAAACCCCGCGCGAGCCTATGCCAAAATTGAAATACGTCAAAGGATGGCTTGTTGCCCTCATTTTCCTTACTGAAATTGCGCGCCTTGATTCTGAGCTTCCTGGCTTTTTCAAAAGGTAAAGAACAATTACTCCGTCAACTATGAATTCCTCTACCCCGGTGGTTGAGAATATTTCCGAATTGTCCTTGATGTCAGAAATCACAAGCGCAGTGCAGTCCATTTTCTTTATTTCCCTGTCAAGCTGCACAAGCCCGTTCCTGATTTCATAAGGGTCAGAAAAATAAGTCAGCATAACAGAGTATGAGTCAACAACCAGCCTCTTTGCATTTATCTTGTCAATTGCGTCGCCTATTATCTGCTTGATTGAGTCAAACTTGTAAACCTCTGGCTTTATGATGAGCAGCTTCTTCTTCTTGATAAGCTCCTCAACATTCCAGCCAAAAAGGCTCATGTTTTCTATGAGCTTTTTCGGGTCTTCCTCCAAAGTGACATAAACCCCTGGCTCATTCTGGTATTTTGCCCCGTAATACAGGAACTGCATTGCAAAAGTGCTTTTCCCTGTTCCGCATGCTCCAGAGACGAGATTGATGCTTCCTTGTGGGATGCCCCCTTCCAGGACCCTGTCAAGGCCTGACAGGCCGGTTGCCACCCTGTCTATTTTTGCCATGCATTTGCTTTGCTTGTTAAGTTAATAAACCTAATTTTTTCTTTTGCTGGCTGATTCTTGGTTTCTTGTTACACGTAAAGCTAAGAAATACAACGCCAGATGAAAATGTTTATAAACAATCTCCTCGAATTACTCTTCGGTGATCAGCATGGGATTTAGGAAAGGACAAGCAGCGCTTGACTTTCTGATGACTTACGGTTGGGCAATTGCGTTAGTGGTTATTATTGCCGCAGTGCTATTCGCTCTGGGTATATTCGACGTAAGCAACTTCATCGGAAGCAAGGCAGCTGGGTTTTCAGGCATTGCAGTTAAAGGCTGGGCACTTAGCTCTGCCGGCACAATGACCATGAAAGTCAGCAACCAGGTAGGAGTAAGAGTTCAGGTTGACAGCATAAACATAACAATAGGGCAGAACACATCTGCAGTAAATGCGTCTGCATTCACCCTTGCAACAGGGGCAGACTCAAGCACGCTGACAACTGACGCCGGAGCCTTTGGTACGCAGACATCTGGGTCAGGCTACACTGCAGCTGTGAAGATAGCATACACAGACCTGGATGCTAACTTTGCCTACACAACTTCCGGAACTCTGACTGGCAAAGTACAGTAAAGGGAAATACATTTTTTCCCTTTTTTTCTTTTTCTTTCTTTTTTCTTTTCAAAACCAGCCCAAGGTATCGCTTTATTAATTTTCCCTTCGATTACCAAACTATTAGCTATATAGTATAGCTCAAGGGGCGATCAGTATGATGAAAAATGTTGCATTCAGTATCCTAATTTTAGGGCTTTTCGCAGGTGCCCTGTTCGCGATTTCAGGCGCAAGCACCTCAGGAATAGGTCAGACAAGATGGGACCAGTCAGTCACAGCAGGCAGCGCACCAACGGTGGGCGGCAACATAACCTCTGTGAATGTCGCCTCAACAAGGCTCACAACCAAATGGGCTGACTTTTATGGGAATGTAACAGGAACAATAAGATTGTCTGACACACAGGCAGGCGATGCAGTCTATGTGTGGACCTACTCACCAGCAACTGGCGGAGAAGTCTGCGTTTCAACAAACACATCACTTGCATTTGCTTCACTCACAAACGCAACCCATGCAGCCATAGATGCCAATTTCTCAACAACAGGCGACCCTGACGATTCAGACAGCACATTCACTGATGCAGCAGGCTGCCCGTCAATGACCATAGCATCACAGGCAGTTACAGGCTTTCTTTCAGCAACCAACCAGGGTTCAGGCTCAGACTTCCAGACGTGTGCAATGAGCTCTGGCGGCTTGGCTGCAGCCAACCATGCGTTCTGCACAGCCATTGACAACTCAGGGCAGAATTACCTTGGAGACGCAGCCAACTATGAAATAATAGTCCCGACAGGCGACCCAACAGGCGTAACCTATTACTTCTATGTTGAGCTTGACTAAAAGCATACCTTTTTTTACTTTTCTTTCATTTCTATTAGTTAACCAGCTTTTTGGTTTTGGGGGGTGTCAATGGGTATTTTAAAAAAGTTCATGGTTCTGGCGGTAGTGTTCTTGTTTTCCCTTTCCTATGCAGAGGATTATGTTGCAATAAACTCATTTGACGGAAGGGACGTGCTGTCAGGCACATTCTATGCAAACGTAAAGGGCTACCCTGTAAAGTTCATGCCATCCCCTGCAGGCAACAGCGAGGTATTTGCAGCCAAAATCGGCTCAGATCACTCAATCCTACTCATACAGTCTTCAACAAAGCCAATAAGCGGGCTTGTTGAAAGCGAGCTTAAGGCAAAGGGCAATGAAATAGAAATATACTCTTCAGACGATGGAGGCGACACAAACCTTGATTTGGCAAAAAGGTCAGGCGCAACCAGCTTCATAATAGTGGATTCTGCTTATTCTGACAGCGCAATATCAGTGCTGCCTTATGCAGCGCTGACTCACTCATATGTAATACTGGCAGACAAGAACAACATAGATTCAGTAAAGCAGATTGTCACTGGTAAGAGCGTGATGATTTACGGCTTTGTTGACCAGAAAGTGAGAAACGAGCTTTCAGGAGAAAGCCCAAAAGTAATTGGAAACGGGGAGGACAAGTATGCTGACAATGTGGAAATTGCAAGGAAAACAATGGAAGAGTTTTCACTTGAAAGGCCGATAATGGTTGACGGCTCATTTATTGAGGATGCAATGACATCAGGGTCTGACCCAATACTTCTTACTGGAAGGGTAGTTCCCCAAGCCACATATGATTTTGTAAAGGAAAAGGTTGGCCAGGACAAGCTTTCAGGCGTGCTTCTTATTGGCGACAGCCTTGTTCCTGCTGTTTATGACATGCGCGAGAGGGTCAAAAAAGATTTTGAGGCGCAAGGGGAGAACAAAACATTTGGGGTAATGGTGAAGTTTGCACAGGCAGTCCCCTCTGCACAGGGGGGGGTCATTGCCCTTGACACATTTTACCTGCCTGCCTACAAGCCAAGCCTGGAGATAACTGAAGTATTTTACAACAAGGAAACAGGCAAGGTCATGGTCGGGCTTGAGAACATTGGGGAAGGGGCACTTTATTACAATATAGAGGTAAAAGTCCTTCTTGACGGCGAGGATTACCGGGTTTTTGGTGAAAGCGAAACATCAATGGTTGAAAGGGGTGAATCTGACGGTCTCGAGTATGCGCTTGACTTGACTTCAGTTGCAGAAGGCGACATAACCGCAACAGTGCTTGTAAAGTATGGCTCAGCAAAAAACTCGCTCGAGGAATATGCAAATTTTGAGGGAGAGCTTGCGACAATAGAATATGTTGACAATTCGGACATTGAAGTGAAATACGCAAGGTATGATTCTGAAAAGACCGTGCTTTCTGTCACAATAAAGAACAATGGAGAAGAAACAGCATATGCGTTTTCAAAGCTCACGCTCATAGACGAGCAGGGCATGCCCACAAAAATCTCAGGCGCTTCAATAAGGGAAATAGAGCCGTTGTCCCTGTTTGTAGAAGAATTTCCCCTTGTCTTGAGCGACATGGAAATAGAGCTGAACAAGGAGGTTACAGTTTCAATAGACTATGGGGGAAGAAGGGGCTTTTTGAACAAGAACGAGATTTATGTTGTTCCCCTTGAGCAGCCAGAACCTGAACAGCAAGAGCCAGCTCAGGCAGAGTCGCAATTGGGCACAGCTGCATTTGGCGCAGTGGTTGCTCTTTTGATAGTGGCTGCCCTGTACCTTATTTACAGGCTTGCCACAGGGAAAAAGAGGAAAAAATAGGGTGAAAAGGTGGCTGATATTGAAGGGTGCAATATTACTATTTTGCCTTGTTCTTCTTGCCACCTTGGGCTCTGCAATTACTGAAGGCGGCAACATAACATCTGTGAATGTCAGCCCTGTTTCAAACCAGTCTGTTTGGCACGGTGTTTATGGCCAGACTTCTATTTCCCCACCTGTTCCAGTAACAATAAACGCAACCCCTGGCAACCTTACAGGAATTACAATGAACACTGGCTCTTATTCCTGCACTTCAGGGGTAAGCATACTCAATATACTATTCTCAAACTCAAGCTCTGCAATAACCTCTCTTTCCCCTGGCAACATCAGCCAGCTTGACGATTTTATCTCTGCTGAGCTTCAGGACGCATCAGGAACATTCACTTTTAGCAGCACATTTGAGACAGCCGGGTATGGAAACATTTCAAATGTGCCCTCAACATACACTGAACCACAATCTTCCCAGGCATTCAGGCTTGGCTATTTGCAGGACCAGTCAGGAAATTTTGTTTTCATAACTCCTGCTGTTGAAGACCAGGCAGGCTTTAATGGCACGCCCCTTGACTACCAGGCAATGCTTCCGACAAATGGAACCCAAATCCCTTACCATGTTGGCATTGACCTCCAGTGCACTTCAGCCCCGCCTGGTCCAGGCCCGTCCCCAGGGCCAGGAGGGGGCGGCTCAACAGGCGGAGGAGGAGGCGGCGAGTCTGCATACGGCTTTTCAACTTGGTCAGTTGACATATATGTTGACATAGGAAGGGGCATAATATGCAAGGTCAATGCAAGAAGGTCAATAACAGTTACAGAAAACTACACCATACTGGCAAACACGCTTACAAACCTTGGGGGAGAAAACTGCACGCTGCTTGATTTTGTTTTCATAGATGTCATTCCTTATGAGTTCGCGCCAATTGATGATATTGAGTTCAGTCCCCCATACTTTTCTGCAAAAGCAGCTACAGTCATATACATATTCCCTGTATTTTCGCCTGGCGAGTCAAAAGTCATAACATACACTGTCAGGAAACAGGTTCCTGTCTCAAAGCTTGATGATTTTGATGTTATGAGGCTTTTGGCAAGCAAGCTTGATGACACAAATTACACAAACAAAGTATGGAAGCCTGCTGAAGAGCCAGAGGCATGGCAGCTTCCAGGCGGTTGCCAGCCAGAAATTTATTGCGCTGACTGGGGCGAGTGCATAGGTGGCTACAAGGAAAGGAAATGCATAGACATAATGAAGTGCTACCATGAAAGCTTTATACAGGTTGAAAAGTGCAAAGAGCCCGAGCCTGCAAAGGACTATGCGAACCTTTGCATATCTGCCGCGCTTCTTGTTATTGCAGCAGCAATTATCCTTCTTTGGGAGAAAAAGAAAAGACCAGTTCCTATGGGCGGAATAAGGCGCAGGAAAATGCCAATCCATAAAAGGGCGCACATCAAAAAAAGGGCAAGGAGGCACAGGGGAAAATGAGCAGCAAAAAAACAACTTTGTTGACAATAGGACCTTCACTTGCTGTGCTATTGCTGCTTTTTGTGCCCCAGATAATTAACATAAGCTATTTTGAAAGCCTTGAGCCTGACTTTTCCAACCTTGCAATTGAGGCTGTGTCATCAAACAACACAACCCAACTTGGGTTTGAGATACTTGAGCTGGAGCAAAGCAAATGGGCAGTGGCAAATGTTTCTTCCCCCCCATGGGAGCACGAGCTTAGCATCCTTTCCAAATCTCCTAGGATTGGCAGGCTTTTGCAAAACAACACGACCACCATTAACATAAGCCACATGTCTGGGCTTGAGCCTGACTTTTCCAACCTTCTCATACAGTTCATATCAGGCCAAAACACAACAAACATATCTTATGAAATAACTGAATACTCTTCTTCAGAATGGGCCTTAATTGAGCTTGAAAGCAGGCCTCTTGAGCACGAAACAGTGGAAATCCTGGCACTAAATCTTGGGGCTCCCCCCATTTTGCAAGAAGAAGAGGCTCCAGCATTTGAAATACTTGAAGAGCATGATGGAATTTCCCTGGTTTTAACTTCAAAAGGCAAATCCATCCAGATTCAGAACCAGCTCCTTTCAGAACTTGAGCAGGGAAAAACAGTAAGGGTGATTGCAAAATCAAATGAAAAAGTCGATGCACAAGGGTTTGCCCTAATCTTTTCAATCCCCTCAAAAAACCTCCAAGTATTTGAGATTGACAAAAGTTCCATTAATGGGCTTGCTGGGCTTGGCTTTGAGAGCATTTACATTGACTATAAAATGCAGGCCTCCCTCTCGGACACCATTCCGCTAATAGGCGCAGGCATGGTACAAAATGAGCTCAACAACACAGGAAACGGGACAGCAATCTGCCTGCTTGACACAGGGGTTGACATATTACTGCCCTCCCTTGGAGGAAAAGCAGTATCTGGCTATGACTTTGTTAACAATGGCACCAGTGCATCAGATGACAATGGGCATGGGACATTCATGGCATCAGTTATTCATGCAGTTGCACCAGATGCCCTAATACTTTCAGTAAAAGTGCTTGATGAAAACGCAACAGGCTATGCATCAGGCATAATAGCAGGCATAGAATACTGCTCAGAATTTTCAGGAGCAGGAGTGATGGACATAATCTCAATGAGCTTTGGAGGGGGCAATTACACAGGCTATTGCAATTCAGACCCAGTTGCCCAAGCAGCAAATGACGCAGTTGAAGCAGGGCTTTTTGCAGTTGCCTCAACAGGAAATGACGGAGCAAATTACATAACAGCGCCAGCATGCGGCCAGTCAGTAACAGCAGTTTCCTCAACTTCAAAGCAAGACACAGTTTCATCCTTTTCAAACACGAACTCCCTTGTTGACTTGCTTGCGCCGGGACAGTCAGTAACAGCGCAAGGGATGTCAGGGCAGGAAACAAAGTCAGGAACCTCAATATCAGCAGCCCATGTATCAGGAGCAGCTTCCCTTCTTATTGCAAACAACTCTTCTCTCTCCCCTGAGCAAACAAAAGACAGGCTGCAGACAACAGGAAAGCTGATTGAATTCAGCAGCGCAAACTATACGCGCATCAACGTATACAACGCAATAATAAACAACATAACCGGCTCACCTACAAACCAGACAGGCAATCAAACAAACCAGACAGGCAATCAAACATATGGGGCGCAGTTTGACATAGGCAATTGCGACGAGGGCGAGCTTGACTCTTCTGATGAAACCTACTACCTTACTGACAACGTTGTAGGAGTCATGTCTGGCCAGGAATACTGCCTTCACATAAGCGCAAGCGATGTGACGCTTGACTGCTCTGGCTACAGCATAAATGATGACGGCGCGGAAGGCACCTATGGAATCCTTGTTGACCCTGATGTTACTGGAATCTCAATCATAAACTCAGGCTCAGGCGGCTGCACAATACTGGGCTATACAAACGGGCTTTACTTAAGCTCAGGCTCGCAGGGCACATATACTGACATAACCTCATACGGCGAAGGGGGCGGAGGAGGAGAGGGGCAGAACTACGGAATCTACATAGACAACTCAGACAGCAACACCATAACAGGTGCAACCGTTTACGGCAACGAAGTGCACGGCATTTACATTGACAGCTCAAGCAATAATGAAATATCCTCAAGTTCAGTATATAGCAACACAGAGCACGGAATTTTCATGGACCCCTCATACAACAACTCAATAATAGCAAACAGCATATACTCAAACTCAAAGGACGGCATTCACCTTGATGACTCGCACAACAATACAATAGTGAACAACTCAATTTACTCAAATACTGGAAACGGCATTTACCTTGGTGCATCAACCCGCAACAACCTGACCAACAATAGCATATATGCAAACTCCTTCTATGGCATACATGTGAATGCAGGTTCCAACTACACAAACATGACTGACAATATGGTGAACTCCTCAACAAACACCTCCATTTATGTGCAAAGCGGAACAAACGCCTTTATTGACTGCCGCGGCAAGCAAATGGCAGGGGGAAGCGGGGCAGCCACATATGGTGTTAAAGTAGATGATGAATGTGCAACAGTGCAGCTCTGCCGCATAAGCAACTTCTCAAAAGGCATATACTTCTACGGCGACTCTGCTGACAATGGCATAATAAACGACAACAACGTAACAATACCAAACGGCAGCGGCATATGTGTATACCAGGGGGATTACAACTCGCTTAACAGGAACATTGTAGTGGCATCAGTCAATGCAATTCTCATTTATTACAATGGCGACCATAACAACGTGACAGGTGGCATTGCAAACTCGACAGGCACTGGCTCTGGCTTTTACATACAGAATGGGAACTATAACCAGGCTTTTGACCTGCAGATAAGCTCAGAAGGCTATGCAGGTATATACATAACCCACTCAGCCACCACTTCGAACTACAACAACATAACCAATGTGAGCATAAGTGCATCCGGGGCAACCACCTGTGGCATTTACCTTTACAAGGCCACCCACACCAGGATAACAAACAGCAGCTCATACTCCAAAAGCTACATAGCCACCTGGCTAAGGCAAGGCAACTCCAACAGTATCTCGGGCCACACGTCAGCTTCTGACGGGAGCTACTCATGCTATGTTTATGACTCAGATGACAACCAGTTCACTGACTCGACCTGCAATTCAACAGCAAACGCAGGGCTTATAGCCCACGTAGGGTCAAACAGGAACAACTTCACAAATATGAATATAAGCTCAACAGCCTCAATCTCGGTTTATTCACTTAATGAGCTGAACTCAAGATATGTCAACGTGCATTCAACATCATACAACAACCAAGGCTGGTACTTTGTTTCCCCGTCTGAGAACATCACAATAATAAACTCATCAGGAACATCGCAAACAGGCTCAGGCTCAGGCTTTTACAACAACGGCAGGCCAAATTTCAATATCACCAACTTCATAGGCACATCAGCAGGAGCGGAAGGGGTTTATGTCCGCGGAAACCCAACAGGCATAATTTTCAACAATGTCTCAGGCACCTCGTCAACCGGGACTGGGGTGAGATTGGAGAGCAACAGAGGCGTTTTTGAGAATGGCACAGCAACCATAACTTCAGGGACCGCAGCAATGCTGGTTGAAAGCTCAAACAACACAATAGCAAACTACACATTTACTGTGAATGGGGGAGGAACAGAACCTCTGCTGCTCATAACACCAAAAAGCGGCTCAGCTTCAAACAATACATTTTACTGGAACAACTTCACTGATGCAACTGGCCTGTATGTCAATGACACAAGCGGGCCAAACTATTACAATTCAACAGAAGGAAACATCTGGCACAATGTAATTGACGGAAGTGTACAGATAATAGGAACAACAGCATCTTCATATGGCTCAGGGCTTTACATTGGCACAGCTGGCTCTGGCTACCCATACAGCAACTCAACCTCACAAAGCAAAGTTGTAGGAATAGTGACTGACTATGCGCCACTCACAAACCTTTCAACATTGTGCCAAAACCTTACAACTGCAAACAGCACATACACACTCACAGCAAATGCAACAATAAACGGGGCCACCTGTTTCAATATCTCTGCAGGCAATGTAACTCTAAACTGCAACGGCTATTCAATAATTGGCAACAATACAACTTCAACTTATGGAGTTTATTCAAACCAGCAATACTCGCAGGTTCTGAACTGCAACATATTGAATTTCTCTACTGGAATTTATTTCAACGGGGCAACAAGCAGCAATGCACTCAACAACACAATCAATGGCTCTTGCTCATATGCTGGCGGGACTCCATATAGTGTTGCGATTTATGCGACAGGCAGTGGGTATTTGATTGCCAACAACACAGGTCATTCTGTCTTTAGTGGCGGGTTCATGTCTCAAGCCCTTAGTACTTCAGTGATTGAAAATAATACATTTTACGGTGGTTCATATGCCCTAAACTTAGTAAACACGGCAACTCACACAATAGTGAGGAACAATCAGGTATTTACCACAGGCATAACTGTTGCCGCCGATATTAGGGGAATAAGAATAGGAACATCGACAAACCTTACAATAACCAATAACAGTGTGGTCTCCCATGGTCACGGGATATACTTTGACCAAGCCTCCCCGAATATAGTAATAGACTGCCAAGGGGCAACATTGACAGGAACAAACATAACAGACACATATGGAATTTACACAGACCAGCAGAATACTACAGTAAAGAACTGCATAATCTCAAACTTCTCAGAGGCAATACGCTACAGCTCGGCAACGGACGGGCAGATGCTCAACAACAGCATCACCACCACCTTCTTTGGCGGCAAGGGCATAAGGCTTATCAGCAATGCGCACAGGAACAACCTCACGCAGAACACAATAACAAACGGCAATGCATCAGGAATATACATAGACGGAGGGCAGAATGCAACAGTTGACTGCCAGGGCATGAATGTGGCAGGCGAAAACTTCAGCGCAACCTATGGATTGTACACAACGCAGATCAACACAACAGTAAAGAACTGCAACATCTCCAACTTTGCAAGTGGCATATATTATTCTGGGGCAGACAACGGAACAATAGAAGACACGAACGTCTCAACCACCTACTCAAGTGGTTCTTTCCCAAATGGATTTGCAGTATCCCTATATAGTGGGTCAGACTACAACATAGTCAGGCGAGTTTCCGGTTCATGCATCAGCTATTACTGTCTGCTTGTTTACAGCAGTTCAACATTCAATACAGTGCGTGATTCAGCATTCTCTACTACTGGGGGCGTAACAGCGGTAAGCGCCTACAGTGCCTCAGATAACACATTTATCAATGTGACCGGAACTGGCGGTTCGGCCAGTGGAATGTATATCTATACCGCTCCAAGGACAAATGTAATCAACTCCACAGGGACATCAACCTCAAATAATGGGGTATATATCAGTGCAAGCGACTACATCACCCTAACAAACGTAACAGGCAACTCCTCCTCAAACTATGGAATATATCTCCTCACAAGCGATTACAACAACATTACCAACAGCACAGCAAAGAACAGCCAATATGGGATTTACATATCTGCAAGCGTGAACAACACCCTTACAAACAACAATGTGACAGGCAACTCAGTCACAGGAGTATACATTGACTCAGGCTCAAATGACAGCACTCTCACCTCAAATTCCATGTGCTCAAATGAGCTTGATATCAGCAACTCGCAATCCTCAAACACAGGCACTTTGAACAGCTGTGACTCATTCTCAGGCTGGTGGTTTGAGAACGGCCATGCAGGCTGCACATTTGCCTGCACTTCGCTCTGGCACAAGTTCTTTGGCAATTTCACTGGCGGCAACTTCACCTTAAGCCATACCAATACAACCCCATATGTTTACCTTTGGAATGCAACAGGCGGCCTTAATGTATACGTGACAGACTATGATGCAACAGTGACCTGGGAAAGCCTTCAGGCAATAGGAAAGACCACTGCAAATGCCAGCTCATCAGCAGACTTTGAAGAGCTTGACACTGCCTTTGTCGCAACAGCCTTTGATGATAACATAAATGCCACTTACTCAACAAACGGCTCTGCAGCAAACCAGACTCAAAACTATACTGTATTCTCAAAAGGCATTGATTATGTGCCAGTTGCGCCATCCCATCCGTTCAATACCAGCTTCAAGACAGGTATCTTATGGGACACATCAGACGGCGGCACAGAGTATTCAAACTCATTCAACCAGACAACAGTGTGGATTGTTCAAATGGATGAAGCAGCAGCACCAGAAGTATTTGGCACATATGACTACCTTATCCAAATACCTTACACATTATCAACATATGAGGAGGGCAATGACCTGGTGTCAATTTACCTTGAGCTTCAGTAAATTTAGTTAAGGTTTTAAACAACACGCTCATAAGCAACTTTGGAGGTTTATTATGGCAACACTTGAAGAGATGCTAGTATACTCTTTCGGAGGAAACATTGCCCGCGACTATGTTTTTGCGCTCGGGGCTTTCATAATATCGGTGCTGGTTCTCAGGATATTCAAGTTTGCAATAATAGGAAGGCTAAAAGCACTTTCAAAAATAACAAAAACAGACCTTGATGACCTGGCAATTGAAATAATAGGCAAGATAGGCTGGCCGTTTTATTTCCTTGTATCCTTTTACATTGGCATAAAATTCATTTTTGTGCCAGACATACTGACTATGCTTCTGGACTATGCCATTCTCATAGGGATAATCTACTATGCAGTAAAAAGCGTAGAAAGGGTACTTGACTATGCAACAGGCAAGATGGCACAAAAGCAGCTCAAAGATGAAAAGGAGGCAGACACTTCCCTTATAGAGCTTTTGAACAAAATGGGCAAGGGGCTGGTATGGGCAATTGCCCTGCTTTTGCTGCTTTCAAACCTTGGCTACGATATCACAACAATAATAGCAGGCCTTGGGATTGGCGGCATTGCAATTGCATTTGCCCTGCAAAACGTGCTCACAGACATATTTGCCTCTTTCACAATATACTTTGACAAGCCCTTCAGGAAAGGCGACTATATAGTGATAGGCGATGACTCAGGCACTGTCCAGAAAATCGGCATAAAGTCAACCAGGATAAAAACCCTGCAAGGTGAGGAATTGGTAGTCTCAAACAGGGAGCTTACAGAAACCCGTGTTCGCAACTTCAAGAAAATGAAGGACAGGAGGATTGTATTGTCCGTTGGGGTCACCTACCAAACCCCTGTTGACAAGCTCAAGAAAATCCCGTCAATGGTAATGGGGATAATAAAGAAAGTAAAGCTTGCAGACCCAAGCCGTGTCCATTTCAAGGAGTTTGGTGACTCAGCGCTCATTTATGAGGTAGTCTATTTCACAAGGACAAACGACTATGCGCGCTACATGGATGCAAGGCAGGAGATAAACCTTGAAATAGCAACAGCATTTGAAAAACAGGGCATTGACATGGCTTACCCGACCCAGACGATTTTCATGGGAAAGGACGCTCCAAAAGCCAAGAAAAGGAAAAAAAGGTAATCCCAAAGCTGGGAAGGCAGTTTATTAAGATTTTGCCCCAAAAGGCAAAAGCCAAGTGGTATATATGATAGACGAGGTAAGCGGTGAAAAGGCATATTTCCTTCAAAAGTGCAACTATACTGGTAAGATGATTGCTGCAAAAAATGTGAAAGCATCAAAATGGATAACAAAGACAGAGAGGCTTGTAATCTCAAAGCGGGCATGGAGCAATTTGAAATACAGGAAAATGTACAAAAACAACAAAGGCATATGCTGATTGGAGGTGTTGTTATGGGAAAAGCAGAACTTGTAAAGCTTTTGAACAAGGCACTTGAAATGGAGCATGCAGCGCGCATACAGTATCTTTCTCATGCAAAGCTTGTTTCAGGAAAAGAGAGCGAGCCAATAGTGGCAAGGCTTGAGGAAATTGCAGCAGATGAGAAAAAGCATGAAGACCTTTTCAGAAGCTGCCTTGAAATACTTGGGGCAACCCCTTCAATGAAGCTTGACACAGTGTATGAAGCAAAGGGGATTGATGAGATACTCAAAGTAAACCTAAAAGGGGAAAAAGAGGCAGTTGACTTTTACAGGACAATCATGGCTGAGATAAAGAAAAGCAGAGATGAACTGAACTATGAATACGAGTTCATAGAGCACAAGGTCCGCCACGTAATAATGGATGAGCAGGAGCACATCCTTGAGATAAACGGCCTTATGTAAGAAAAGCTTTTTTTCTGTTTTTTATTCCTGCTTAAAGATAGCTTTATATACTTATGTCAAGTATACTTTACGTAAAGCAAACTTTACATATGATTTGATGGCACTTTCAAAAAACCGGCTCCGCAAATACCGGGAAAAGGCGAAAATGACCCAGGAAGCCCTTGCTGAAAAGGCAAGAGTCACAAGGCAGACAATAATCTCAATAGAGGGCGGAAAATACGTGCCATCCCTTGAGCTTGCCCTAAGATTCTCATCAATTTTCAGGTGCAAGGTTGAGGACTTGTTTGCAATATGAGGTGAATATATGAAGGAAAAAACAAAAACAATGCTCAAGTACCTGTTTGGCCTTGGGATGCTGCTCCTGGGGCTAATATTCGAGGGGCTTGGGATAGGCTCGCCAAGTTTTGAGACATTCGGCTCAGTTGGCATGTGGCTCATTTACATTGGGTTAGTGTCTTTGCTTCTTGCAACAGTCAGACTTGTCCTGAAGCCAAAAAAGAGGATAATAGATGAAAGGATGGAATTTGTGGCAGCAAAGGCAATGAGAACAACATTCGTGCTTTTCATCATGGCAGCATTTGCCATAATGATAATAGATGGAATACAGCCAATACAAGTGCCAATGCACCTTTTCATGAGCTATCTGGTGTGCTTTTTGCTTGTGGCATACTTTGCCTCATACAAATTGCTTCTAAGGCGCTACTAGCAAACGAGTTCTAGTCAGACCGTCCTATTTTTTGCTTGGCAAAAAATGGGCACCAAGTTCGTTGCCCTCTTTTTGCCTTCGGGCAAAAAGGGGCGCCTTTTTCGCCGAGCGAAAAAGTGCGCGACGAACTTGCTTGTCCGCTAGGCCCGAGTTTGAGTGGACTGCGTCCACTGCTGGCAATCGTAGATTGCCATCGTCTTCCTGAGCTGCGCAAAAAGACACACAGGAGATTTCCGCGTGATACACTTGTGCCTCACTTTGTAGTGGCGAAGTAGGTGACTACATTTGCTTATTTTGTGGTCACCTCCTCTTAAGAAGTCTTTTGAGGTTTCTGTATTCCTTTAGCATAAGCTCGATGGTAGGGCGAAGGTTGTGCTCATTTTCATAAGCCTGCAGCGCAGAATAGTATTCGTGCCTGTTCTTCAGCTCGATATTCAATGGGGGCATTTTGTGCTTCAGGAGAATGTTGTTAAGAAGAAGCCTTCCAACCCTTCCGTTGCCGTCCTGGAATGGGTGGATGTTCTCAAACTGGTTGTGGACAACCGCAGCCAAGACCAGCGGTGGGTATTTTTTCCTGTTTTTGCTGTACCATCTGGCAAGCTCAAGAAGAAGTCCCCTTACCTCGCTTGAAGGCGCGCCGCGGTGAATAACATTCCTGTTATGGTCCATTATCACGACTTCAACACCTTTAGCACGCAACTTCCCCGCAAATGGCTTGGAGTTTTCGAAAACAACCTTATGAAGCTTCAGAACCAGCTTAACCGAGAGGTGCTCCTTTGTTTTCCTTATGAAATCAACTGCTTTTGCAACGCCATAGGTTTCGGAAATGTCCTCTTTTGGCTTGTCAGGCCACTTGTCCTTTTCCAGAATTTCGCCAACTTCCTTTGACTCAAGGCTTGAGCCCTCTATTGCATTTGTGTCATAGGTGAAAGCTTCAGTGAATCTCTGCCACTCATCGTCCGTCAGATGTGCTATTTTGATATGCGCCTTTGCCTCAAGCGCCTTAAGTTCCTTAAGCTCTTTTCCAGACAAGACAGTTTCAAAAGGGTCAGAAATTCTCCTTCTTGCATCTGCCTGCTCCTTTATCCTCACCTCTGCAGCCTTCTTCCGTTCCTCAAGATTCACCCTGGTCAAGTTAGCCCCAAGATAAACCCTGATTTTCCTTACTTTGCTGCCTTTACGGTAAGAATGTGCAAGATAGTATTTCTTCGTCCTTCCGGCTTTGCGTATTTCAAGGTGCATGCTGTAATTAGGTGACTACAATTTATAAATATTTGTAAAGAGGTGACTACAGACGGTGGCAAACCAGCAATGTAGTGCCTAAAAATCGATGCCACAACTTAAACTCTTTTTTAGGCACTACGAGCAAGAGTTATCACTGATTTGAGTCAATCCCAGGTCCCAGTAATAACTCACACTAATTCATCATTAGCATAAATCAGACCGTCCGCTAGGCTCGGATTAGTCAGCCTGAGCTACAAGATTTTAGACACACAGTGCGTTCCTAGGAAATGGGGTGGTAGTCCTGGCTATCCAGTTTTCTTGTCTTTGAACTCGCCAGTCTCCACCCAGTGTTCCGGGTCTATGCCACTACCTCGATAATACGATACAGCAAACGTATACAGAACGTAAAAGGTAAGCTCAGCAAGGTTCCTCATCTTCCTGGGCTGGAAGTCAGGCAGCAGTTCCTGAATTTCCAAGAGGATTTTGAAGCCGCGAACGTTTTTTAGGTATTTCTCCGCAGTCTCATCTCTCGCACCGAAGGTTCTGATGCTCTTGGCAAATATCTCACGCCCTTCCTTACAAGTTAGGACCTTTACAACGTTGCAGTAGGCTTCAAAGCCAGGCTTAAATCCATTTTCCTTCATGAAAAGGGAGCGCATTTTCTTTATTTGCTTCCGCTTGTCTTTGAACCACCATGCATGTTCTTCTAATTCTTTCAGCTCATCTTTTGTTAGGTATTTCGACAGCCTGTGAAAATCCAGACTGGCAGCGTTGGGCACATCTTTGAGATACCATACATTCCTTACGTGGGGTTCATACTCATTCCACCTTGCGTTTCGATATACACCATAATCCCATCTTTCTTTCCGCTTTTGTGAGATGCGCATTATCGCCCAAGTTGCAAGGCTGCCTGCAAGAAGGCCTGCAAGAAGTGCCCCAGTGGAATCTGATTGACTGGCTTCCTTGCCTGTTTCAACCAGCTGCGGAACCTCTTTCTTCTGAGCTGTGCTGTCAAACCTAACCTGTGAGATGCCTTCTTTCAGAGGGGCAGTGAACAGCCATGCTGATATTCCTACGATGGCTACCGTTTTGCCGATGCGCCGGAGAAATTTCTGCTTGGTTGGCATACTACTGGGAGCTGTTTTCTGTACTACGAACGCGTTTTCCACCATTGCGACCATCCCTTAATTACACTCTGTGGTTTGTTGTGCATTTAATTTTATATATAAGTTATGAATAATTTATTTTGGAAAACCGCAATATTTATATATAAATTCGTAAATAATACAAATATGGCTCTTGACGTGAAGGACAGGCGCATACTTTACGAGCTGGACCTGAACAGCAGGCAGACGAACAAGCAGATTGCGAAAAAGTGCAGGCTTTCCGAACAGACCGCCGGTTACAGGATAAGACGGCTTGTGGAACAGGACATAATTCGCAATTTTTACCTCAAGACGAACACCCTCGCTCTGGGCTACATACACTTCAAGGTTTTCCTCAGGTTGCAAAACATCCCTGCCGCAGAGGAGAAGGCGATGCTGCAGTTCCTGAAGGACAGCCCGCGCGTGCTGTGGCTTGCCCAGACACGGGGCAATTACGATGTTGTCATTTCGGTGCTGGCCGAAGACGTAGGCGATTTTGGTCATGTTTACGGGGAATTTGCCGAAAAATACGGGAAGTTCGTCCTGCAGAGGGACGTCATCTTGCTGGAAAGGGTCGCCATCCTTTCCCGAAGCTACCTTCTGGGCAGGGAGCCGGTGGAGTTCGCATACGGGGGGAGGAAAGATGCGGTGGAGCTGGACAATGAAGACAAGAAGATTCTCAGGCAGCTCTCGAACAATGCCAGGAAAAGCCTGGTGGAAATCGCGAAGGAGATGAAAGCCAGCCCTGACAAGGTGATTTACAGGATGAAGAAACTGGAGGAGTCGGGGGTGATAACCGGGTTCAGCGTGAACATGGACTTCAAGAAGATGGGGATGAGATACTATCTGCTGTCCTTCAGGCTGCAGAACATGAACGAACAGAAGTATAATAGGTTCAAGGAGCTGTCGAAGAGGCATAGGTGCGTATTCTATTTCATGAAAACGATAGGAAGCCATGACGTCGAGCTTGAGGTGGAAATCGAGAACGAGGAGCAGCTTGACGGACTGATAAAGGACATACGGAACCGTTTTTTCAACGAACTCCGCGAGTATGACACACTAGAAGTGAAGAATGAGATAAAGCTGAACTACTATCCATTCTAGGTCTGTTCCTTAAAACTCTCAAAGTATTCCATCTGCTCAATCTGCGTCAGACGTTCGCTTGGTTCAAGTCTGTCTGAGCTACAAAATTTCTGGACACACAGGGGTTTCCGCATGGCAACGTATTCAGTGCTATCTTAACGAAGGTTCTATATAGGTTACAATTGAAATAATAGATTATTCGAGTGTCAAAACCTGATAATAAAAGTGTTTAGATGGTGGAAAAAAAAGATGCCCAGTTTAGAAAACTTGGCGGTTCAAGAGAAATAGATGCAGATAAAAGAATAGAGGAAACTCCGGAAGGTTCACACATAACTAAGATTTCATCTGAAGAAACTGCTCAGAAAAGAGAAGGCATGCGAATTCAAACCTCTAGCGGTATTCAAACACATGGGGATCTTAAGTCGCATAGGCCAGGAATCTGGCTACCAAAAAAAATAAACCTATCTGACTGGCTAAAATGGGCAATATCAACTCTCAAGGCATATGCGAAAAAATTTTGGGGGCGGGACTTAGAAGTTTCAGCTGAAAGTGTAGAACAATACGAATTAGAAATTGAGAACTTGCTTAAAGAATTAAACCAAGCCCAACTGAAAAAAGAAGAGCTAGAACACCGTCTCCAAGAAAACCAAAAGTCGCTCTCTCTTGCACTTAAATTAATAGATAGTCTAGAGGTCTATACTGCTAAGTTAGAGGAACTAAAACAAGAAATCGACAAGAGCAAAAAGCAAAATCTAAGAAATGAAACTGAAGTAAAAAAGGTTATTAGGGAACAGCGGTGGATTTTATCCATCGACTGTGAAGTTAATGCCACGGAACAAAGCGTCGATAACCAAGCCTCAATAGATCTCCATGTTAAAACTGAATCTGGCCAAGATAAAATATTTGAATTTAAAAGTCCTAATCTAAATCCTTTTTCTAGAGGAAAGAAAACTGGCAGACTACGGGTAACAAAAGAGTTTGCTGAAGGCTTAAACCAATTAATCCAATATATGAAAAAAACAGAGGTGTATTCGAATTTAAGTATAGAATCAGAGGGAACATACAAGGTACCACGGGCAATTGGGGTGTTAGTGATGGGAGTTGATTTGCCTCCAGCTGAGTTACAGTTAATTGAAGAATGGAATTTTCATCTAAGACCACATATTTATATTATGACTTATAACGAACTCATAAAAAACGCTGAGAGACAACTTCAGAACATCCGATATGCAAGAGAGAAGGATGCGAAATAGCTTTTAACTAAAGTTTCAACTATTTTCTATATTTTACTAAGTAGTCTGACACACAGGTCATTTCCACGAAAACTAGACTACACCTATCTTACAAACGTTTCGAAAGAGCCCGTTCTATTAATGGACCTTTGATAACTCTTACATGTCTCGGGAAATATTCTTTACCTACATCAACTATTTTATCGTTAATTTTTCTTTGAGTCGTTATAAGAATGAGTTTATTAAACACTTGCGAAAGAATATGAAAATTTTGTTGGTTAAAGGTGGGTTCTGTTTTTGTATCACACAGAATAGCGATTTTTTCATTGTTTTTCTCTAAAATAACATCTACTTCTACTTTCTTTCCATTGCTTGTTCGCCACATACGGTTGTGAGTAACTTGTGAACCGTACTTGGAACGTAGTGATCTCCACACGTACCACTCAAGCCACCAACCACGCTTTTTCCCAGCAATATTTCTAATTTCCCTGTCAAGTTCGAAGTCCAGCTTCATCTGAAGGCTTTCTCCGCACACCGGGCATCGCCTTCTTACTGTTTGGCGGGTAGATTGTAGATCTTTTTGAAATCTTAAACACCAAGGACAAGAAACATATTGGGTAGGCGTGAAAATCCCTTTCTTTGCTCCATAAATGCATAAGTTCATTACGTGCCAGGGCTCAATTTTAAAACAGTCAACAATCTTCTCCTTTATATTCTGTCCACATTTGTCGCAGTGGCTTTTTTTGGCATATGGCTTTCTTCGCGTAATATCAAAAGTTCCAATTTGATAATCGCAGTTGCTACAATGGATTTCCTTCACAAAAGAGCTACCATAATCTTTACTAAAGTTAAGCGATTCAAGTTCAACAATGGCTTTTTCGGATAAAATTCGACCAGTTATTCGTCCCATTAGCTGAAACAGTTCTCTACATGCGGGATGCAAGGATAAAAAGGAAAATAATTCAGATGCTTTGACCGTCATTTCAAACTCATTGATGAGGTCCGCAGTATCCTTTTTTGGTTCAATCTCCATAGGCATAGTTTTGTAGGCGTTTTTCATCGGATCAGTCCTCGAAGGTGGTCCGATATCCACAACGCCAACAAACATAGACTTGGATATTCCGTTTTCGACCATAACTCACATTTGGTCTAATTACCCCTCCTTTATGAAGCGGGCTTCCACACCTAGGGCAATATTCATATGGCATAATGGTTTCTTACAGTGAACTAAAATAAGACTATCGCCATAACTAAAACTCAAAGATAAAGCCCTTCATTTCCACAGCATTTTGTCCTTTCCACATGGCACGTTCCTGCCACGTAGCATGAAACTGACTCATTATACAGTAAGCAATTAATCCATTGCTGGCTGGATTAAGCAGCTAAGGCGCAAGTAATATACTGGAGGGCAAAGCTGCTCAAAGTTCAATGTTTGGATAGTGATTATAGCGCAAGGAACGGTGTTTGAGCTGCTCAAAGTTGTTTATAAGGCGTTGAGCAGCTATTTGAAGTATGTTGCAATGACCGCAAGCAGCATTACCACAGTCAGTATGATCATCATATAACTTAAACGTGTGCTTACTCTGTTAAATCTCTCGATATTCTCAGATACTTTAAGATTTGATTTGTATAATTGCATATTCGATTTTATCATTCCAGCAACGCCTGCTTCGCACCAACTTTTCCCAGGTGAAACAATAAATGATAAATTGTCCAAGAAACTATCATTTTCGGTTTTAATATGTTCACTCATCTCGCAAAGTTTCCTTAAATTTCCTAATTTTTCACACTCTTTTGCACTTGGACAATATGTGATTTCGGAATAATTATATCTCCCCTTACCAAATTTTTTTAGATGGATAGAAAAACATTCTTTAGAACAAATACTTTCTCTAGGTAGATTTTCAACATCTCTATAGTCTGATGATTCGAGCGGTTGTTCTGTATCAAATGCAGATATGTAGCCATTAAATTCATCAAAGCTCTTATTGCAAACAACGCATTTCATAGTAACACCAATCCTGTGGCATGACCGTCTGCCTTTTGTTTTTCTTTGCCATTTCTGGTGCTTCATTGAGCAAGCTCTTGATTCTCTTTACTACTATGCCTTCATAGTATTACCCTAAGAACCCCTATGCCATAAATTACTTTTGGTCTAAACATCATTATGATTCGTGGAGGAAAGGGGGGCAAAACCCCTCTCAAGCATGGGCTGAGGTTCGAGAAAAGAACCAGCCTTGGCAGGCTAATTTCCAGAATAAAGGGATATTCAGTCAAGAATGATTGTGTACTCTTCAGGGGAAAAGAAGTTGCACGGCTCTACAAGAAGAACAAGCTCTACTCAAACCTGCTCAAGCCAAAAGGAATCGATTACAGGAAGATAGTTTCCAAAAGATTGGTGCCTGATGATGCCTTGGTGGCCAAAAGGACTCTCTTTATTGTAGAGCAGAAGTTTCAGTCAGGCTCAGGTTCGGTTGACGAGAAATTGCAAACATGCCATTTCAAGCTCAGGCAGTACAAAAAGCTTGCAAGGCGCTTGCGCCTGAAAGTCAGATATGTTTATGTACTGAACAAGTGGTTCAAGAGAAAGGAGTACAAAGACGTGCTGGCTTACATCAAGTCAGTTGGATGCGACTATTTCTTCTACAAGCTTCCTTTGCGATACCTTGGGCTCCCAGTTCCGCACTATTAGCTCCTTTACCTTGCCTCTCCTGTCAGCTTTGCAGTTTATCATTCTGCTTGCATAAACAGTCTCCTCATAGAATTCTCCGTATAGGTCAGCAACAAAATCTGTATATGAATTGCTCAGCATGACATAGCAACCCCCTGAGTCAAGTTCCTTGAATGTGTTCAGAAGCCTTTTTTGATCATCTTCTGAAAAACCATTCTTCGTGTAGCCTGTGAAATTCGATGTTCTAGATATTGGCAAGTAGGGGGGATCAAGATAAACAAGATCTTTCTCCCTTGCCTTTTTCAGGACAACAGAAAAATCACCACAGTAAAGCTCGTCCTTTTGTAAAGCTCTGTGCACTAGTAGCAGATTTTCTCTGTCCAGTATTTTCGGGTTTGAATACCTTCCAAAAGGGACATTGAATCCGCCTTTTGAATTGACTCTGTACAAGCCATTGAAAGCAGTTTTATTCAGGTAGATGAAACGCGCAGCCCTTTTGACAGTGGTTTCTGGTCTTGATGAGCGCATCTGGTAGTATGCCTGTTCGTCGTTGGCATACTTGGAGGATAAAAGCTCCTCTACCAGTTCAGAAACATGGCTTTTGATGGCTACGTAAACATTGATAAGTTCATCATTTGAGTCGCTAAGATAAGCTGTTTTTATCCTGTCTTCTGCTTCAAGCCTGAAAAAAAGCGCCCCTCCACCTATGAATGGCTCATGGTAGTTCTCAAATTCGGGCAATCCTTTTGTGAGCTCGTCTAAGAGTTGTCTCTTCCCTCCGGCCCACTTTATGAAAGGTTTGGCTTCTTCCAGCACGTTATTCCCCTCTAATAGTCCGACCTCTGGCATTTAAAACCTTCCTAGACCTCGGTGCCGGTGGTTCCGACGGCACTTTCACCAGACTTAACAGCCCATAACTAGTATGTCGCTCAGGTACATCAATCAATAACAGACCTCCCCTCTGTCACCACTCCTCGTCGTGTCCAATATTTCCCTAGGTTTCCCTAGCAAGTTTGTTGGGAAATGAGGTGTGAAAAATCGACGAAAAACAGGCAGTTAGGTGATTGCCTAACTGATTTTGCCTATGTTAGGATATTGCCAAAGTATGCCCTGTCGGTCAGGCATACTAATGGGCATCAGACCGTCCGTCTATCGTCATCGAAACCAGTTTTTGGTGGAGCTTTTTAGGCACCCCAAAAAAGGTCCTCAGTGATCACCTTCTTCATCACGTGCATTGTTTGCATGCGGCACAATTCTTATTCTTTCCCCTTCAAAGCGATTGCATGGCACTTGACTTTTCTCTTGGCATTTCCTGGCAGTTTGGGGCTCTTGCTGTGGCTTCAATGCTTTTGTTCCCTTATTTCAGGGGGAAATATGCATTTTTCGCAGGAGCAGCAGCCTATTCTCTTGTTGATATAGTTCCTTATCTTCTTGGTGCACAAGGAACAATCGGGCTATGGACTCTAACAGGCGCACTTTCTTGGGGAATAGTTGGCTTTCTTTTCACTCTTCAAAAGCCAAATGGCTCCCCATTCACATTTGCAAAGCTTGGAATAACCGGAACACTGGTATTTGATGCTCTTACAGGGCCAATTGCATCAACTTTTGTATGGGGCATTCCATTCCCAGAAGCTCTTTTGGGGCAAATACCTTTCACTGCAAAGCACTTGCTTGGAATTGCAGCAGTTTCAATAGTTCTTGCGCCGCTGATTTTCCCATCAGTGAATAAAAGGATAAGCAAGTTGCAGCATTTTTTCCTGAAGCCATCATTTTCATGAATACTTGTTTTTCTGCTGACAACCACCCTCTTTAAATAAGTTATTAACCAGAAAATGCGCAATGAACAACCACAAAATTGGGTCAACTGGTCAGGCACTGTTTTCTTCTATTACTAAAATAATTGGGGCTCAACAAAAGGGCAGAATACACCAGCCAAAGCAGAATGACCACAACTTTTCACGTGCAGTCTCTGCACACATAACCGGCTGTAGGGATAACGAGTTACCATACAGCATCCTTCACAAAAGATCTCCTGTTTCTTTTTATCGCATAAAAAAGGAGGGGAGCAGATTGGATGCAATATCTGCTGATTCAATTGAACAACAGAATGGTCTGGTTCTCGTTGCTTCACATCACCTTTTTGATCATGGACCCTTAACGAACAAGTTCCTAATCAATTGCTCCTACCAATATCTGGCTGTAAAGACTGCAAAACAAAGAGTCATTGCTGACATGGGCCAAGTGTCTGATTTTTCAATAAAACTTGCCGTCAGTCTGCAAAATGCAGAGTTTGAAGATCCAATGCAAGGAAAATTCTTTGAAAAGGCAAACTCAACCACGCTTGTTTCTGGTACAGCTTTGCCTCATTTTAATGACGCAGATATTATTGACTTGAAAATACTGGCAACAGGCAACCACTCAAAAGGCCATAAAAGCAGGATAGTGGCTGATGTGAATATTCTGGCTTTCAGCGATAGTAAATATGGATACCGTTTTGTTGGTGTTCCAAATTCTGGGGTTGATAATATTTCACATCCAGATATAAGAACTCTTGCCAAAAGCAATAACATTGGCCACGGTATTTTATCATTTCTTGAATGGGTAGACAAGTCGTTTTCTGCAACAGAACGATTCTTAAACGAACTGTACACCTTCCTTAAACAAGGGGAACAGAAGGCAGTGCGTCTTTTTCTGTTAATCCGCGGTCCATACTAGCCTTGGTTTCTTATTCTTTACTGCCAATTTATGCACATGCAAATCCTCATAAAGAAAAAAGCCTTGCTTTCAGCATTGGCAGGGGCAAAAGCAGCATACCCAAATGAATTCATATGCCTTTTTACTGGCAAAAGGGAAAAGGGCAACATAATAATAGAGGACACAATAATCCCTGCAGGGATAATGGTATCAGAAACAATGTCATCATTTTCTGACTGGATGATGCCTGTGCACCCTGGTTCTGTTGGAACATTTCACTCCCACCCAAAAGCAAGCCCACGGCCTTCACGCCAGGACAAATGGCTTTTCTCAAAAAAAGGGGGCATCCATTTCATAGCAGCAGAGCCGTTTGATGTGCAAAGCGTCTCTGTTTATTTGGGGGACGGCAAAAAGGCAGATTTCAGGGTAACTGACTGATTGCTTTTGCCAAGCACAAAAAAGCAAACCTTTTTGTATGGTAAAAATCAAAAGAAAAGCATGAAAACTTCCCAAATGCTCAAAGCGAGTATCCGTTCACTTGTAAAAGAGCTTTCCAATACTGACCCTAAGGTATGGAAAATATTGAAAAACGCTCACAACATCAAAGAAGCGCGGGAACGCCTCTTTTCATATTTTAATGACACAGAAAGGGAGCTTTACAATGTGTTTTCAAAAAAAGAGACAAAATACTTGCACCCTATTGAAAGGAACAACGCAAAGCACTGCGTTCGCGTGCTGAAAAACACCATAAGGACAGAATACGAGCTTACAACAGGGTTTTCTGCGCTCAAGCAACTCATTTCAATTGCAAAGGGCAGGAAAAAAGGGGTTTCCCCCGGCTTTTTGTGCGAGTTTATTGCCCTTTTCCAGGGAATGGATGGAAAATCAGGCATATATGCAAGGGACCCTCCGGAGTTTTTGAGGCTTGAAGGAAAAGATGCAGCATTTTCCCGCTCAGAATTCCTTGATACCTATTCTGGCATGGTGGAAAAGCGCTTTTTGAGATTTGGCAGCGGCCTTGAGCCAAAATTCATTGCACAGAGAAAAATAATGAAAAGGAGGATAATGAAATATTTTGGAGCAACTGAAAGGCAGTGGAAAGATTACGAATGGCACATAAGAAATGCAATAAATGACCTGAAAACAGTGAAAAAGCTTGTAAGCCTGGGAAAAGAGGAAGAAAAGGGAATAATGCTTGCAAAAAAATGGGGCGTTTTGTTCCAAATAACTCCCTATTATCTGTCTCTCTTTATGCCAGACAATCCCAAAAGGCACGGGAGGGCAATAAGGGCGCAGGTAATACCCAGTCCATATTATTGCAAAGGTTTCATACGGGCGGTTCAGTCAAATGAAAGCCTTGATTTTATGGATGAGGGCTCAACAAGTCCTGCTTCCTGCATAACAAGGCGCTATCCCAGGATAGTTATACTTAAGCCATATGACTCATGCCCCCAATTCTGTGTTTACTGCCAAAGGAACTGGGAAATAAAAGCAAGGAGTGAAGCATATGTTTCAGACAAAAGGATTTTGCAGGGCATTGAGTGGATAAAAAGGCACAATGGAATAAAGGAAGTGCTTGTTACAGGCGGCGACCCTTTTATGCTGTCTGATGAGAGAATTGACAAAATATTGGGAGAGCTTGCGAAAATAAAGCACATAATCCGCTTGAGGATTGGTACAAGGACTCTTGTTACTGTGCCTTTCAGGATAACCCCCAAGCTTGTTTCAATACTGAAAAAATACCACAAGCTGCCAAAAAGAGAAGTATGTATTGTGACGCACGTTGAGCATCCGACTGAGCTGACGCCAGATGTTTTTGATGCATGCAAAAAGCTTCGCAAGGCAGGAATAAGCATCTACAACCAGCAGGTATTCACCTATTACAATAGCAAGAGGTTTGAAACCTGCGCGCTGAGGAAAGAGCTTAAGAAATGCGGCATAGACCCATATTACTCATTCAACACAAAGGGAAAAGAGGAGACAAATGACTTTAGGGTGCCAATAGCAAGGCTTTTGCAGGAGAGAAAAGAAGAGGCAAGGCTCATGCCTGGCCTTGAAAGGACTGACGAGCCTGTTTTCAATGTTCCAAGGCTTGGAAAGTCTCATTTGCGCTCATGGCAAGAGCACGGGCTGATATCCATACTTCCTGACGGCAAGAGGGTTTACAGATTTTACCCATGGGAATCAAAGCTTGAGCTTGTGCAGCCATATGACTATACTGATGTTTCAATTTACGATTATTTGAAAAGGCTGCAAAAAGATGGCGAAGATGTAAACGAGTACAGAGCAATTTGGTACTACTTTTAGAAGCAAAATAGTCAGTAGAACAGGATCGAGTTATTTTTGAAGGGAAAGCGATAGTCAATCTCGCTGATTTGGTATTTCTTCCCGTCGCATTTGAAATAGGGGAAGAAGTAATCCGGGTCGTTGACAATAACAGCGCCCCGCTTATCAGGGATCCAAAACCCATCATACTCAAGCCCATCTGCAGAAACAAGGGTTACCTTGTCTGGCTCGTCATTTATTGGCATCGCATATGCGTCTCTACAGACCCTATGCTCTATCTCGTACTCATTTGCGCTTATTACAGTGGGAAAAGGTGCGTCAGACTTCTCAAGAGAATCGCCCCTGTTTTCCCAATTTTCCTTGAGATCATCAAATGAAGGCGAAGAGCCAAAATTCCTATTTGCAAATTCCCTGGTCTCACTCCAGTCTCCATCTGCAAACATCCTTTTAGGCTTGATTTCTTGTCCTTGCTGTGAAACAAGAACTCCGCTGTTGCTCACGCTTCCGTTTTCCCTGTGCATTACAGCAAAGCCGATTCCTGTCCATATTTCTTCCTTTGCCAACAAATTGCAGAACCTGGATGCTGCTCTTTTCACGTCATCTTCATTTATGTCATCATACTTGTATTTCAATGCATTTTCTGCAAAAAGTATAAACAAGTCGTGAGGAGAGCCGTTTTTTTCTGCCCTTTGCTTTGCCCTACCAAGCGCCCTCTCTATAGCTATGCCCATACCTGCAAAGTCAGCCCTTTTTGTTTTTGGGCAATAGACCTCTAGTTTTATTGTTCCTCTTTTCATTGAACCACTCGGATTGTTCGTTGTGGTAGAAAGTTAATTTAAAGGTATTTAATTGCGTGCAAAGCCCCAACTCTGCTTTCCTTTATAAACTTTTCCTTCATAATTGAAGGCTACGTCCCATTTAAGTTAGGTGTTGCCTTGCCTGAGAAAAGTTTCCCACCACATGAATTAATACCAGAGCACAAGCTATTGGCAGACGGGGAAGCGCAAAAAATACTTGCCCAGTACAAGGTTTCACGCCTGCAAATCCCAAAAATAAAGTTAAAGGACCCAGCACTTGCAGGAAAGGGCGCAAAGCCAGGCCAGATGGTCAGCATAAAAAGGCTTGACGGCTCGCAGCAGTACAGATTAGTAGTCGACTAGCTGCCACAAAGAAAATCAAACGCCAGGGTGCATATTATGAAAGCAGACCTGCTCACACCATACTTCAATGAAAACAGCCTGGTAAAACAGCACCTTGACTCTTATAACAAGTTCGTTGACACAAGCATACAAGGAATAATTGACAGGATAGGCACAATACAGCCTTCAGTCGAGGGATTTGAGCTGAAGTTTGGCCATATCAGGCTTGAAAAGCCAAAAATAATAGAGGCTGATGGCGCGCAAAGGCTGATACACCCTTCAGAGGCCCGCCTCAGGAACCTGACTTATGCTGCCCCTATTTTTCTTGAAATAATCCCTGTTTTCAATGGAGTTGAAAAAACCCTTTTCTCAGAGGTATTCATAGGCGAGCTTCCTGTAATGGTAAAGTCAAAGCTTTGCTACCTTGACAACATGACAGAAGATGAGCTTATTGCATCTGGCGAGGACCCTGCAGACCCTGGCGGATATTTCATAATAAACGGCTCAGAAAGAGTTCTCACTTCAATAGAGGACTTGGCGCCAAACAGGATAATGTGCACAAGGGAAAAGGACAATACATTGGTTACTGCAAAAGTATTTTCAACAAGATATGGGTTTAGGGCACGCTCAGTTGTTGAAAGGACAACCGGCGGCAACATGAGAGTGGTTTTCCCGGCTTCTCCAAGGGACCTTTCGCTCACAGCAACGCTTCGGGCATTGGGGCTTGAGAAAAAAGAGCAGATAATTTCAGCATTCCCTGATGACATAAACGTAAAGAATGACATTTTGCTCAACCTTGAGGCAGACGCAACAACCAACAGGGCATCTGCAATAGAGCACATAGGGAGAAAGGCTGCGCCAAGCCAGGCAAAAGACTATCAGCAAAAAAGGGCAGAAATACTTCTTGACACTTACCTTCTTCCCCACATAGGCACAACTGCTGATGACAGGATAAAAAAGGCGCACTACTTATGCAAAATGGCAGAGCATGCATGCAGGGTTGCATACAGGGAAATACCCCAGGATGACAAGGACCATTATGCAAACAAGAGGATAAAGCTTGCAGGGGACCTTATGGAAGACCTTTTCAGGTATGCATTCCAGTTTTTGGTAAAAGACGTTGCATACCAGGCAGGCCGCGCAGACGCAAGAGGAAGGCATCTGGCAGTGCAGACTTTGGTAAGGCCAGACGCATTGACAGACAGGATACGCTACTCAATGGCAACAGGAAACTGGATAGCAGGGCAAACAGGGGTTTCACAGCTTCTTGACAGGACATCATTCCTGTCATCAATGTCCCATTTAAGAAGGATAATGTCACCACTCTCAAGAAAGCACCCGCATTTCAAGGCAAGGGACTTGCATGGGACGCACTGGGGAAAGCTATGCCCGAACGAATCTCCAGAAGGCCCGTCATGCGCACTGGTAAAAAACCTTTCATTGCTCTGCGAGGTTTCAATTGGCGAGAATGAAAAGGAAATTGAGGAAACAATCACAAAGCTTGGAGTTAAGCTGTAAGGTGGAAAAGTGAGAAGGAAAAAGAAAAGGAAAAAGAAAATCAGGGGCCCAGAGGCCAGGACCAGTGTTTACCTAAATGGCAGGCTGGTCGGGTTTCATGAAAAAGGAAGCCAGCTTCTCTCAGAGCTAAAGGCAAGGAGAAGAAGCGGCAGCATGTCAGCACAGGTCAATTTCTGCTACAACCAAAAAACAGACGATTTGTTCATAAACGCAGACATGGGAAGGGCAAGAAGGCCATACATTGTAGTTGAAAACGGCCAAAGCAGGCTCACCCCTGTTCTTGCTGAGCAGCTCTCAAAAAACGAGACCACATGGGAAAGCCTGGTAAAGCTCGGGGTAATAGAATACCTTGACGCAGAAGAGGAAGAGTCTGCATACGTTGCCCTGAAAGAAGAGGATTTGGCGCCTGGGCACACTCATCTGGAAATAGACCCAGTGTCAATTTTCGGTGTCACTGTTTCAATACTCCCATACCCAGAGTACAATTCATCACCAAGAATTACAATGGCTTGCGCAATGGCAAAGCAGTCGCTTGGCACATATTCAGTGAATTTCAACATGAGGACTGACTCGCGCGCCCATATATTGTATTATCCGCAGCAGCCGCTTGCCCAGACAAGGCCATACAAGCTTTTGGGCTTTTCAGACAGGGCAGCTGGCCAGAATTTTGTTGTTGCAATCACAAGCTCTTATGGCTACAACATAGGAGACGCAGTAGTAATGAACAAAAACGCAATTGACAGGGGGCTTGGCCGCTCTGTTTTTTACAAGACCCATGAAACAGAGGAGCGAAGATACCCTGGCGGCCAGCAGGACAAGTTTGAAATCCCTCTTCCAACTGTAAGCGGCTATAGGGAGGAGCGCTCATACAGGTTCCTTGGTGAAGATGGAGTAATTTCCCCTGAATGCGAGCTTGAGTCAAAAGACGTTCTTGTTGGCAAAACCTCTCCCCCACGTTTTCTTGAGGAAATCACAGTATTCGGGGTAACTGAAGAAAAGAAAAGGGAAAACTCGCTTGTCCTAAAATCAGGTGAAGGCGGCATTGTTGACTCTGTGATGATGACAGATTCTCTTTCAGGCACAAAGCTTGCCAAAGTAAGGGTCAGGTCAGTAAAAACCCCTGAGATTGGCGACAAGTTTGCAAGCAGGCATGGCCAAAAAGGGGTAATAGGCTTACTTAGGCCCCAAGAGGACATGCCATTCACAAGAGACGGGATAGTGCCAGACCTTATTATCAACCCGCATGCAATTCCCTCAAGGATGACTGTTGGCCACCTTCTTGAAATGCTTGGAGGAAAGGCTGCATGCTCATCAGGAAAACTTATTGACTCAACAGCATTTGCAGGCGACAAGGATGAAGACCTGAAAAAGATAATGAAAGAGCATGGGTTTGACGAGTATGGCGAGGAAACCCTTTATGATGGCTTTAATGGTCAGGCAGTAAAAACCAAAATATTCATAGGAGTAATCTATTACCAAAAGCTTCATCACCTTGTTTCAAATAAAATGCATGTGCGCTCCCGCGGCCCAGTCCAGCTTCTCACCCACCAGCCAACAGAAGGCCGCTCAAGGGAAGGCGGATTGCGATTCGGGGAAATGGAAAGAGACTGCCTTATTGGCTATGGGGCGTCAATGCTTCTCAAAGAAAGGCTGCTTGACGAGAGCGACAAGACAACTGTTTTCGTATCCTCAAAAACAGGCTCAATTGCAGTTCATGACCACATAAAAAACAGGTTTTATGACCCAGTTGACCCTACTGTTGACCAAAAGGAAATTTACCCGGTTGAAATGAGCTATGCATTCAAGCTTTTGCTGGATGAGATAAAGGCGCTTGGCATATTCCCAAGGCTGATACTGAAAGACAAGGCATAGGTGCTGCAATGGACATAACAAAAATGATTGACCGCATCAAGTTCACGCTCTTTTCCCCAGAGATGATAAGGAGAAGCTCATCAGTGAAAATAACAGTGCCAGACACATATAATGACGACTCATACCCAATTGACGGCGGATTGGTTGACCCGAAAATGGGAGTAATTGACCCTGGCTTAAAATGCAAGACATGCGGAGGAAAATTAAGAAGCTGCCCAGGCCACTTTGCGCACATTGAGCTTGTAAGGCCAGTCATACACCCAGAGTTTTCAAAAACAATTCTTTTCCTTTTGCGCTCAACCTGCCCAACAACAAAAAGAATTCTTCTCTCGGAAAAGGAAATAGCAGAGCTTGC
>Ga0180431_10001319_pt1 | contig 34953 bp, 29 predicted proteins | sample SS_ome_11_FD_132459 | JGI IMG/M metagenome (GOLD analysis project Ga0180431, IMG submission 132459) | Hypersaline lake sediment archaeal communities from the Salton Sea, California, USA - SS_1_MS_1 metaG | ecosystem: Environmental > Aquatic > Non-marine Saline and Alkaline > Hypersaline >... | reverse complement strand
TACTACGCGCTTGCTACCGTCACGCTCTCGGATGCTACGGTGCTGAAGGGCGGAAAGGGAAGTTTTACTTTCTGATGCTGAATCTGATCGCTACAGATTCGCGGGAATCTCAACCGCTGCTTTTGCGGGGGCGCTTTCGGCGCACGCTGAATCTCTACCCCACGGGCGGCGTAGAGCGGCAGCCGATCTTCATCGAGATCCCGGCGCTCTTTCCCGATGCGTGCGTAAAGCTGCACATCGGCCCGGATGGCTCCGCGCAGCTATTCATACAGGGCGACGGGCAAGCCGATCTGCCTATCCCCTTGAACGCGAGCAGCGAGCTAGCGCAGCAGATTATGGCTGCTGTAGACCTTCAGATCGCCCCTGATGGGCAAGCAACCGTGCGGGTAGATAATGCCATGATAGAAGCTATCGCGGCGCATGCGCCGGCTGAAGCGCTCCTAGACCTATTGCCGGATGGAAGTGCACAACTTGGATTAGTTGGGCAAGCAAGTGTTATGATAGACCTGCAACCGGAAGCGCAGAGCGATCTTGACCTACAAAGCGACGGCAGCGCGGAGATCGAGATCGAAGACTGTAGCGATTAGGACAAAAGCAAATGAGCGTAGAGCACAACATTTTGGCAGAAGAGCTAGCACGGCAAGGCTTCCGGGTGCTGCATGCTGGCGATGATTACGATTACACTTTCACGGTTACGCGCGGCGGCGCGGCGCTGGATCTGTCTAGCGCGAAGATGTGGCTAACCGTGAAGGGCAGCCGCGTTGAATCAGATAGCGAAGCGATGTTGCAGCTAACCGAGGCAGACGGGATCACGATCTCGAATCCATCGGGCGGCGTCTTCGTTGTCAACTTCAGGGGCGAAGGGGCGAAGAGCACCGCAGACCTTGCGGGTAAGCACCCCTATGATATACAGGCGCGGCTTAGTGGCGCAGCGCCTAACTTGATCACGCTGGCGCGGGGCATTATCGAATTTCTGCCCAACATAACGCGATCGACAAATTAGCAGGAGAGCAGCCAATGCAATTCGATAACAGCATTTACCCGCAGCCTACCTTCAGCATGCACCGGCGCGGGGTAGTAGCAAACGATCCAGCTATCAGCGCAGCCAACCTTGCGGCGCTGATGGCAGGCACCGGCGTAACAGGCGCGCAGCCCGATCACGGCATGCGGCGATCGGCAAACGCGAAGGGCTACAACTCGCTGCATGGTTACGTTTCACTTACCGCTGGCACGGTTACCATTCAGCCGTTGCTTGCTACGCAGTGGCGCGATCCGGTTACCAAGGCGAAGACCTACAAGTTTAGCGTGCTTGGCTCCGCGATCGCTGGGCTCGCTGATGGCGATAGCTTCGAGATCCAAAACGTGCACGGTGGCAAAGTCTTCTGCCACGTAGCCGGCTTGACGGGCGCGGTTGATATCTTCTTGGCTGGCGGCGAGCGGGCGCCGGAAGGATCGATCTGATGGCTTCACCACGCTACGCAACGGCTGCTGAAGTGCAAGCCCGCGGCGGCGTGGGCTCACCGGCAGAGATCGAAGCCCGCTTGCTGATGTGGGAAGCGATCATAGATAAGATCACGCACAACACCTTCAGCGTGCTTGATCCAGGCGAGCTAACCTTTGATGGTAACAACTCGCGGATCCTTCACTTCAGCTTGCCGCTGATCGAGGTTAGCGCGCTGAAGATCAACGATAGCGAAGACGCGGAAGATGCGGCAGACTATCGGGCCTTCACTGGCATCGAGCCCCCGCAGGATGATCGAGGCAACCCGAAGATAGAGCTACGCTACACGGCGGCGCCTAGCGTCTACAACTGCAACCGCTTCGATCACTTCGCCCGCGGCTACGATCAGAAGGTTACCGCAAAGTGGGGCTACGTTGATCCGGGGGATACCCCCGGCACTTACGTAACACCCACGGCGATCAAGGAATGCGCGATCAGGCTAACGGTGCTCGATACCCAAAACACAACGGGCGGCAGCGCGGGCGGCGGCATGGCGATCAGCCCCGTGAAGCGAGAGCGAACCGACGATCACGAAGTTGAATATATGGAGGTTGAAGACGTGCGGATGATCTACAGCATGATCCCGCGCGATATCTACGATACGCTTTCGCTCTACCGCGGCCCGCTGCGCATCACAAGCCCCGATCCGCGGATCTTTCTCAACCCCTACGCGCATATCGCGGTGCTGTGATGTTGCTTCCGCGCCTACTTCATCCGATACGGGTAGAGCTTCGCAAGAAGGATCTAGAATACACCCCGCTGATGGATGATAACCTTAACGAGCCGATCGGGCAGGTGCGGCGAGAGCAAGCTACGATCGTGCTGAAGGCGCAGATCAAGATCGATGATGCAGACGCGGCGGTAGCTACCGAAGGCCCGATCGAAGAGCAAGATCGCGGCTACCTGCTTTTCTTGACTCGCGACCTTCACGCAAAGCAGATCACGATCGAGCGCGGCGATCGCATCGTGAAGATCGGTGAAGGCAAAAACGCGCGCGATGTTGATTTGTATATCGTGCGGCTGCGCTGGCGCGGGCACTACCCGAAGGCGGGCGGGCCTACCCTGCTGAAAGCCTACTTTGAAGATCGGCACCCTTCGCGGTTGACCGATGAAGGGGCGGCGTAATGGCGGGGCGCGATACGATCGACTTCAAGCTAACCGGCTTCGATAAGCTAAAAGATATGCTAGAGCCGGGCAAGTTTCCGCAGCGGCTAGAGCGGCATGTGCGCAAGGCTACGGCGAAGGTGGGGCTGATAGCTGAAGGCGCAGTAAAGACCGCGATCACGCAAGGCGACTTCGCGAAAAATCGGCCCATGACGATCGCGCAGAAGGGCAGCGATCGCCCGCTGGTAGATTCTGGCGAATTGCTGAAGGCGATCACGAGCGAAGTTGAAGATTGGGATCGCGTAGTGGTGGGGGTGATCAAAGATCAAACCGTGCAAGGCGAAGACGGCAAGCCGGATAGCATAAAATCGATCGCGGCGATTCTGCACAGCGGAGCAACGATCGAGGTTACCGATAAAATGCGGGCCTTCTTCCGGCATATGGCAGACAAATTCGAGCGGGGCGAGATCAAGAAACCTTGGCGCCCGCTGAAGGCTTCTACCAAGGTGCTCGTGATCAAGAAGCGGCCCTTTATGGAGCGGGCCTTGCGCAAGCGCTATCAGGATCGCTATCAGGCGATTTGGGCGGCAGCGGTGCAGAAGGCGATGAGCGGGGCATCATGACGCAGAAGCTAGTAAAGTGTTTCGACTTCAACGAAGACTTGCGAGAGCGGTTGACGTTTAGCGACCCCGCGAAGATCAGACTTCTTCCGCAGTCGCTAACCTACCCCTACGGCACCTTGCAGCTAAAGGGGCAGAGCATACACCCGAGCAACGGCAAGACGATCTACCCGCTCGATACAGACTTGACGGTTACCCTTTCGCCCACCGAGCCGCAGCAGCTTGTGCAGTGGCTAGTCTTCGATGTTACCCCGCGGCCCGGCCTTCAGCCCGCGGGCACTTCGGTAACCTTCCGCTTGACGGATGGCACCACTGAATACTATTGGAGCGGCGCGGCTTGGGTGCCAGCAACCGATCCCGCACACTTCAACGATCAAGCCACGGTTACCGCCAACATCACGCAGTTTACGCAAGACGTTGCCGGCAATAAGCTAGGCTTGGTGATCAAGCTCGCCACTACCGATAAGTACGAAACGCCAACCGTTGACGTGATCGATCTGCTCTACGAATGCAGGATCGATTACTTGCGATCGCTGGTAGCCGATGCGCTGATCCCGTCACTACGCGAAGGGCTGCACACGCGGATCGATCATGTAATCCACGCACCGGGCGGCGATAAGGTGCGGCTGCAAGACATCGAGACGGCTTACAAGATCGTTTCGTTTGATGCGGCCTACGATCACGAAGCCGATCCGAATCACCGCACAAACCTGCTAACAGGCGCAGACCTTGATAGCAAAGTGCTGTCTCTTTCGACATCAGTTGATCGAGGAAAACGGCTCTGGATCGAATTCACGATCGAGCCCAAGCTTTACCTAAATTACGGCAGTCAAGACTACACCGAAGTAGAGAAGATCCCCGCTGTTGTAGTGGATAGCTTCGAGCTATCGGGGGCCGAAGTTTCCGCGGAGATATCCGCCCGCGATATCGGCACCATGCAGGCAACCGTGCGTAGGTCGCCTTTTAGACTTGACTTGCAGTTTTCGGTATTATTGCTCGCAGAGAAAAACCGAACGCTACTAGCGATGATGGATCGGGCTTTGGAGCACGCGAGCACAAATACCGTGATGAATTGGCCGGCTTGTGATGAGCCGGTAACATTGCGCATGATGGATGAAGGCGACTTTTCGCAGCGCCCGAACCTATCCGACAAACATCAAACCGGCTATACGCTGCGAATGGAAAACGTCTATTTGTGGCTGCGCCCCGAAGAAGTTAAACCGCTAGTGCAGCAGGTAAATTTGACGCTGGCGCCTTTTGGCGTAGAGCCCTGCTAGGAGGGATTAAAAATGGCACAACGGAGATTCGGCCCTACCCTGGATGCAGGGACCGTGATCATCGAGAAAGAGAGCGAGCGCACGATCACCCCGAGCGCTCTCGGCACCACCGGCTATGTCGGGATCTTGGACCGCGGCCCTGTAGGCGAGTTGATCGCCACAAGTGGAAAACGCGATCTGCTGGCGAAGACGGGGGGCTACATCCCTGATTCGCTGCTGCCCGATGCAGCGCGCGACTTCTGGGATCATTCAGACGGCGCCGGCATTCTGTTGCTGATCCGGGTGACCGATGGCAACGAAAAGAAAGCCGCGGGCATCTTCTACGATCGAAGCTCTGATCGCAACGCTGTGATGAAGGTTGAAGCGAAGAGCGGCGGCGGTTGGGCGGGGCGGCGTCAAACCTACGTGGTGGATCTTACCAGCGTGCCGGGTGACATTCCGGTAGAGAATAAGATCAACTTGCCGATCGCCTTTCATCCGATCATGGCGGATCAGTTTAAGGGCGGCACGCTCACGAGCACCGAGACGGGCAAGAGCTACGAAATCACCGGCAACGATAAGAGCGACGGCACCACCACCACCGAGCTACGGCTTAACGGCGCGGCGAAGCTGAAAACCGATTTCGGCAGCGGCACCGATCCTGAATTCATCATCGAGGTAGGCCAGATCGATTCGCTTGGGCAAGACAAAAACCTAGCGATCAAGATCATGGATGGGCAGCTTAACCCGTCTAGCGAATTCGGGATCGAGGTTTACGTTAGCGGCGATCTCGTGAAAAGCTGGCCCGATCTCTCGATGGATCCGAATAGCTCGCGATACTTTCCCGAGATCATCAACGAAGACGGATCAAACCACTACATCACGGTAACCGATCAGTGGTACGGCAATACCGTGCTGAATGAAAACCGGCCCGCAAACTACTACGCGAGCGTAGCCAGCAGCGAGATCACAGCTACGGCGCTCGATCTCTCTACGGTGCTCGTGTTGGTAGACAGCAGCCTAGCCAGCGACAACACGATCGCGGCCTTCACCTTCGGCGCGAAGGTGATCGCGGATGTGTATGAAGTGGAATACGCGGGGCCGAATTGGACGCTTACCAGCTTGACGCGGCAGAAAACGCATAGCTTCACCGATCCGGTTGACGCTACGCCATACACCGCTGATAACCCCTACTCGATCGGCTTCACGGTTTCCGGTGTTACCCCGGTTGCGGGTGAGAAATTCACCCTTACCGTGCTGCCGCTGGTAGAGGATGAAGCGATCGGCGGGCGCATCTTTCTCGATGGTGTTAGCGGCGCTTCCGCTGCTGGCTACCTGATCAGCGATAACGATGAAAAGAGCGCTTCGATCCAGGTGGGCGATCTCACTTTGGGCGGCTCGCTGCCGGGCACCGTGCCGATCCGCTTGGAGTACGCGCAAGAGCTAGGCGACGGCTACGATGGGATCGCAGAGCTTTCTACAACGGATTTTCTCGAAGCCTACGATCTGGCGCTCTCGAAGTTCAACGAAACGGCGGATAAGGGCTACGGGCTGATCAAGTTTGCTACCCCCGGCATCACGGCGCTTGACGGGCTGCATGGCGGCATCACCGCAACGTCTGTTGAAAAGGCGGGCGCGGCCTACGCGGAAGCGAAAAACCATCAATACCGATACGAGATCCCGAGCAACATCACCGATGAATTCGCGGCAAAGTCGCATGTGCAAGACACGCTCGGAAAGAACACCTACAGCAAGGTTACTTTCCCTTCATGGGGCTACGTTTCGGATCCAGTGCTTTCGGGGCGGCTGAAGCTTGTACCGCTCTGCGGGCAGATCCAAGGATGGGAAGCCCGCGTAAGCCGTGATTATGATGGTTACCATAAGGTTGCGAGCGGTATTGACGTGAAGTTTGCGCGGATCGTCAAGCTGCCCACCGGCACCAAGATCCTAAACGGCGAAGTGCTCAACCCCGCGGGGCTTCAGCGCATCATGCTGAAGGGCGGCAATTGGGTGCATTGGGGCGCGCGTATCCCGAGCACCGATCCGGCCTTCACCTTCTGCCAGCACCGCGAGCTGCTTTCCTATTACGAGCACGTCTTGCAGGAGAGCTTCGATTACATCATCTTCGCGATCAACGATGAGCAAGAGCAGCCCGGCCTTGTTAGCGCAATGCAGAGCTTCTTCTTGCCAGAGTGGCGCAAGCGCGCGCTGCGCGGCAACAGCCCGGAAGAAGCTTTCTCGATCAAGATCGATGCTGAAAACAACACGAACCTAACGCGGGCATTGGGCGATATGAATGCAGAAGTGAAGCTGCGGCTTGCCGATACGATCGAGCGCTTCATCATCACGATCTCGAAGGCGGGCGTATTCGAGAGCTTGGACGCATAGCCGCGGGTAGCCGCTAAGGAGATAAGACAATGGGAATCAAAAGAGTGCTGCTACCTAACCGCGTGCAAACCAATAAGTACGCGATGAAGGTGCCCGGTTACAAGGATATGACCTTGACATCGATCGGCTCGCTCGAAACCGAGCTTGACGATAACGAGATGCCAGATCGCACGCGGGTAACCGGGGGAAGACAGAAGGCAGTGGAATTTGATATTTCGGTGCCGGCACACCACCGGATCGACATTTTGCAATGCGAGAGTTGGCTAACAGAGTGCACCGAGCCGGTTACGCCAACCCACAAAAAGGTTGCAACGATCCTTTTCTTCCATGAGCAACTGCGAGACATTCCGGGCCTGAAGTATTTTCTTGAAGGCGTGAAGATCCAGAAGCGCGCCACCCCGGAAGGCGAGCTTGATAACGATGGCGAGATGGCGGTAGTTACGTACACGCTTACAGCAGATGAGGTTACCTTTCTGCCATAGCTCTACGTGACACGCGATCTCCGCTCTCACAAACGCACCCGCGTAATTGGAGGGTAGAGAGAATGAAGATCACCACTGTAAGGGAGTTAGGCGCGCAACTCCCGGTAGGCTTCCCGCAGCAAGACGGCACGCTAGCCAAGGCGTTTACGCTGCGCCCGTATAAGTCGAGAATCGATCGGCACATCGGGCTATGGGAAGAAGCCAACCGCGATCAATTCGGCACCGATCAGGGCATGCAGCTAGCAATGAAGGTTGCTAAGTTTGTTTCGCTGATCGTTGAATCCGTGGGCGGCAAGCAACTAACGCTAACCGAAGACGGCAATAGCCCGGAAGAGCGCGAAGTAGAGATCGCGCAGTGGGCCTTTGCTGATGTGCTCTACGTCTACTTCTACGCGCGGCTGAATTCGCTAGGCGATCAGATGAGCGTTGACGTAGCTTGCCCTAGCTGCAATCGGGAATACACGGGCGATGATTCGCTAGTCTTCGATCTGCGAGATGCAGACGTGCGCTTGATCGAGAAACCGAGCGAGATGGATTTTTGGTACAAGATGAAGCGGCCCTTTAGGCTGCGCGATAAGAAGACGGTGTGCGAGCAAGTGCGGATCGCTCCGATGCGTTGGGTTACGATGCAGCAGCCCGGCGTGCTTTCTGGATCAGCTATGGGGCAGCTTGGCTACCGGATGCTTGCAGATTGCATCTGCGGGATCAACGGCAACGCTTCGCAGCCTTACGACTTCACCGATCACGAAATGGATGAAATGGAAAAGATCGATCGAGTGGCGATCGATAAGCTGGCAGAGCGAGTAGGCGGCGGGCTCGATCTGCGAGTAACGGTTAAGTGCGACAACAAAGATTGTCAGCAACCGATAACTAACCCGCTCAATTGGACGTGGGATCATTTTTTCGGGGAGTCTGTGCCATTGGAGATCTAGAAACGCTGCGGGAAGAAGCACATTTGCTGACCTATCACAACAAAGGGATCAACTATGCAGATGTGCTCGATATGACTCGCCGCGATCGTGAATGGCACTTAGAGCGCTTGATCGAGCAGTTTGAAGCTGAAGATAGGGCGCATAAAAAGGCGATGCGCGAAGCATAAGGCGAGGCAATGGCACAGAACGTAGGGATCACCGCAACTCTAAAATTCATCGGCGATGCCGCGATCGCTGGCATGCGTAAAGCTGGCGGCGAAATGAACCGCATGAGCACTACTGCCAAGCGGTTAAAGGCTGGCTTCGGCGATGTGAAGCGGGGCCTTGCGCAGATGGCTTTGCCGTCTGCTGGCCTTACCGCAGCGATCGGCGCATCGGTCAAGAAGTTTGCCGATTTTGACGGGCAGATGGCTACCGTCAAGGCGGTGCTCGGTGAGCAGCAGAGCAAGCACTTTCCTATGCTCACCAAGAAGGCGCAAGAGCTAGGCGCTACTACAAGCTTCACCGCGAAGCAAGCGGCTGAAGCGATGGAAAACCTAGCGCGCGCCGGCATGAAGCCGCATCAAATCATGAGCGCGATCGGCCCCGTGCTTGCGGGCGCTGCGGCGGATAGCTTGGACCTTGGCACCGCGGCAGACATCGCGGTTTCAAATATGGCTGCGTTTGGTTTGCAGGCGAGCGACACCACGCGGATCATGGATACGCTCGCGTTTGTTTCGCGCAACACAAAATCAAATATGTCTGCGCTGCAAGAAGGTATGAAGTTTGTAGCCCCTACTGCTAAGGATATGGGGATCAGCTTCACTGATACCACGGCGGCGCTCGGTGCGTTGAATGATGTTGGCTTGAATGCAACGCTAGCCGGCACCGCGCTAAACAACGCGCTGCTGAAAATGGCGAAGGGGGCGAAGAAGGGCAAGCTTTCGGTTAAGGGCTTCAGCGCTGCACTTGTGCAGTCTACGGATCCGAAGACCGGAAAGCGCACGCTGAATCTAGGCGCTTCGTTTCAGAACATTGTAAACGAGCTAAACAAGATCAAAGACCCGATGAAGAAAACCCAAATGGCTATGAAGCTGTTTGGTTTGCGGGGCAAGGGTGCGGCGTCTGCATTCAACGCGCTGCTGAAGAATGATAAAAAGTTCAAGCTGCTTTTCGGCAAAGAGGGGCGCAAGCAAATCGCGGGCACCGCGAAAGAAATGCAGAAGATGCAGCTTAACAGCTTGAAGGGGCAATTTACTTTGCTCTCTTCTGCTGTTGATGGCGTGATCACCGCTTTCGGTAAAGCCTTCACGAAGAGCATGGGGCTAGGCGGCGGGCTAACAGGGATCACCAATGCGCTAGGCGAAGCGGCGAAGGCGTTTCAATTCTTCGGCGACAATCCGAAGATGCTTGATCAGAATATCAAGGGGGTGACGGGGATCCGCGGCTCGATCCTTTCGATGGTGCAAGGCGTGCTGCTAGGTTTGCGCGATGTAAAAAACGCACTGGCTTCTGCCTTCGGCGTGGTTAAAAAAGTCTTTGGCGCCTTTGGCATGTTTACCGATGGTAGCAGCAAGGGCACGGCGCGGCTTGTTACGAAGATCTTGGGGGTGTCTGCTGTGCTTGGGCCGCTGGCGATCGGGCTGAAGGTGGCTACCTCGCTCTTCGGCGGGCTAGGGCGCGCGGCGCTAGGCGCCGGCAAAATGATGCTTGGAGCAATCACCCCTGTTATCAAGGGGTTAGGCGGCCTTGCGTCTAAGGTGCCGTTTTTAAAGAAGTTTGTAAAGGGCGGCGGCGGGCGGCTGCCGGGGCTCGCTGGCAAGGCGCTAGGGGGCCTGGATAAGCTAACCGCGCAGCCGGTGCGGGTTGTCAATTTTGACGAAATGAGCGGCCCGCTAGGGCCTTTGGGGGGCACGGGGCAGCCCGGCCCCGCGGGGCAGGCTACGGGCCTTCTAGCGCGCTTCAGGACCGGCCTAGCGGGCTTTGTGGGGCGGTTTGGTAGATTCGGTGCTTTCCTGAATTCGGGGGGCGCTGCAATCATGAAGGGCGGGCTTATGGCGAAGGCGGGGGCCGCTGGCTTGGTGGGGGCCGCGGGGGCTGCCGGCTTCGCGCTTGGCACCTTCATAGATAAGACCTTCGGCCTATCCGACAAGATCAGCACCTTCGCGTTTAACCTGCTGAAGAAAGAGAGCGAAGCCGATAAGAAGAAGCGGCTAGCCGCTAACGTGCAATCGGCTGCTACGCATAACGCGAAGCGGATGGCAGAGCAATTCAAGGCGCTATCGCAGAAGGGGCTAGGCTCTCTTGGTGGCATCGATCCGAAGGGGCGGCGCACGGTGCTAAACCGGGCGATCGCTGAAGAGCGGCTGCGCAAATTCTTGGTTAAACAATTCGGCAAAGACCAGCAGAAGATCAACGCGGAGATCGCGAAGCTCGCACCGATCCTTGATCAGATCAAAGATCAGAGCCGCACCGTTAAGGTAGTGGTAGACGGCAAAGAGGTAGCGCGCGCGGTGGCAAACAACACGAGCAATCAAAACGCACGCGGCGCCGGCAAGAATCCGCCGAAGGCGCGGGGGCGGGCGAAGCGTTTGGGTAAATAGGAAAGTCGTAAACTTTACGACTAACCGAAGGGGCAACGATGGCAAAGAAGAAGCAACCCAAATTCCCGGTTAACTGGCGGATCAAGAATCTGGACAGTGGCGAGATCATCGAGCCCCAATACCCGATCGATGAGCAGCAGGGCATGGCTGTAACCTTCGGTAGCCAGCTAGCGCAGCAGGGGCGCTTCGGCTTCGAGGATCCGATCATCCAATTCATTCAGGGGAAGACGAAGACCTACACCTTTGAAACGGTGCTTTATAACGAATTCAGCTTGCAGGATACGGCGCTGATGTTTGGCGATATCCAAGGCGGCGAAGCCTTCCCGGTAACTGCTGGCGGCGCGAAGTTTGCCGGCGATAGCAAAGCCGTGCAAAACGCCAACGAAGCGCGGCGCGCTTTTAAGAAGCGGCTTGATCAATTCGAGACGATCAGCAAGAAGGATCCGAAGCTAGGGCGCCCCCCGATCTGTCAATTGCTCTACGGCGCACGCGAAAGCTACAGCGCTACTGTGCTCGTGCAAGACGGCGATCAGCAAGTTGTCAGCCTTCAGAATGATGGCACCCCGCGCGAAGTGCGGATCAGTTTGGTGCTCGTGCGCTACGTGCCCTTCAGCCAATCGCAGATCGATCCATCGAAGCCGGCAAAAGAAAGCTTCTACTTGATCGCGAGCGCGGCAGAGCAGAGCTACGAAGCTATCGCGCGGCGCTTCTATGGGCAGCCGTTGCTAGGTGACCGCTTGCGCAAGCGGCACGCTGGTAGCCCGCTAGCCCCGCAAGTGGGGGATAGGGTCAAGATCCCGGATCGCTCGATCGTGCTGCAAGAGATCGTTGATCCCGAAGCGCACATGCTTTCTCTCGAAGACGAAGACGCGGTAAAAAACTTCGAGCGCATCTTAGAGGATCGCAACGCTCGTAAGCTAACGGTGGTGATCTAAGTGGCAAAGCTGGCAAGAGAGCGCTTCACCGCGGTAGGGGATGATCTGATCCCAGGATTCGATCTCACTATCAGCGGCAGAGATGCGAGCAGCGCAACGCAGCTTTTCAGCGCGATCAGACCGTTGATCGCTTCCGTCACGTTTGAAGATGATGAAGAAGTAAGTAGCCAGATCGAGATCAAGGTGATCAATCAAGCGGAGACTGCCCCGCGGCTGCCGATGAATTGGCGCGCGGTTATCGACTCCAAAGCCTTCACCGAAGGCAACGATATCGATCTCTTCATGGGCTACGGCGGCGAGCGCGTTTTTATGGACCGCTGCAAGATCGTTAAGTGGCTGCCCAACTTCGAGCCCGATGGACCTACGGAATTCACGATCCGTGCCCACGATGGGCGCCACGCGATGCAGACGGGTAACCAGAAGAAGAGCAAGAGCAAGAAGAAGCGCAAGACCTTCTACAGCAAACAGAGCGACGATCAGATCGTCAAGAAGATCGCGAAGAAATACGGCTACGGCGCAGATACCGATACCCCGAAGGTAAAGAAGAAGGCGGTAAAGGGCGCGGGCGGCAAGGTGCAGCACGTCTTCCCTACGCGCGTGCAAGGCTCCGATCAAACCGATTGGGATTTCTTGCAGAAGCTTGCAGACATCAACCGCTTTGATCTTTGGGTGAGCTACGATCAGAAGAAGAAGCAACACGTAGTCAACTTCAAAGAGCGGCGCGATATCGGGCAGCCGGAATACAAGTTTGTCTACAACGGCGAAGACGGTAGCTTGATCAGCGCGCAGCCGGATTTCTCGATTCAAGAGCAGCCTACTGATGTGGAAGTGCTGCACTACGATCGGAAGACGCGGAAGATCGAGCGCACCATAGTTTCAGAGCAAAACAAAAGCGAGAAAGTTACGCTAGCCGATGCGCGCGTAGGCCCCGGACAACTGCAAGCAAAGAAGACCTTGATCCAAGGTGCTGCGGTGCGCTTCCGCGCTGGCGATCAAGTGCTCGAAGCTTTCAGCAACAAACCGTTTCGCAGCAAGAAAGAAGCGCAGCAGTTTGTAGAAGCGTGGCTGCGAGAGCGAGAGCGCGAAGTAGTAGTGATGCAGGGAAGTGTGATCGGGATCCCCACGCTGCGCGCTAGGCAGGTGCACCAAATCGAGGGGCTAGGCGCGCGGCTCGATGGCTTCTACCGCTTCACCAATACGAAACACAAAATGGAGCCGGGCGGGCAAATCTACACGGTTGATTTTGTCGCGCACAAGATCCTAAGCGAAGAGATCACACGGCGCGGCAAAACCGTTACGGCTTTGGTGTAGCGATGCAATACACGTTGACGCAAGGGAAGGTGAACGCAGTAGACGATCCGGCAAAGGCGGGGCGGCTGAAGATCGAGCTTCAAGAAGTAGACGGGCAAGTTTTCCCCGATTGGATCGATCCTATCTTCCCGCCCGGTTGGATCTGGCTACCAGAGCCGGGCGATACCGTGGGCGTGCTGCTGCCTACCGGCGATGATCTGATCGAGTTTCCCGAACAAACGCGATGGATCGGGCAGGTATTCGATCAAGATAACCCGCACCCAAAAGACTTCGAGCCCAACTATCCGCAGATGCGCGGCTTCAAAACCAAAGCCGGGCATGTGCTGATCGTTGATGATAAAGACAAGGTGATCAGCGTAACCACCCCGGCGAAGCATCAGATTCTACTTGACGAAAAGCAAGACAAGGTAAGCCTTCGCTACAAAGATACCGATGTGATCACGATCAACGCATCGGGGATCTTCTTGGGCACCGAGAGCGCAAGCGAGCCCTTCGTTTTGGGCACGCAATGGAAAACGCTGATGGTAAGCTTTCTAACCGCGTTTCTAACGCATATTCACCCCACGGGCGTAGGCCCTAGCGGGCAGCCGGGCGGCTCTGCGCAGAGCCCTAACCCAACCGCGGCGGCTGCATCGGAAGCGGATCTAGTTGCAGTAAATGCGTTGACGCATCTAAGCGACTTCATCAAAGGGCAGAAGGTGAAGCCGTAATGCCGCTAGACTCCAACGCGCTAAATACGCTCTCTTCAAATCTGGCAACGCTCTTTGCGAGCTTCCCGGCAACAGAAGAGATCTTCGCTACGCAATTCGCGGCGCATTACAAAACGTATGCAATGAACGCGCAAAGCTGCGCAGCGCTGGCGCCTACGATCGTGTTTGACACGAAGTTGAAAAACGGGATCAAGGCAGCGCTTGAAGCGGGCGGATCCTACGCGGATGTAGCAGACGCTTGGAAAGACGCCTTTGATGATTTCTGGACGGGCGCAGCCTTCGGCGCTACTGGCTCGGTTACCTTGATCGGAGGTAGCAGCGCGTTGAAGAGCGGGCTTGAATCGCTTTGGCAAGCGCAAGCGGCAACGCTGGCGCTCTTCCCGGTATCCGCGCAAGCGCATGCGGTGTTGATGGATACCTACACGAAAACGGTTTCAGTCAAGGATACGGCAGTGCCGGCACCTTCCGGCTGCGGCCCGGCCCCGATCACATGAGGTAGCGAAATGGCAACAGGGATCAAATTACCTACTACGGTGAAAAACGGGCGGCTCGAATTGCTTGGGGGCGATGATTACATCCGGCAGCTTGTAGAAACGGCGCTAGGCGAGAGCGATAGTGAAAACCCCTTCCAAGATATCGGGCTTGGGGAATTCATGATTTTCGACATCAACGATCCGCTTTCAGAGGGCGAGATCCGCGATCGGGTTACGAAGGCGTTTGCTTCATTGGAAACCGATCAGCTTGCTAGGTTATCATCCATTGAATTCGACCGCGTAGGACACGAAGCACGGATGTATATCGAGTATGAAGATCTTGAAACTGGCAAGCGGCCTGAAATCGAAGTGCCACTAGGCGGATAGAGGTTAAGCGATGGCAACGCAAGTTATAGATGTGCCGGGCGGCATTCCCTTCGCGGGGTTTTACTACCCCGAGATTCTGCGCGAGCTTCTATCATTCTTGCGCCAAAATCGCGATCGGATCGGCCTAACGGATGAAAATGAATTTGAAGTGCATGTGCAGTTGCTTCGAGCCTTCGCGCTTGTGGGGCACCTTAACAACGTGCGCTTGGATGTGGTGGCTACTGAGCTTCTGATCGATTCTGCCGGCTTGCTGGAAAGCGTGAAGCGGCTTCTACGGCTGATCGGCGTAGAGCTTGCGAGTGCTAGCCCCGCTGCGGCGGATATCGTTTGCAAGCTCTCGGAAGTTACCACGGTGGATCAAACCGACTTCATACCCGAGCTATCAGAATTCAGCACCGATGCAGTGCCCCCGATCACGTATGAAGCTTTGACGGCGCACGATCTCGATCGCACCGATCAAGTCAAATACGTTTACGGGTTGGAAGAAACCGATAGCTACACGATCAGCAGCGACACGCTAGCGATGAGCCTAGCTAATCCAGATGTGATCGCGCGCAGCGCTGGATCGTGGCCCGTTGATGCAGTGGGGCAGCGGCTCTTCATCAACATCAGCCCGAATCAGCACACGCACCACATAGGAGAGTTTCGGGTAACCGAGCGCATCAACGCGCTGAATATCCGCGTTGTGCAGATGCCGGGCAGCAACACACCGGGCTTTCAGACCGATAGCGGGATCAACGATTGGAGCTTGAAGAAGTACACCACTAACTACGCTTCGAGCGCTAACACGAATTCTGCACCCTTCAATCCCTGGATCAGCCCGGCAGTGGGCGATCTGCTCTTCGTTGGGCACCCACATATTTTGTGGGATCAGATCGATATGGTGTTTACCACCTTCGCGGCGGGCATCACGGGCGTTTGGGAATACTTCGATAATGAGCGCTCGCGGCTCAACCCGATCACGGGCGGCGTGGTAGACAACGGCAGCACGCTAACGATCGATTGCACCACGCTGCTAGGTAGCACGAATCGCAGCGGCGCCTTAGTCAAGGTGATCTTTCTGAAGACGGGTGTAGAAGAGATCGTAAAGTCTGTTTGGGCTGGCGGCAAAAACAAGATCACGACTTCCGGCTTGCTTGGGCAGGTTATCCCTAGCACCGATGAAGATGATTACCACATCACAGCGGATTGGATCCCGTTTGATGAGCAAGAAGACAACACGATCAGCGGCGGCTCTGCGATGGCAACCGATGATCTTATCCGGTGGGCGTTGCCGGAAACTTCCGCGCGTAGTTGGCTGAAGACCGATGTAAATGTGATCGATGCCTATTGGTGCCGCTTCCGCATCGTGACGGCGAGCGGCGTAACCAATCCAGACATTGATCGGATCAAGATCGCGGAAGGCGATCAATACGTCAAGCAAGTTGTAACCCAAGGCGAGACGATCGGCCCGCAAGTGATCGGCAGCAGCACCGGGCAGAGTAACCAAGAATTCTTCTTGCCCGAAACCCCCTTTATTGACAACACCGAGACGATCGAAGTTGATGAAGGCGGCGCCGGCACTTGGGTAACCTATACCCGCGTTTCATCGTTTCTCAGCAGCCTAGCCACAAGCCGGCATTACGTGCGCGAAAGCGATGCAACGGATCGGGCAACGATCCGCTTCGGTGATTCAATCAACGGCAAGATCCCGCCCGCTGGAATTTCAAACGTGCGCGCAACCTACCGCGTGGGCGGGGCGGAAAATGGATCGGTGGGTGTTGATCAGATCACCACAAATGCAGACGGTGTTAGCGGCATCAGTGCGGTAACCAACCCGCGGCCCGCTACGGGCTGGCGCATGAAAGACGGCGGCGATGATGCAGATCTAGAGCGCATCAAACGCGAAGCCCCGGCGCAGCTACGCACGCGAGACACCGCGAGCACAACCGATGATATCGAGCGGCTAGCGATCAATAACTTCACCGATAGCAGCGGGATCAAGCCCGTGGCGCGGGCCTTCGCGGTAGAAGAAGGCTTCGGGGCAAAAACGATCAAGCTCTTGGTGGTGGGCGCTGGCGGTGCGGTTTTAACTACCTCGCAGCTAGAAGAGCTAGACGAATATTTCAACGGTGATGATACGGTAGTGCCCCCTACTTCGGGCGTGCTGCTCACGAATCACAAGGTTACATCTGTCAACTTCGAGCCTACGCTAGTAAGCGTTGATGCTACCGTGGTTTGGCCCGGTGGTAGCGCGGAGCGCGTGCGCAATCAATTGCTTGCGTACCTAACCCCGCTCGCGGTTGAAGATGATGGCTTTACCTACGTTTGGAATTTCTCGGCGAAGGTGAGCTTTTCGCGGGTGAATCAGTTGATCCACGATGTAGACCCCGCGATCAGCGATGTGCCTACGCTTCAGCTAAACAGCGTTGCGGGTAGTGTTTCGCTAGGTGAAAACGAGCTGCCGATCAGCATCGCAGCCAACATCAACATTTCGATTCAGGAGAGTTAAGAGATGCAAACGCAAGAGAGCAGAGAGCGCGATCTGTTGGCGGCTTCTGCGGCAGCAGGCGCAAAGGGTACTTTCATCATCATGAAGCACGATGTTAGCGGCATGAAAGGCAGCGGGCCTAACGGGCGCGTAGAAGCCGCAGACCTGCTAACGCGATGCCCCCGCACCGGGCGCACGATCGCGAAGGATCCCGATCGGGTAGTCAACCGGCATGAGATCGTTTCAAAGAATAAGATCACGCTGCGCGGGCTGAATCAGTGGTTTTGGCGGCAGCTTTCCCCGCTCCGAAACTACAGCCTTTCGGATATCACCTACGGCACCCCCGGATCGCCCGATAACCTTAACCCGTGGGTTGCCGTCTTTCTCGCGGCAGATAAGGCGGGCGACACCCCCGCGGTTGCCGATCTGCGCCCGACATTCACCGAGAGCAACGCGCAATACGATACGAAGATCCCGAACACAAGCACAACCGCGGGCATTGGTGTGCGCGCGATCAGCAAGGATGATACTTCCGCCCCCGGCTTGCGCAGAGTGGCGCGGCAGTATCCGACTAGCGCCCCCTATCGGGAGCTTGAATATACGTTTTTCGATAACGCCAATACGCCAACCTACGCGACGGGTGCGATCGGCTCGATCCCGGTGGCGTCTTCGATCAACGATGGTGATACCTTCGTGCTAGATGATGGAGTCAATCCGGCGCTTACCTTCGAGATGGAAAAGACGGGCGGCGTTAGCGGCTCCAACATCCCGGTAGATATCAGCGGAGCAACTACCGCTGATGATGTGCGAGACGCGATGGTGGGCGCTGTCAACGCGCAGAGCGAAAACCTACTGCTCGATGCTACGGGCGTGATCGCTGCGCAGGTTTCGCTTGCGCATCGCACGGGCGGAAGGATCGGAAACGTCACGACTTGGGCTAGCGACTTCGGAAGCGTTACGCAGCCAACGGGCGGCGGCGGTGCACTAGAAGGCAACGGGGGGCCGCACGAAGTTGATAACCTTCCGATCAAGGCGATCGGTTTTGCTTCCGGCGTTGCTTGCGGCAACGGCGAAACCAATAATCAGATCGCGTGTAGATCGGTTATTGGGCTGCCCCCTACGATGAAGGGGAAAGCCGATCGCATCTACCGGCACGAAGGATCAAACCTTTCGCGTTACAGCGGATCGCAGAAGCTTAGCGACTTGGGCACTGATGGCTACATCCAACAGCAGCCCGGCCCGGATGATGATAACCACGAAGAGCAAGTGCTTGCTTCGATTCCGAGCGATTCGGGCGATAGCCTAAGCGCAACGGGTAACACGATCTACATGAAGTTTGGAACCTTCACGCAAGCTGATGTAGGGCGCACGGCGCGGATCGCTGGTAGCTCTTCAAACAACGGCGACAAAACGATCACCGTCGTTATTGACAAGCGCAAGATCCAAGTATCGCAGACGCTAACAGGCGAAGGCGGCGGCTTCACTTGCGATGTAGTGGAGCTTAACAACGGCGATGCGGCCTTTGATGGCGATATCGAGAGCTACATTGATACCGGCTTGGTAGATGTGGGCTTCAAGTTTCGCAGCAAGGATACCAGCGGCCCGCACGAGATGGGGCGTATTTGGCAATCGCAGCAGTCGATCCGCGGCGTGCGCATCACACACCCCGCGGCGACTCCAAAGATCTTCACGCTTGATAAGTTCAAGCTGCGCTACCTTGATCCGACGAAGGCACCGGGCGGCAACCCAAACAACTTGGAGCCGGCAAACGATCTTCATTGGACCGATGTAGCGGGGCATAGCTACTTAGCCGGCAGCGAAGATGATAACATTTTCAACGCTGGCGTGAATGGGTATGAATACCTTTTCACTACGGCGATCAACTGCTACGGGGTGAAGATCTCGCAGGCTACCGCATCTGATCCGGTGCGCTCGATCGAGATCGCAGAGTTTTACGCCTTCAGCGATCCGCCCGCTTTCGATATGACAGCGGGCAGCAACGATGTGCTGCGGCTCGCTACTAACGGCGTGCCTTCTGGCGGCTCTCCCGGCCCCGTGGGCAGCTTCCGTAGCTATGAGCTAGGCGACCTTTCGATCGATGCGGATGCTTCGCTAGAAGGCGTGCAAGACATCGCAGACGCGATCAATAAGCAGGTGCGCGGCTATGAGATCGAAGCGGTGCGCACACCGCACGGCTACCTGATGTTGCGCTCTACGGTTGCGGGCTACAACTCGCAGCTTGATCTTTCGGCAGAGCCGACTAACGGAGCGCATGCCTTGCTTGGGCTAGGCGCGGTGCAGGTGCAGAAGATCGGAGAAACGCAGGTTGTGCGCAAGCTTCCACTTGAAGCGCTAACCATCATTTACCGAATGGAGATCAGCGGCGATCTGCCGGTAGCCGCGTAAGGAGAGAAAGACAATGATCGGAGTATGCAACCTTTCGCTGCGCGATGCCGGGCACCTTCCAAAAGATCCCGCTTGGTGGGCGAAGCGACCGAACAAAGAGCAACTGAAGCTAGCCCTTGCTTGCGAAGAGCGGCAAAAAGCCAGCATGAAAAATCTGGTTTTCGATAACTTCGCGCCTTCCGTTTTTTGGGGCGCGGTGGGATCGGGCCTTGCGGCTGAATACCCCTATTCGCAAGACGGCTCTAACGGGTGTTTCTTCGCCTTCGTTTGTCTGCTGACTTCCGACTATGAGCCTACCTATCAAGAGGTTTATAGCAACAGCACTTGGCCTTCTAACACAACGGAAACCGCTAACAACAATGCTGACAACGGCGCGGCGAAGCTGATCAATCAAACGATCGAAACACCGCTTTACCGCTCGCTGCCGGCTGTAGACGGGCGCGAAGGGATCCATTTGCGCATGCGGTGGCTCTGGCTTCCGTACCAGGGGATCAGCAGTAACATCCGCTCGGTTGGTATGCACTACCGGCGCTATTCCACTTGGCCTATGAGCCAGCAGGGCGAGCAAGCGAGATCTTCCCGCGTGCTGATCAAGGATTCTGGCGGCACCCCGCTGATTATCAATAAGACTAGCAGCCAAGTGCTGTTAGTAGAGTGGAATTTCTACCTTCTGAATGTGTGAGGTGATCAGATGCCTTGGTATTACGATATAACTAGAGACGGGGTGGCGAATCGCGTAGGCCCGTGGCCAACAGAAGCCGAAGCCGAAGCGGCAAAGGCTGAAGGCTTCACCGAAGAAGGCGATACGGTGAGCGCTGTTTACGAGAGCACCGAAGAGCCGCGCGTGATCTTCGCGACTAGCACCACCGAAGCGGGCGAAGTTGCGAGCTACACCGATGGTACAACCGAGCCCCTAGACTAAGCGAGGCAAGGCGCGATGGCTGCCCCTATTCTGCAAAACCAAAACCCGCCCGCGGGCACCGATGATTACAACGATCTCGCTCCGCTCGAATTCGAGATCGTAGACGCGGATAGTGATCTAGTCGCTGCATCTGTAGTGATCAAAATCGGCGGGCGCTACGCTTGGTTTGATGATGCAGAAAAGGGCGGCTTCAAGGTCACGAAGAGCGCGGTAACCAACGGCTTCAAATACTCGATCGATCAATCTGCGCTAGCAGAGCGGCTACCGCCCGGAAGCACGCTGATCGAAGTCTACGCGGAAGATGCTTTATCCGCGGTGCTCGATACGTCTTACAGTCTGATCTTTTGGCGTGGCGAGTATTACGACGATCACGAAGACGGATCGCTTTCATCGCAGATCAACATATTGAGCGGCAATGGCTACGTTAGCGAGAGCGGCGGCGCGCTGCGCGTTGGATCTGCTGGCGGCGTTAATCTTGATTGGTACACATTCGGGCGCAATGGCAAGCTGCCGCAAGTTGCGATCAACGCAAACACCGCGATCCATCGGCGCACGATCATCGAGACGGTAGAAGAGAGCTACACCGGAAGCGGTAACGAGCATGAAATGTGGGGCGCGTGGCTCGATGATCAAAACCACTACTGGCTATATTCTGAAGACGGATCGCCCGGCACGCTCTCTTCTTACCGCGTTGAAAACAATTCTTGGACCTACCTAGCGGGGCACGGCACCCCGGCTTACCCGCGGCGCAAGCGGCTGATCCTTGATTGGGAAAACGATCAAGTGATCTATGAGCTATGGAGCGGATCGGCTTGGACGCAACTAAACACCGAAACGCTAAACGGGCGCGTGCCTACGCATATGTTTTGGTATCACAAGGATTGGCAAAACGGCGTAGTAGAGTCTGCCTATTCAGAAAGCCAGATCAAGCACGAGTTTTACGGCAGCGATGAAGTAAAGATCGGTGAAGATGAAGGCAACACGCGCGACTTGCGCGCGCAAAACTACGAAGATTTCAGCTTCGCCCCGATGCGCGGCCCGGTGGATCACCTTACCGGCTTCACCGGCGCGATGCGCGCGCCCGGCCCGAAAGACGCGCAAGTAGATCGCGATCACCAAGTAGGCCCGTGGCCTACTGGCACGATGCAAGATGAGTACGAAGTAGCGGTAGATTCAAACGCCTTTCTGAATTACGAGCAAGTGATCCCTACTGGGATGCCGCAAGATGCCTTCGATCATCTGCTAAGCGTTGATGCGCAATTCAGCCCGCATGTGCCTACGCTCGATCCGAATGCTAACCAACATCTGATCACCGATACCGTGATAGCGGCCTTCTACTACGATCGCACCGGCGAGATTTGGAGCAACCCCACTACCCCCGGCTTCAACGGCTTCGCAGCAGACGGCACGAAATACACAAACGGCGTGCAAGATGCCGGCCCCGTCTTCGCGCCTTGGAGCACAGAGCCGCTAGGGGTGGACCGCGGCACGCGCGATGATTGGCCCGTCAAATCGCTGATCGTGTTGAGCGAGCTAGAGCTAACGGTTTTCGATCTGGATCTGTTTGACAGCGGCGGCTTGCTCTCGGTGTTTTGGCGCACGCGGATCGGCAATAGCGGCAGCGCTACGTTTTCGCTATTCGGTCGCGTAGCTAACTCTCTGCGCGGCGTGGCGATGCAAGACGGTGTGCTAGTCGTATGCAGCAAGCACAACGGCACGGAAAACGGCGGGCTCTTCTTCGTAGACTTCAAGCGTGATGGGCTCGATCAAGATTGGGCGCAGCTTATCCGCTCTGATGGGCATTGGAAGGTAGGCGCTGGCGTAGACTCCACTGATCGCAACACCGGCGTTTATCAGGTGAGTGGCGTTAGCTCTCTGCGGCTCCGTAGCGAGCATCTTTACAGCATCGCGATCCACACCGATCCCAACGATTGGAAAAAGAAGTGGGTGGCGCTCGGTGGTGAAGACAGCTTCGAGGTAATCGAGATCGGCGATGAAGACAACGTGCCAACCGCAGACTATCACCCTACCCCTGATGATGGGCCTACAGCGCTAGGCTTCATTCGCTCGGTTGATTTTGATCAAAATGGGCTGCTCTGGCTAAGCGAAGAGCGGCACGTTTGGTGCGCCCGCTTGGACTATCAGCGGGGCGCGCTTGGCAAGCCGAAGAGCGCCGATAGCAACGCGGCGATCCGGCAACTCTACCCGCTCTGCAAGGTGCCCACGGCGGGCTACCTTGGGCCTATGCGAGCCGGCACGCGCTACGTATACGCGATCGGCCCTGAAGGCGTTTGGCAAATCGAAAAGAATCAGCACCCGCGGAAGATGAGAGCAACGCTAGCCTACACGCGCGAAGGTGGCAACGGCGGCGGGCGCTTGGATAATCCGCCCGATGGTGAGCTACTGCCAGGTGAATCAGTAGCAGACCAGAGCCCCGATCCTAATTGGGCGCAAGACTTCCAAAGAAACGGGCTTTGGATTTTGAGGGGAAGCAAAACCGATTTCATCTTTTTGTGGGATTATCGGCAGGGCACCGGCAACGGTGTGCGGGTGATCCGCACGCATGACGGCGAGATCATGATCGAGAAATTCCCGCCCGACTTGCAGGGCACGCGCCCGCTTATGCTAGTCGGTTACCCTGTATAGGTGAGAGCAGATGGCACCCCCGCAAATAACGACAGTAAGCCCGCAGCCATTCGCAACTGATGTTGAGCTAGGCGCGGATATTGTGATCGAGGTTATCGATCCAGATGGTAACCTAGATGCGGATCTAGTTACGATCCATGTTAGGGGCGTGCTCGTTTGGGCGAGCGATGCGGCTACCGTAGCTTCTGCCTACGCGGTTACACAATCCGCGATCACAAATGGCTACCGCTACACGATCAACCCCGCTTCTGATCACGACTTCCAACCGCTAGAGCGGGTTACGGTTGAAGTGATCGCCGAAGATTTGGCGGCAGAGCAAGCTAGCCTAAGCTACTACTTCACGGCGCGGCGCGGCCCCTACAACCCCGCAGAGAAGCCCCGCGCGGCGGTGCAGGATGGTTACGATCTAACCGGGCTGAATGGCCCCCCAAACTATCAGACGGGGCTACCTGAAGCGCAGCAGATGCCGGGCGGCGTGGATCAAGATTCTTCTTACACGTCGCGACCCGAGCGGCTAAACCCCGCGGGCGCGGTTAGTGATGAATGGAATTTTGATCGCGAGCAAGACGGCAATCTGCAAGTGGGCGTGCACTACCTGCCTTCGATTGTTTCTGATGATGGGCTCTCTACGCACACTTCGCAGAGCGGCGATGTTTCCGACGAAAACAACCGGCCCGCGGAAGGCTTCGCGCAAGAAAGCTGGCACGTAGAGCCAAGCGAGCCGCAGCAGGGGCAGCAGATCCTTACCGCTGCAATGCTCCGCATGATCAATAGCGAAGGCGGCAATGATGAAGTAGGTAGGGTGCGGCCCGCTACTTCCGCGCTGCTCGAAGATTGGCTAGTAGAGATCGCAACGTCTACCTTCATGGATGGGCAGGTAGACGGCGACGGAAACGAGCCCCTAAACGGATCCGATGTGCGGCACGTTTTCCTTTACGATGCAACACAAGATCCGTGGCACAACCCCGGCACCGGCTTTCACGGCATCGCGCGCAACGGTGTGATGCAGCACGATGGAAGCCCTACGGGCTTGCCAGGTACAAACAACTTCGGCACCATCGCGGGCGGCATCCGCAAAGAATCGTGGATCGATGATAACGATCCGATGGGCACGCTAGTTGATGATACCTACGCGCAGCTTTCGTTGATCGCAGACGATACGATCCGAATCTCGCACGTTTCTACCGATCCTAGTAATTGGGTTAGCAAGTCTATGCTTTCGGCGTCTCGCTGGTTTCTCACCGGCGATTTTGATGTGCGCGTAGACTTCGCAAACCTAAGCGGCACCGGCGCAACAGACGGCGGCGCGATGCTCTATGTAGTTGCTGATTACGATAACTACGCCTACGTGCGCATGCGGCCCGTGCAAAACAACTACGATAAAGACGTGCGCAATAACGGATCGTGGGGCAACTACGCGAGCGTGGGCAGCGTAGACACGAGCGGCACGCTGCGGTTAACGCGCACCGGCGATCAACTAGCTATGTACTTTTGGAATGGCAGCGGGTGGACGCAGATCGGCAGCAACACCACGTTTAGCTACGGCGCTGATCGGCCTGTCTTCATCGGGGTGCAGATGCAGCGCGGCCCGAATGCTACCGCCTACTCTTGCGACTTTTCCAACTTCCAAGTAGTAAGCGGCACGGTGATCAACACTGCCGGATGGTATCGCGAGCCATCGAGCACAACCCGCGGCACGCGGCAAGACTTCCCCACGCTGGCGCTGATCATGGTGCACGAAAACGGGATCGATATCGTAGACGCGGATACCCAAAAGCTTTGGATGCACTTTAGCCGCGGAAGCGGTAACGCGATCCGCAGTAACATTTCATCTAGCAGACCGCAGCGCGTGGTGATGCGCGACGGTGTTTTGATCGTAGCTTACGGCGCAGATGATGAAGCCACTTCTACAGATGGCGGCGTGCTGATCGATTTTACACTAGATGAGATTAGGCACCTTCGCGCGCTTGGCTCTACGGCAACGGGTGCCTTGCAGCGCACTAGAAACTTTGCTGCGCTCAATTCGCCCGCTGGCGCTAGTGCGCTCGAAGTCTCCCCGCACGGGCAAATCTACGGGCGCAACTTTGGGCTAGACATCAACGGCGATTACGATGATTGGAAGACAGGGGCTAGCTCTAGCCTACTTAACTGCGATCTATATGAAGGCGTGGGGCAGCTTTACCACGCGATCGCGGAAGTTAACACGCTGCGGATCATCCGCTGGCGGCGCTGGTATCTCAATACCGATCCCGTTGCAGGCGAAGACAGGAATAACCCGATCGGCGCTGAAGCTTCCGAAAGCGGCCCTTTCGTTTGGGTGCGCTTTCAGCAGAGCAACGGGCGGCTTTTCTACGCGAATAAATCGAACGTCTACGATGTTGGTAGATCGGCGATCGATTTTGCGCTTTCGGATGATGCGGCGGTAGGCACCAATTGGGTAACAGCGAATACGGTAGCCCTTCCCGCTGGCGTCAACACGAAGGCACTACAAAGAGAGCTTGTGCTATACGATACGCTGCCTAACATCTTCATCGGTGCAGCCGATGGGATCTACCGCAGCGCGTGGCCTAGCGCTTTCACGCATTTCTACGGCGCCACCGGCAGCGGTGCAACGCATGAGATCTTGCCGGCTGACTTCGTGCGGGTGCTCTGCATCGGCAGCGGAAAAGACGGGGTTACACCGCTTCTGCTATTCGCGATCGAGCTATCGGGAGCGCGGCAGCAGCTAGGCGCGATCAACCTAAGCACTAACCAGCTATACGGCGTCTTCATCCCGGCGAAGCTGAAAGATCATGTTACATTGACAGGAGCCCCGTAAAATGGCGATCAAGATCTTTACCGGCTTCGGTTGGGGTGTAGATGAGCAAACGCTACCTAGCGGCAACGGGCTAGGCAGCGGGCCGCAAGTTTCCAACGCATCGGGCGTTGATGCCGCGGTTACGGTCAACTTCAATCAAACGATGGACCTTAGCGCCGGCTCGCCTACGGTCAACCCCGATAACTACCAGATCACCGCAGACGTGAATAACCGCCGCATCTGGATCTATGCGGTGCAAGTCATAAGCTCTACGCAAGTGCGCTTGCTTGTGGGCGAGCACTTCCCCTACGCGCTTGCTAACTACACGCTGCGCGTGGTGCGCGTGCGTAACGAATTCGGGCAAACGATCAGCGGCGGCGAGCAGTCGATCGCCTTCACCGGGCAGAATAGCTCGCTATCAGATATTACGAAGGTGCATGCTTTCTTCGGGCTCGATCACGGCATGCAGTCTGATGTTGCTAGCGGCACTTCGCCGGATATCACGGTGCCGCAGGTTGTTAACCAAGATCCCGCGCCGTTGGAATCGAACGTAAACCCAACTTCAAACATCCTCCTAGAAGTGATCGATCCGGGCTCTGGCGTTGATGAAGGCACGGTAGAGATCCTAGTTAACGGCACCACGTACTACAAAACCAGCACGGGGCAAAACGGCGCAAGCTACACCCGCACCCCGATCGGCGACGGCTACCAATACGAGCTTGATCTACCTTCTAATCTGCCAGAAAACACGGTAGCAACCGTGCGGGTGAAGGCGAACGATCTAGCTCCGCTGCCTAACGAGCTTGATACAAGCTACACCTTCAACGTAGGCGTGATCGATTTCGATCCCCCGGTGCTGCGCAATCTCAACCCCGCGGCGGGCGGAAGCGGCGCGGCTACCACGCAGCCGATCTTCATCGAAGTGAATGATGAAAAGAGCGGCGTATCAGCTAGCAGCGTTTTGATCATCATCAACGGTGTAACCGCGTGGCAGACGGATAGCGAGCAAAACGGATTCACGGTTGATAAAAACAGCGTGCCCCCCTTCGGCTTCGGCTCTGGATCGGGCGGCTTCACCTATCTGATCACACCCCCCGCGCCTTTCTTGCCTAGCACGCAAGTAGTGGTGCAGGTGCAGGCTTCAGATCTGGCGGCGCCACCGAATCACCTTAACACGCAATACACCTTCGATACCGTAACCGATGTTTTGGCCCCCGAAGTTGTAGACCGCGATCCTGATAGCAGCGAAGAAGACGTGCAAGTTACGCGCGGCGTTTGCTTCAGCTTGATCGATGATTTCTACGTGGTGGAAGACTCGATCCAGATCTGGATCAATGATGTGCTGGCGTGGGATGGCAACGCGGGCGGCGCGCAAGAAGGCTTCGGCACGAGCATAAAGCAGGCGAATACGCGCAACGGTTTCGACTTCTGCATAATCCCGCAGCCGGAATACCGCTGGCAGCCGAATGAAGTAGTTGAAGTGCGCGTGCGCTGTCAAGACACGGTGCCGAATACCACTGATGTAACTTGGACCTTCACCGGCACGCTCGCAGAGTATAACCCCTTCAGCATGTATCGCATGCTGCTGCGCGCTATTCAGCAGATGGATGAGCGCAGCCCCGGCACGCTGCAAAAGATGCTGCAAGGCTTTGAAGGCGAAAATAACGGCATGGATCAGATTTGGGAAGATCTGATCCTTTCGCCGCAGCAGAAACTCTCTACGCTCTTTGATCCGTCTTCGGTTGACAGCAAGTGGCTGCCGTGGCTGAAGACGATCGTAGGCTTCACGCGCGATCTGAATTTCACACCGAGCGAGCTAGAGCTACGGCGCGTGATAGAAAACGCGGTGCTCTATTGGAATGCAAAGCCAAGCACCGGCGCGATCGAGCGCGCGCTACGCATGACAACGGGCAACCGCTACCGGCTGCGCGATTACTTCAAGCTGCGCATGCAAGCGGATCAGACTTCGGTAACAGAAGAGCTAGCAGACTTCGATCCGAACGTGCTCGACTTCGGGCAGGCGATCCCGGTTGGTAGTGCCGGGCTCTTTGGCTATAACAACGAAGTAGATCATTTCTGGATCAACGATCTTCCGGGCGATCTGGCGCTCTACGGTTTCACAAGCCCCGATCAGTTTCTCTTCTTGCAGGTGCTCGAAGGGCCGAATATTGGAACCTACGTTATCCGCGAGCTATCGCAGGGATCCTACCTTGGAAAGATCGACACCACGCTAGGCCCGGCTTTCCCGGTGCCTTCGGATTGGTACACCCCGCGGGCATGGCGGCTAGTGGGCGAAGCGGCAGAGTATACGCAAGAGCTTCGCGTAGTAGACGAAGGCCAAGGCGAGATCGATCTAAACCAGATCAGCACCATGCCTAGCCCCGGCGATATTCTGATCGGCGGCGAGAGCGGAGCAAAGGCGCTTGTGCATACGGTTACCGCTGGATCGCTTGGAGCTTCAAACACGGCGACCGTAGCGATCAGAAACTTGCTAGGGCGCTTTCTCTCGCAGGAAAACGTCTACGTCAACACCGGGCCTACAGTTGCAGCGCGCACGGCTTCCAAGGTGCGCGATGTGCTAAACACTGATCTGCTTACTTTCCTGCTAGAGCAGATCCGGCCCGTGGGCGAGCGGATCGATGTGGTGCTAATTGACTTCATCGATCAGTTTTTCAACACCGGCGATCTAGAGCAATGGATGCTAACGCACCTAAGCGGCGGCACTTCAGACGCGAAGGTAGATGAAGGCACCGGCTACGTAGAAGTATCAGGCGATAGTGGGATCGTGAGCGGCACGGCGATCGGAGACTTCCAAGATGATTGGAGGGATCAGACAACCGCTTGGCTTGTGCAAGCCGGCACTAGCGGCGCGGTTATTCGCGGCTACTTCTTCGTGCAAAACGTCACGCTTGAAGACTGCTACCTTTGGGAGCTTGACTACACGGCGCAAGAGCTACGGCTATTCAAGAGCGTTGGAGGCACCGAAACGCAGCTAGGCTCTACGGTGTTTCTGCCTTTCCTTTTCTCTGATCAAGAAGACACGGTGCGCGTTGATCTCATGCTATCGGGTGCAAACACGATCATCCGCGTGCGTGTAGACGGCGAGCTTTTTATAGAGGTAACAGATAATCAGTGGGCAGACGGGCGCATAGCTTTCGCTGCCCTTGCAGGGATTGGTAGACTGTTGCTCGCAGAAGTGAATACGATACCTACGCGCGTGCTTCGCGTAGGCCCGAGGTGAAAAAATGCCAACAGGTGACAAGGTAATAAACGTCTTCATCAAAAAGCTGCTTAGCAAAACCGATCTGAAGGATCGGCTTGTGCAATTCATGCAGGATCGAAACGATGAAGTGATCGCGGCGCTCTTCAGCGGGCGCAGCGGTGTGCTTGATCAAGATGAGATCACGCTAAGCAACGGTAGCTCTGGCGTGGGCTACGTGAAGGCGACTACCACGAATGCGCGCAAGCTGGTAACCGGCGATGGGCACATAGTCACGCTGCCGGCTTCGCCCACGGTGCCGCTTACGGATGATGTGCCGTTTGAAAATACGGGATCGATCCCCTACTACTTCGCGGTGCGCTACGCGCAACCCGTGGCGCAAGAAGTAGAGATAAACGAGCGCACCGGGCAGCCAGAATACCCGGCGCTTGAAGAGAGCTACGGCGAGCTAGGCACCCCGGCGAGCGTAGCCGATACCCCCGGTGTGCAGATCTCGATCAACATAGACAACCTGCTAGAAGCTGGCGTAGACCACGGCGGGCGCGCGGTTACTGTCTATCTCGTGAATCCGGTTAGTGGGCTCGCTGCTACTGCATTCTTCAACGGGCAGGTTACCTACGGCGGCGGAAACAACACCGTAGTTATCAGCTACAGCGGCGCGAATGGCCCGCTTGGGCAGGATACAAGCGTAAACCCGCCAAGCACAACCGCGGCGGATTACGTGGTGCATGTGCGCGGCCTTTCTTGGAAGCGCAACAGCGATCTGCGGCTTGATTCTGATTACGCTTTCTTGGGCGTGGTTACGGGCGGCGCACCGCCAACCTTCGATCACACCGATCAGCTTTCGATCTTCATCAACGATCTAGACTTCGCCTATGATGGGCTAAGCGGCAGCGGATCGGGCTCGCGTATCAACGCGGATTCCGGCGCGGTGCATGTGCGCAGCGCAGATAGCAACGATGGGCGCAACGAAGCAAGCGGCAATCCTACGGGCTACCGCACAACGATGCTGCTCGATCGCAGCAACTCAACCGAAGCGCAGAGCGTGGGGCACACAACCGTAGCCGATGAAGGCGACGGCGCAAACGTGCTTCATCTAGTGCCGCTGGTAGAAACGAGCGGCCCGCAGTTGCAGCTTTTGGAGCCTTGCACCACTAACGCGGGCGTGGGCAGCTTGACGTTTACCCGCGCAACACCACCGCGGGCGCCGGCTACTGCTGGCGCGGGCGCGTATGATCTGGCGCTGCTAACAGGCTTCACGGGCGGTGCTGCCGTGCTAAACGGCTTGCACATGATCAACGCGATCGGTGATACAACCGTTAGCATCATCGAGATCGAGACGGGCGCGGCAATGTCTAGCGGTTGGCCCGGCGCTGGCAGCACCGGGCAGATCACGATCCTACGCGCGCGCTTCAAGGTGGGTAATACACGGTGGGGCTTAGTGCCGGGGACGAATGCGCGCTTTGGCCCGGTGGGTGTGATTCAGGGCGGCAACCTTGCTAGCGATGAGCCGGTTTTTGGAATCGTACCAAACGCGCATAGCAAGGGGCTTGCCCTTTTCAACGATAACACCCTACCCGATGCACCGCTTTACAGTAACCACCGCGGCGGCTTGGTGGGCGCACCTTTCGGTGCAATGGAAGCCACGCAAAGCAACGCAAGCGAAACTTTCAACTCGCCTACTCTGATCGAGAAAGCAGATAACGGCGATTGGATGCAGTTTTGCCAAACGGTGATCGGCGGCGATGTTAGCGCGATCCCCTTCGCTGCGTTTCAGATCTTGCGCGGCACGGGGCTATCACAGAGCTTCACTTGTGATCAGACCGGCACCCAAGGGATCACGATCACAACGGGCGGCACAAACCTGCTAACCGCGGGCTTGGACTTTCAAGACTTCGCAAAGCTCGGTGCAATCCTTTGGCTGCGCACCGGCACGGATAAGGGTTTCTATGTAATCAAGGATACCCCGATCACCGGCACAACTTTCGAGGTTATGCCGCTTGGCAGCAGCACCGCGCCCGGTGTTTGGAGCACAGAAACGGGGCTATCTGGCAGCATCTTGATCCCGCGTTTCATGCACGCAAATAGTTACCTTCACCAAGCGGGGTTTAGCGGGCTCTCTGGTTTGGTGCACATCGCGCGCGAAGGGCAGGGGGTAGTAAAGCCATTCCGCATCTATCCCATGAAAGCCGGTAGCTCTGATCGTATTGCTGAGATCTACCGCGAAGGTGGGATCGATGATGATGCGCTAGCGCTTTCGATGGATGCAGAAGGCGTGATGCAGCTAGGTAGGGTATCGAGCAATCCCGGCACGATCCCAGATGTGCAAGCGGGGCTTTTCATCCGCCCGCGCGCAAAGGGCGGCGCCGATAAGTGGGCGCTGAATGTCAAGCATGCAGTGTGCCGGCTGTTAGAAGACACGCTGCCTTCGCATCGCGCGATCGGGCTCTTCGGCTCGCAAGCTGATAGCGAGGTTTCACGGTGGGCGGCTGCCGGATATTGGGCAGAGTCAAACCGCTTTATCGAGCGCTTCCACTTCGTTGATCAGGGCGCGATCACGGCGAGCGGCTACCACGGCGGCGATCGCTGGTATCTTAGCTCTACCCCGCCCGCTGGCCCGGCTGCGATTCGCTGGAATGGATCGTTTATCGGAGATAACTACGCTGGCTTGGTAAAGATCACAACGGATGCTAGCCAGAGCAACAGCGGCGCGCTGATGCGCGGCCCCGGCATTTTCTATCCGCGCACATCGCTTGATAAGTATCGCGCGATCAATGTGCGCGGCGCCTTCCGCATCAAAAGCCCTATGACCAATATGAAGTTTTATATTGGCTGCGGCGTGGGCGGCATTCTTAATCAGCGCAGCTTCGGCGTGCGCTACGTAACGGGCGGAAGCGTGGGCACGGTAGAGCCTTACGTAGCAGACGGCACTACCACGATCGTTTCTTTCGGCTACACTCCAACCGCTGCAAGTGGCGATCCCGGCGATGCTGGCGATGGTATCGTGAAGTTTTGGTGCCGGATCAATCTGCAAGGTAACAATATGGCAAGCTGGCTTAGCTTTGCCAGCAGCATCAACAATTCCAACATCCCGAGCAACACGGCTACGCTCTGGCGCGGGGTGCTCTACCCCTTTATACAGCTAGAAAACACCACTACACAATCGATCGAAGTAGAGGTATTTCACCTAGAGTGCTGGGATGAAGACATAGACACCCTTAACGGGCCGAAGCAATAGGAGCGAAAGCGATGGCAACAGCATTTGAGAGAAACGCTTGGGTAAAAGATTCAGGCGCAACAAAGATCGGGATCATCGTGATGCCCTTCGATTTCGCTAGCGGCGCAGAGTACGAAGTGCAATGGCAAGACACGAAGACAGAAGAGCGCGTAGCAGAAGCCGATCTGATCGCGTGCCCGGTTGAAGATCAGCCGGAAATCCCGGCGCTAGTGCAGTGCGAGCACGAAGGCTGCTCTACGATGCGCTACCCCGGTGATTACTGCAACCGCGAAGACTGCCCGCACAAGCCAGCGTAGGAGCGAAAACGATGATCACATACGATGAAAGAGTTTTGGAAACCGAGCGCGGCAACGTCAAGCGCATCACGGCGCCGGCAGCGTGGCCAGCATCGCCCACGATGAAGATCAAGGGGCTAGAAGTGATCACCCCCGAAGGCTACACAAAATCGGGCGATGAAATCACCTTCAACACCGCGGTTTACTATGAGCTAGAGATCGAGGTTTACGATGGTGCGGCGCTCGTTTGGAAGTGGTCAGCCCTACAAGGTGACATCGTAGGTAGCTAGCTGCTATTATCCGGGCATTGTGAAACCAAAAATGGAGGCAAGAAAAATGAAACCGATCCTGATAGCAGTTTGTCTAGCGCTGATGTTTGTTTGCGCGGCACCCGCGGGCTTTGCTGCACCCGATGCCGGCACGGCTACCGCGCCGGCTTCGGCCCCGGCTACTAAGGCCCCCGCAAAGGCCCCTACGGCGCCCGTAGCGGCCCCGAAAGCCCCCGCGGCACCCGATGCACCCAAGGCAACGGAAAAGCCGGCAGAGAGCGATACAGGGGGCGAGAAACAAGCATGGTGGCAAGCCGTGGTTGTGTTTCTGATCGAGGCATCGAAGGCGCTACTTGTGCCGATCTTGATCGTGCTCGGTGTGATCGCAAATAAGAAGTGGAAGCTTGGGCTAGAGACTTCAACGATCGAGTGGATCGTTTCCAAGTCTGTAGGCTTCGGAGAGCAGAAAGCGAAGGGCGCTCTACGCGACGGTAAGCCGATGGAAGGCCCGGCGATCCTGAAGGCTGCGCTAGAGCACGGCGAAGCGCTGCTGATCAAGAAGGGCATGATCGGCAAGTGGGGCGATAAGCTCGCAGACTTGATCGAAGCCAAGCTAGGCGAGCAAGAAGCCGCGAAGGCTGAAGCCGTGCCGAAGACGGCAGAGAATCAGCCCAAAGCCGAAGGCTAAATCATGCCTTGGTGGGGATGGCTGATCATCATTGCGGTGTGCGTGATAGCTACCGCGATCGTGGTCTACGTATCGCTGCGTAAGAGCAGCGGTGCAGCGCAAGCCCTAGCCGATGCGGCTGAAGCAAAGGCGAAGGCGGCGAGGGAGCAAGCCGAGCAAGAGAAGAAGACGCGGATTGAAGTAGAGCAAGAGCGCAACGATCTAGCCGCAAAGCTGAAGGCGATCAATGCGTGGTATACTAGCGCGCAAAAGAAGATTTCACGGGAGGCAAAAAGTGAATACGAAATGCTCGCTGGTAATCCTGCTGCTCTCGATGCTGAGCTTGATCGGCTACTCGGCGCAAGCGCAACCGCAACCGAAGACCGCGAAGATCCAACCGAGCCCGGTTAAGCACCGGCTAGCAAAAGGCGACCGCGCACCCTTCGCGGGCGTGCTGCTCACCGATGCGGCGCTAGCCAAAATCATCACCGATCTAAAGGCACGCGCGAAGCTCGCTGAAGCGCGCGCGGAGAAAGCCGAGCGCGAAGCGAAGGCGAAGCTTGCGAGCGCGAAGAAGACTTGCGAGATCGAGATCGCGGGCGAGCGCAAGAAGACCGCGATCGCAGAAGCGGGCTGCGCTCGACAAACCAAAATCTTAGGCGACGGCTTGAAGGCGTGCGAGCAACGCAAGAGCAGCGTATTTAGATCGCCTTATTTCAACTTCATCGCGGGCAACGTGGTAGCGGGTGGCATCTGCGCACTAGCGACTTTTGGCGCGCGGCAGTAGGGGCGTGATACGATCGAATAATGGAATTGGAGCACTGTAGAAATGGGCAGCGCTGTACTAAAAGGCTTACTAGAAAGCGGGGCACCTTGGGGGCTCCTATGCGCTGCTCTTGCTGTAGCTGTAGCCGTGCTTTGGAAGCGGCTGATCAAGCTAACAGACGAAGTGATCCAGCTAGCGAAAGCGCAGGTAGAAGTTAACGCGGAAACTCGCGCGGCATTGCGTGAGACGAAGCGTGATATAGAAAGAGATCTTGACGACATCAGCAGGAGGATCCCGCTGTCATGAAATTCTTTCGCAAGAAGAAGCAAGAGCCAAAGCCGGAAGAAGACCCTACATCGCTAGGCTTCATTTTGATCAAAATGGGCGCATGCGATTTGGAGCAAGTAAAGCGCGCGATAGAAGAGCAAGCCGCGGCTTCCGAAGACAGGCGGATCGGAATATTTCTGATCGCTGCTGGCGTGCTAACGCAAGAAGCGTTAGAAGCTGCGCTGCTGTATCAAGAGAGCTTGCGATCTGGATCGAAGCACAAGCAAGCGATCGCCGAATCGCAGATCGCGCGGCATGGGGCAAACGGT
>Ga0180431_10001318_pt1 | contig 34991 bp, 33 predicted proteins | sample SS_ome_11_FD_132459 | JGI IMG/M metagenome (GOLD analysis project Ga0180431, IMG submission 132459) | Hypersaline lake sediment archaeal communities from the Salton Sea, California, USA - SS_1_MS_1 metaG | ecosystem: Environmental > Aquatic > Non-marine Saline and Alkaline > Hypersaline >... | reverse complement strand
TTCGCAGTTCGCAGCCGCGAGCTTTGAACCTGAGGGCTGAATCCACACAGCTTGGTTACAGCGCGGCTCAACCCCGGGCACCATAGATGTCTGCCGGCGCGCTTTACCCGGTAAACAAATACTCTCGACTTTTACACATTACTACGCAACTTGCGCTTGCTCGGTTGCGCCTTTCTAGCTTGTCAGGAATATCTCCGCTCCACAGTAGGGACACTCGACCACGCCCTTGCCAGCCAGTTCCAGTTGACCGCTGCAATTGGGACACTGGTTGCCGCGCAGTTGAGCGGCGTCGCGGGAATAGAGTGTGCCGTCGTCCCAGTTGACGTAGCCGGCAAATAGTCCCTTGTGCACCAGGTCATAGATCCACGCCTTGACCTGATCGCGGCTGGCGTCCAGTTCCAGGGCCACGTCCGAGATGTGTGCCTGGCCTTGGGCCTGCACCATCCCCAACAACGCGCGCTCTTTCTCGACCTCGGCGAATTCGGCCGCCTCCCGTTGTCCCCTGGTGAACAGAAAGATGCCTACGCCGACGAGGGGAGCAGCCAGGATAAAGGCAATTCCCAGCCCCAGCACTGGGGCAGCGAGATTGGTATAGTTGCCTGAGGCGAAGCCCACGCCGATCCACAGCGCGCTAAGCAGGCAGATGCCTATGCCGATGGCGACGAGAATCAAGCCGATGATTTTGCCTGTGTTCATTATCCAAATCCTCCCCCACCTCCCCCACCTCCGCCCCCCCCGCCGCCGCCACCGCCAGAACCGCCGGGCGAACTGGATAGCGTGCTGCCGGCCGTGTTGAGCATCGAGGTAAGCCCATCCGACATACTCTGTAGCCCACCCGCCATACCGTCGGACATCTGTTGCAGCGAAGGCGCACTGCCGCCGCTACCAATCGCTCTGCCCAGGCCAGATGCCCGCCGCCCGCCATTGGTATACCACATTGGCATCGGCACGTAGGTCATCTGGGTTGTCTCCAGGCGCGAGAATTTGCGCACCCAGCTTCGGTCCAGCCCAAAGGCGATGGCGTAGGGCAGATATTTTTCGAACAATTCGGTGGCCTGGCCTATGTCGGTGTACCGCTCAATCTCTTCCAGGTAGCGCTTGAATGCCTCCCACCAGGCGGCCTGCTCGGCTCCTTGGCGTGTCTTGGTCGGCATCCACTGGCCCACGATGATCGTCCAGATAGCGGTGACGCCTATCCCAATCGCCGGGCAGACCATCATAGCGGTGTATTTGAACAGGTACATAGACGCACACAGGCCGCCAAAGATGGTTCCCATCAGCAGCACAAACCCTAGAGCGGTGTACCGCCGGCGTGTCTTTTCGGGGCTGGCGCGGAAATACTTGCGCTTGACCGTCTCCTTGTAAAGTTGTTCCTTGATCTTGGGGATGGCCCTGTAGAACTTGTTTTTCAAAGAGGACATACGCCGCTCGCTGCGCCGGCCAAATAGTTTACGCAACAACGTGCGCTCGTAGGGCATCAGGTCATCGCTGGATTCTTCGGTGCGGTGGAGGATAAAGTCAAAACTGGTTGTCCCCAAAAAGCCGGATTTGCGCTCCTCTTCGATGGTGAGATAGCCACGCCGGGCCAGGTCGACCAGTGTGGCGATGATGTCCTGCATGTCGGCCTTTTCGTCCACCAGCGTGCCAGCCACGCCAGGCGGGTCGTCCGAGGGCGGCTCAGGCAGGTGGGCCGCCGGCAGAACGACCTGGGGGTCGCGCCCACGCAGGTACCACATCAGCAGCAGGGCGAGCGGGCCGCCCAACAACAGGAGCACCCCCGTGACGCCCAGCCCCAGGTCGAGCCACGCTTTGGCAGTGCTGTTTTCCCACTCGGCCTGGCGGTCGTAGGCCGCCTGCCAACCGGGCGCGGCACCCTCCACGACGCCGTGAGGGAATTGTACGTATACTTCGAGCTCTTGTCCGGGTTTGAGCGTTTCCTGGGCCGCAAAGGAGACTGTACTGCTGCCCTGCCCGGCTATCGCCGCTTCGGTGTCGTATGCGGCTACCTCGTCGCCCGTCGCCCCCTGGGGCAAGTGAACTGTGACAGTAGAGTCGTAGACGGAAAAATCGCGGTCGGCATAGACCGCCTTCCAGTACAATTGGTCGCCCGCTTCGTAGTAGCGCAGTCCTCCGTGGACGGTGTAGCGCAGCACAAAAGTATGGGTGGAGTCGGAGGTGTAGGGAAAGTACCACTTGACGACAAAGTTTCCCTCGTCCTCGTAGGTCTCGAACTTGTATTCTCCACCGTGACCTCGCTCGTACTGCCGGTCGCTTTCCCACACTTGCACGTCGCTGATGTTCTCCAGCCGGCCCATTGGGATGTTGTGGTAGCCAAAGTGGAAGTCGCCGCTGGTAAAGACGATCTTTTGTACTTCCTCGACGATAAAGTCGCCGTTGGGGAGGACTTGGATGTTCACGTCGAAGCGTTCCCAGTAGAAGGATTTGCTCTGGGCGCGAACCGTTCCGGTCAGTGATAGGGCCACTATCAGGGTTAGCGGAAAGATCCAGCGGAAACGTTTCATAGAGGTGTACTCCTCACACTTGTAGCGCAGCTTATTATAGTGTAGTTTCCGTGAAAAGGGAAGCGCGTTGGTGATTGCCCGCATCTCGCCACAGGGACACGGAGAGCACAGAGAAAACACAAAAACGTCCTATCTCGGTGTCATCTCTGTGCCTCCGTGGTGGAAAAACGATCACCTCGATAGACGTCTGCATATTTGTTGGCAATCACCAGAAGCGGGAGGGTGACATTCCAGTGAGCTTTGCGTCACGGCGAGGAACGGAACGCGGCCGGCAGGTACGCGCGGTACACCTCCGGCACGACGAGCAGCGTCACCGGCACCGACCGCGGCGAGTTGAGCGCATTGGTCGTCGTGGTCGTCACTGTGATGCTCCCCGTGAAGGTGCCCGTGACGTAGCCTGTCGTGTCCACTGTTACCTTCAGTGGATCGCCCTGGAGTCCGGTGGTTATCGCTAACGTGGGCGTCACTTGTAGCCCTGACGCCGCCGTCGCCACCCAGGTCAGCATCCCGTAGCCGACGTTCGACGGATAAAGTGTAGTCGTGTAGACGCCCGGTTCGTCCACGTCGACCAGAAAGGAAAGAGCGTCGGGGATGATTGTCAGCTTGGGGCCAAAGTGGCCGGGACGTTTCTCCATAGCAGCCAGTGCGTCGTAGGCCAGCGTCGTGGTGGTGTCAACTTGATACCACGCGCCGTCGGGGGCCAGGCGAAACTCGGCCGGTTCTTCTGGTGCAGGCCAGGCGAGGCCCTGGGTCGAGACACTCGTTTCGAGGAGGGAAAAGTAGCGGGCTGCCTCGCAGTCCCAGAGATGGTAGTCGTGCCAGTCCAGATTCCAGACGAACACCGCTTCCATCCAGGGCCAATTATCGTCGGCGTATTGGAAGGCCTGCGTGAAATAGTCGGCCTGTTCCTGTTTGGATACCTCCATCCAGCCGAAATTCGCCTCGTACTCACTGTTACAGCGAGAGGGCACGCCGCCGTAATCGTCGTCATCGCGCAGCCAGCCAAGTTCGGTGGCCCAGATGGACTTGTGGCCCAGGCCATATTGTTCCATCAATCCATACATCACTTCGGCCCCACGGAAGGCAAAGCCGTTGGATACGTCGTCGGGGTCGGTCTCGGGCGGGTAGGCAAAACCGTAGGGGTGGTAGCCAAAAGCGTCGAAATAGTCACCCGCGCCCCAGAGGAACATCGCGCGGGCGTACTCGCGCTCATCCATCGCGTGGCAATCGTTGCCGTTCAACCCATGGCATCCGCCCTCAATGCGGCCCACCGGCGCCAACCCCGCGCTGACTATGATGGCGCCCGGGTCCACTGCCTTGATGCGCTCGTAGGCCGTCTGGAGCATGTGGACGTAATCACGCGGGTCGGGTGGCTGACCGCCCCAGAATCGCTCGACGTTAGGTTCGTTGCAGATTTCGTACGCTTCGACGCGCCCCAGGCCGGCGGCGGCGATGGCCTCAATGTCATTCCCCCAAGCGTCGAGATTCTCCGGCATCCCGTCTTGGCAGTCAATGGCGAACAAGACCTGGTAGGGCAACCTCTCTGCCGGTGGGTCGCCCTCGTATTCTTCCCACAATTTGATCCACTCAAAGCCCAGGGGTGCGAAGAGCGATTCGATGTTGCTTTCCTGGCGCACGTTGACGCCATAGCCCAGGTGGGGGGCGATTTCAGCGCGCGCGGGCACCGGCGGGGATATTGAAATAGCGAGTGCGCCGCCTAACGCGGCGAGCATCGCGGCGCATATTCCGACTTGCTGGAACGTGCGATGTGCTCGCTGCGGCATTGTGATTTGACGTTTTACCTTCTGTTTCATCCTGGCAAAAGCATATCACGAAAGGGTGTGCTTGAGGATTGCCGAGATGTTACGTTTTGGTTACGACCGCTGGCCATAGATGCGGACAAAGTGGGCTATAGAGCGGTCGTATGTGCGCTCCGCCTCCGGTGGAAAGAGGCAGCCCGGCAACTCGCCCATCCGCCAGTGGTAGCGGATGCACTCACAGCACTTGCCTTTCTTAGAGCAAGGCTCGTAGGTACACGTGCACTGGGCCATATTGTTCTCCAAGTTACATTCCATATCACACCTCCTGCAAAGAATTGGGAGTAATCCTCATCCGGCCAAAGCCTCTAATCTCCACGGGCGTCAACGTCCCCCGGGACTTGACAACTTTTTGATGGAGCGTAATCGCATGCTGCGCTGGGTGGCGAAAAGGGGATACAAATTAGTAACTGTTCACTTTCTTGGTGTCCTTCGTGCCCTTCGTGGTTCTCCAAAATAGGTATGCCTGAACGCTTACACCGATTATTCTAAATTAGCGTGACCGCCCATTTTGCTCGCTCTGAGGGTTAAATTGCTTCGAATGTATCTGGTACGTTGCCGGATTTGGCATAGGGACTTTTGAATAATCGGCTATATACATACTCTACACCATCCTCCGCTTCGTCAAGCACGTTCGTCGCGCACCTGCCTCACCCGGATCGTCGTTTGAGAAGCACGCTCGCCGCCAACATCAGCACGACGACGACCGTCATCACCCAAGCAGCCTTCGCGACCAGCGGCGTGGCGGCGTGCTTGACGGCGATGCCCACAAAAGCCCACACGATCACCAACATGTAGGCGGCGTCGCCCCGGGTGAGGCCCACCACCGCAGCGATGACCGCCCCGGCAACTAACATGATGACCGCCCACACCTCCGGCTGAATGCCCCATCCGCTCCAGTTCACGTAATCCAGGAACGACGTCACGTTGGCGATGGTCGCCACTGTGACCCAGCCCAGGTAGATACGGAACGGGACGCGCACCAGCCATTCCTCAATGGCAGGAACCCGGACGCGGCCGATCTCAAGGCGCAGGTAGATGGCGATCAACGATAGCAAGAGCACCAGCATGGCGACCACGGTGAGCGCGAACTGCTCATAGTGCCACAGAAATAGCCAGGCGACGTTCGCCAGGCAACTGAGGGCGAACAGGTATCCGACCCGTTGCAGGCGCGGGTTCTCCCGTTGGGCGGGCAGCGCCTGATAGACCGCAAAGGCACCCAGGCCCAAATAGATCAGCCCCCAGATGGAGAACACGTAACCGGCCGGCACAAAATAGACCTGGAAGCGGTCCGAGATCTCGCCCGTCGTCTGTCCGTTGAGGGGCAGCGCGTTCGCCAGCCCGTTAGCAACGACCGTCGCGCCCAATGCCAGCAAGTTGACCCATTGTCTGATCGTATCTTTCATTTCTACACTCCTTTTTTCACCGCCAAGACACCAAGTTTTACCATTTTCTTTGCGTCTTGGCGGTAAGAATTTAGACGGTTCTCAATTTTCCCACCACTTTAAATGCAACCGGGTTACACTTCCACCGGGCAGGCGAGATCGGGCACAAAGAGCACCCGCCGCCATACAAAGGGGATCACAAGGAGCATCAGTACGGATGCCACGATGCCGGGGGCGGCTGTGCTCACATTGTCGAGCAGGAACGCGCCGACGACGGGGGACACGATCCGCGCCAGGCTGCCCAGCGCCGCCGAAAGCCCCAGCGCGCCGCCCACCTCCTCCGGGAAGACCGACTTGGTCAGGGCGCTGTTGACCGAGACGCGCATCGCGCCCGAGGCGAGGGACAGGGGAGCCAGGACCACCAGCAGCCACCACAGCGCCGGGGTCAGCGCCCATCCCAGGAACGTCAGCGCCAGGAGGATGCTGCCCCCAAAGATCAACTGCTTTTCGCTAAAGCGCTTGGTCAGCAGTCCCATTCCCCCGCCCTGAACGGCCACGACCAGCAATCCCACATAAGTCAGCACAAAGCTGGTGCTCCGGGCGTCCAGGCCCAATCGTTCCAGGGCAAAGAGGGAGAACATGGTCTCAAAGGTGGTAAAGGCCAGGGCGTACAGGAGCTGCACGTTCAGCAGCGGGCCGACGCAAGGCCGGTGCAGCGCCTCCCACAGCGCGCGGGCCGAAAACTCGGAGCGGGGACTCGATGCCCGCTGGCTGCGCTTTTCCGGCGGCAGCGACTCGGGCAGCCACAGGAGCACCCCCAGCAGGTTGAGGGTCGCCAGGGCGGCAGCCGCAAAGGCGGGCCGGCTATAGTTGCCGCCAGTGCTGAGCGCGCCCCCCAGCGCCGGGCCAAAGATGAACCCCAGCCCGAAGGAAGCACCGATGAGGCCCAACCCCCTGGCGCGGTTCTCCTCGTCGGTCACGTCGGTGATGTACGCCTGCGCCAGCGAGACGTTGCCACCCAGGAGGCCGTCCAGGATGCGGCTGGCGAGCAGTACCCATAGCGAGCGGGCAAGACCCAGCATCAGGAAACTGACCGCCGTGCCGCCGATGCTCAGGATCAGCAGGGGGCGCCGCCCATACCGGTCCGAAAGCCGCCCGATGATGGGCGCGCCGATGAGCTGGGCCAGCGCGTTGGCGCCCAGCAGCAGACCGACGACCGTCGGCGTGGCGTCAAAGGTCTCGGCATAGTAAGGTAATAGCGGCAGGATCAGGCTAAAGCCGAGCACGTCTATAAAGACAAAGACGAAAATCAGAATCAGCGATTTTTTCATTCCACATTCTCCTCGATCAATTGTTGTCGCCGCCGGCGGTACTCGACGATGGGCCGGTCGCCCTGGATCAACTGCTCGTCCATCCGCAGGGCCGAAGGCTTGGGCTGCTGGGTGTTTACCACCCGCCGGTCTTGGTGCGCCACTATGCGGTTGAAGGGCATCGCCAGCCGGCTGACGGCCTGGCCCAACAAGGGCAGGCGCAGGAATTTCTGGTAGAAACGCAGATAGAGCAGCGTGTGCGCTTCGTCCACCGGCACGAACGCCGCCACGACCCGCAAGTCCTCCGAGATGTGGTTCTGCCACAGGTTGGGAAAGATGAAATCGAGCCAGAAATCCCGGTCGGGCTTGGTGATCTGGTCTGACCTGCGGGGCGGCGTGCCATCGTCCAGCCGGTTAAAGACATAGACGCGGAACCGGTCGTCGTCCAGCCACTCGACCAGCGGGCCGTCCACCAGGGTGCGATTGCCGCGCCCGATGGTGTTGTGGTGGACAAAGGGCAGGTGCACCACGTCGAGCTGGTTCTCGATGACGCGGGAATAGTGGGTGTCCCAGGGATCGTAGACGGTCGCGTAGACGAACCCATCCTCCGGGCGGACATCGTCGAAGAAGCGGGGCGGCTCCAAGTTCTCCGGCGGCTCCTCGCCCCACCAGACCCAGACAAAGCCGTGGGCCTCGTAGGTCGGGTAGCCGTGAGCGCGGAAGCGCTCCGGCACGGCGGCGTCTCGCCCATTGGCCGGGATGCGGGTGATGCGACCAGACGTGTCGTACTCAAAGCCGTGGAACGGGCATTGCAGTCTCCCGTTCTCCAACACCCGGCCCGCGCTGAGCTGGACGCCCCGGTGGGCGCACCTATCGCGCAGGCAGCTCGGTTTGCCGGTATCGTCCCGCCAAAAGACCATCTTTTCCCCCAGGCGGGTCACGCCAATGGGGCGACCTTTGATCTGACGGGATTCCATCAAAACGTACCATTGGTTGGGTATCATTTCATTATCCTTCTTGATTCAATTCATCGAGCAGGGCCAAAAGCTCCTCGTTGGACGGGATGTCGCTCATCGAGTGGCCGTAGTGAACGTAGCGCGCCTGGCCCGTCTTGTCCACGATCACCTGGGCCGGCATGCGCCCCAGTTTGAACAGGTTGATCTCCTGGCCGTACAGCTTGAGCACCGTGTGCTTGGGATCGGGCAGCCCGACGAGGGGCAGGCCTTCACTTTCCCAGTAGCTGGCAAACGCTGCCCCGTCCTCCGGCCCGAGGACGATCACCTCGGTGTCTCGCCGGACGAACTCGTCATAGTCTTGGCGCAACTGCGCCATGTGCCGGTGGCAGAACGGTCACGCGAACCCCCGGTTAAAGACCAGCGCCACGTGTTTCTGCCCCCGATAGTCCGCCAATCGCACCGTCTGCCCGCGGAAATCCTTCAGGGCGAAATCGGGCGCTTGTACGTTTAGTGCGATTCGATTGCTCATATCTTTACCTCCATTCTTCAAAATCCTCGACGCTGCCCCGTCCACGGCGGTTCGGCGCCGGCTTTGAACTCGGCCACGCTAGGGCCTTGCAAGTTCTGGAGCCTCCAAAGCCCGTACACGTAGCTCAAAGCCAACAGCACGACCGTGGCCGGCCAACCCGTGATCAGATTGACCACCGCCAGAGCGCCGGCCTGCGCCTCCTGGAAGAACAGGAGCTGAAGCGCCAGCTTGACGGCGAAGAAAACCGTCCAGGCGATGGTCACCTCGGTGTATGCGGGGCGGACCCGCGGATGCCAGTACCAGCCCAGCGGCCAGCGGCGGGCAATGTAACTCGTCCAGGCCACCAGCGGCAGCCCGACGACGACGCTCGCTCCGCACAGAACGACGGTGAGCGCTCCGGTGATGATCGCAGGCACAAAATACCCCTCGGCCCGGTCGAGCAGCCTGGCGATCAAGATAGCGACGACGACGCCCCCCAGGCCGCCCAGGGCGTAGGCCAGGGGCTGTTTCCTGACTAGACGGATCCCGGCGATCAACACCGCCAGCGCCAGGGCGCTCCACGCGGCGTAATCGAAACCCAGCAGCGCGTTGACGTTCACAAAGACGAGGGGCGGCAACACCGAGTCGGCCAGCTTGCCGCGCCCGGCGAACACGGTGCGGAACTCTTCCCCCAGTTCTCGGAATCTACCCATTATCCTACCTTCGATATTGTCTCACTACCACACAACTTTTCGATCACGAATGGACGAATGACACGAATTTTGCTGATCTACAGAAACATTCATGACGTTCGCAGATTCGTGTCATTCGTGATAAGAAGCCAGGCATCTGGTAAACAAAAGTCGCAATCACTTCAAAAGATCCCGCAACGCCTCTTCTGCCTTTGGAAAGCGGAACGCAAACCCCAGGTCCAGCAGACGCCGGGGGATGGCTCGTTGACCGTCCAGCAAGACAGTGCTCATCTCTCCGGCGAGCAGCCGCAGGGCGAAAGCGGGCACGGGCATAAAGGCCGGTCGCCGCATTACCCGCCCCAGCGCTCGGTTGAACTCGATGCTGGTCAACGGATAGGGAGCCACCAGGTTAAAGGGGCCTTGGGCGCGCTCGTTCTCGATCAAAAAGCGGATAGCGCGCGCCTCGTCGGCGATGTGAATCCAGGGCAGCCACTGCCGCCCGCTGCCCAAGGGGCCGCCCAGAAAGAGCCGCGACTGTAGCAGCATGGGCGGAAAAGCCCCACCCTCGGTGCTGAGCACCGCGCCGCTGCGGATAACGGCCCGCCGCACGCCCATCCGCTCCACCGGGGCCGTGGACGCCTCCCACTCGATGGCGAGCTGACCCAGAAAGTCGCTCCCCGGCGGTTCCTCCTCGACGACCTCTTCGTCGCCGCGCGGCCCATAGTAGCCCGCGCCCGACGCCTGGACGACGACGCGGGGCTTGACGCCGGCCAGCTCGACCGCCTGCACCACGGCGCGGCCCGCGTTCAGCCGGCTCTCCCGAATGCGTCGCTTGCAGCTGGCCGTCCAGCGCCCGGCGATGTTCTCGCCGGCCAGGTTGACGAGCGCGTCGGCGCCGTCGGCCAGGGACCCCCAGCCCTCGGCTGTCTGCGCGTCCCAACGCTCGACCCGCACCTCGGCGGGCAGTCCGGCGGCCCGCTCCGGGCGCCGGCTGAGCACGATGGTTTCGTGGTCGTCTTTTGTCAGGTCAGCGACCAGCGCCCGACCGATCAGTCCTGTACCTCCGGTGATGATCACACGCATAGTTCAACTCCTTTTGCCCTACTTCCGGGCCGTCACGCAGGCAAAGCCGATGGCTCCAGGGCCAAGGTGCGCGCCAAAGACCGGCGTGATGTCCATGGACAGCAACTCGCCCTGGGGCAAAAGATGCCGCACCTTTTGATACAGTTCCTCGATCCGATCAAGGGCATGGGTGTGCACCAACGCCACTTTCTCCAGGGGCACCAGGTCGCTGAGCAAGCTGATCAACCGCTCGGTGGCGTGCTCGGTGGTGCGTATTTTCTCGGCGGTCGCTTCCCCAAGGTGCATCTTGAGCAACGGTTTCATCTGCAGCCAACTGCCCAGCGCCGCCATCACCCGGTTCATCCGTCCGCCGCGCCGCAGGAACTCGAGCGTGTCCAACGCCGCAAAGACGTGGGTGCGCTGCCCCTGCTCCTCCACCAGGGCGACGATCTCGTCCATAGAGCGGCCCTCGGCGGCGGCTTGGGCCGCGGTCCAGACGAGAAATCCGGTCCCCATACTGAGTGATCCCGAGTCGAGGACGGTCACCGGGATCGCTGCATCCTTGGCGGCCAGCCGCGCGGCGTTGACGGTCCCGCTCAGGCTGACCGAGATGTGGATGGACAGAATCTCGGTCGCGCCCTCGGACGCCAGTCGCTCGTATGCCTGAGCGAGCATTTGCGGTCCGGGGATGGCTGTGGTGGGCGGCGGGTCGCAGTCTGGCAGCCGCTCGTAGAACTCGGCGCGGGATAGCTCGACGCTGTCCAGGTAGCTCTCGTCGCCAAAGTTGATGTACAAAGGCAAGACGGTGATGCCGTATTCAGCGATGATCTCTTCAGGCAAATCACAGGTGCTGTCAGTCATAATTCTAATTGTCATAGGTATCCTTCCTTGTTTTACTCAGCAGACGATGCTGCTGCCCAAGTGTACAAGTCGCTCAACGCGGTGGATTCGAGCAGGGGGATCACCCGATGCTCGGTCGCAAGCTTTCGCACTGCCGCGATCATGGCCTCCGGATCATTCTGCGTATCGGGATACGTCGCCTGCGCCAACCCGACGACGTAATCCCACATCAGGTCTAGGGCATCCGTCAATTGTTGTTCTGGAGGGCGACGCCTCAGCATCTCGACGAGATCGTGAGCGAGCGGCTCAAAAGACACGCCGTTTTGGGATTGATCCAGCGTCTGTTTGATGTGAGCATAGTATTCTGGATCGCGCGCCATGATCGAGAATCTGTGGTGCGTCAACAACTCTTTGGCGGTTCGAGGCAGGGGGATGCGACCCGGCTCTCGATCCACGTACTTGCGCGCCAAGATCGTGAACTGCTTCCCCGGAGGGTCAACGAACCCGTCAGGCCACGCCGATGAACCCTGGACCGTCACCGGGCTGTGATGCTGATAGCCCCGCAACCGCATCTCTGAGACGACCAGATCGTGCCGGTGTTTGAGCGCCCTCAGACTGTTCTTCCAGCGCAGGGTTTCTGGATGGCGGGCATATCCCTTTTTATTGTTCGTGATGATGGACAGCATGGCGTGAATCTCTCGGTGCTCGCCAAGCAGGCTCTGCCGATTCAGATATCCCGGGTCGACGTCCCACACGCGCATGGCGACCTTCCTACAATACGAGCACCAGCCCAAAGATGATCTCGACCACGACGCTGATGATGTTCGACTGTACAACCGATTTGTCCACAAACATCGAGATGGTGCGGACGCCCCCCACGACGAGGTAGGCGATGCCGAGCATGTCGTACGCTGCCGGAGCGCCGAGGATCAGCGGGGCCGCGCCCAGGGCGATGAAAAAGCCGCCCAGCACGGCCCGAATCTCGGTGATGCCGCGCCCGCCTGCGGCGCTCAGCCCGGTGAATCCCTGCACCGAGCGAGGCCAGATCAACGAGACGAGTCCGGTTATGATGGTGCCTATCGCGGCAATGATGTGAAGTATGTTTATTAACATGTACTGCTCCTTTCAATTTACGGATTTAGTCGGAAACCTCCGTAGCCGCCCACAAGGGGCTGGGCTACATCTATTCAACGCTAGACGTGATTACGCAACAATAATTCCTTGGGATACGGATAGAGGTACACCTGCTGGTGCACCCAATCGGGGACCGGGTGGCGGCCCAGGTGATGTTTGAGCAGCGTCAGCGGCACGATCAGTGGCACCAGGTCATTCCGATAGTCCTCGATATAGTCCAACAGCTCTGCTTTGTCCTCACTCGATAGCTCGTCCTTGAGAAAGCCCATCAGGTGGTGCAGGACGTTGGTGTGCTTGCCGGGTGAGGTCATCACCCCCAACCCCTCCATCAGCGACTGGGCATACTTTTGCGTCACTTCTTCCCAGGGCAGCGATCCGACCTGGGCCACCAGCCGCCCCATCTCTTGATAATGGGATGGACTGTGGGCCATCAGTGTCAGCTTGTGGGCCGTGTGGAATTGAACCAATCCACCGGGCGTCGGGTTCTGCTCCAGCAGGCTCGTCCAACGGTAGTAGGCAAAGATCCGATCAATGAAATTTTCCCGCAGGTGCATATCGTGCAGCCGACCCTCCTCCTCCAGCGGCAGCAGGGGAAAGCGTCTCACCACCTCGCGGGCAAAGATTCCCGTGCCGATATTGCTGGGCATCCCCTGTTCGGTGTAGACCTTGACCCGATAGAGGCCGGAGCTGGGGGAATCCTTCTTGAACACAAAGCCGTGCAACCCGACTTTGGCCAATCCCTCCAGCCGTTCCCGCGCCCACGTCTGCATGCGCTCGGTGTGATCCTGCCCCGACTTGGGCATGACCAGGCGCGGCGCATCGGCGTCGCCGACCAGGCGCATGGTCTCGCGCGGGATGCCCAAACCGATCTCCACCTCCGGGCAGATGGGCACCCACTCGACGTACCGGCCGAGGGTGTGGACCAGGAAACGGTCCAGCTTGTGCCCGCCGTCGTAGCGCACGTTCTCGCCCAGCAGGCAGGTGCTTATCCCCAAGCGGATAGTGCAGTCTCGCTTCCCATCCGGCTGGCAATGATTGGTCTTTTCAGCCATCGTTAGATCTCCTTCCCATCCAAAAGCGCTGCCAGTCTCCGTCGCTGGTTTACAACGCGATTAATCAGTTATGACAGAGCGCGACTCCGCCACGGTCTCCTCCCGTGTGACATGTCCATCATGCAAATGTACAATACGGCGGGCATGCTGGGCGATCTGGTGGTCGTGGGTCACCAATACGATGGTGATTCCCCGCTCTTGGTTTAGAGTTTGCAGGATCTCCATTACCTCAATACCTGATTTGCTGTCCAGGTTTCCTGTCGGCTCGTCGGCCAGGATGATGGACGGATTGTTGACCAGTGAACGGGCAATCGCAACTCTCTGCTGCTGTCCGCCGGAAAGTTCCATCGGCGTATGGCTCATCCGATCGGCCAGCCCGACCGCCTCCAGTGCCTCCTGCGCCCGTCGGTGCCGCTCGATCCTGCTCACACCAGCGTAGATCAAAGGCAAAGCCACATTCTGGAAAGCCGTCGTGCGGCCCAAGAGGTTGAAGGTTTGAAATACAAACCCGATCTTGCGATTACGAATCTCGGCCAATTGATTTTCATTCAAATGGCTGACGTCTTTTTGATCCAACACATACCGACCTGACGTTGGCTGATCGAGGCAGCCGAGGATATTCATCATCGTGGACTTGCCGGAACCGGAAGGGCCCATAATAGCAATGATTTCCCCCGCTTTGATCGTTAGCGATATACCGCGCACTGCGTGCACTTCCACTCGCCCCATCTGGTAGACTTTGGTTATGTCTTGAAGCTCAATCAGCGGCACTGACGCCATTCCTCACCTCCGTGTAGTGGTTTCCTATTTGCGTACTCTGACAGCGTGTGCTAGTGTTGTGTGTGAATGACTCTCACCAGCATGTTCTTACCCTCAACCTGATAGAGCATCCAAGACCGAGGCTACCGTCGCGTCCACCACGTACCTGCGGTACGGCCCAACCGGGCAGCCGGCATAGATGCCGGTTGTCTTCCCGTCGCGGAAGGTGCGTACCAGTGGCTGCTCCCAGTCGGGGTAGGGAATCGGTGCATGGGGATCGTACCCGGCAAAGGCGCTGAACTTTTTCATAGCGTGCAGGATCATCAGATCGGTGTTCTCGGCTATAAAGTCCGTGGGCACTTCCAGCGCATAGTCGTACCCCTCGTCAATGGCCCTCCGATAGGCGGCGCGGGTCTCGAATTTGATGTTCTTGGGGTCCCAGTATTCGTCGGCGTACTCGTCGTCGCTCCAGACCAACGCCCACTGCCCGTTCCGCCCCTCCATCACGCGACTCGCCTCGGCCTCCAGCGGCTGACGGTACTCCGGCCCTCGCGCATCCTGGGTCTCCTTCTTGAAGGGATGGCCGTGTTTGGACAGGATCAAGAGGACACTGGCGTGGCGGGGCAGCTGCGCTAAACGATCGCGGATGATCTGCACGTAGGCCTCGCGTAGCGCCGGCTGGTTGCCCAACTGGTCGGCATAGATGACCTTGGCCCGTCCATTTACAAGTTTTTGCACCATTGGCATGGCGTAGGCGTACTCTTCAAAATCAGAGTAGACCGGGTTGCAGAAACACTGATAGACGATCGTCCTACAGCCGGCCGTCAACAGTTCCTCCACCGCCTGGCGCATCGAGTCCTCGTAGGCGTACCAAGCGTGACGGAATTCGGCTTGCGGAAGGCGCTCTCGCAGCACACCTACCGCTTCTTCGTAGACCCGGCCGCACTGGTATGCCCAGGCTATCTTCCGCTCTGGAAGGAGGTGGCCAAAGTACCAGCCGGCCACTTTGGCGCCCGTCTTCTGGCACACGTCGGGCGCCCCACCTTTTCCCTCACTTGTGTAGAGAAAATATCCGTTGTCCCACGGGTTCTTTTTCATTCCCGGCGGACGCCAGATCACGTCGCACTCGACGTATGGCCGGCCCTCTCGATTGGTGAAGGAACCGTGCATATCCACCAACTGGCGTGGATCGAATGGCTCCCGGGCCAGTGGGTTCTGTGGATCGATCAGCGCGATGCCCCGGTCGGCTAGCACAATGCGCTGGAGAAATGGTGGCAGCGTGTAGCGAAACACGTGGTCCATGTAGTTGATGTAGAACTCGGGTTCATACGCCTCCGGCATTCCGATATCGGCCAGGATGATACCCGGCTTGCCCGCTGGACGTCGATCTTGTTCTTTGAAAAATGTCTCGTAGCCGTGATGTTTACCTAACCGCCAGCGCTTGATCCGGTCAAACATAACTTTCTCTCTCCCCGTTGTATGACTCGAGCCAGGCGTTTGCGCCGTGCTGCGTTCGCCTCATTTTGCACGCTCCCGCCGGCCGTCCCTCGCTGTTTCAGGTGGATGGATTGCCGCTCCTGACACCGTTCCACCAGCGGGGAATTACCTCGGCTGCGCCGTACCACGGACCGCCAAACCCGGTGAAGTGGCTCACACCCTCCAACGCGATCTGTTGCGCCCCGCCCAGCAGGGCCGACGCGACCGGTATCAGGCCATCTCCCCACGCCGCTCCTTCGCCGCCGATGTCCTCGTAGAAGGCGTACACGTGGCGTTCCCGGAGTGATCCCTGCCTGTTGCCCCGTATCAGTTTTCCTGCTACCGACGTGTACCGAACCTGGGGGGCGAAGAATGCACCAGGGTACCGTTTCTCTATCCACCGGGACATCGCCCCGCCGTGAGTCCACCGAGGCCGGCTGTAATGGGGGCTACCCAGGGTGATCAGGTGGTCCACTCGGTCCCACCCAGGATACGTGCGTCCGAGAAAGGGCCTTGGGCTGAGGTAGAGCCGCCCGAGAACCCCACCGGCGCTGTGGCCGATCAGGGTGATCTTCCCTGTCACTGAACGGCCGGCGGCCTCCCGCACGGCCCGATCGAGCTTGCGCAGCAGCCTGATCCAGCCTGGCGCGAAACTGGCGAGTACCCAATCCACGCTCTGTATCTCGACCACCGAAACCGATGCTCCCGTCAACTGCGTCAAGGCATCCTGCATTTCACAGTAAAGAAGCGGGAAGCTGAGAAACCCACCCAGTATGATGATCGGTTGTCTGGCAACCTGCGCAGCACCCGGCCCCTGATCGTTCATCGTGACTATTCTTTCATCAGGCCGAGGCGGTTTGCCATCTTCTTCATCATCTTCCCCATCGGTGTTGCATCCATACCCGCTGAGACGCTCTGGTCTGCGCCCATGCGCCTGAGTTCGATGACCTTCTTGATCTCAGGTATCATCGCCACGATGAAGATGACGTTGACAAAGACCGCATACGCGACATAAGCCAGGTCGTGCGTTCGGAACCAGAGCCAGGGGATCATCAGCCACAGCCCGGCCAGGTAAGACACCACCACGTCTTTGAGCACGGCCAGTCCGAATACCATGCCGACGACAGCGGTGACCAGACTTCCGATCCAATCGGCGACCAGGAATCCGCCGTAAATCGCCGACATACCGCGCCCCCCTTTGAAACGATGATACAGCGGCCAGTTGTGGCCGAGGAGCCCCGCCCCGGCCAGGACGAGGAAATAGGGTGACGTTGGATATAGGAGCTTGAAGGCCAATGCCGGCAGCGCCACCTTCAAAATGTCCAATATCGCAGTCAGCCCACCATATTTGGCCCCTAGTTTCATCGAAACAGCGGTGCCGCTTACGGCACTCACTTCCATCTTCTCCTCGCGACCAGATACGTCTATGGACATGCCAGTGATCGCTTCTTCGGGGGCCACGATGCGGTTGATCACACGCGCGAACGAGATAGATCCTACCAGATACCCGACGACAGCAGCGATGATACCAAGCTCCAGTTCCATGTGTTCCTCCTATCCGTCATTTATGATTCAAGTAGACCCGTCCGTTGATACCGTCCACCAGAATGGGTTGCCCATTTTTTATGAACCGGGTTGCGTTCTTGACGTTCACGACGGCGGGCAAGCCATATTCCCGTGCTACAATGGCGCTGTGGGAGAGCAGTCCACCCGTCTCGGCAACCACGCCTCCGACGACAGAAAACAGCGGCGTCCAACTCATATCGGTGAATGGCACCACCAGTATATCCTCTTGGGTCAAGACCATCGGCGCTTCTGATGGATCCAGCACAACTTGCGCATACCCCTGCGTCACCCCAGAGCTGCCGCTAATGCCGACCAGGTACTCTTGATCCTCCGGCAGTTGGATCACGCACACTTGGAATTGATCACCGCAGATCGTACTCGGCAGTTCGATCTGGGCATCGTATTCCATCTCTGCTCGCCGCGTGGATACGCGCTCTTGTGCGTCATCGGCGCTCAGTGCGCCCGTTACCAATTGCCGCACCTCATCCAGTTCTAGATAAAAGATATCCTCTCGATGCTCAAGGTCCCCCTGCGCTACCAGATGGTCCCCCAGAGCCAGAAAAATTCGCCGCATCTCGAACGAGTCTTCAGAGATCAAGAAACTGCTTTGTTCTCGCAGGTGGATGTAGGTGATCGTGGAAGCCAGGACGCGGTCGAAGATGGCCCGCATCGGCCAGCTCAACTTGGCCCGCACCTGCGCTTGGGTCGACTCCCGTATTACCAGCGCATCCTCCGCCTTACTTTTCATATCGGTGCTGATCGCTCGACCAATGGTATGCCAGATGAGGGTAGGCTGCTCGCTCCACGGTGTCCGTGAGAGGTCGGTTCCACTGGCGCTGAGGAAACCGTACTGTTCCAAGAAGGCATCAAAGGCTGTCAGCAGATCGCGCCCCGGTTCAGTCTGTGAAAGCTCTCGTCGGATCGTCTCGTCATCGGTCTCGGCTAACAGGGATCGCAGCTGTGAATCGAGGGTTCTGGCCTGCGCCGCCAGTTTCATTAGCTCCCGGTTCGATTCGAGAGACTTGAGTCCGATGAGCCCGCGCACGAGGTCGCTGGGCGGCACGTCCGGAGCCCAGCGTTGAACGATGTGGCTCAGCATGCGGTTGCGGGCCATCATGTTGAGCGGGCCGATAAAGTTGAACCACATCGTCTCGCTGTATAGATTGGTCAGTTGATCCACGTGATCGAGCAAAACCTGGGAGGATTCCGAGGCCCACTGCGCCCGGCGGTAGAATTCGAGTGCTTGATCGTGCCGTCCGATGAAACGGGCAATCTCGTTCACCGCCCGGGAGTTGTGCCAGATGAAACGGCCGAGGCGGTACATGGTGCGGATCATCCTCGGCGTCAGTGATGGTGGATGGTGTCCTTCTGCGTGTTCATCCCGTGACATGATCTCGAAGAAATTGGCTGGCAGCCCCATACTCTCGAGTAGATGACCGAGCAGCGTGGTGTCAGCGTAGATGCGGGAATGAATGCGCCGGGCCAGCGCGATGAAATCTACGTCGTTCGGCCCGATCATCTCGGTAAATATACGGCCCAACACGTTCTTCAACTTACTGGTTGTGCTCACAGACCACACCAGCGGCTTGATGAGCCCTGGCAGCATCTCGGAAACCATGCGATTTGAGTAGATCTTTTGCCCCACCAGCGATGTGATCGGCCTGCTTTGCAACAGATAAAACCTTTCCCCATCCCATGCCCATTCTACGTCTTGTGGAACCTGGGCTGTATGTGCCGCATCTCGCACCATCCGCGCGAGTTGTAACACCTGTGTCTCTTCGAGCGCAGGTTGGTCCGCTGTGGACAAACTATGTTCTTCGAGCACACCGCGTGCGTCCACAACGTATCGGTCAGGTTCTACCAATCCTTGGACGACTGCCTCGCCCAAACCCTCGGCAGCCTCGATCACCACGCAGGATTGGCCGCTCATAGGATCTGCACTGAATGCGACTCCTGCAACTTGTGCATCTGCCATGCGCTGCACGACCACGGCGATGGAGAAGGATTCCAAAAGGTTTTCCGACGATCCAGCTTCATGGGCCATCAGATAACTGACAAGTCGCCAGTTGAACATAGAGGCCCAGCATCGCCTCACGGCGCGGAGAAGGTTCTCTTCCCCCTCGACATTCAGGATCGTGTCGAGCTGCCCTGCAAAGGAGGTCAGTTGAGTGTCTTCTCCGACCATTGATGAACGGACAGCCACCCGTCCTCCCAGCCGTCGGTAAGCCTGGCTGATTGGCTTGGCTAACCCGTCGGGTATGCGGCAGGCCAGCAGCAGTTCACGAATGTATCCCAGGTCCTGCTCGTCCCAATTCATTCTTTGAGCCAGCACTTGGATCTCAAATTCGACCAAAAAGTCCCGAAACGCGGATGGCGTGATGACAAAACCGGGAGGTACGTTGAACCCCTGCTTCATCAGTCGCGCTAAACTGGCCCCTTTTCCACCCGCGTATACGTCTCGCAAAGCCAATTTGCTGTCCAATTGGATAATGTATTGTTTCACCGCCTTATTTCCTTTCGTACCGAATCCCTTACCCAAAAAACGATTGAGCAGCTATTTTACCTCTTGATGCTTTCCCTGCCATACTGGCGAGTTAGAGCAGTATTATTCGTAGCGCAGCGCGTCAATGGGGTTGAGACGCGCTGCGCGCATCGCCGGATAGATGCCGAAAAACAATCCCACAATCATAGAGAACCCTGTGGCCAACATAATCGTGCTCGACGAAATGTGCGTCCTGAGATCTTTCATCATGACGGAAGCCATTAGCGTACCACCAGTTCCGATGGATATGCCGACAAAGCCGCCGATCAAACTGAGCACAATTGCCTCGATCAAAAATTGCATCATGATATCCCGAGGCTTTGCGCCGACTGCTTTACGCAGGCCGATCTCGCGGGTTCGCTCGGTGACAGAAACCAGCATAATATTCATAATGCCAATGCCGCCCACCAGAAGCGAAACTGCCGCAATGAGACCGAGAAAAGCCGTCAGCACTGCTGTTAGACTACCTAAAACGGAGGTGATGTCCTCTTGAGTCAGCACTGCAAAATCGTCGTCATCAGTGCTGTATATCAAGCCATGACGCTGCCTCAGCACGTCTCTCACTTGATCTCGTAAGACATCAATCTGTGACTCGTCAACCGCCTGAGCGTAAATCACTGACACACTGTACTCACCTGAAATTGACCGCCCGCCGAACAGGCGGACCTGGGCTGTCGTCAGCGGCACAATGACCACGTCGTCCTCGTCGCTAAAGGCTGTTCCACCTTTCTCTTCCATAACGCCAACCACACGGAATGGCACACGGTTGATCTTGATGATCTCTCCTATAGGATTTACGCCTACCGGAAACAACCCCTCCAGTACGGTCTGCCCCAACACCACGACCCTGGCATTGGTGTGCAAATCGTTATCGGTAATAAACCGCCCCAGAACAGGTTCGAAATTGCGCACGATGACGTAATCGGGGGTCACACCACTCACCGTGGTCTGGACGTTTTTGTTACCGTATACTACTGTGCCTGTTCCCACAAACTCTGGCGCGACCGCAGCAGCATCAGGCACATTGGCGGGATCCGCGACTGCTTCCGCATCGCCCAACGTCAGCGTGGACGTATTCGCGCTGCGTAGGAAATTGCTCTTCATGCTCGAACTGCTGGCTTCTAACTTGCCAGGCATCACGAACAACAGATTTGCGCCTACGCCAGCCATCTGCTCCGCCACCATTGTTTGGACGCCCTGACCCACAGAGACCAGCACGATCACAGCGCTGATACCAATGATGATGCCCAACATCGTCAGCCCAGAACGCATCTTGTTCGATGCCAATGCTCGGAGTGCAATTTCAAGACTAGCTACCAAGTTCATGATGCCTCCCTACTCGTATCCCTCATATCTCTGCTGCCACTGCGTTGTCATTGCCCTGTCATTGGCATAGTCACAACGCTGCGGAATCGGTCGCGGATTGAGACAGAACGTACAACCAGCTTATCGTTCTCCTGTAAGCCGCTCAGTACCTCGCTCATTTCCTCGTTTGAGATCCCTTGCTCAATGAACACGGCGACGATTTGCTCCTCTTCTATCTTCTCGACGAAAGGCCGACCGCTGTCAGAATCAATCCAGATGGCCCGGTTAGGTACGACCAACACGTCTTCGCGCTGTTCCTGGACGATCTCGACGTTGGCTGTCATACCACCGCGCAATGGCAGGGCCGTTTCACTGATCTCTATTGTGACCTGAAAAGAAACCACACCCAGATCCAACCGGGAGGAAGGAGCGATGGCGGAGACCACACCTGTCAAACCGCGGCCTTGAAATGCGTCCAGGGTGATTTGCACATCTTGTCCCACCTCTATCCATCCGATGTCTGCCTCGTCCACGTCTGCCTCGATTCTGAACAGATTGTCATCTACCAGGTTGACGCCCGGCATCTGGGGCGCGACGAACTCGCCCACGTCAATCTCCACGTGGGAGATCACCCCGTCAAAAGGGGCTTTGAGGGTGGCCCGCTCTAATGCCAGTTGCGCGGTGTCCAACGCGACCTGGGCTTGATCCACGCTCGCCTCGGCAGCCGCAATCTGTGCTTCTGTTGCGCCAGCTTTCAAGAGATCGAGTTGGGCCTGAGCTGCATCACGCTGCCCCAATACCCGGGATTCGTTCGCCCAGGCTGTGCGCATCTGATAATCAAAATTGCCTTGCAGTGACTCTAACTGAGCCTGGGCCGCTTCCAATGTCAAATCCGATGCGTGGAGGTTATAGCGGGCTTCCTCCTCGTACCTTCCCAATAACGGACATATTTCCTTCTTCTTGCCATCCGGAAGTGTGATTGTCTCACACCGCATTGTGTCATCGTGGATATTCTGAGCAGATTTTTGCTGACTCAACGCGGATGCCACCTGGGCTTCTGCTGCCGCGATCTCTGCACTCAAGGCATCGGTTTGCAAACGCTGTCGTTCGGCTATTGCCGCGTTGAGTGCGGCCTGAGCCGCTTCTAAATTAGCCTCGGACACAGCCACTTCTTCCGGTCTCGGCCCACCCTTGATCTGCTCCAACTGGGCTTGAGCCGACGCCAACGCTGCTTCAGTGCTCCGAACTTGCAGCTCCAGATCACTGGTGTCGAGGCGGGCTAGAACTTGGCCCTGTTGCACGTGCTCTCCAGCCCGTACCAAAACCTCCTCGACCCGCCCAGTCACCTCAAAGGAGAGCACCACTTCAGCCGCTGGCGAAACGCTCCCCGTAGAAGTGATACTGGTCACCAGAGACCCACGCTGAAGGGTTATCACTTCGATCTCGTTTTCATCATTGTCGCTCTCCTGAGGGGCGCACCCGCTTAGTAAGCTCACTAATAGAATCAAGGGTATGATCCAATTCCAACTCACAAGTTGCTTGTTCATTTAATTGCCTCCTATGAAAATCGAACTGGTTACTATGAACGACATTACCCGTAGGCAGTGCATTTCATCAGCCATCGCTCGATCTCCTTCCCATCCAAAAGCGTTTCCAGTCCCCATCGCTGGTTTGCAGCGCGATCAGGACGTACAGGCTGGCGGTGAAAAACCCCAAGACCATCATCAGGATCACCCACACCGCCGACCGGATCAGGGACTTTTCGCGGTAGATGATCCAGCCCGAAAAGAGGGTGAACCCGACGTACAGATCAACCAGCGATACGATCCCCCACGGCATTGAGAGGAGCGTCTTGCCTTCCCCGCCAAAGTCACCCACGGTGAATCCATAGACGAGAACCCCCGTCATTGCCATCAAGCCCAACAGGGCCACGAGTTTTGCGATCTTCATATCAATTGCCTCCTTTATTACTAACGTCAATGCGCCCGGCCAACCAGGCGACGATGGTAGCTCCGCGTTCGTCCAGGAGCTTTTTGGCCGCCTGGTAATAGGCACCCAGGTAATCATCCAATACCTCTATCGGCACGTAGCCGTCACTGTTCAGCTCCGCCAGCCAGCCTATGCTGTCGTCCACAAAGCCAATGTCCCCCAGCGTCAGGGCGGCGACGATGTCGCGGGGCAGTTCTCGATTGGCGATGAAGGACCAACTCTGCTGCAAAAAGTCGGGCCGCCTCTTCATCAGGTCTGCCTCGATGAGCAACTGGCGCTCACGATAGTGGGCCAGCGCCTGGCGGTGAGCCTCCGAGATCGGTTCGACGGCGGGCGTGGGGGGGGGCGCGACCATCAAATCCTCCACCGATTGGACGGCCAACTTTAGGCTCGGGCCGAGGAAATGGCCGGGGATACGAGCGCGCAGCGCCGGTAAGCGGTTGAAAATCCTCCCTCCAAAGGCGAGAGGGACGTTCTCTCGTTGTAGGAACAGGGCCATTCCCAGCAAAGTAGCGGCCGCGGGCAGCCTGAGCGCCGCCGAAATCACCAGGGACGGGTTGGTCGTTCTCGTGACCTTTTCCAACCGCGCGACGGGTACGTTGGCTCCCAGGTACAGCACTTCCCACCCCCGCCGTCGCAGCAGGTAGGTGAGCCACAGCAGGCCGAGCGTGTGCTCTTCTTCTGGCGGGCAGGCGGCCAGTATCCGGCCGGCCCGCGTGGGCGGCGGCGCGGCCAGGAGCAGCGCCTCGATCCGGCGTAGGGCCAGCTCCGAGGCAAAGTGTTCCTGCTGCACACTGGCCTCGCCAGTGTACCAACCGTGGCCGATCTGGGCCACGCCTTCGAGGAGCAGATCGAGGCCCACCGTCTCGTGAGGGTAGAGAGCAAGGGCTTGGGTGAGGATCCGGCCCGCCTCCTGTTCGTCGAAAGCCAGACAGGCCGATACCCATCTCTGGCGCAGGTCTGCCATGCTCTGCCCCATCGTTTCCAGTGAGAAGGACGCCTCGCTCGTTGGCCGAGATTGGAGCGGATCCTGATCGGCCCTCTCCAAGCTGCGCCATAGCTTGACCGCGCCTTTGATTCGCAGTCCCTCCTGCTGGCGGTCAAGCAGCCACTTGACGATCTCAATGTCCCGCTGCGAGTAGCGGCGGTGTCCGCCCTCGGTGCGGGCCGGTTCCGGCAGCCCATAGCGACGCTCCCACGCGCGCAGGGTATCGGGCTTGACGCCGGTCTCTTGCACAACCGATTTTAGGTTATAGATCGGCTCCCGGTATGTATCGTTCACAAGCGCTCCCATCCACATGGTACCATCTCAACACTTTGGGGGTCTGTGTTATAGTCGCAATTTCCATATCGCGCTGACCCTGCGAGGTATAGAAACCTCGGCTACATTTCTCTATCTCTTAAAAGTATCCATTTTGTGTTGCTCTAACTTTTTGCTGGCTAAACTTTTGGTTTGCGCGGAAACCAGGGCACAAAGGCGCTGGTGGTTTCGGTGTATTCCTTGTATTGAGGCTTGGTTTCTTTCAACGTCCTCTCCAGCAGCGCCACGCCCGAGACCCGCAGCAGAAGGGTGGTCATTATGAGCGGGCTAAATATGGTCCAAAAGCCGCCGCTCGCCGCAGCCGCGACGAGGTAATATCCCCACCACTGGGCCGCGTCGCCAAAGTAGTTGGGGTGGCGAGTGTAGCGCCAGACGCCGGTGTTCAACACCTTCCCCTTGTTGGCCGGGTTCCCCTTGAAGCGGGCCATTTGCCAGTCGCCGACCGATTCAAAAAAGAAGCCGACGAACCAGACCGGTACGGCTATCAAGTCGAGTAACGTCAGCCTGGCCGGGGTGGGTGTGATCTGGGCGGCCAGCAGCGGCGCGGAGATGATCCACATCAAGGCTCCCTGCAACACAAAGACCTTGAAAAAGCTGAACCACCACCATCTCCGGCCCTCTTCCTCTCGCCACTTGCGGTAGCGAAAGTCCTCCGGCTTGCCCCAGTTGCGCCACAGGATGTAGAGCGACAGCCGCAGCCCCCAGATAGTGACCAGGACGCCGATGAGCCACTTGCGGGCGGGGAAGCCATCCGGCGTGAGGGCAAAGTAGACCCAGTTGGTGAGCACGAACCCGGCTCCCCAGAATATGTCCACGATGCTCGAGTTCTTTAGCATCAAGCTGGCGATCCAGAGGACCGCCATGTACCCCAGGATCACCAGGGCGGCGATACCGTAAATCTCTAAGAAAGTCATTTTTCTCTCCTTCGGAAATAACCCTGTAGGTCGGATTAGACGGTCTCGGCCCGTTGTCCGACCCTAGGGCGGTTAGCAAAACCGCCTACCTTAATTCACAAAGCCCAGCACGTCCGTCGGTATCATCCGGCACTCGGCCGGATCCGCCAGGCAGGCCAGGTCTTCTTTGGCGCTGAGTATGCGCTCCACGCGACCGTCCAGCATCTGGATCACCCGGTCGGCGTATTCCACCATGCGCAGGTCGTGGGTCACCATGACGCCCGCGCTGCCCTGCTCGTGCACCAGGTTGGCCAACGTCTCCACTACCTGGAAGGCGCGCTCGGTGTCGAGGCTGGCCGTCGGCTCGTCGGCCAAGACCACGGCGGGCTGATTGATCAGCGAACGGGCGATGGCCACGCGCTGTTGCTGCCCGCCGGAGAGCTGTCTCGGCAGGGAGTTCAACCGCTCCTCCAGTCCGAGCAGCACGAGAAGTTCCCTGGCCCGCTGGCGGCTGGCCGGGTCGAGCTGGTTGTTCAGCCGCAGCATCAATTCGACGTTCTCCAGGACCGTCAAATATGGCACCAGGTTGTTGGCCTGGAAGGTGAACCCGATCTTGCGGCGGCGAAAGCGCGCCCGCTCTCTCTCCTTCATCGTGGACAATTCCTGGCCGGCGATCATGATGGATCCCGAGGTCGGCCGTAGCAGGCCGGCCAATATGGCCAGCATGGTGGTCTTGCCCGAGCCGCTGGGACCCACCAGGGCCACGAACTCGCCCGGCTGGAGGCTGATAGAGATCCCGCCCACGGCGTTCACCACGCCGCCGCCGGTCTGATATTGTTTGATGACCGATTGTGCTTCGAGAGCTGGCATTGTCATATCTCCTCGTCAAGAAACCAGGTTTCTTTTTCACTACCCCAACCCCAGGGCGATCAACGGCTCCACGCGCAGCGAATAGCGGATAGAGACCAGCCCGCCGATGAGGCTCATCAGAACGATGGAAGTCACCGCCATCGCTCCCGAGCTGATCTCGAAAACGATGGGGATGTTGGGTGGAAAGACCAGCGCGATACCAAAGGTCGCCAGGCTGCCCATCACCACGCCCGACAGGGTTACGATCAGGATCTGGATCATCACGGCCAGGGCGACGATAGCGTTGGGCGTGCCGATGGCCTTGAGCATCCCGATCTGGGGTACCTTTTGCAGCGTTTGGATCTGGAAAAAGCCGCCGATCACCAGCACGCCGATCAACAGGGCGAATCCGTTCTGCGTATTGAGCGTGCTCTGCTGCTCCGTGTAGCCGGGCGTGTTCTCGTAGGCGGTCTGGAGATCCACCGCTTCGACCCGATCTACCTTTACCTGCAGGCGCTGGCGCACGACGTCGAGCTGCGCCGGGTCTTCTAGTTGCACGGCCACCACGTTACAATAGGGTGTGTCCGAGCCGCCGCCGGGCGTTGCCTGCGGCCTGAGCCTATCCCAGGCTAAGATGGGGGCGAAAATCGAGGGGCGGATGCCGTATTTCTGGCTGTCGCTGATCCCGACCACCTCCAGCGCGTAGAACTCGTCCTCGCTCCCCTGGGGCGAGCGGATGATGAACGTATCCCCCACTTGCAGGTCGGCCACCAGGGCCACCGTCCGGTCCACGATCGCTTCGTCGGCGCTCTTGCGCAGCAGGCCGGTCCCCGCCATCACCGGCGGCTCGCCGGGCTTGCCCGGTTCGACGCCGATGAACGAGACGTCCAAAAGATCTGTCCCATCGCTCGCCACGACGGTAGCGCTGGAAAAGCCGATCGGCCCGACCTCGCGCACGCCCTCGACGTTGCGCAGTGAGCGCCGCTTTTCGCATCCCGCGCGGCTGCTGGCGATGGACAGGCGCGCTGTGTCTTGGTAGACGATCAGATCGGCGTCCAGCTTTTCGATATACTCGCGGTTGCCGGACCCCAATCCCTCCCCCAACGCCGCGACGAAGAGAATGAGCACCGTGATCAGCGCCACGACCAGGCTGAACAGCAAGAATCGCCCTCGGTTGCGCCACACTTCTTTGATCGCTAAGTGAATGGATGTAAGCATTTTCTATCACCTCTGTTTTGCTCATTATAGCATATTGTCTATGTTTTGTCAAGTATTTGTACAGATAATTCGATGCGACTTGGTCTGTTCTTTACCAATCGCGGTTCGAGATGCGCCAGTTTCGCTTTCCAGTGCGGGTGCACACGGCAAGCGGTGTGGACAACCTCGACCATGCAAGCGCGGATGTCACGGCATTTTGTGTTCAGGGCAGGCTCTGGTTTGTGCGCGGGCGGTTGTTGGGTATAATATGGCGGGGTGTGGGTTCCGGATATCGGTTTGGCGGATGCAAGCAGGTGAAGCCGAAGCCCCTCGCTAGCGCCTGCGGCGCTGCTCGGAGTCTTCGCGGCTCATCCGCCGCCCCGTTAAGCAGCGACATAGAAAGAGTCCAAAAATGTTCAGCGTATCACCAACCTGGAAATCAACGTATCCTGGAGCGGTGGTGGGGGTTTTGACCATGTCCAACGTGGCCAATCCGCCGCATCACGCGGGCCTCGAAGAATTCAAGGCCCAAGTGGAGAAAGAGTTGCGCTCTCGCTACGCTGACTATGATAGAGCCAGGCTAAAAAATCTACCTGTTCTGGAAGCATATAGGTCCTACTACAAGCAGTTCAAGAAAACCTATCACGTTCAGCTTCAGCTAGAGTCACTGGTCTTCAAAGGGAGATCTATTCCTCGGGTAGCGGCGCTGGTGGAGGCAATGTTCATAGCCGAGCTAAAGAACCTGCTGCTAACGGCGGGCCACGATTTGGACGTCGTACAGCCCCCGGTGAGCGTCGAGGTGGCAGAAGGAAGTGAGAAATACGTCCGGCTCAACGGTCAGGAACAGGTGGTAAAGGCTGAGGATATGATGATAACGGACAGCGTGGGTATACTGTCGAGCATCATCTATGGGCCAGACCGGCGCACGCGGATCAGGGCCGAGACGAAACGAGCGTTGTTCACAGTGTATGGGCCGCCGGGGGTGGGCGAACGAGTGATGGAAGGACACCTGGAAGACATTCGAGAGAACGTCAAGTTGGTCGCGCCGACGGCGGAAGTGGAGCTATTGAAAGTATTCGGGACGGAATGAGCTCAAGATATTTCCAGCGAGCCACCAGGTCAAACGCATTTGGACACAATCGGACGAGATCTCGGTGGAGGATACGACGATGAAGGTTCAAATCAACCACACCATACTTGAACTGGTCGAAGAGGACATCACAGCGATGGAGACCGACGCGATCGTCAACGCCGCCAACGAGCGACTGGCCCACGGTGGGGGCGTGGCGGGCGTTATCTCGCGTCGGGGCGGCCCGACCATCCAGCGGGAGAGCGATGGATGGGTGCGCCAGCACGGACGGGTTCCCACCGGCTCGGCGGCCATCACCTCCGGCGGCAACCTCAGGGCCAGGTATGTCATCCACGCCGTCGGTCCGATCTATGACGGCACGCCGCGCTCGGCGGAACTGCTGGGCTCGGCGGTGCGCGCCACGCTCCAGATGGCCGACGAGCACGAGCTAAAGTCCATCGCGCTGCCCGCCATCAGCACCGGCATCTTTGGCTATCCGATGGAAGAAGCGGCGCACGTGATGCTGCGGGCGGCCATTGAGTATCTGAAGGGCACGACGGCCCTGGAGCGGGTTGTCTTTTGCCTCTACGGCCGGCCAGCGTTCGAGATCTTTTCCAGGGAGCTGCGCGGATGAAGAGCTATCAGAGAATCGTCGTCGCCTTGCAGGGGACGATGCGCTTGATGGCGTGATTCCAGAATGGCCAATTCGGTGATCGTCTAACGGAATCGTCAAACTGCAATTCATTGCAATAATTTGCCATTTATGGCAAAATAAACGCTTTAACCGAGGGCAAGGCAAGTGCATCAACGAAGGGATGATTCTCTGGTAAGCGTTCAGGCATGCCTATTTTGGAGAACCACGAAGGGCACGAAGTACACCAAGAAAGTGATTTCACAAGTTATGCGACTGTTTCTGGTTTTTTCCTTTGTGTCCTTTGTGGTAAAACAGGCTTTCCCTTGAACAGCAGTAATTCCCGTTTTGAAGCCGCACCGCCGTAAAACAGACGGTGCTGGCTAGTTTTTTCCTAGCATCGGCTCTTTTAGGCCGATGCACCCAAGCTAGAATTGCCAAAACGGGAATTGCTGCTTGAACAGTTACATTCTTTGTACCACTCTGCAAGCAACTGGGCCAGCATGGGTTCAATACTTTGCAGATGTGAGGTCTAAATTGGGCAAGCTCATAAGTGTGGTGGGAAACTCTGGCGTGGGCAAGACGACGCTGACGAAAGAGCTATGCAAACAGTTCCCCTTCACGACGGGGTTGGAGCAGCACGAAGAGCGACCGTTTCAGAAACGGTTCGGCCTTGATCTGCAACGATACTCGCTCCCCAACCAAATTGATTACTTGTTGTACCGGGCCGAGCAGGAGCAAGTGATCCGCCAGGGTGGCGTGACGGGTATCCAGGATGGTGGTCTGGAAGAGGATTTCTACGTCTTTACGCGACTGTTCCACGAGAAGGGATACTTGAAAGAGCAGGAGTACAGGCTGTGCGAGAGGATGTACCGAATGGTGCGCAGCCTCCTCCCGCCTCCCGACCTCGTAATCAGATTGACCGCCCCGCTGAACGTGATCGGCGAGCGTTACGCCAGGCGAGGGCGCAAGCTAGAGATCGCAACGGCAGAGGATCTGGGCAGGATGGAGGTCTTGCTGGAGCAGTGGCTGAGCAACGTGACCCTGATCCCGATCATCACCGTTGACGCAAGCGCGGACGACTTTTGCTCTCCCCAACAGGTCAAAGGGCTGCTCCGTGAAGTGGAGGCTTTACTTGGAAGGAGCACGGAACAGGAGTGTCAACGATGACGAACGTCGTCCTTCAGGCCGCCGGCTTGACCAAACGGTATGGCGCTCTGGTCGCCGTCAATGATCTGAGCCTCGCCGTGCGCGAAGGAGAGGTCTTTGGTCTTCTCGGCCCCAATGGCGCCGGCAAGACCACCTCGATCAACATGATGTGCGGGCTGCTCAAGCCGGACGGCGGGCGCGTGACGATCCGCGGCCAGCCCGTCACCAGCAGCGGCGCCGACATACGGGCCAGGGTGGGTGTCTGCCCGCAAGAGATCGTGCTCTGGAAGAATCTGACCTGCCTGGAGCAGTTGCAGTTCGTCGGTGAGATGTACGGCCTCAAAGCCCGCCAGGCCCGCCAGCGCGCCCAAAACCTTTTGGAAGAACTCGATCTGGCCGAGAAGGGACACAAGCTCGCCAAGACGCTTTCGGGCGGTATGCAGCGCCGTCTGAACTTTGCGATGGCGCTCGTACACGATCCCGAGATCGTCATCCTCGACGAACCCGAAGCGGGGCTCGACCCGCAGAGCCGCGTGAGGGTGCGCGAGTACATCAAAACGCTCGCCCAGAACAAGACCGTCATCCTGACCACCCACAATATGGACGAGGCCGACCGCGTTGCCGACCGCGTCGCGATCATTGATCACGGCGAGCTGCTCGCCCTCGATACGCCGGAGGCGCTCAAGCGCAGCGTGGGCGAGGGGGATGTGCTGGAAATCGTGCTCGGGGACGGGAGCGCGCCGGCCCTGGCCGCCCTATCCGACCTGACCGACCGCGCCGCCTTCGACACGACCGAGAGCACGCTGCACGTCCGCGCCCTCGACGTGGTCAACCTGCTCCCTCCGATCCTCGAAAAGCTCGCGGCGGCCGGCGTCCAACCTGGCGAGGTGCGCCTGCGTGAGAACAGCCTCGAGGACGTCTTTATCCGGTTGACCGGGCGGAGGTTGCGGGAATGAGGATGCTCAAGATATTCCTCAAAAGCCTCAAGGAACACGCCCGCGACTGGATGACGACGAGTCTCAGTCTGGTCATAGGGGCGTCCTTCGTTCTACTGTACTGGCTGATGATCCCCAGCGGCTCGACTACGTATGGCGTGCTGGTACTCAATCACGATACAGGCCTCGCCGGGCAAGAAGTGATCGCCGTGATGGAGGCGCTATCCTACTCCAGCGGCGATCCTATCCTGGACGTGGAGCCAATCGCCGACCAGGAGGAGGCAAAAGCCACGCTGCAAGATCGCGACGCCGAAGTCCTCGTCATCATCCCGGAGGATTTATCCGAGACGCTCGCGGCGGCCGCCCTGGGAGATGAATCCGTCGCTTCATCCGTCACATTTGTCGGCGACCTGACCAACCCGTATTACGCCATCGGCGCGATCATGGCCAACGCCGCCATCGAAGAGTACGTGCAACACGCCACGGGCGAGACGCGCCCGATCACCATCGAAGAGATTGCGTTGGGCGCCTCGGGCGGGCGCTCCGAGTTCGAGCTGTACGTGCCTGGTATGCTCATTATCTCGGTCGTGATGCTGGTCTTTAGCGCCGCGATGGCGATCACCTCCGAGGTCGAGGCTGGGACGCTGCGCCGGCTCCAAATCACGCGCATGACGGCCTTTGACCTGCTGGCCGGGATCAGCCTCTCGGTGATCCTGTTGGGCATTATCGCGATGCTGCTGACTTTTCTCGTCGCGGTGGCGTTAGGTTTCGAGAGCCAGGGACCAATCTGGGCAGCGATACTCGTCGCAGCAATCACGACTGTTTCCGTCGTCGGCGTTGGCCTGGTCGTCGCCGCCTTCTCAAAGAGTGTCAGCCAGGCGTTCATCATCGCCAACTTTCCCTTGATCTTTTTCATGTTCTTCTCCGGCGCGGTCTACCCCATCCCCCGCATCCAGCTTTTCGAGGTCGCTGGGCAGGTCGTCAGCATATACGATATCATTCCCCCCACCCACGCCGTCGTAGCGCTGAACAAGATCCTCACGCTTGGGGCCAGGCCGGCAGACGTGCTCTACGAGTTGGTCTCACTGGTGGTGCTTTCAGTCGTATATTTTGCCATCGGCACGTGGTTGTTCCACCGCCGGCATATGCGGGTGGCGTAAGAGGCTCTCAGTTTCAAACAGTGGTTCTTTACAAAATCTGAAAAGGAGGAACGTTATGCGCAAGTTACTGCTCGTCTTGTTGGTCTTGTTGGTGATCCTGTTGTTGGTGGGGCTATCGGGCGTCGGTTACGGCGTGTTTACCGCGCGCCGGCCCTGGCCCAAAACGGACGGCGCGGTCCAGGTAGACGGCCTGCAGGCGGAGACCACCGTCGTCCGCGATAGTTGGGGCATCCCCCACGTCTACGCCTCCAACCCCCACGATCTCTTCTTCGCCCAGGGGTACGTCCACGCCCAGGACCGCTTCTGGCAAATGGAGTTCTGGAGGCGGCAGGGGAACGGCACCCTCTCGGAAATCCTGGGCGAGTCCACCCTCGATATAGACCGCTTCCTGCGCACCGTCGGCTGGCACCGCACCGCGGCCGAGGAATTGAAGCGCATGAGCGCGGAGGATCTGGCGGTGCTGGAAGCCTACTCCGCGGGGGTCAACGCCTACATCGCTACCCACGAGGGCCGCCTGGGGCTAGAGTTCACCATGCTGGGGCTGACCGGCGTCGAGTTTGAGCCGCAGCCGTGGGAGCCGCTCCACACCATCACCTGGGCCAAAGCGATGGCCTGGGACCTGGGAGGCAACCGCAGCGCCGAGCTCTTGCGCGCCCAGATCGCGGCCAAACTGGGCCCGTCGGCCATCGAAACGTTGATGCCCCCCTACCCGGACGACTACCCCGTCATCGTCCCCCACCCGCTGGCGGAGGCGACGCTGGATGCCGTGCCCGCCGCTGCCTTCGAGGTCAATTTCTTGGGAGAGGGGGACGGCCTGGGCAGCAACAGTTGGGTCATCACCGGGGAACGTACCGAGACGGGGATGCCGCTCCTGGCTAACGACCCCCACCTGGGTATCCAGATGCCCTCCATCTGGTACGAGGTCGGCCTGCACTGCGCGCCGGTGGGGCCGGATTGCGCCATCAACGTCGCCGGCGCATCCTTCGCCGGCGTCCCCGGCGTCATCATCGGCCACAACGACCACATCGCCTGGGGGGTCACCAACCTGGGGCCAGACGTGCAAGACCTGTTCATCGAAAAAGTCAACCCGGAGAACCCCAACCAGTACGAATACCAGGGGGAGTGGCTGGATATGGAGATCGTGCGCGAAGAGATCGCGGTCGCCGGGGAAGAAGAACCGGTGGTGGTGGACGTGCGCATCACGCGCCACGGCCCCATCATCAACGACGTGGTCGGCGGCCCGGCGGAGGAATGGAGCTTTGGCTGGCAGCCGCTGGCCTTTTCCTGGACCGCGCTCCAACCCGGCACGCTGGTGCACAGCATCCTGATGTTGGATCAGGCCAGCGACTGGGACGAGTTCCGCGAGGCGCTCTCCTACTGGGACGTGCCCAGCCAGAATTTCGTCTATGCCGACGTGGAGGGGAACATCGGCTACCAGTCTCCTGGTCGCATTCCCATCCGCGCCGCCGGCGACGGCTCGATGCCGGTGCCCGGCTGGAGCGGCGAGTACGAGTGGGTGGACTATATCCCCTTCGACGAACTGCCCCGCGCCTTTAACCCGGCCGAGGGGTACGTCGTCACCGCCAACCACGCCGTGGTAGGGTCGAACTATCCCCACTTTCTCACCAACGACTGGGACCCCGGCTTCCGGGCGCGGCGCATAGTCGAGTTGGTCGGGGCCGCCTCGTCCCTCTCGCTGCAAGATATACAGGTCATCCAGGGGAACAGCAGCCCGATCTATGCCGAGGACATTCTGCCCCATCTGCTGGTGCTCCCTGCCACAGGTTCAGGCTCCAGCGACGAGCGCAGGCTGGCGCAGGCGCTCGAGTTGCTGCGGGCCTGGGACGGGCGGTCGGGTCGGGAGAGCGCTGGGGCCGCCCTCTTTGAAGCGTTCCACCTGCACCTGGTAGACCTGACCTTTGGCGACGAACTGGGCGAGCAACTCCTGGATAGGGCCAGGGGCAACTTGAGGGTGGCGTTGGTGAACCTCTTGGAGGAGGAGAACTCCCCCTGGTTCGACGACGTGACCACGCCCCAGGTAGAGACGCGGGACGAGATTCTCCTGCTGGCGCTGGAAGATGCGGTGGAGGAATTGACCGAGACGCTGGGGCGCAACATGGACAAATGGCGCTGGGGCGAATTGCACACCGCCACCTTCGAAAACCAGAGCCTGGGGCAGTCGGGCATTGGGCTTATCGAGGCCATGTTCAACCGAGGCCCGGTGGAGGTGGACGGCACCGGCTACACGATCAACGCCACTGGCTACAGCCCGATCGATCCTTACACGGTGCGGACAGTTCCCTCTTACCGGCAGATCGTGGACCTGGGCGATCTCACCCGTTCCGTCTCGATGCACACCACCGGCCAGTCCGGCCATCCCTACCACCAGCACTATGACGACATGATTGACCCCTGGCGCAACATCGAGTACCATCCGATGCTGTGGGAGCGGGCTGACGTGGAAGCGGACGCCGAGGGAGTGTTGGTGCTGAGGCCGTAATGAATGGCGAACACGGGAGCCCCGAGTTCGTTCGGGGCATTGGGAGATCGTGAAAAAACGAATGGTCTCCCCCAACCGTGTTGGTGGCTTGGGGATGCCCTATTTTACCGCCGAGAGCGAATCCTACGAGACGTATTTGCATCCAGCAATTCTCATTTTACCGGATTGGAGGCTTCAGCCGGTGCTTTTTGACGTTCCAAATCTGGCTAAGCCTTCAATCCACTTGTCCACGGCGTCATAACGAGAATCGGTAACTGCTCAGCCTGGCACGCGCTCAGACCTCCGAGGTCTTGCAAAACCCGTTCAGGCGTGAAATCCCGGCCTTTTTCGACGGTCGCAGTGGGCAGAATGCCTGTCGCAGACCTCGGAGGT
>Ga0180431_10001316_pt1 | contig 35008 bp, 33 predicted proteins | sample SS_ome_11_FD_132459 | JGI IMG/M metagenome (GOLD analysis project Ga0180431, IMG submission 132459) | Hypersaline lake sediment archaeal communities from the Salton Sea, California, USA - SS_1_MS_1 metaG | ecosystem: Environmental > Aquatic > Non-marine Saline and Alkaline > Hypersaline >... | reverse complement strand
TGCCCGCCGACACCTCCACGGGACAGGCCGTCGGTGTCACCGGGCGGGTGGTCTTCTCGCGGAACTCGGGCAAGCTCTGCTTCGCCACCCTGCAGGAGGGTGACGGGACCCAGTTGCAGGCGATGATCAGCCTCGACGGGGTCGGCCAGCGGGCGCTCGACGCCTGGAAGGCCGAGGTGGACCTGGGCGACATCGTTTTCGTGCACGGCGAGGTGATCAGCTCTCGCCGCGGCGAACTGTCCGTGCTGGCCGACTCATGGAAGATGGCGGCCAAGGCGCTGCGACCACTGCCCGTGGCGCACCGGGAGATGAGCGAGGAGGCCCGGGTCCGGCAACGCTATGTCGACCTCATCGTCCGGCCCGCGGCCCGCACCGTCGCCCGGCAGCGCATCGCGGTCGTCCGTGCCCTGCGTGCGGGGCTGGAGCGGAGGGGCTTCCTGGAGGTTGAGACCCCGATTCTGCAGACGCAGGCCGGCGGGGCCGCCGCGCGGCCGTTCGTCACCCACTCCAACGCTCTCGACACCGATCTGTACCTGCGGATCGCGCCGGAACTCTTCCTCAAGATGTGCGTGGTCGGGGGCTTGGAGAAGGTCTTCGAACTCAACCGGGTGTTCCGGAACGAGGGTGCGGACTCCACGCACTCCCCGGAGTTCGCGATGCTGGAGACCTATCAGGCCTGGGGCACCTACGACGATTCCGCGGTGATGATCCGTGAACTGATCCAGGAGGTCGCCGACGAGGCCATCGGCACCAGGAAGGTGCCATTGCCCGACGGCACCGTCTACGACCTGGACGGTCAATGGCCCGATATCGGAATGTACCCGTCCCTGTCCGAGGCCCTCGACATGGAGATAACTCCGCAGACCCCGGTGCCGGATTTGTTGGAAATTGCCGATCGGCGCGGTCTGGAGATTCCCGAGGGCCGTGGATTCGGCCACGGGAAACTGATCGAGGAACTCTGGGAGCACACCGTCGGGAAAACACTCTGGGCGCCGACTTTCGTTCGGGATTTCCCAGTCGAGACCACGCCGTTGACCCGCGGTCACCGCAGTATTCCCGGGGTGACCGAGAAATGGGATCTCTACGTACGCGGAATCGAACTCGCCACCGGGTACTCCGAACTCGTCGACCCGGTTGTCCAGCGTGAGCGATTCGAGGTCCAAGCCCGCGCCGCCGCGGCCGGCGATGACGAGGCGATGCTGCTCGACGAGGACTTCCTCGCTGCGATGGAGCACGCGATGCCGCCCACCACCGGGACCGGGATGGGTATCGACCGCCTGTTGATGGTGCTCACCGGTCTGTCAATTAGGGAGACGGTTTTGTTCCCCATTGTTCGCCGGCACGGGTAACAGCAACTTGATGCGGAATTGTTGTTTTCCGCGTCGAGGATATGGCATATTGTTTGCGGTCGTACTGTATTAATCCGCGAGCACAGGAAGTTCGAGATCGTCATGGCGAAGAAAGTGACCGTAACGCTCGTTGACGATTTCGATGGCGAGGGGCCCGCCGACGAAACCGTGGAATTCTCAATCGACGGCGTCAGCTACGAAATTGACCTCTCCGCCAAGAATGCGCAGCGAATTCGCGACGAGTTGAAGCCCTGGATCGACGCGGGCCGCCGGGTCGGCGGCCGCCGGCGGGGCCGACCGGGTCCGCCCGGCCGTGGCCGGGGGTCGATCGACCGGGAGCAGAGCGCCGCCATCCGCGAGTGGGCCCGCCGCAACGGCCACAAGGTCTCGACCCGGGGCCGCATCCCCGCGGAGATCATCGAGGCGTTCCACGCGGCCGGCTAGCCCGTCGCCGCCCGTCGGGGCGTCACGCTTTCGTCATCGGTGGTTCGCCCGGGGCGAAGTCTCCGTTGCGGCGGGAAGCGAAACGCCGCAGCCTGGCGTTGGACAGCGGTAGTCACAGCGGTCTTCGAAATGACCGCGACGCCGTGGGGCAGGGTCGGTCCAGCGCGGGGGAGCACCCCCCGCCCCCGCCCACTAGAGTGGACCACTAGGTGCTCGGCGACTGCCGCCGACGCCCAGGTGAGGAGAGCAGGTAACCGCCGATGTTCGAGAGATTTACCGACCGCGCACGCAGGGTTGTCGTCCTGGCTCAGGAAGAGGCCCGGATGCTCAACCACAACTACATCGGCACCGAGCACATCCTGCTGGGCCTGATCCACGAGGGCGAGGGCGTAGCGGCCAAGTCGCTGGAGTCTCTCGGCATCTCGCTGGAGGGGGTGCGTTCGCAGGTCGAGGAGATCATCGGGCAGGGCCAGCAGGCGCCGTCCGGGCACATCCCCTTCACCCCGCGCGCCAAGAAGGTTCTCGAGCTGTCCCTGCGCGAGGCCCTGCAGTTGGGCCACAACTACATCGGCACTGAGCACATCCTGCTGGGCCTGATCCGCGAAGGTGAGGGCGTCGCCGCCCAAGTGCTGGTCAAGCTCGGCGCGGAGCTCACCCGGGTACGTCAGCAGGTCATCCAGCTGCTGAGCGGCTACCAGGGCAAGGAGACCGCCGAGGCGGGCACCGGAGGCCGTGGGGGCGAGTCCGGCAGCCCCTCGACCTCACTGGTACTCGACCAGTTCGGCCGCAACCTCACCGCCGCCGCGATGGAGGGCAAGCTCGACCCGGTGATCGGCCGGGAAAAGGAGATCGAGCGGGTGATGCAGGTGCTCTCCCGCCGCACCAAGAACAATCCGGTGCTCATCGGCGAACCGGGCGTCGGCAAGACCGCCGTGGTGGAGGGCCTGGCCCAGGCCATCGTCAACGGCGAGGTTCCCGAGACGCTCAAGGACAAGCAGCTCTACACCCTGGACTTGGGTTCGCTGGTGGCCGGCAGCCGTTACCGCGGTGATTTCGAGGAACGCCTGAAGAAGGTGCTCAAGGAGATCAACACCCGTGGCGACATCATCCTCTTCATCGACGAGTTGCACACTCTGGTCGGCGCGGGCGCCGCCGAGGGTGCCATCGATGCGGCGTCGATCCTGAAGCCCAAGCTGGCCCGGGGCGAGTTGCAGACCATCGGCGCCACCACGCTCGACGAGTACCGCAAATACATCGAGAAGGACGCCGCCCTGGAACGCCGGTTCCAGCCCGTGCAGGTCGGTGAGCCCACGGTCGCGCACACCATCGAGATCCTCAAAGGCCTCCGGGACCGCTACGAGGCCCACCACCGCGTCTCCATCACCGACGCCGCGGTCGTGGCCGCCGCGACCTTGGCCGACCGCTACATCAACGACCGGTTCCTGCCGGACAAGGCGATCGACCTCATCGACGAGGCCGGCGCCCGGATGCGGATTCGGAGGATGACCGCCCCGCCGGACCTGCGCGAGTTCGACGAGAAGATCGCCGACGCCCGTCGGAAGAAGGAGTCGGCGATCGACTCACAGGATTTCGAGAAGGCCGCCCGGCTGCGGGATGAGGAGAAACAACTCGTCGCTCAGCGGGCCGAGCGTGAGAAGCAGTGGCGAGCCGGTGATCTGGATGTGGTCTCCGAGGTCGACGACGAGCAGATCGCGGAGGTTCTGGGCAACTGGACCGGCATCCCGGTGTTCAAGCTGACCGAGGAGGAGACCACCCGCCTGCTGCGCATGGAGGACGAGCTGCACAAGCGGATCATCGGTCAGGAGGACGCCGTCAAGGCGGTCTCCAAGGCCATCCGCCGTACCCGCGCCGGACTGAAGGACCCCAAGCGTCCTTCCGGGTCGTTCATTTTCGCCGGCCCGTCCGGCGTCGGCAAGACCGAACTGTCCAAGGCGCTGGCGGAGTTCCTGTTCGGTGATGACGACGCCCTCATCCAGATCGACATGGGTGAGTTCCACGACCGCTTCACCGCCTCCCGGTTGTTCGGCGCACCCCCGGGGTACGTCGGCTACGAGGAGGGCGGTCAGCTCACCGAGAAGGTGCGCCGCAAGCCGTTCTCGGTGGTGCTCTTCGACGAGATCGAGAAGGCTCACAACGAGATCTACAACACCCTGTTGCAGGTTCTCGAGGACGGCCGGCTGACCGACGGCCAGGGCCGCACGGTGGACTTCAAGAACACGGTTCTGATCTTCACCTCGAACCTGGGCACCTCCGACATCTCCAAGGCGGTCGGTCTGGGCTTCACCCAGGGCGGCGGGGAGAACAACTACGAGCGGATGAAGCAGAAGGTCAACGACGAGCTCAAGAAGCACTTCCGCCCGGAGTTCCTCAACCGCATCGACGACATCATCGTGTTCCACCAGCTCACCCAGGACGAGATCATCGAGATGGTCGACCTGATGGTGGGCCGGGTGTCCAAGCAGCTCAAGGGCAAGGACATGGAGATGGAGCTCACCGACAAGGCCAAGGCTCTGTTGGCCAAGCGCGGCTTCGACCCGGTTTTGGGGGCCCGGCCGCTGCGCCGGACCATCCAGCGCGAGATCGAGGACGCGCTGTCGGAGAAGATCCTTTTCGAGGAGATCGGCCCCGGTCAGCTGGTCACCGTCGACGTGGAGAACTGGGACGGCGAAGGCCCCGGCGAGGACGCCAGGTTCACCTTCACCGGCGGACCCCGGCGGGAGACCGCCGAGCCTGACCTGGCCAGCGCCACCGCGACGACCGAGTAGCCGGGGCGCCCGCCGACGGCATGCACCGCTGCACCTTCCGCGACTGTGCGGTTTCGTCCGCGAATCGCCGCGGCGACCGGATGGATTCGCACATCGGCGGCGGGGGTACGGCCGCTAGCGGTACCGGGGCAGCATCTCGAAGACCTGCTTGATGATCGTCATCACCCAGCCGCCGGCATTGGGGCTGTGGTAGCGCGGCCAGTTCAGCTGGAAGCTGACCACCCATGCCTGCCCGGTCCGGTCTTCGGCGTACCAACTGAAGGTCAGGTCCCCGGGCAGGTTGCCGGCCTTCGCGCCGATGTAGGGCCATTGGGCGCGGTCCAGGTCGATACCGGGCACTTCGGACATGATGGCGCGGACCGGGGCGGCGGGACCGACCGCGTCGCGCTGGAGTCGGGCGTGGACGCGGCAGATGTCCTCTGCGCTGCCGTACCACTCCGCCCCGAAGGCCGATCCCGGGGAGCGGGTGCGCTCGGGATCCGGGTCATACGGCCGCGCACTGGCTTCGCGCAGGAGGACAGCGCGGTCGGCCGGTGAGGCCGACTTCCACTCCTCGCGAACGTCGGGGTTGCCCCAGCCCACCGCGAAAATCTCCCGCATCGTGGGGAACGGCGTCATGCTGGCCGGGTCGTGGTGGCCGGCCTCGGCCAGCGCCCGTTCGACCGCGCGGGTGCCCAACCGCTCAATCAGTAGGTCGGTGGCCATGTTGTCACTGGTGGCGATCATCTTCCCGGCCGCCTGCCGGACCGTGATCTGCGTTCCCGGCGGCAGCTTGTCGAACCCCGACGATCCGAGTTTCTTGGACTCGGCGGTGATGGTGAGCGGGTCCTCCCAGCGCATCCTGCCGTCCCTGACGGCGGTCTCGACGGCGTAGAGCACATAGGTCTTGAAGATCGACGCCAGCGGAAGGGATTCGTCGGTATTGGTGCCCGCGATCTTCGAGCATTCACCATTGTCGACCTTGGAAACCTGCCAGGAGTAGCGCGCTCCGCTGCGGCCCAGTGCGGCGTCGATGTCCTGCCAGGACTCGATGGTGGGCTCTTCGATGTCGACCGCCAACCGGCTGACCATGGTCTGCGCGTCGGTGCGTAACTCGACGCTCTGCTGAGCGCCGAACGAGTTGACCAGATGAAGCCGCGCCGAGCCGGCACCGATGTCCACCCGTTTCAATGTGTACGGCCGGTCAGACCACATCGCATCCAGGGTGGCGGTGATCGGTTCGACCATGTCCGGCGCCGCGAGCGTCGCCACGCTGTGAGTGCCGATAGGCCACTCGGAGTTGAGCATGTCCATGACCTGTTTGGCCCGCACACCCTGCGGGGTGTTCAGTTCGATCTGCGATCCGGCGTTGGCGTGCGGAGAGGGCGCGGGCGCACAACCGGTGGCCGGAAGCGCGGCGGCGGCCGTGACGGCGACGAGCGCCAGCGCCGCGCGGAGCCTAGGCCTCGGCGCTGGACCCGGCAACGTCCATCACGACTTCGAACTCGAGCAGCGAGGCTCCGGTCGACACCGGGTTGGCCCGCTCGCCGGCGTGCGCCGCGATGGCGGGCCCCGACGCCCAGGCCTGGAATGCCTCCTCGGACTCCCACTGGGTGACGACGAAGTAGCGGTCCTCGCCCTTGACCGGGCGCAGCAACTGAAACCCGAGGAATCCGGGCTGGTTGTCGACCGCGTGGGCGCGGTGGGCGAACCGCTTCTCCAATTCCGGTCCGGCGCCGGGCGGCACCTCGATTGCATTGATCTTCACCACGGACATGGGCCCAAGGCTACCGCCCCGTGTCACCGGACCGGCTCACCGCGCAAGATGGATTGGTGACCGCCGAAGCGCTGACCCACCGCGGCGGCACCGGCCGACCGCTGGTGCTCGTCCACGGGCTTATGGGCCGCGGCAGCACCTGGTCCGGCCAGGTGAGCTGGCTGTCCCGACTCGGGTCGGTCCACACCTATGACGCCCCCTGGCACCGTGGCCGCGACGTCGACGATGCCGGTCCGGTCAGCACCGAGCGTTTCGTCGCCGGGCTGGCCGAGGCGGTCGAGTCCCTCGGCACCCCGGCGGCGCTCATCGGCCACTCGATGGGTGCGCTGCACTCCTGGTGCCTTGCAGCCGACCGTCCCGAGCTGGTCCGCGCCGTGGTCGTGGAGGACATGGCGCCGGACTTCGTCGGCCGCACTGTCGGCGCGTGGGAACCCTGGCTGCACGCGCTTCCCGATGAGTTCGGTTCCGCGGAAGCGGTTTTCGCCGAGTTCGGACCCGTAGCCGGCCGGTATTTCCTTGAGGCCTTCGACCGCACCCAGACGGGGTGGAGGCTGCATGGCGATCCTTCGCGGTGGGTCCAGATCGCTGCGGAGTGGGGGACCCGCGACTTCTGGGAGCAGTGGCGGGCCGTGCGGGCACCGGTCCTGCTGATCGAGGCGGGGGACTCGGTGGCGCCGCCCGGCCAGATGCGGCGGATGGCGGAACTGGCCGGGCGCAGAGCCAGCTATGTCCGGGTGCCGGGCTCGGGGCACCTGGTGCACGATGACGCTCCCGTGGAATACCGGCGGGCCGTCGAGACCTTCCTCCGGGATCTGACGGAGCTCACCTGAGTCTCACCTGGGCTCACCTGGGCTCATCTGGGCTCATCTGGGTCGCCTCACCGTCCCCCGTGTCCGGCATGCGTCGTCGCCTTCGCCCGCCAGCGCGAACCGGCCGTCGGCGGTCTGTTCCACCAGACCGTCCGTGAGCAGCGAGTCCAACGCCCGGTCGCGCTGTGCTGTGTCGGTCAGCCAGACCACGTCCAACTGGGCACGTTCCACCGGCGCCGTCGCCCCGCGTAGCACGTCGAGCAGCCTGCCGCGGACCTGGCGGTCGGTTCCGGCGTAGCGCTGAGCAGGCCGGGGCGGTGCGTCGGATTTCGGGTAACCGGCCGCCCGCCATGCGCAGTGCTCCAGGGGGCACATCGCGCACTTCGGCGAGCGTGCGGTGCACACCGTCGCGCCCAGTTCCATCAGCGCGGCGGAGAACTCCGGCGCCGAGCCGTCCTCGGGCAGCAGGGCCGCGACTTCGGCATGGTCGCGCACCGGCGACGGGTTCGCGGCATCTGCTCGGCCGTGCACTGCGCGGGCGACCACCCGGCGCACATTGGTGTCCACCACGGGCACCGGCCTCCGGTATGCGAAACAAGCCACCGCCCGCGCGGTGTAGGCGCCGACCCCCGGCAGGCCCAGCAGCGTGTCGACGTCGTCGGGGACGGCGTCGCCGTGCTCGGTGGCGATGACCGTCGCGCACTCGTGCAGCCGCTTGGCGCGGCGCGGGTAGCCCAGCTTGCCCCAGGCCCGCAACACCTCGGCGGGCCCGGCCGAGGCGGTGGCCGAGGCGGTCGGCCACCGGCGCACCCAGTCGATCCAGAGCGGCGCCACCCGGGCCACCGGGGTCTGCTGCAGCATGAACTCGCTGACCAGGATCTGCCAGGCGCTGACCCCGGCCTGGCGCCACGGCAGGTCGCGGCGCGCGGTGGCGTACCACCGGACGAGGCCGCCGGGCTCGATGCTCATCGAACCGGCGCCACCGCGACAGTGCACAATACGGGCCATGTCCAACACCAGGCCGGCGCAAGCATGGAGGGCACTCAGGCAGGGTAACGAGCGGTTCATCACCGGTCGTGCCGAGCACCCCAGCCAGAGCGCCGAGCACCGGGCGCGCCTGGCCGCCGGGCAGCGTCCGACCGCGATGGTCTTCGGCTGCGCCGACAGCCGGGTGCCGTCGGAGATCGTTTTCGACCAGGGGCTGGGCGATGTCTTCGTGGTGCGGACCGCAGGCCATGTCATCGACTCCGCGGTCCTGGGTTCCATCGAGTACGCGGTGAGCGTGCTCAACGTCCCGCTGATCGTCGTGCTCGGACACGAGAGCTGCGGAGCGGTCTCGGCCACTCTCGCCGCACTCGACGACGGGAAGGTCCCCGGTGGGTTCGTGCGCGACGTGGTCGAGCGGGTGACGCCGTCGGTCGTGCTCGGCCGGCGTGACGGGCTCACCCGTGTCGACGAGTTCGAGGTCCGGCATGTGGTGGAGACGGCCGCGCAACTGCTGGCCCGGTCGGTGCTGGTCGCCGAGAGGCTGGAACGCGGCGAACTGGCAATCGTCGGCGCGATCTACCGGCTCGCCGACGGCAAGGTGGTCGTGCACGAAACCATCGGAGACATCGGCGATCCGCCGGAGGATTAGCCGGTTAAGCAAGGCGACACGCCGCACCGGGTCGCCCGATTGTCGTTGACCTGGCTTTACCGTAAGAACGTGCTGGATCTTGAACCCCACGGCCCGCTGCCTCCGCAAATCTACTGGCGGCGCAGGGGACTCGCGCTGGGTATCGCGCTGCTCGTTATCGCGCTCGTGGTGGGCGTCGCGATCATGCTGTTCAGCGGTTCCGGGACCTCCGAAACCACCGCCGGCACCGCCACCGAATCGGCGCAGAAGTCCCAGATCCCCCAGCCGGAGAACAAGACTCCGTTGGTGCCACCTGCGGAGTCGAGTCCAGAACCCACTCCCACCCCAACGTCGGCGGTCGAACCGCCGCCGGTGCTGCAGGCCGGCGACGACTGCCCGGATTCCAGCCTGGCCATCAAGGGCATCACCAACGCGCCGCAGTATGTGATCGGCGACCAACCGAAGTTCACCATGGTTGTCACCAATATCGGGCTGGTCGCCTGCAAGCGCGATGTAGGTGCCGCGGTCCTCGCCGCCTACGTGTACTCCCTTGACAACCAACGGCTTTGGTCCAACCTTGACTGTGCCCCCTCGAACGAGACCCTGGTCAAAACCTTCAATCCCGGCGAACAGGTGACCACCGAGGTCACCTGGACCGGCATGGGTTCGGCTCCGCAGTGCCCGCTGCCGCGTGAGCCGATCGGCCCGGGCACCTACAACCTGGTCGTCCAACTCGGCAACCTGCGATCGGCGGCGGTCCCGTTCTCGCTGACTGAGACACCTCCGCCCGCACCGGTCGAGCCTCCCGCACCGCCGGCCGAGGAGTTGCCCCCGCCGGTGGTCGAAGAGCCACTTCCGGCGCCGGCCGGCTGACCGCCAGCGGTCAGCGACCGGTTTCTCGACTCCGCCCGATGGTCGGCGCGGGAGCCGGTGGAGATTCGGACAGTGCGAGCACAGCCCGCAACGCATCGTTGATCGTGGCCGACTCCAGTACATGCACGCCGGGCGGCGCCCCGGTGAGACCGGCCGGTGCCACGGCGACGGTGAAGCCCAGGCGGGCTGCCTCGCCCAGCCTGCGGTCCATCCCGGGAACCCGTCTCAGGTCGCCGGCCAAGCCCACCTCGCCGAACACCACCGCGTTGGCGGGCAACGGCTTGCCGGTCACCGCGGAGGCCATCGCGGCGGCCACCGCGAGATCGGAGGATGGATCCGACAGTCGCATGCCGCCGACGGTGGACAGATAGATGTCCAGCATTCCGACCGGGATGCCGGCGCGCTTCTGCAGCACGGCGGTGATCATCGCGACCCGGGACTGGTCGATGCCGCTGACGACGATCCGGCGCGGCGCGCCGTCGTGAGCCGGCGCGGTCAGCAACGCCTGGATTTCGCCGATGAGCGGCCGTTTGCCGTCCAGCGTGACCGTCACCGCGGTTCCCGGAACCGGATCGGCGCGCTGGTCGAGAAACAGACCTGACGGGTCGGAAACACCTTCGATACCGTTCTCGTGCAACACAAAACAGCCGACCTCGTCGGCGGCGCCGAATCGGTTCTTGACCCCGCGAACCATTCGGATCGTGGTGTTGCGGTCGCCCTCGAAATGCAGAACCACATCCACCAGATGTTCCAGTGACCTGGGGCCGGCAATCGCTCCGTCCTTGGTGACGTGACCGACCAGCACCATTGCGACGCCTGAGGATTTCGCCGCGGCGGTCAGGGCCGCGGTCACCGCGCGCACCTGGGTGACTCCGCCGACGACGCCGTCGGATTCGCCGTGCGACATGGTCTGAACCGAGTCGACGATCACCAAACCCGGGCTGACCGCGTCGATATGCCCCAGGACGGTGCGCACATCGGATTCCGCGGCCAGGTAGACCTCGTCGTGACTGCATCCGGTCCGGTCGGCGCGCATCCGGATCTGGCCCGCCGACTCCTCACCGGAGATGTAGAGCGCACGATTTCCCGCCCGCGCCCAGCGGTGCGCCACCTCCAACAGCAGCGTCGACTTCCCGACACCGGGATCCCCGGCCAGCAGACACACCGAACCAGGCACCATGCCGCCGCCGAGTACCCGGTCGAGCTCGCCGACCCCGGTCCTGATGTGGCGGGTGCGGTCGGGATCTATGGAACTGATCGGAACGGCCGGGGCGGACGGGACGGAACCGACCGCGGTCGCACCGGCGGCAGCGGCGATCTCTTCGACCGTTCCCCAGGACCCGCACTCTGGGCAACGGCCGAGCCACTTGCCGGTGACGTGCCGGCATTCCGAGCAGCGGTACTGAGATCTGGCCCTTGCCACGCCGGGAACGTTAACCGGTGCCTGTGACAGCGGCCGATACGGCGGATGCCGCGACTACTGCCGGCGGCCGGACTCCCCAGCCGAAATCGGCACCGCGACCGTGGCCTTGCCCGCCTTCTCGAAGTCGAAGGTGAAGTTGTATGTGAGACCGTTGGTGATCGGAGCGTCGAGGGTGACCTCCGCGCTGGTGGGCTTGACGTCGCCGGCCGGGGTCACCGTGTCCTGCCCGTCGGGTGAGCCGACGATCAGTGCCCCGCCGGCCGGTACGGCGCCGCTTCCGGTGATCGTCACGTTCCCGACCTCGGAGGTGATGGAGCGCAGGGTGTCGTTGACGTCGGGCGAATTGTTCGCCGCGACGAACATCAGTTCCACCTCGCTGCCCGGCTCGAGGAAGTCGCTGGTCTGAACCGCCTGCAGATGGACGTTTCGCAGCGCGATGTCCTTGAGGTTGGCAGCGGTCCCGTTGACCCCCGACTCCTGGCTGGAGGTCTGGGTGACCTGACCGGTGCCGCAGCCGGTGAGGACCAGGCCGCAGGCGGCCAGGCCGAAGGTCGCGGCGGCGAGGCGGTTCGTCAAGCGGTTCACAGCGGCCTCCTGCTGAGATCGGAAAGATGTGCCTACGTACAGTAGTGGCCGTCCCGCCCCTGCGGTAGCGGACTGCGCCGATCCGCGCCCCACCGGCCACGGTGGCCGGTCACCGGGCCGGCATCGTGCACGGAATCGCCGTGATGTCAAGCCCTGCCGTTCATCTGCGGTGCCCCTGACCTGCACCGTTGTCCCGCGCCCAGTTCCGGGCCGTGTTAACATGGAGAGCGAAAGGGGCTCTAATCTGATGATTTTCAAGGTCGGAGACACCGTTGTTTACCCGCATCACGGTGCCGCATTGATCGAAGCGATCGAAGTCCGGACCGTCAAGGGTGAACAGAAGGAATATCTCGTCCTCAAGGTCGCCCAGGGAGACCTGACCGTGCGGGTGCCCGCCGAGAACGCCGAGTACGTCGGAGTTCGAGACGTCGTCGGCCAGGAGGGCCTGGACAAGGTGTTCCAGGTGCTACGCGCCCCGCACACCGAGGAGCCGACCAACTGGTCCCGCCGGTACAAGGCCAACCTCGAGAAACTGGCCTCCGGCGATGTCAACAAGGTCGCCGAGGTGGTGCGCGACCTGTGGCGCCGTGATCAGGAGCGCGGACTGTCGGCGGGTGAGAAGCGGATGCTCGCCAAGGCCCGCCAGATTCTCGTCGGAGAGTTGGCGCTCGCCGAGAACACCGACGACGCGAAGGCCGCGATCATCCTCGACGAGGTTCTGGCCGCCGCGTCCTGATCACCGGGACTCGGGTGTCGGACACGGCCGCGCTGGTACCGGCCGCCGGTGGTGGCGAACGGCTCGGAGCGGGCATCCCCAAGGCGTTCGTCGAACTGCACGGGCGGACCATCCTTGAGCACGCGGTGGCGGGCCTGCTCGAATCCGGCGTGGTAGGCCGGGTGATCGTCGCCGTGCCCGAGGACCTGGTGGACCGGGCGGATGAACTGCTCGGCGGCCGCGCCCGCGTGGTGGTCGGGGGAGCGGAACGCCCCGACAGCGTCGCCCGTGGGCTCGAGGCGCTCGGCGACGCCGATTTCGTGCTCGTGCACGACGCCGCCCGCCCGTTGACCCCGCCGGCGCAGATCCGGCGGGTGGTCGCCGCGCTCGATGACGGTCTGCGCGCGGTGATCCCGGTGATCCCGGTCGTCGACACCGTCAAGGCCGTCGATGCCAACGGGGTCGTGCTGGGCACCCCGGAGCGGGCCGGGTTACGCGCGGTTCAGACACCGCAGGGTTTCGAGGCCGATCTGCTGCGCCGGGCCTACCGCCGGGCCGCCACATCGACGGCCACCGATGACGCCGCTCTGGTCGAAAGCCTCGGGATCCCGGTGCACACGGTGACCGGCGATGCACTCGCGTTCAAGATCACCACGCCCCTGGACCTGCGCCTGGCGCGCAGTGTGTTGGCACCGTGACCGCGCCGCTGCCGCGTGTCGGTCTGGGCACCGACGTCCACCCTTTCGAAGCGGGCCGGCCCTGTTGGCTGCTGGGGTTGCTGTTCGACGGCGCCGACGGTTGTGCCGGGCACTCCGACGGCGACGTCGCCGTGCACGCCCTGTGCGACGCGCTGCTCTCAGCGGCCGGGCTGGGGGACCTGGGCACGGTGTTCGGGGTGGATGATCCCCGCTGGCGCGGCGCCACCGGGACGCAGATGCTCAGCCACGTCAGCGAACTGCTCGCCCACGGTGGGTTCACGGTCGGCAACGCCACGGTCCAGGTGGTCACCAACCGGCCCAAGATCGGCCCGCGCCGTGAGGAAGCCCAGCGGCTGCTCTCGGAGGTGCTCGGCGCCCCGGTGTCGGTGTCGGCCACCACCACCGACGGCCTCGGACTGACCGGCCGTGGCGAGGGCATGGCCGCCATCGCGACGGCACTGGTCGTCGAGGGTTCCCGGTAGGCTTTCGCGCCGTGACCACCGCAGCGTCCGGACTGCGCCTCCACGACACCTACACCGGCACCGTGCGCGACTTCGCACCACTGGACCCGGGCAAGGTGTCGATCTACCTGTGTGGCGCGACCGTCCAGGGAATGCCCCATCTCGGGCATGTGCGCAGCGGCGTGGCTTTCGACGTGCTGCGGCGATGGCTGACGGCCACCGGGTACGACGTCACGTTCATCCGCAACGTCACCGACATCGACGACAAGATCCTTACCAAGGCGGCCGAGGCCGAACGACCGTGGTGGGAATGGGCGGCGACCCACGAGCGCGCCTTCTCCGCCGCCTACGACGCGCTCGGCGTGCTGCCGCCGTCAGCCGAGCCGAGGGCGACCGGGCACATCACCCAGATCGTGGAGCTCATCGAGCGCCTGATCGGCAACGGCCACGCCTACCCGGGCGCTGGGGACGTCTACTTCGACGTGCTCAGCTTCCCGGAGTACGGCAGGCTTTCCGGGCACCGGATCGACGACGTCCACCAGGGCGAGGGCGCCGGAGCGGGTAAGCGGGACCAGCGCGACTTCACGCTGTGGAAGGCCGCCAAACCGGGTGAGCCCTCCTGGCCCACCCCGTGGGGCCGCGGGCGCCCCGGCTGGCATTCCGAATGCGTGGCGATGGCGCACGAGTACCTGGGGCCACAGTTCGACATCCATTGCGGCGGAATGGATCTGGTTTTTCCACACCACGAGAACGAGATCGCCCAGGCCCGGGCGGCCGGAGATGGTTTCGCCCGGTTCTGGCTGCACAACGGCTGGGTCACCATGGGCGGCGAGAAGATGAGCAAGTCGCTGGGCAACGTGCTGGCCGTTCCCGCTGTGCTGCAACGCGTGCGCCCCGCCGAACTGCGCTACTACCTGGGCAGTGCCCACTACCGCTCGATGCTGGAGTTCTCCGAGACCGCGTTGCGCGACGCCGCCCGCGCCTACGCCGGGATCGAGGAGTTCCTGCACCGGGTCAGGTCCAGGGTCGGTGCGGTCAGGCCGACGAGATGGACGGAGAGGTTCGCCGCCGCCCTCGACGACGACCTCGCGGTCCCGGCGGCGCTGGCCGAGGTGCACGCCGCGCGCGCCGACGGCAACCGCGCCCTGGACTCCGGTGACCACGCCGTCGCGCTGGAGATGGCCGGTCAGATTCGCGCCATGACGTCGGTGCTGGGCTGCGACCCCCTCGATGAGCGTTGGGAGACCCGCGACGAGACCTCCGCCGCGCTGTCCGCGGTCGGTGTCCTGGTCGATGCCGAACTGGCCCGCCGCGAACAGGCGCGCCGAAACCGCGACTGGGCACAGGCCGACGAGATCAGGGACCGGCTCAAGGCGGCCGGTGTCGAGGTGACCGACACCGCGGACGGCCCGCAGTGGGCCCTGCTCGACGGAGGTGCGACTAATGGCCGGTAACTCGCGTCGACGCGGAGCCGTTCGCAAGGAGGGCACCAAGAAGGGCCCGACGAAGGGTTCCGGTGGGGTGCGCCGCCGTGGTCTGGAGGGCCGCGGGGCGACACCGCCGGCCCATCTCCGAACCGGTCACCCGGCCGCCCGACGCGCAGCGAGCCGGGCCCGTCGGCCCGCGAAGCCGACCGACGAGACCGAGACGGTGCTGGGACGCAACCCGGTCGTGGAGTGCCTGCGCGCCCATGCCCCGGCCACCGCCCTCTACGTGGCTCTGGGGGCTGAGGCCGACGAGCGCCTCACCGAGTCGGTGACCCTGGCAGCCGACCGCGGGATCCCGATCTTGGAGGTCCCGCGCTCGGACCTCGACCGGCTGAGCGCCAACGGACTGCACCAGGGGATAGCGCTGCAGGTGCCGCCCTATGCCTACGCCCACCCCGACGATCTGCTGGCCGCCGCGACCGAAGGTCCGGCGCCCGCTCTGCTGGTGGCGCTGGACAACATCTCCGATCCGCGGAATCTCGGCGCGATCGTGCGCTCGGTGGCCGCCTTCGCCGGTAGCGGTGTGCTGATCCCGCAGCGCCGATCGGCGTCGGTGACCGCTGTGGCCTGGCGCACCAGCGCCGGGGCGGCCGCCCGGGTCCCCATCGCCCGGGCGACCAACCTGAACCGCACCCTCAAGGACTGGGCGGCCCGGGGTGTGCGGGTGGTCGGCCTCGACGCCGAGGGTGAAACCAGTCTCGACGGGTTCGACGGCACCGGACCGCTGGTCTTGGTCGTCGGTTCGGAGGGCAAAGGTCTGTCCCGGCTCGTCCGTCAGACCTGTGACGAGGTGGTGTCGATCCCGATGGCCGGGCAGTCCGAGTCCCTCAACGCGGCGGTCGCCGCCGGCGTCGTGCTCGCCGAGATCGCCCGCCAGCGCCGCCGCTGACCGGACGCCTTCACGACCAGGGGTCGTCGCGCTGCCACAGCCGCGGCAGATGCAGTGCCACCGCGTCCCTGTCGGCGAGTTCGCCCAGGACCGTCATCGTCACGTCGAGGTCGTCCCCGGCAAAGGGCAGCGCACGAACCGGCGCGCTGAGCGGGCGGAAGAAGTCGTCCCAGTGGATCAGCACCACCCTGCGGGCGCCGACTGTGCGCACCGAGTGCTCCCAATACTGCTCGATGTAGCTGCGCGACTGCATCCCGAGTTGACCGACACCGAGATAGACCACCTCGGCCCGGTGGCCCCGCAGGGCTCCGGGCCGGAAGCCCGCGCTGCCTTCGATCAGCATCCGCCGACGGCTCGGCCGATGCTCCACCAGTGTCGACCAGGCCTCACCGCACCGGTAGGCGCCCACCCGGGCCGGCGGGACCACCGGCTCGGTGATCACCCCGGGAAAGCGATCCGGTGGGCAGTGCCGCGATTCGATGACGGTGATCCCGAAATCGCCCAGCGTCATCTCCACGCCGGGGGTGGCCGGGATGATGCGGTCCTCGGCCATCCCCTGGCCACGGGCGATATTGGCCGCCGACTCGCCGCCGATCAGCGCGGCGCCGGTCATCTCGGCGACCACCGCCGAATCCAGCGCGTGGTCGTAGTGGGTGTGAACCGGCAGCACCGCGGAGAGCCTGCCGATCCCGGCGCGCGACAGGCAGGACCGGATCCGTTCCTCCGATGGCCGGAGCCGCCGGAGCGCGACGTCGCGCAGGCCGGGCCGGGAGAAGAAACCATCGGTCAGGACCGCGGAGTTGCCGTCGTCGATGAGCAGTGTCGCCACCCCCAGCCACATCACGGTGACGGCGGAGCCTTCTCCGGCGGCGGGGGAGTCGAAGCGGCGGGCGTAATCGTCCAGATCGGGCCTGCCGAGTCTGAGCCGCATCAGCTGAATGCCGTCACATCAACGCCCGCGTCGACGAGGCGCTTTCGAACGGCGGCCGCGATCACCGTGGCTCCGGGCGAATCGCCGTGGACGCACACCGATTCCACCGCCACATCGATCACTGAGCCGTCGCCGGCCGTCACCTGTCCGGTCGTCACCATGGACAGGACCCGCTCGGCGATCTCGTCGGGGTCGTGCAGCACCGCACCGGGCTCGCTTCGGGGCACCAGGGTGCCGTCCGGCCGGTAGGCGCGGTCGGCGAAGGCTTCGGCCACCGTGCGCAGGCCCAAACGCCCGGCCTCATCGAAGAACACCGATCCGGCGAGCCCGAGTACCGGAAGTCCCGGGTCCACCGAGTTGACCGCCGCCGCGACCGCGCGTGCCTGTTCGCGATCGGTAATGATCGTGTTGTACAGCGCACCATGGGGTTTTACGTAGCCGAGCGTGGAACCGGCAGCCCGGGCCAGCGCCTGCAACGCCCCGATCTGGTACACCACATCGGCCGTCAGTTCAGCAGGGGCCACCTCGATGCGGCGACGGCCGAAGCCGGCGAGATCGAAATACCCGACCTGGGCGCCGATCGCCACGCCGCGCGACGCGGCCGTTCGGCAGGTCCGAGCCAGCCCGATCGGGTTGCCGGCATGAAATCCGCACGCCAGGTTGGCGCTGGTGACGATGCCGAGCATCGCGTCGTCGTCGCCGAGTTCCCACACCCCGTAGCCCTCGGCGAGGTCGGCGTTGAGGTCGACGGTCGGCACGGTTTCAGCCTAGGCCGCCGCAGTGCGACCTAGAGGATCTTCTCGTCGCCGATGAGCAACCGCACGGCCAGATCGAGCCGCTTGCTGACATCGTTGGCCGAGGCCCGCCGGGTGAGCCAGGCCAGCAGGTTGGACAGCCAGACGTCGGAGATCACCCGCGCGATCCGGTACTGGTCCTCGGTGGGGTCGCCGTCGCCCATCGCGTGGGCGAACATGCTGTCGATGATCTTCTCGACCTGGTCGACCTCGCCGGCCGCGGAGGCGTCGGCGAAAACGTAGGCTCGCGTCATCGCCTCGGTGAGCAGCGGGTTGCGCTGCATGGCCCGGTTGAGCTTGCCGACCATCGCCGAAAGCCGTTGGTAAGGGGTCGCCCCGCCCAGGGTCGCGCGGTCGGTTTTGGCATCGATGCGCTCGAACTCCCTGGCCAGGGCAGAGACCAGCAGGTGCACCTTCGACGGGAAGTACCGGTAGAGCGTGCCGACCGCGACGTCGGCGCGCTCGGCCACCGCCCGCATCTGCACCGCTTCGTAGCCGCCCTTGGAGGCGATCGCCAGCGTCGCGTCGAGAATGCGCTTGCGCCGCTCGCGCTGGGCCTCCGATCCGAGGTCGGACTCGGTGAGCACCGAAACCGGCATCACCTCGCGCGGTTGGGTCCCGGTAGCCGGAGCTGACCTCTTTTGCGCTGGTGAGGACACCGGGGTGGCTCCCTCCTGACGCGTGGGGCGTGGTCGACTTGACTCACGATCACTGGCACTATTAGAACACGTTCTAGTGGGCGGCGGAAGCCGTCCGCCCCTGCCGCACCCGAGGAGGCGCGTTGTCCGCCACCGTCACCGACGAAACGATCGCCGCTCGCGAACTAGTGCGCAGCTGGGCGGCCGGGGCCGGGGCCACCGCGGCCGTCCGCGCCGTCGAGAGCGGCGATCCCGCCCCCGCGCAGTTGGTGTACGGCCAATTGGCCGACCTCGGTTTGTTCGGTATCGCCGTCGTCGAGGAAAACGGCGGTGCCGGGGGCTCGGCGGTCGAATTGTGCGCGATGGTCGCCGAATCCGCCCGTGCGCTCGTCCCGGGGCCGGTCGCCACCACCGCCTTGGCCACGATGGTGCTCACCGACCCCGGGACGCTGGCCGCCCTGGCGTCGGGTCAGTTGACCGCCGGGATGGCGCTGTCCGCCGATCTGCGGAGCGAATCGGGACTGGTCAGCGGTTCGGCGGACTACGTGCTGGGCGCCGACGGCAGCGGACTGATCCTGCTGCCGGCCCAGGACGGAGTGCTGCTGGTGGACTCCACGGCGCCGGGTGTGGAGGTGGTGGCGCTGGCGGCCACCGATTTCTCCCGGCCCCTGGCGAGGGTCAACCTCCATGCCGTACCGGCCACCCGGCTGGAGGTGTCGGCCGGGAGGTTCGTCGACCTCGCGGCGGTGGTCCTGGCGGCCGAAGCGGCCGGGGTCGCGGAGTGGGCGCTGAAGACCGCGGCCGACTACGCCAAGGTGCGCGAGCAGTTCGGCAGGCCGATCGGCAGCTTCCAGGCCGTCAAGCACCTGTGCGCCGAGATGCTGCTGCGGTCCCAGCAGGTCAGCGCTGCCGCCGCCGACGCCGCCGACGCGGTGGCCGACGGTGACGGCGCGCAGTTGGCGATCTCGGCGGCGGTCGCCGCGGCAGCCGGGATCGAGGCGGCGACCGCCAACACCAAGGACTGCATCCAGGTGCTGGGAGGTATCGGCATCACCTGGGAGCACGACGCGCACCTCTACCTTCGCCGCGCCTACGCGATCGGGCAGATTCTCGGTGGGCTCGACCGCTGGCTGCGCCGGGTGACCGAGCTGACCCGCTCGGGCGTGCGCCGCGAACTGCGCATCGACCTGGATTCGGTGGCGCATCTCAGGCCGGAGATCGGCGCGGCGGTGGCCACGGTTGCCGCCCTGCCGGCCGACCAGCGCCGACGGGAACTGGCCGAGGCCGGGTTGCTGGCTCCGCACTGGCCCCGGCCCTGGGGGCGGGAGGCGTCCCCGGCCGAGCAGCTGCTGATCGACCGGGAACTGCGCGCCGCCGGGGTGGAGCGACCGGACCTGGTGATCGGTTGGTGGGCGGTCCCCACCATCCTCGAATACGGCACACCCGAGCAGATCGCCCGTTTCGTCCCGGGCACACTGAACGGCGACATCGTGTGGTGCCAGCTCTTCAGCGAGCCGGAGGCCGGTTCCGACCTGGCCTCGCTGCGAACCAAAGCCGTTCGCGCCGAGGGCGGTTGGCGTCTGACCGGTCAGAAGGTGTGGACCTCGGCGGCGCACCGGGCGGACTGGGGGGTCTGTCTGGCTCGCACCAACGCCGATGTGCCCAAACACAAAGGGATCACCTACTTCCTCGTCGACATGAGATCGGCGGGCATCGACATCCGTCCGCTGCGCGAGATCACCGGCGACGACCTGTTCAACGAGGTCTTCTTCGACGAGGTCTTCGTTCCCGACGCGATGGTGGTCGGCCCGGTCGACGACGGCTGGCGCCTGGCCCGCAGCACGCTGGCCAGCGAACGCGTAGCGATGGCTCACGGCACCGCACTGGGCAATCCAATGGAGGATCTGCTGAAAAGCCTCCCCTCCGCCGATGCGGATCCTGCCCTGACCGTCCGGCTGGGCAGGCTGTTGGTGGCCGCCCAGGTCGGTTCCCTGCTCGACCACCGGATCGCGCAACTGGCGGCCGGCGGCAGGGACACCAGCGCGGAAGCCAGCGCGCGCAAACTGATCGGCGTGCGCTACCGGCAGTCCCTCGAGGAGTTCCGGATGGACGTCTCGGCGGGGTCTGGAGTCGTCGGCAACGACGCGGTGCAGAGCTTCCTGAACACCCGATGCCTGTCCATCGCCGGCGGGACCGAGCAGATCCTGCTCACCATGGCCGGCGAGCGACTGCTCGGGTTGCCCCGCTGACCGGGGGTTTGCCCTCGCTGCATCGGCAGCCGCTACTCTTGTGGGAGGGTCGGCGACCCCGTGTCGGCTGGCATATCGGTTTCGGCGGTGTCTGTACGACCGCCGGCTATGGGAGGGACGTATGGCGCGGTTGACGCCAAAGTACGACGAGATGCAGTCGATCTACGACATCTCCAACGAGTTCTTCGAACTGTTCCTCGGTCCCACGATGGGCTACACGTGCGGCTATTTCGAGCGCGACGACATGACGACCGACGAGGCGCAGAACGCGAAATTCGACCTCGCGCTGGGCAAGCTGGGCCTGCAACCGGGAATGACCCTGCTCGACATCGGTTGCGGGTGGGGTGGCGGCATGCAACGGGCAATCGAGAAGTACGACGTCAACGTCATCGGGCTGACCCTCAGCGAACAGCAGCGCGAATACGCCGTGGCCAAGCTCGCGAAGGTTCCCACCAGCCGAAACGTGGAGGTGCGACTGCAGGGCTGGGAGGAGTTCGACGAGAAGGTCGACCGGATCGTCTCGATCGGCGCCTTCGAGCACTTCGGCCACGATCGGTACGACGCTTTCTTCGAGATGGCCTATGAGGCGCTTCCCGACGACGGCGCGATGCTGCTGCACACGATCACCGCGGTGAACATGGCCGACGGCAAGGAACTCGGCCTGAAGATGACCTTCGAGTTGGCCAGGTTCGCCAAGTTCATCATGACCGAGATCTTTCCCGGCGGCCGGCTCCCGTCAGTGCCGATGGTGGTCGACAAAGCCACCGCGGCCGGCTTCGAGGTGACCCGGGTCCACCAGATCGGACCGCACTACGTCAAGACCCTGCAGGGGTGGGCCGCGGCGCTGGAGGCCCACCGGGAGGAGGCGATCGCGGTGCAGTCCGAGGAGGTCTACGACCGCTACGACAAGTACCTCAACGGCTGCGTCCGCCTTTTCCGTGAGGGCTATACCAACCTCGGCCAGTTCACTCTGCAGAAGTCTCCCGCGAATCTTCAGTCGTCGTAGCTGACCTCGACCTCGTCGGACCGCGGAAGCGACTGGCACGCCAGGATCAGCCCATCGGCGAGGTCGTCGGCCTCGAGGACGTCGTTGGCCTCCATCTCGACCTCGCCGGTGATCCTGGTCACCGCGCACGCCCCGCAATGCCCCTCCCGGCAGGAGTGCGGAGCGTCGATTCCCTGGGCGAGCAGCACGTCGAGCAGTTTTTCCCCGCGCGGCCAGACCACGGTGTGGGTTTTGCCGTCGAGGTGCACCACGGCGGTTGCCGGCGGGTCGGCGTTGGCCACGAAGCGACCGATCCTCTCAGTAACTAGAACAGGTTACAGAAATGACAAACCGATGAACTAGCAGGTACGCGCTTGCCTTTCTCGACACAAATCGTAACGTGTTCTAGTCTGAACCGCAGTACCGTGACCCGGGAGGAACGCCGTGACGTCCATCCAGCAGCGCGACGCTCAGACCGTCCTGGCCGCCATCGACGACCTGCTGCCGCGGCTTGCCGAACGCGCCCCGCACGCCGAGGAGTTGCGTCGTCTGCCCGCGGAGAACATCGCCGATCTCGACGAGGCCGGTTTCTTCAAGATGCTCCAACCCGAGCAGTGGGGCGGTCTGCAGTGCGATCCCACGCTGTTCTTCGAGGCGGTCCGCCGGATCGCCAGCGCCTGCGGATCGACCGGGTGGGCCGGTGGCATCCTCGGGGTGCACAACTGGCATCTGGCGCAATTCGACCAGCGGGCCCAGGAGGACGTCTGGGCTGACGACCCCACCGTCCGGGTCTCCTCCTCCTACGCCCCGATGGGCGCCGGAACGGTCGTCGAGGGCGGGTACCTGGTCAACGGGACCTGGCTGTGGTCCTCGGGATGTGACCACGCCAGTTGGACCTTCGTCGGCGGCCCGGTCATCAAGGACGGGCGGCCGGTTGATTTCGGCAGCTTCCTGATGCCGCTGGGCGACTACCAGATCCGGGACGATTGGAACGTGGTGGGCCTCAAGGGGACCGGCAGCAACACGTTGGTGGTCAAGGACGTCTTCGTCCCGCGTCACCGGTTCCTGTCCTACGGCGCGATGAACGACGGGAGTGCCGGCGGGTTGAAGCTCAACACCGCGCCGGTGTACCGGATGCCCTGGGGAACGATGCATCCCACCACCATCTCGAGCCCGATCGTGGGGATGGCCTACGGCGCCTACGCCGCGCACGTCGAACACCAGGGCAAGCGGGTCCGGGCCGCGTTCGCCGGGGAGAAGGCCAAGGACGACCCGTTCGCCAAAGTCCGCATCGCCGAAGCTGCCAGCGATATTGACGCGGCGTGGCGGCAGCTGAGCGGGAACCTTGCCGAAGAGTACGCGCTGCTCTGTGCGGGCGAGGAGGTCCCGATGGAACTGCGAGCCCGGGCCCGGCGCGACCAGGTGCGCGCCACCGGCCGCGCGATCGCCTCCATCGACCGGCTCTTCGAGGCCGCCGGTGCGACCGCTCTGAACAACGACCAAGCACTGCAACGATTCTGGCGTGACGCGCACGCCGGCCGGGTTCACGCGGCCAATGACGCCGAGCGTGCCTATGTGATGTACGGCAACCACGAGTTCGGTCTGCCCATCGGCGACACGATGGTCTGAGGCTGTCGGCCCGATGACGTCCTTCATCCGCGAAGCGGAGTCGCAGCAGGAAATCACCTTCGATTCGACGTCCCGGTTCGCCGACGTACGCGCCGGCGAACGCGACATGCGCCTGCACTACCACGAGGCCGGCGAGGGTGGTGACCAGACGGTGGTGCTGCTGCACGGCGGCGGGCCCGGAGCGTCGAGCTGGTCGAACTTCGGACGCAACATCGCCGTGCTGGCCAGGCGGTTCCACGTGATCGCCGTCGACCAACCGGGGTACGGCCTGTCTGACAAGCACACCGAACACGAGCAGTACAACCGCTACAGTTCGTCAGCCCTGCTGGGGCTGTTCGAAAACCTCGGAATCGGCCGGGCGGCGCTGGTGGGTAACTCACTGGGTGGTGGGACCGCGGTGCGTTTCGCCCTGGACAATCCCGACCGTGCCGGGCGGCTGGTGCTGATGGGGCCCGGAGGTCTGTCGGTCAACCTGTTCGCCCCGGACCCCACCGAGGGAGTCAAGCTGCTGGGGAGGTTCACCGCCGCGCCGACCCGAGAGAACATGGAACGTTTCCTGCGGATCATGGTCTACGACCAGAAGCTCATCACCCAGGAACTTGTTGACGAGCGTTTCGCGATAGCCAGCACCCCGGAGTCGCTGGCCGCGGCCAGAGCGATGGGAAAGTCCTTCGCCGGCGCGGACTTCGAACTCGGCATGATGTGGCGCGAGGTCTACAAGCTGCGGCAGCGGGTTTTGCTGATCTGGGGGCGTGAGGACAGGGTCAACCCGCTCGACGGGGCCCTGCTGGCGCTCAAGCAGATCCCCCGCGTTCAGCTGCACGTCTTCGGCCAATGCGGGCACTGGGCTCAGCTGGAAAAGTTCGATGAGTTCAACCGCCTGACCATCGACTTCCTCGGAGACACTGGATGATCCGCTCGCTGGGGTACTTACGGATCGAGGCCACCGACATCGGCGCCTGGCGCGAATACGCGCTGAAGGTGCTCGGAATGGTCGAGGGCAAGGGCTCCTCCGCCGGGGCGCTGTATCTGAGGATGGACGATTTCCCGGCGCGTTTGGTCATCGTCCCCGGCGAGCACGACCGGCTCTCGGAGTCGGGCTGGGAATGCGCGAACGCCGCCGGTCTGCAACAGGTGCGCGACGCACTCGACGTGGAAGGGGTGCCCTACAAGGAAGGGACCGCCGCGCAGCTGGCCGATCGCCGGGTCGACGAGATGATCTGCTTTTCGGATCCGTCCGGTAACCGGCTGGAAGTCTTCTGCGGTGCGGCCCTCGAGCACCGCCGGGTGGTGAGCCCGTACGGGCACCGGTTCGTCACCGGCGAACAGGGTCTGGGTCATGTCGTGCTGTCGACCCGCGATGACGCCGAAGCGCTGCACTTCTACCGCGACGTGCTCGGATTCAGCCTGCGCGACTCAATGCGACTGCCGCCGCAGCTGGTCGGCAGGCCCGCCGACGGTCCCCCGGCGTGGCTGCGTTTCTTCGGCTGCAACCCGCGCCACCACAGCCTGGCCTTCCTGCCGATGCCCACCCCCAGCGGGATCGTCCACCTGATGATGGAGGTCGAGAACAGCGACGACGTCGGACTGTGCCTGGATCGGGCCCTGCGCCGGAAGGTGCCGATGTCTGCCACCCTGGGCCGGCACGTCAACGACAAGATGCTGTCGTTCTACATGAAGACCCCCGGTGGTTTCGACGTCGAGTTCGGTTGCGAGGGAATGCAAGTCGAGGATGCGGACTGGATAGCGCGGGAGAGCACCGCCGTCAGTCTGTGGGGCCACGACTTCTCTGTCGGCGCACGCCCGGACTAGGCCCGGCCATGACGGCTGAGCCCATCGACTCCCGAGTGTTCCGGCAGGTGCTGGGGCAGTTCGCCACCGGTATCACCATCATCACCACCTCGAACGACGATGTGCCGAGCGGGTTCGCCTGCCAGTCCTTCGCCGCACTGTCGCTGGATCCGCCCCTGGTGCTCTTCTGTCCGACCAAGGTCTCCCGATCCTGGCAGGCGATCGAGGCGTCGGGCCGTTTCTGCGTCAACATACTGGCCGAGGGCCAGCGCGAGACCTGCGCGCGGTTCGGTTCCCGGGAGCCGGACAAGTTCGCCGGGATCGACTGGAGCGCCTCACCGCTGGGGTCCCCCGTGATAGCCGGGTCGCTGGCCTTCATCGACTGCACGGTGGATTCGGTACATGACGGCGGTGATCACCACGTCGTCTTCGGCCGGGTCCGGGCTCTGTCGGAGATGCCCACGGTCAAGCCTCGGCCGCTGCTGTTCTACCGCGGCGAGTACACCGGCATCGAGCCCGACAAGAACACTCCCGCCCAGTGGCGCGACGATCTGGAGGCGTTCCTGACCGCCACCTCCCCGGACACCTGGCTTTAGCCGCGCTGGCCGGTGGCGAGGACGATGCCCGTCATCGGTTGAGCCACGGGCCGATCCTGCGAAGAGCCTCGTCGATATCCCCGGCAGGGCCCGCGAAGGAGAATCGCACGAACGAACCGCCCCGCCGGGTGTCGAAGTCGACGCCGGGTGCGATCGCCACCCCGGTCTCCGCCAGCAGCGAGGCGCAGAACGACAGTGAGTCGGCCGTGAAGTCGGAGACGTCGGCATAGACGTAGAACGCGCCGTCGACCGGCGCGAGCCGGGTGATTCCGACCTCAGGCAACCCTGACAGCAGCGCGTCCCGGTTCGCCGCGTAGTCGTGCAGATGGCCCTCCAGTTCGGCCACCGCGTCGGCGGCGAACGCCGACAGGGCCGCGTACTGCGGCAGCACCGGGGGACAGATCGAGAAGTTGCCCGTCAGGCGGTCGACCGCTCGAAGCAAGTCCCGCGGCACGAGGAGCCAGCCGAGTCGCCAGCCGGTCATCGCGAAATACTTCGAAAAGCTGTTGACCACAACGGCATTACGTGATGTCTCCCACGCGCACGCCGTCTCCGGAGCTCCCGGGTAGACCAGTCCGTGATAGACCTCATCGCTGATCAGCCGCACGCCGCCGGCATCGCACCACCGCGCGATCGAGGCGAGTTCGTCGGCGTCGATGACCGTACCGGTCGGGTTTGCCGGGCTGGCCACGATGACCCCGTCGACCGGGTGGTCCAGAGCCTCCAGCATCTCCACCGTCGGTTGGAACCGGGTCTGCGGCCCACATTCGAGCTCGACCACCTCACAGCCCAGCGTGGTCAGGATGTTGCGGTAGCACGGGTATCCGGGGGTGGCGAGGGCCACCCGGTCACCGACGTCGAAGCAGGCGAGGAAGGCCAGCAGAAACCCTCCGGAGGATCCGGTGGTGAGCACGACGTCGTCCACCCCGATGTCGATCCCGTACTTGGTCCCGTGCCAGCGGGCGATCTCCTGGCGCAGTTCGGGAATCCCGAGCGCGACGGTGTAGCCCAGCGAGGTCTCCGCCAGTGCCTGGGCCGCAGCGGCCCGGACCGGCCCGGGGGCCCGCGCGCTGGGCTGTCCCGCGGACAGGTTCACCAGGTCGCCGTGGGTCTGCTGACGGCGCGCGGCGGCCAGCCAGACGTCCATCACATGGAAAGGCGGGATGCCGGCCCGCGCAGCGACGTGATGGTCCACCGAATCAGGCTAGAACACTTCGGATTCGAGTCGGCGCAGTTGGTCGCTCAACGGACCGAGGAGGCGCAGGCTGCTGTGGGCCCGCTTGAAGTACAGGTGCATGTCGTGCTCCCAGGTGATCGCGATGCCGCCGTGCATCTGGATCGCCTCAGCGGCGACTGCGCAGAACGACTCGCCGGCAGCCAGGCGGGCACGCGCTGCAGAGGTGGGGCCGGGCTGTGCGATCGCTTCGCCGACCACCGCCCTGGCCGTCTGCACCGCCACGTACATGTCGGCCATCCGGTGCTTGAGAGCCTGGAAACCGCCGATCGGCCGGCCGAACTGAACCCGCTGCTTGGTGTATTCGACGGTGAGTTCCAGACAGCGCGCCGCGGCGCCGACCTGCTCGGCGGCCATCAGGATCGCCGCGCTGTCGCCGATGCCGGGGTCGGTGCCGATAACGGTGACACCGCCCGGCTCCAGGCGGGCCAGCCGGCGGGTCGGGTCCAGCGAGACCAGCGGTTCGGCGCTGAACTCGTCCCAGCGCAACAGTCGGGAGTCCTCGACGGCGAGGACCACCTCGGCGATGTCTCCGTTGACCACGAGGTCCCGGTCGAACACCACCGCACCGACCGCCGCCCCCGAAGCAAGCCGCTCCAGCGCCTCCCGGTCCGGCTGATCGGCACCCAGGAGCGCAAGCTCGGCCAGTGTGGTGCCCAGCAAGGGGGTGGGAACCAGGCCGCGGGCGAGTTCCTCCAACACCGTCGCAGCGTCGGCGAGTTCCCCACCGGCCCCGCCGAACTCCTCGGGGACCACCAGGGCTGCCGCGCCCACCTGGTCGCACAGCATGGACCAGAGCCGCCGGTCATAGCCACACTCGGAATCCATGGCCTGGCGCACCGACTCGGGTGGAGCGTGCCTATCGATCAGCGCGGCAACCGTCTGGCGCAGCAGCGCCCTTTCCTCGCTCACAGCGTTGCCCCCAGTGCTTCCAGGACCCGGCGACGGTGACTGACCGGGTCACCCCAGGCCGATTGAAGCGCCTGAACCCGCAGCAGCCAGTGCGACAGGTCGTGCTCGGCGGTGTAGCCGATCGCGCCGTGGACCTGCAGCGCGGCACGCGCGGCGAGCAGTGCCGCGTCGGACGCCGCAGCCTTGGCGGCGCTCACGTCGCGTGCGGTGTCCGGGGATCGGGCGGCCAGCGCCAGAGCTGCCCCGTAGACCAGTGGGCGGGCCAGTTCCAGCGCGATGTGCACGTCGGCCAGCTTGTGCTTGATCGCCTGGTAGCTGCCGATGATCCGGCCGAACTGGCTGCGTTGTTTGGCGTAGTCCACTGACCGGTCCAGCATCGCCTGGCCGGCGCCGACCAGTTGTGCGGCGGTGGCCAGCGCCCCGAACTCGTAGGCCAGCGCGACCTCGGCCGGACGCCACGGGCCGGTCCCGGTCAGATCGAACAGCGAACGTGTCGGGTCGACGGAGTCATGCCGGGCCGCGGGGCTGGCCGGGCCGACCTTCCCGTCGCGTGCCAGCAGCACCAGACCGGCGAAGTCGGCGTTGACGGCGCGGGGGACGCCCGGCGGAATCGCGACCGAGGCGATGAGCTGACCGCCGGCCAGGGCGGCGGCTCTTTCGTCGTCGGCGAGCAGAACCGGTGCCACTGCCACCGATTCGGTCACCGGCCCGGGAACGCACCAGCGGCCGAGCGTCTCGCAGGCCACCACCAGATCGACGGGGTGGGCCGCGAGCCCGTCGAACTTCTCGGGCACCAGCAGTGCGCTCACACCCAGTTCGCTCAGCCTCTTCCACACGGCGCGGCCCGGCCCGGTGTCACCCTCGGCCCAGGCGCGCAGGGCACCGGGAACGTCGGCCACCCCGAGCGAGGCGTCGATGCTGGCGGCGAAATCCCGCTGCTGGCTGTCCAGGGCGAATCTCACCGCGCACCGTCCTTGGGCAGTCCCAGCAGACGCTCGGCGATGATGTTGCGCTGAACCTCGTTGGTCCCGGCGTAGATCGGGCCACCCAGTGCGAACAGCAGGCCGTCGGTCCACCTACCGGCGAGTTCGCCGCCCGCTCCGGCGATCGAGGCGGCGGTCTGGTGGATGTCGACGTCGAGATCGGACCAGAACACCTTGGTGACCGAGGACTCCGCCCCCAGTTCCCCACCGTCGGCCAGCCGGGTGAGGGTGCCGAAAGTGTGCAGCCGGTAGGCCTGCGCCTTGATCCAGGCGTCGGCCACCGCGTCGGTGAACGCCGGGTCCGCCCCGTGCTGGATCCAGGTTCGCACCAGACGTTCGGCCGGTGCGACGAACCGGGCCGGGCTGCGCAGCGACATCCCGCGCTCATTGCTGGCAGTGCTCATCGCCGCCCGCCAGCCCTCGCCGACGGTCCCTATGACATCGCGGTCTGCGACGAAAACGTCATCCAGGAAGATCTCCCCGAACCCCGTGTGCCCGCCGAGCTGGGCGATCGGCCGCACCGTCACGCCCTCGGCGTCGAGGTCGAACATCAGATAAGTCAGGCCGCGGTGTCGCTGTGCGGCCGGATCGGAACGGAACAGCCCGAAGGCCCGGTCGCCGAACACCGCCCGACTGCTCCAGATCTTCTGGCCGTTGAGCAGCCATCCGCCCTCGGTCCGGGTCGCCGTGGAGCGAAGCGAGGCCAGGTCGCTTCCGGATTCCGGCTCGGACCAGGCCTGGGCCCAGATCTGCTCTCCGCTGGCCATTTTCGGCAGCACGCGATCCAGCTGCTCCTGCGTTCCGTGCGAGAACAGCGTCGGCGCCAGCATCGATGTGCCGTTGGCGCTGGCACGACCGGGCGCCCCGGCGCGAAAGTACTCCTCTTCGAAGACAACCCACTGCAACAGGGTCGCGTCGCGCCCGCCGTAGCGTTCGGGCCACGTGACGACCGAAAGGCGGGCATCGAAGAGCACCCTGTCCCACTCCCGGTGCTGGGCGAATCCCTCTGCGGTGTCATAGGACTCGGTCGGGAAATACCCGGTGTTGGCTGCGAGGAAATCCCGCACTTCGGATCGGAACTCAAGAGTCTGCGGGTCGAGGTCGAGGTTCATCACACGGGCATCCCCCGCAGCGTGGGCTTGACGACTTTGCCACCGGCGTTGCGCGGCAGCAGGTCGACGAACACCACCGATCTGGGAACCTTGAAATTCGCGATGTGCTCACGGGCATAGGCGATCACGGTGTCACCGTCGAGGTCGGTCCCGGCCCGCCGGACGACGAAGGCCCGGCCGACCTCCCCGAGCCTTTCGTCGGGGACTCCGATCACAGCCACGTCGGCGACCCCGTCCAGGCGTGCCAGTGCCTGCTCCACCTCGGCGGGATAGACATTGAAACCGCCGCAGATGTACATGTCCTTGAGCCGGTCGGTGATGCGGAGGTTTCCGGCGGCGTCGACCGTGCCCACATCGCCGGTGTGCAGCCAGCCGTCGGCGTCGATGGCCTCCGCGGTGGCGCCCGGGTCGTCGAGATAGCCGAGCATCACGTTGGGTCCGCGCAGCAGCACCTCCCCGACAGCGGTGTCCGGCCCACCGTCGATCCGCAGTTCGAAGCCTGCGATCGGCCGGCCGCAGGTGGTGGCGACGGTGACCGGGTCGTCCTCGGGGCGGCACATGGTGCCGAACCCGCCGCCCTCGGTCAGGCCGTAGGCGGTCAGCACGATGTCGAAGTCGAGTTCGCTCTGCATCCGTTCGATCAGCACCACCGGCACGGTGGCGGCGCCGGTCACCGCGAACCGCAGCGTGCTCAGGTCGTAGTCCGGACGCGCCGGGTGGTCGAGCAGGGTCTGATAGATCGTCGGGGGTCCCGGCAGCACCGTGATCCGGTTTTCCTCGACGGCACGCATGGCCTCTTCGGGATCGAAGGTCAACTGCGGGACGAGGGTGGCCCCGGTCTGCAGGCACGCCAGGATCCCGGCCTTGTAGCCGAAGTTGTGGAAGAACGGGTTGATGCACAGGTACCGGTCGGCGCTGGTGAGCTGACCGCATTCGGCCCACGCCGCCGGACCGGAGAGGCTCTGGTGGTGGGAGCACACCACCCCCTTACTGCGTCCGGTGGTCCCCGAGGTGAACAGGATGTCCGAGACGTCCTCGGGGCGCACTGCCGCCGCGCGGGCGTCGATCTCGGAGAACGGCACCTGCGGGCCGGCCATGAACTGCGCCCAGGTCCCGTCCGGTTCGGTGACCGGGACACGCACGATATGGCGCAGGTCGGGCAGTGCGGCCCGGTTCAGTTCGGCAGCGCGGTCGGCTCCCAGGAAACGTCCCATGCTGATCAGCAGCGGCGCCCGGGTCCGGGCCAGGATGTCGGTGGCCTCATCGGCGGTGTAGCGGGTGTTCACCGGCACCACGACGGCGCCGGCGTAGTGGGCCGCCAGGCACGCCACCACCCAGTGCCAGGTGTTGGGCGACCACAGCGCAACCCGGTCGCCGGGTGCGATCCCCACACCGGCCATGGCGGCGGCCGCCCTGCGCACCTCGTCGCGCAGCTCAGCGAAGGTGAACGTCCGCTCCGGGGTGACCAGGGCCCGGTGGTCGGCGAAATCAAGTGCCATCCGGTCCAGCACCGCCGGTGTCGTCAACCGGTGCCCGGTGGCCATCGGCTGCTCCCGTCGCCCGACCTAACAAAGCAAGTGCTTGGTAGGTTAGCCTACAGGGGTGATCACGGTCGAGGAGTTCCGGGCGGAGGTCCGGGAGTGGCTGGCGGTCAACCTGGTCGGGGAGTACGCGGCGCTCAAGGGTCTCGGCGGCCCCGGCCGCGAGCATGAGGCGTTCGCCGAACGACTCGCCTGGAACCGTCATCTCGCCGCCGCCGGCCTGACGTGTCTGGGCTGGCCCGCCGAGCACGGCGGCCGCGGCCTCACAGTCGCCCACCGGGTCGCCTTCTACGAGGAGTACGCCCGCGCCGACGCCCCCGACAAGGTCAATCACCTCGGTGAGGAACTGGTCGGCCCGACCCTGATCAGCTACGGAACACCCGAGCAGCAGCGCCGCTTCCTGCCGGCGATCCGCGACGTCACCGAATTGTGGTGTCAGGGCTACTCAGAGCCGGGGGCGGGCAGCGACCTGGCCGCGGTGTCGACCTCGGCCGAATTGCGCGGCGGCCAGTGGTTCATCAACGGCCAGAAGGTGTGGACCTCGCTGGCGCACTGGGCCCAGTGGTGTTTCGTGCTGGCGCGGTCGGAGAAGGGGTCCCGGCGTCACAGCGGCCTCTCCTATCTGCTGGTACCGCTGGACCAGCCGGGTGTGGAGATCCGTCCGATCATCCAGCTCACCGGGGACTCGGAGTTCAACGAGGTGTTCTTCACCGACGCCCGCACCGACGCCGACCTCGTGGTAGGGGAGCCGGGCGACGGATGGAAGGTTGCGATGGGCACCCTGATGTTCGAGCGCGGTGTCTCCACACTCGGCCAGCAGATCCGCTACGCACGTGAGCTTTCCGGACTGGTGGAGCTCGCCAAGAAGTCCGGCGCGGCCGACGACCCGCTGATCCGGGAACGGCTCACCCGCGCCTGGGCGGGCCTGCAGGCGATGCGATCGTTCGCCATGGCCACCATGGACGAAGAGCGGCCGGGGCAAGACAGCGTGTCAAAGCTGCTGTGGGCCAACTGGCATCGCGACCTCGGTGAGCTGGCCATGGCGATCCGTGGCAGAGACGGGCTGGTGTTGGCGGACGGCGAATTCGACGAATGGCAGCGGCTGTTCCTGTTCTCCCGGGCCGACACCATCTACGGCGGTTCCAACGAGATTCAGCGCAACATCATCGCCGAGAGGGTGCTCGGCCTGCCGCGGGAGGAGCGCGGAGCATGACGTCGCTGCGCTCGCCCGGCCCCGAGATACCCGGTCACGGACTGCTGACCGGAAAGGTCGTCGTCGTCACGGCGGCGGCCGGAACCGGTATCGGCTCGGCGACCGCTCGGCGGGCCCTCGCCGAGGGTGCCTCGGTGATGGTCTCCGACCACCATGAACGACGTCTCCTTGCGACCCGTGACGAACTGGCTGCGCTGGACCTCGGCCCGGTGGAGAGCGTGGTGTGCGACGTCACCTCCACCGCCCAGGTCGATGCGATGATCGCCTCGACCACCGCCCGGATGGGCAGGCTGGACGTCTTGGTCAACAATGCCGGGCTCGGTGGGCAGACACCCGTGATCGACATGACCGATGAGGAGTGGGACCGGGTCATCGACGTCACGCTGACATCGGTGATGCGAACGACCCGGGCGGCGCTGCGTTACTTCCGCGAGGCCGGCCACGGCGGAGTGATCGTCAACAACGCCAGTGTGCTGGGCTGGCGTGCCCAGCGCTCCCAGGCCCACTACGCTGCGGCAAAGGCGGGCGTGATGGCACTGACCCGGTGCAGCGCAGTCGAAGCCGTCGACTACGGGGTCCGGATCAACGCCGTGTCCCCCAGTATTGCCCGGCACCGGTTCCTGGAGAAGACCAGCTCTGCCGAGCTACTCGACCGGCTCTCCGAGCGGGAGGCGTTCGGCAGGGCGGCCGAGCCCTGGGAGGTCGCCGCCACCATCGCCTTCCTGGCCAGCGACTACTCCGGCTACCTCACCGGAGAGGTGCTGTCAGTCTCGAGCCAGCATCCATGACCAGCGCCCAGCCGGCCGGCCGTCGCGCCGAGTTGCTCGATCTCGCGGCGGCGATGTTCGCCGAACGCGGGTTGCGGGCCACCACGGTCCGCGATATCGCCGACGCGGCCGGCATCCTCTCCGGCAGCCTCTACCACCACTTCTCCTCCAAGGAGGAGATGGTCGACGAGGTGCTCAGCGGATTCCTGGACTGGCTCTTCGAGCGTTACCAGCAGATCATCGACACCGAGCCCAACCCGCTGGAACGGTTCAAGGGCTTGTTCATGGCGTCGTTCGACGCGATCGAGCACCACCACTCCGAGGTGGTCATCTATCAGGACGAGGCCAAACGGCTGTCGGGACAGCAGCGTTTCGGCTACATCGACGAACTCAACCGGCGGCAGCGGCGGATGTGGGTCGACGTCCTCAACCAGGGCATCCAGCAGGGCTACTTCCGGTCCGACATCGACGTCGACGTGGTGTACCGCTTCATCCGGGACACCACCTGGGTGTCGGTGCGCTGGTATCGACCCGGCGGTGCGCTCACCGCCGAACAGGTCGGTCGGCAGTATTTGGCCGTCGTGCTGGGCGGCATCGCCGGCAGCGCGCAGTGACAAGGGAGAACGACATGGCCCAGCAGGCTTACGTCATCGACGCCGTCCGCACCGCGGTCGGCAAGCGCAACGGTTCGCTCGCGGCGATCCACCCGATCGATCTGGGGGTCTGTGCCTTCCGCGGGATCTTCGACCGCAACGATGTCGATCCGGCCGCCGTGGACGACGCCGTCGTCGGATGTGTCGACGCCATCGGAGGTCAGGCCGGCAATATCGGGCGGCTGGCCTGGCTGGCCGCCGGATACCCCGAGGAGGTGCCGGGCGTCACCGTCGACCGCCAGTGCGGGTCGAGCCAGCAGGCGATCTCCTTCGGTGCGCAGGCCATCATGTCCGGCACGGCGGACCTGATCCTGGCTGGCGGCATGCAGAACATGAGCCAGATCCCGATCTCCTCGGCGATGACCGTCGGCAGGGAGTTCGGCTTCAGCACTCCGACCGCGGAATCCAGCAACTGGCTGGCCCGGTACGGCGACCAGGAGATCTCCCAGTTCCGCGGCGCGGAGATGATCGCGCAGCGTTGGGATATCTCCCGGGAGGACATGGAGCGTTTCGCGCTGGCCAGCCACCAGCGCGCGATCGCCGCGATCGGCGGTGGGCACTTCGACCGTGAAATCATCGCTGTCGACGGGTTTTCCGTCGACGAAACCCCGCGTCAGACCTCGTTGGAAAAGATGGCCACTCTGCCCACGCTCAGCGAAGGCGGCCGGATGACCGCAGCGGTCGCCAGCCAGATCTCCGACGGCGCCAGTGCCGTCCTGCTGGCCTCCCCACGCGCGGTCGACGACCACGGGCTTACCCCGCGCGCCCGCATCCACCACATCAGCTGCCGGGGAGCGGATCCGGTGCTGATGCTGACCGGTCCGATCCCGGCGACCCGCTACGCGCTGGAGAAGACCGGTCTGTCCATCGACGACATCGACGTGGTCGAGATCAACGAGGCCTTCGCCCCGGTGGTGCTGGCCTGGATCAAGGAACTCGGCGCCGATCCGGCCAGGGTCAACCCCAACGGGGGCGCCATCGCGCTGGGGCACCCGTTGGGCGCGACCGGCGCCAAGTTGTTCGCCACCATGCTCAACGAACTCGAGCGCACCGGCGGACGCTACGGGCTGCAAACCATGTGCGAGGGCGG
>Ga0180431_10001313_pt1 | contig 35062 bp, 27 predicted proteins | sample SS_ome_11_FD_132459 | JGI IMG/M metagenome (GOLD analysis project Ga0180431, IMG submission 132459) | Hypersaline lake sediment archaeal communities from the Salton Sea, California, USA - SS_1_MS_1 metaG | ecosystem: Environmental > Aquatic > Non-marine Saline and Alkaline > Hypersaline >... | reverse complement strand
TTACCGGGCGCGAACCGGCCAAAGATTCTCGGCGTAGTAAAATGACACGGAAAGGTGATGGCAATGAGTAAGCGTAACGCATGGTTGATCCTTAGCCTTGGAATCCTGATCCTTCTCTCTTTCGCGGACTGCAAAGACGATTCCCCGTCCGATACGGACAGCTCCGTCTCTGAAGATGCAACCGCCCCCCAAGCGGTGGCGGATCTGCGGGTACAGTCCATCGTCGGCGGCCTTGTGACCTTGGCCTGGACGGCCCCCGGGGATGACGGTGACTCGGGTACCGCCAGCGTATACGATATCCGCTACTCGAGCTCCGCGGTCACGGAAGGCACATGGGCTGGATGCACACAAGCCTCGACGGAGCCTGATCCGGCCGCGGCGGGTACGGAGCAGTACGCCATCATCGATACCGGGGGCGGCATGACTTTCTACTTCGCACTGAAGACATCCGACGAGGTGCCCAATTGGTCGGGTCTCTCCAACGTGGTCGTCGCTCCCATGCAGGGAACCTTCGTGGTGCACCAGCTCACCAGTGATGGAACCAACAATCACCCTTGCGTCGACGACGGTTACGTGACCTGGGTTCGTTATACATACGAGGATGGATACGAGATCTACATCGCCAATCTGGAGAACGCGTCCCCCACTCCCACCGGTTTGACGGACAACGATAGCGAGAAGCGGCATCCCAATAACCATGGCTCCGAGAGGATCGTCTGGCAGCAACGGGAAACCAGCATCGCCGACTGGGAGATCTGGATTTACGATAAGTACGCGGCAATCCGCTACTCCCAGTTCACCGACAACGAGGTAGACGACACCTATCCCGACCTGTCATCCGCAGGCAGTTTCGCCTGGCTCCAGGGCCATATCCTGCATGAGTCGGTGCATTACTGGAATGAATATGGTCACAGCGAGTCGGTGCTCTCCAATGACTGCTGCCCCACCAGCGAGTGGTATTGCCACTATCTCTCGGCCGACGCCAGCGGTGTGGTCTGGCGGGCCTACGACCGGGTCGACAGCGGGGGGCCCCGGGCCTATCTCTGGAACGGCACCCTCACTGACATTACCGACATCATCGATGCCAACCTGACTACCCGTTACATACTGTACGAAGGCACTCTGGCCTATCAATACGGAACCGACGATCCTCCCATGATCGCTTACTGGGACGGGGATACCGTGCACGATGTCGGCAGGGGCTACGAGCCTTCCCTGTACGACGGAACCGTCGCCTTCCTGGTTTATGACGGCGACTGGGAGATCCGCTACTGGGACGGCATGATAGTCCAGGAAATAACCGATAACGACTTCGATGACTTTGACCTGTCCCTGCATGGATCATTTATCGTCTGGGAGGGGCGCCCGGGGGGCGGCCCCGGCCAGATCTTCTACGTTGATGTAACGGAGTAGTAATTTCAAAAAGGTATGGTATTAATATATCGTATTCTGATTTTTACTTGAAGCGCACGTGTAGATGCGATAAGTTATAGTATATGCTACTTTCTACTTGCGCGAATTCGAATAAAAAATCCCCGTTTATTTCATGAGCTCGAGACTGATACTATGGGGAATCGTGGCCGCCTACATGGTGTTTATCTTCATCAAGGGCGTGTCAAAAGCCAAGAGGATCGGAGATTCGGACGATTTCCTCGTCGCCGGGAGGAGTGTCAGGTGGTTTTATCTTTTCTGCACGATGGGGGCAACGGTGATCGGGGGAGGCTGTTCGATTGGTGCAATCGCAAAGACATACGAATGGGGCATTCTGATGCTCCTTGTCTCAACCGGCTGGTATCTCCACTTCGTATTCAGCGGGCTGTTTGTGGCTCCGAGATTCAGGGAGCTTGAGCTATACACGGTAGCTGGATATTTCGGACACCGTTTCGGTGAGAGAACCCGTTTCGTTGTACTTATCCTATCGCTTCTCTTCAGTGTATTCATAGTCGCCGCACAGATGGCAGCTTTCGGAAGCGTGCTCGCTGCGATCCTTCCCGATTTTGCTGAAGCACAGGAGGTTCTAAGGTGGGCCATTATTGTAGGGGGCAGCATGGTTGTGATCTACAGCACGGCCGGCGGTCTTTTCGCGGTAATTCATACGGACATGTTCCAGTTCATAATACTGCTTCTGGGATTCATAATCACGCTCATCTGGTGTATTCCTGATATTGTCGGAAACTGGGGATCGATAAGGATATCGGTGAGACCGGAGTTCTTCATGCTGGAGGGGGGAAAGGGATGGCTCTTTCTTGTGACAACCTTCCTTGCATTCCTCTTCGGGGAGACATTCGCTCCCGGTTACGCAACGAGGTACTGCGTAGGGAAGAATATAAGGGAGACGAAGATAGGAATAGCGGGAGTTGGGATTTTTCTTGCGATAATATTCCCCGTCATACTTTTCTTCATAGCATTGTATGCGAGAATTCACTTTCCGGAGATCGATCCTCAGTTCGCACTTCCAATGGTTATAAGAAAGCTGAACAATCCCGTGATCGGAGGTCTGATAATAGGAGCTCTATTGATGGCGGTCATGTCGTCGGCTGATTCCGCCCTCAATTCATCGACGGCCATATTCGTGAAGGATTTTTTCGAGCATCAGCTGGGATGGAAGGACAGGGGGGACGGGCGAACCCTGAGGCTGGCACGGTTCTGCTCGGCATCACTGGGTTTGGCAGCCGTATTCATAGCCGTGCTTTGGTCCGATATAATCGGATTGCTTCTTTTCACGTACCATCTTTGGGCTCCGGCGATTATCCTGCCTATCGTTGTCGGAATCTTTTACCGGGAGAGATCGATGCAGCTGAATTCCCATATATTCTACTCTATGCTCGCCGCGATCTTCGTTACGCTCGCCTACAGGTTTTCCTTCCATCAGGGATATGTGGATTCCAGCGGTTTCAGCCCACTGCTGCAGAAATTGATAACGGTAGATCCCGCGGTTGTAGGCGTAGTTGTTTCAATCGTTGTATTCACTGTTTTTAGATCGGTTAAGAGAACAACCGAGCTAATGAAGAGATGAGTTATTGCTATTATGCCTGAAATCTGGCACTATGAAGAAGAGGTAGATAATGCTGTGTATACTGACTGATACATGACGAAACGAAACCATTTCATCTATATCAATCTTAAAAAGAAAGAATATCAAGTGCTGAGTTATGAAATAATAACAGATCCGGACGGCTTCAAAGGATCCCTTTCAAAGGACGGGTATATAGATTTTCTATTCGAGCACCTTGAGGAATACGGTGACAAACGGGAGGATATAGCCCGAGCCGTCGGCTACGCCTTTTCCAAAGAAAGGGGAAAGGGTGGATTCGTGCTGGCCGCCTGGGAGAATTCATCGCTGGTCGGAGGTGTTGTGATCAACGATTCTGGCATGTCCGGTTACATACCCGATCACATCCTCGTGTACATCGTCGTGCACAAGGAATTCAGGGGCAGGGGATTCGGGGCCGAGATTCTGAAGAAGGCGATCGAAGAATGCAAGGGTAATATAGCGCTGCATGTCGAGTATGACAACAAACCGGCTATCAATCTCTATAAAAAAGTAGGATTTAAATCAAAATACGCGGAAATGCGTTACGAGAAGGAATAGCTGCTGTGGCTAGACTTAGAATTTACAGAGAACGGATCATCCGGAATATCGAGAAGATGAACGTCCTGATGCGTAAACATGGCAAGGAGTGGACTCTCGTGACCAAGGTGCTTGGCGGCAACAAAGAGGTTCTAAGGGCGATCCTCAACTCGGACGTAATCTATAATACGCATTCGATAGCCGATTCCCGTGTATCCAATCTGAGGATGATCAAGAGTATAGACGGTAATATCGTGACGATGTACCTCAAGCCTCCCGCCAAATCGTACGTGAAGGGTGTAGTGCAGTACGCTGATATCAGCGTCAACACCGATTATACGACACTGTATGCGATAAACGAGGAAGCCATTCGTCAGAGCAAAATACACAGGGTGATTATAATGATCGAGATGGGTGAGCTGCGAGAAGGTGTTGTTCGAGAAAATTTTCTCGATTTCTACGAGAAGGTGTTCAGCCTCCCGAATGTCGAGGTCATAGGCCTTGGGACAAATCTCGGTTGCATGTACGGGATCGAGCCAACGTTCGACAAGCTCATACAACTTGGTCTATATAAGCAGCTTATCGAGACACGGTTCGATAGGAAGATCGAACTGGTTTCGGGCGGCAGTTCGATAACGCTCCCGCTCCTGTCAAGGGGCAAGATGCCGAAGCAGGTGAATCACTTGAGGATCGGAGAAGCGATATTCCTCGGTACGACACCCCTTACCAACAAGAAGTTCGCCGATCTATCAACTAATACTTTCGAGTTTGTCGGGAATATCGTGGAATTCGAAAAAAAGGAAATGCGGCCCGACGGCGTGATCGGCAATGGAAACGTGGGCCACGCCGAGCTTTCCGAAGAAAACGAGACCACCGTAAAGGAATACAAAGCTATCGTGGATTTCGGGTTGGTCGATGTCAACAATGCTTACCTGGTGTCCAAGGACAGGGATATCAACTTTCTCGGCACGACCTCCGATCTCACGGTCTACAGCCTGGGAAATACGAAGCGTCATTACGGAACGGGTAAGACTATTTTGTTCAAGCCGAATTACATGGCTGTTGCGCAACTGATGAATTCCAAGTATATAAGCAAAGACATTGTTTAACGTGTATTGATTTGATGATTGGCCTTGCAGCATGAAATCGATCGAATTCTTGCGCGGCATAAGGAGAGATCTCCACAGGTTGCCCGAACTCTCGGGCAAAGAGGCAAGAACCGCCTCGGCGATCGTGTCGTACCTCGAAGAATGCGTACCTTCGAGGATCGTCACGGGTTTTTACGGACATGCCGTGGCGGCTGTATACGACCGGCACGGCGCCGGATCTACGATAGTTCTGCGTGCGGAGCTCGACGCGCTTCCGATAACGGAGAAAAACGATTTCGAACACGCAAGCTCTAACGAGGGATCGAGCCACGCATGCGGCCACGACGGCCATATGACGATATTGCTGGGCGTGGCCTCGTACATCCACGATCATCCCGGTGAAATCAAGTCGAGGGTTGTACTCCTTTTCGAGCCGTCCGAGGAGACGGCAGCGGGAGCGAAGGGAATCTGCAGCGGCCGGTTCTACGAGGAGCTGGAGCCCGATTATATCTTCGCCCTTCATAACCTGCCCGGTTTCAAACTGGGTGAAATCGTGATGGGGAATGGCCTGTTCGCCATCGCCTCGAAGGGTATGGTTGTCGAGTTGAAAGGTGCCACCGCCCACGCGGGGCATCCCGAGCAGGGTAATAATCCCGTATTCGCGATGACCGGGATCATAGAAAGGATCAAGTTAATATCAGAGAGATATAACAGAGACGAGAGTCAGGCGATGATCACGATTATACACGTCAGGCTTGGCGAGATCGCTTTTGGATCTTCACCAGGGACATGTGTGATAATGGCGACACTCCGTGCTCGCACCGATAGTATGCTTGAGGAGATGGGCAAAAAGACGGTTCAAGCGGTATCGGAGATAGCAGGAAGCCACGAACTTGGGTGCTCTATAGGGTGGGTTGAAGAATTTCCCGCGACTATCAATGATGCGGAAGCTGTCTCTATCATCGAACGGGCGGCGAAGCGGGAAGGCCTTAAGCTGGCATGGATCGAGAAGCCGTTTTCCTGGACAGAGGATTTTTCATATTTTCTGAAAAAAACCAGAGGTGCGATGTTCGGCCTTGGAGCCGGTGAGGATTGCAGGCCTCTACACAGCGAGAATTACGATTTTCCGGACAGCATCATAGAAAATGGTGTGAAGATATTCCTCCGGATAATCAAGGAAATAGACGCATCTACCTAAACGGAGTGGATAGTGATATGCATCAGACATCCTTCATCGAATTGAGCAGACACGCTTTACGAAACAACATCAGGTACCTGAGAGATCTCGTCGGACAAGATGTTAAATTCGTCTCGGTGATCAAGGGAAATGCTTACGGGCACGGGATAGAGCAGTTCCTGCCCATGGCAGAAGAGTGCGGTATCGACTATTTCGCCACCTTCGATATCTACGAAGCGGAAAAAGCTATGAAGGTGAAGAGCGATCAAACGGAGCTCATGGTCATGGGATTTATCGATGACGCGAGCTTGCCCTGGCTCATAGAAAACGGAATTTCCTTCTTTATATCCAATATAGAAAGGCTCAGAAAAGCGGTCAGCTGCGCTAGGATGTCCGGCCTTCCCGCCCGTATCCATATCGAGGTGGAAACCGGTCTGCACCGGACCGGTATCGAGCGGCCCCATTTGAGCAAGGTTTCACAACTGATAAGGGACAACGCGGGTAACCTCGAACTTGAGGGATTGTGCACGCATTACGCCGGCGCTGAAAGTATCTCGAACTACGTTCGCATTCATCATCAAATGGATGTGTTCAAAGCGATAAGGGATTGGTTTGCTAACGATGGCATACGATTCCGGTTTTATCACACAGCCTGTTCAGCCGCCGCGATCATGTATCCCGAAACACGCATGGACATGGTTCGTATAGGGATTGCGCAATACGGTTACTGGCCTAGCAAAGAAACAAAGGTTCATAAGCTTCTGTCTGACAACGCGCGGTACCGTAAAAATCCGCTTTCCCGCGTACTGAACTGGAAAACGAGGGTGATGGATACAAAGACGGTGCCTATGGGGGAGTTCATCGGTTACGGGAACGAGTACCAGGCCGATCACAAGACACGTATCGCGATTATTCCAGTTGGCTATTTCCACGGCTACAGAAGGAGTTTGAGTAATGTCGGTTATGTTCTGATCCATGGGAAGGAAGCACCTATTATAGGAATGGTTAATATGAGCATGATGATAGCCGATGTTACAAAAATCCAGGCAGTAAGGAAAAACGACGAGGTTGTTTTGATAGGGAGGCAGCATAAGCGCAGCATCTCTGTTGCCTCATTCTCCGAGAGGCTCAATCTGGTGAACTACGAGCTTCTAACCAGGATTCCCGCGCAGATAGAGCGGATTGTTGTGCGGTAGATATGTATGGAATACGGTTAGAGGTGGACCTGTCACTTCTGCCTATACAGTACATGCTGCTATTCTGCAGTTAACTGATTCCTTCGGACCGAGCAATAGATCTTTAAACAGAGAGTGGTTATGAATAGAGGCTCACCTGGGGAGCCGGTTTTCGCCATATCAAGGATCTTCTTGCCGCGGGATTTTCAGCTCAAAAGTAACAATTTCCTTATGGCTTTCTTGACGAAGCTCTCAGCTGTGGAATAGACTCCAGCTCGTACGTACAGGCTCTTGTAGCAATCAAGGATAAGTATTGTGCAACACAGCATCGGCACCTTTAGAGGCGCGCTCGGTATGGAGCTCAGCTACCAAACGTGGCACTTAGATCGCGAGGTCAAGGCGGTCCTCGCGATCTTCCACGGCCACGGCGAACATATCGGACGCTATGGGAACGTTGTGAACGCGCTCGTGCCCCGCGGCTTCGCCGTCTACGGATTAGATCATCGCGGCCACGGCCGCTCGCGCGGCCGGCGTGGCCATATCAATTCCTGGAAAGAGTACAGGGAGGACGTGAGACTCTTTCTACAACTGATCGAACACGAAGAGCCGGGCCGCCCGGTCTTTCTCATGGGACACAGCATGGGGGCGCTCGTTGTTCTCGAATACCTGATACACTACTCCGGTGGCCTGCGCGGCGCCGTCATAAGCGGCGCGCCAATAGTGCCTGTGGGCATCGCGAAACCGTATCTGGTATACCTCTCTCGCGTGCTGTCCAAGATCTGGCCCAGTTTTCCGCTCAGGCTGGCCCTCGACACATCAGCGCTTTCCCGGGATGCCGCAGTAGTGAGGGCTTACTCGATGGATCCGCTTGTCCACGGGCGATTCACGGCGCGATGGGGAACCGAGGCGCTCGATGCCGTGGAACGTGTCAGGGCGAACTCAGCGGCCGTGAAGGCCCCGATTCTCTTTATCCACGGAGGAGCGGACCGGCTGAACTCTCCCGAAGGGATAGAGCGTCTCTTCGAGATGATGACGGTTGCGGATAAGAGCCTTCGTATCTATCCGGATATGTACCACGAGCTCCACAACGACATCGGTTCCGAAGAGGTTGTGATGGACGTGGCGGAGTGGCTCATGGAGCGCGTATGAACGTAGCCGGGCAGACATAATCAATAGGAGCGACAACTGGAAATCCTGGCTGAACGGGCATTCCCGAGGGATATTTCTATAATAAGATTGTCTGATCGCGACACAGCGGCTATAATTATAATATCCACTGGCTCATCGGAAATCATGCCCGGGAGGTGCGGGATGAAACTCGTTTGTATTTTGCGAAGCATCCTGTTCGTGTGCGTTACATTCATTATATTCGCCTCATGCAGCGACGACATCATTACATATTCCCGTAGAGGAATTGAGGACGGCCCCGCAACCCTGAGCAACCGGATCGATCGGAACAACGAGTTCGCTTTCAAGCTGTACGCCGAATTAAAGGCGTCGGACGACAATCTCATCATCTCGCCTCACAGCATCGCGACCTGCTTCGGCATGGCATACGCGGGAGCGCGCGGTGACACGGAGAAGCAGATCGCCGACATTCTCTGCTTCAACTACCCGCAGCAGGGATTTCACGCGATCCTCGAGACGCTGAACGAAGATCTAACCAGCCGCGCCGACATCGACCTAAGGATCGCGAACGGATCTTGGGGGCAGGACGGGTCCCATTACGAGCAGGCCTATCTGGATACGCTGTCCGAGTGCTACGGGGCTGCCATCGAGTACCTCGATTTCGCCGGAGACCCGGAAGGGTCAAGAGATACGATCAACAATTGGGTCAAAGACAATACCGCCGGGTATATAGATGAGCTGCTGCCGTCCGATTGCCTGGATGGTAATACTTACCTCGTATTGGCGAACACGGTCTACTTCATGGCCGAGTGGCTGCACCAGTTCAAACCGGAGTATACGTATCCGGGATCTTTCACCCGGCTCGACGATTCGCAGGTCACGGCGCAGCTCATGCACGGCGAGCAGAAGATGCCGTATTTCGTGGGGGATGGATTCGCGGCGATGGCGATGCCGTACAAGGGGGAGCAGGTATCGATGGTGCTGATCCTTCCCGATGAGGGTCAATACAGCGCATTCGAGGATGCGTTTTCCGCTGCGGGTTTCGATACGGTCGTAGCCAACCTTGTGGAAACGTACATCACCTTCACGATCCCGAAGTTCGGTTTCTACTCCTATTTCGATCTTGGCGAGAGCCTATACGATATGGGCATAGTGGATGCGTTTACACCCGGTGTGGCCGACTTCTCCGGAATGGATGGAACCGCCGAGGACGGCATGCCGTGGATTGATCTGGTCGTTCACAAGGCCTATATCATGATCGACGAGTACGGGACGATGGCATTCGCCGGAACGGCGATGGAGCTGTCCCTCGGTATTCATCCCAGTTTCGATGCCTTACGCCCGTTCATCTACGTGATCGTGGATAATCCGACCGGTACGATCCTCTTCATGGGGCGGGTGCTTGATCCGACGGCAGAATAGCTCTCCCAGCTGTCTATTCCATCCGTGCTGATAATCCATCAGTCGGCATCTGGCACATGAACTATTTAAACAGAGAGTGATTATGAATAGGATCTCATCCGGGGAGTATTTCTACACATGGCCTCACATCTATTATAGTTTTGTACTCTTCAACCGGCGAAAGAATATTTGCCTGCCATTTTAGTTTAATCAATGCTTTGTTTTTCTCCATTTCAGTAGAAATGATTTTGAATTGGAAATCATGAGTGATCGTATTCTCAGGAATAGTGAATTCTTTCGTAACAAGATCGTATTTTGATTTCCAGTCCGTGACTTCAATCCACTCCCATGGCTCTACATATGTACTGTCCGCATTTTTCTTTCTTGTTAATATTTCCAGTAACTCGATTTCTACTTTCAGCGGTGATGATACTTCTGATTCCATGGTTATGTTGAAAGTTGCCGGGCCCTCGTCTTCACCGGTACACCAATAATCGGCCGTATCAACATAATCAACATTAGCAGAAATAAAGAATCGAAAAATAATAATAAAAAAGATTACTATTAATGGTATTATTATAATGATTGGATACCATTTCTTCATGGCTCGTCCCCCTTTTTTTGGTTTTGTGAAAAGAGATTGTTGGCCAAAGGCTATATTCATAGTATTTCTAAGTCAAATCTTTTTTGTAGATGGTTAAACTATACTTGTATTGTCAGAATTCATGAATTTGATCCGCCAATTGTTCATGGAGGCGGAACGATCCGTACCTTCTGTTTATTTCGTCAGCGCTACTATTTTCACACCTGAATGGATTTATCAGAAATCCGCGTCGGGATCTCTAAAACAGAGAGCGGTTATGAATGGGATCTCACGTGGAAAGCTATGTCAAAACATTCCATATAATCACTAACAGTTTAATTGGCAGCGGGATATTAATCGCCTCGGGTATAATGCTGTGTTATACTGGAGGCGAGGTTACTTTAATTATCATAGAAGGAGAAGGAAATGAAGGTCGTTGTGCTGGGCGGCAGCCCAAAAGGGGCAACTAGTGTCACGATGCAGTACGTGAACTACATCAAGAAGGTGCTTCCAGAACACGAATATGAAATTCTTCAGATATCCAGAAGAATCAAGAAGCTCGAACGGGATAGGCAGGCTTTTTCTGAAGTTATTGGAAAAGTGCGCTCTTCCGATCTGGTTATATGGGCTTTCCCATTATACGTGTTGTTGGTGCCTTCGCAGTATAAACGATTTATCGAGCTGATCTGGGAACGCAATGTGCAGGATGCTTTTTCGCGTAAATATGCGGCGGTTCTCACTACATCGATTCATTTTATCGATCATACGACTCATTCCTATATGCATTCCATATGCGATGATCTTGAAATGAATTTTGCCGGCTTCTTTTCAGCGGAGATGCATGATCTTCGGGAGCTGGCCGGTCAGAATAAGACCAGGCAGTTCGGCGAACAGATCATTGAATCCGTGAAGCACAATATCTCGATCCCTAAGCAGTTTCCTCCATTGGTACAAATCGACTTTGAATATCTGCCGGGTCCTATTGATAAGAAAATAGAAGTCCATGGGAAAAGAGTTGTCATTGTCCACGATGCTCGGGAGGGTCAGAATAATCTGCTGAACATGATCGAGCAGATCAAGAAATCCTTTGGCGGCTTGGTGGAACAATATAACCTGTACGAAGTAGACATAGTAGCCGGATGTCAGGGATGCATGAAATGCAGGCAGAACTACGAATGCGCCTTGAAGGACAAGGACGGGTATGTCGATTTCTACAACGAACGTATCAAACCCGCCGACATATTGATCTTTGCGGGGGCTATTAACGACAGGTTCCTGTCTTCCAGGTGGAGAATGTTTTTCGATCGAAGCTTTTTCAACTGTCACACGCCGTCCCTAATGGGCAAGCAGTTCGGATTTCTGATATCGGGTCCCTTGAGTCAGACAGGGAACATACGGGAGGTCTTTGAGGGCTATGTGCAGTGGCAGCGGTCGAATGTCGTCGATTTTGTTTCTGACGAAGTCGCAGATTCGGCGGCGCTGGATGCACAGCTGTCAGGACTAGCCGAGCGTCTTGTGTGGAATTCCATTAATGGGTACATCAAACCCATGACATTTCTTGGTATAGGTGCATATAAGATATTCAGGGATGATATCTTCAGTAAACTTCGTTTCGTGTTTCAGGCTGATCACAGGTTCTACAGAAAGCACGGCTACTATGACTTTCCACAGAAGAAGATCGGCCTGAGGCTGGTCAATATTCTATTGGGCCTTATGTTCCGCATCCCAAGGATCAGAAAGAGATTCGACCGAGAGCTCAGGAAGAAGATGATAGAACCTCACCAGCGTGTGGTCGAAGCGGCTCAACCATGAATACAGTGAGAAGCAATCCGGCTCACAATCGTGTTCCTGCTGGATAATCCCATGTGCCTGCCCCTTTTTTTCTGCAAAATGGCCCCCGGCATCGGCAACCCAAAAGCCTGTGAATATCCCTCATTCGGTATCAGTGCTATAAGCGGGATGTGCGGTGAGAGCCTTCGTGTCGTTTACCCGGCTCGAATGCCATAATATTAAGACGTGTGGGCAGCGAAAATGTTTCAGAGCGCATGTACAGGGCTATCCATCAGAACCGGACTGGATATTTCTCGAAATAATGACATTCCGAAAAGGATTGCGATTGAAATCTAGTTTCTTGAAATCGGAACTGATGTCCCCTTTGGTTAACGCAGATCCGCTCTCCTGAAATAGCTTGAAATTATCTCGAATTTGTTGTATAGTGCGTGTTAAGGCGATTCTTCTAAGGTATCTCGATTCCATAGGAGGTGTGAAGTGCGTGAGGGCCATCGATTCGGTGTGCTTAGCACTATTGTGCTGGTGTTGGCCGCAGCCATCGCGGCAGCTCCAGATTTCGCGGTAAGCAACCAAGGATCCACCTCGATAATACCGACTCTCGAAGCAACTCCCTTGCCGGAACTTGCGGGCGGATCCAATGTTACCGGTGGTGGGGGCAACTGGCAAGCCGGGATCGTGCTATCGGGCAGGACTCGGGAGGCAGCCGGCCCGTGGAAGGCATGTGTGTGGTCCATAGTCTCCGAGTGGCCGTGGAACCGTTTTGACCTTCCATCGCTGAATGCTACACTTTCATCAGGTGCACTCATTGCCGGTCTTGCGCCATCCGACAGCGACACGGTGATCGTTGCGGCGGGATTCTCTTACCTTACGCAGAATAGCATGAAACCGATAGTGTGGCATAAGAGTATGAACGATACTCAATGGACCACGACACCGCTTCCTACCTTAGCGGGCCTGGAAGGTGCAGTGCTCTCCATTATCGATGATGAGGGATCCGTACAAGGAATTCTTGGCGAGGAGTCGAATGACCTTGTAGGCTGGTCATCAGCCACGGGACCTGTTGATAAGGCCGTCCTCTGGACTCCGGGCGGGGATGGTGGATGGGTGGTCAGGATGCTCTTGCACTACGCCCCAGGCCTTCCGGGGCGTGCTCATGATGGTTTCGTGTCGGCTGCCGAGGAGACGACCGTTTGCGGTTGGGCTCTAAGCTCCGAGGGGGATACGAGCGCGGTTTTATGGAAGAAGAGCACTGCTGCTTGGACGATGACTGCGTTGCCCTTGCTTGAAGGCGGGACTCAGGGAATGGCGAATTCCATTTTTGGCGATGGGGGGCATGACCTCGTCGGTTGGTCCGAGAATGCAGCCGGAGAACACCGCGGAGTGCTCTGGTACTACGACGGCGTATGGCATATCGAGGAACTGGATCAACCTGTCGGTTTCGTGCAGTCAGTGCCTATACTCGGAGATTCCTGAGCGCAAGATCTCACTTCTGCCGTCGGCAGAAGCTGGGACCCGGGTGCTTCCCATGCCACCATCTGGGGGCTGACGGGTGAAGAAGGTCATGACTTTACCTACGACCTAAATGAGCTTGTCATCGGCGGTGGTGTGCCAACTCTTACGGATGCCACCATGATCATCAGTAATACCTTAAACTGCGAGAACGTCATGATCGCTGCGAATAGTGTCGAGCATGTATTTCGCGGTTACTCTGTGTCTCAGGCGAGTGGTGATCCACATGCATATGTGTTAACGGGTGTAGTGCCGACGGGAGACGATCTCGAACCGTTGATCCCCGAAAGGCTTGTGCTTCATCAAAATGTACCGAATCCTTTCAATCCCTGGACAAGGATCTCGTTTTCGTTGCCCAAGCGGGCGAAGACACGACTTGTCATCTACGATGTCAGTGGCAGGCTCGTGACGACACTTTTGGACAATGTTATAGCCGAGGGTTACAAAGAGGTCATCTGGGACGGCAAAAACTCCAGAGGTGTCACGGTGAGCTCAGGTCTCTATTTCTACCACCTGACCACAACAGACCGGACGATCACCAAAAAAATGGTCCTTCTAAAGTAGGCCCAGCCACTTTTCTATAGATAGATTCTTGAGCCCGGTTGTTGGGGGTATAAGACGTTCGGCAGCCGGGCTGTTCATTTATACGGTATAGAATAGCAGCTCTTCTATAACAGGAAGTCATTATTAAGAGGATTGCACACGGTGGGGGGCGGTTATGATTTCAGGTCTCAGGGCGGACCGCTATTTACATACCTCTTTCTTTATCCTCTGTATATGGCCGCGCCCGAGGGCCTTCACCTCGCAGCCGAGCTTGAAGTAGTTCTTTATCTGGTCATCCGATAGAATACCGAAGCAGTCGATCACTGCCAGCGGGCAGCCGGCCAACTTCACGATACGGGCGGGATCGAGATCGAGATATTGTTTGTGCGGCACCGCGAATATTACTGCTTCAGCTTTCCTGAGGGCCTCTTTCAGATCTTTCCGTACGGTTACCTCCTTCAAGCTTTCCTGGTTGCGGAAGAAACGGCTCCAGGAATAGCCGGGAGCGGGGTAGGTGTCCTGCTTCTCGAGCTCATGCCAGTGCTCGACGTATGGATCGTGAACCCGCATCTCGGCGCCCATTTCCGAGAGTCTGCGAACAACCATTTCACTGCCGCTGTATCGGGTATCTGCCACGTCCTGCCGGTAGCTGGCACCGCAGATGAGGACGTTGGCCCCTGCAATATAGCGGCCCATGTTGCGCAAAGCGTCACGGGTGAGTTCGGCGACATGCAGCGCACGAGTATCATTGATATCTATAGCGGTTGGCGTGATTTTGAAAATGCTGTCGCCATCATCGAATCCTAGGATATATTTGTAGGCCCAATAGCCGAGCCCTCCGTCCTTGGGGAGGCAGTAACCGCCGATTCCGGGTCCCGGGAACAGGATATTGCTGTGGGTTGGGCGCATCTTGATCGCGTTGATTACCTTGATAAGATCGACACCGTTGCGTTCGGCGAAAAGGCTCCATTCATTCATGAAGGCTAGTATCGTGGCGCGGTAGGAATTCTCCACAATCTTTGTCGTTTCGGATTCGATGGGGCGGTCCATCACTGTTAGCGGGTAGTCCGCCGTGTTCAGGATTTCGCGAAGGAACTTTTTAACGCGCCTGCGGGCTTCCGGCGTGCAGCCGGAGCAGACCCGCCAAAAATCACGAATGCTGGAAATGTATTCCTTCCCCGGCATGACACGCTCAAAGCTGTGGGAGAGAAGGGGCGCCGACTTAATCCCTCGCTCCGCGAAGGCCTTCTTGAGAAGCGGAAAAGCGATGAACTCGGTGGTGCCCGGAGCGACGGTCGTCTCGATCAATGTCAGGCACTTAGGAGGGATTTTCTCGCCTATTGTTCTCATGGTCGCCTCGAGTGCTGCCATCTCGGCCTCGCCGGTACGCATGTTACCGAGGTCGTTCTTTGTATAATCACACTGCACATCCACGACCACGCAGTCAGCGAGCTTTAGGCAATTACTATTATAGGTTGCCATAAGTGTCTTTTCCTCCAGGACGCACCTGGCGATGAGTACATCGACCTCCGGATCCTCTGATTTAACGGGAGATTTCCCCCGGTTGAGCAGGGGTATCTTCCAGTAGCTTCTAATGCTCGGTCTCTGGCATCCGATGACAAATTTGCTGTGCCGGCCTTTTTTATCCCTTGCATCGGCTATTATGGCTGCCATTACTGCGCCGACGAATCCAACACCCATGACCACTACGATTTCCTTGCCCTGCGCACGTGCTTGCTCGACCCTGCGTTCGATCTTTCTGTATTCCGACGCGTACTGATTTTTCGTGGGAAGTTCGAATCTCTCTCCGGTCGGGCTGATCGAGTAGAGTATGTCTTGATTGCGGGGAGAACCGCTGTTCTTTTTCATCATCCAGCTCCTCTTTTACTGAATAATCCGATCCAATCCGTGTTTGCTAATGAAGTAAATACAGAGTATAGAGCACCTTACGGATGATGTCAAACAGATAAGTGTTTTTCCTTGATTGCCTGCATCCATACCTGTCGGCCAAGCGGTAATTTACTTGACAATACATAGAACTACAATGTATAGTTCTGCTAGGTATCTAGGTCCTCCAGGCAAAGGATAGGAGCGAAGATGAACATCAGCAAAGACCTCGTCGCCGCTTCAGCCGCCCCGCTCGTGCTGGCCATTCTAGGCGAAGGTGAGAGTTACGGATACGCCATTATCAAGAGGGTAAGTGAGCTCTCGGGAGGTCAGCTGCAGTGGACGGATGGCATGCTGTACCCCCTTCTGCACCGTCTCGAGCGAAACGGACATGTTGTGGCGCGCTGGGGCAATTCGGAAGCAGGCAGGCGGCGGAAGTACTATCGCTTGACTGGGAAGGGTTTGAAGCAGCTCTCCAAACAGCGGCGTGAATGGCAGGTCGTTGATTCAACCTTACGTGGCATCTGGTGCAGCAAAATAAACGTGGCTCCGCAGGGGATCTGATCTCATCTACCGAGGGGAGAGGAGTCGAGTGGCAAAGAACATGACGTTGGAGGAACGGATCGAGGAATGGCGGACCTTCATGCTTCGTAGGCAAACGGTTCACTCCGCCGATATCGAGGAACTCGAGGATCACCTTCGGACTCAGATCAGGGCGCTGAACGAGTCGGGGCTCGACGACGACGAGGCATTCCTCGTTGCGGTTAAGAGGTTGGGCGACATCGACTCGTTGTCGCTCGAGTTCGCACTCGAGCACTCGGAACGGCTCTGGAAGCAGCTAGTCGCATCACCTGGAGCAATAGGATCCTCATCGGCTGCTACGCGGGAGGCTATAGTGGTGATCGGTTTGGCGATCGCCGCAGGTGTCGCGATCAAGATCCCGGAACTCTTCGGTTTTCACGTGTGGGGGCCGGACGAGTATCCCACGTTTTACGCCCGTAATCTCAGTCTCTTCGTGCTGCCGTTTCTCGCAGGGTACTTCGCATGGAAGCGGCTTATAGACCGTATCGCCGGCCTGTGGCTGGTACTGCCGTTCGTTGCTGCTGCATTGATCGTGAACATAATACCGTTCGAGAGGGAAGGTCACACGGAGGTGCTGGCCGTTCTCCACCTCCCCATTGCATTGTGGGTGACTACCGGCTTCGCCTATGCGGGCGGTCGCTGGCGCGACCATGGCCAACGCATGAACTTCGTACGTTTCTCCGGCGAGTGGTTCATCTACTACACGCTCATCGCCCTTGGTGGAGGCATTCTCGTTGGATTCACTATGTTCATCTTCGACGCGATAGGTTTCGATGCCGAATGGGCCGTTCAATCGTGGGTGCTGCCGTGCGGAATAGTGGGAGCGGTCCTCATAAGCGCCTGGCTTGTGGAGGCCAAACAGAGCATCATCGAGAACATGGCGCCGGTGCTATCGCGCCTGTTCACGCCCCTGTTTACGATCCTGCTCCTTGTCTTCCTGGTTTCGATAACATGGACGGGCAGCGGCATCAACATCGAGCGGGAAGTGCTGATCGGTTTCGATCTGCTTCTTGTGCTCGTCCTGGGCCTGCTTCTCTACTCGATCTCCGCAAGAGACCGGCGTGCGCCGCCGAGTGCGTTCGACGCGCTCCAGCTTATATTGGTGATCTGCGCGCTTCTGGTCGACGCTCTAGCCCTATGGGCTATCCTTGCCCGTATTTCGGAGTTCGGTTTCAGCCCCAACAAGGTGGCGGCGCTCGGCGAGAATCTCATCCTCCTCGTCAACCTCGGCTTGTCGGCCGTGCTCTACATGCGGTTTATGACAAAGCGCGCCTCATTTGATCCCTTGGAGCGTTGGCAGACGGGCTACATCCAGGTATACGCAATCTGGGCGTGGATCGTTGTTGTTCTCTTTCCCATAATTTTCAATTACCAGTAGCTGTCCGGTCTTGTTCCATTCAGAGTTGTGTGACGGAGCGATGGCATCGGTGAGCCTCAGAAATATCGGAGGATAAACGCGTTGATCAAGACCGGTAAGGAACAGATAGGAAAATACTAGACCGGATCTATGGGAGCTGTGGTGGGGTGTTGCTTGGATAAAGGAGGCGGATCCGGATCAGCTGGGTTGAATGCGACGGCTTGCCCGCTGATATCAACTCGATGATCGCCGGTAACCGCCATCCTTTATTCTAGAGTAATGGTCGCTGCCAGAGCGATACATATATATCACCTGAGAAGGACCATCTTCTTCGTCATTACCTTCTTTCCGGCTATCAGCCTGTAGAAATAAATGCCAGAGCTCACCGCACGCCCCCTGGAGTTTTTGCTGTCCCAAGTCGTGTTCTTGAATCCCGCGGGGAGAGTCTCGTCAAGAAGGGTCTTGATGAGTCTTCCTTCAAGGTCGTATATGGACAGGTTCACGTGCATCCTCTCGGGCAGCGTAAACGAAATGGTCGTCAAAGGATTGAAGGGATTGGGGTGATTCTGGTGCAGCGTGAGAGGATAGCTTCTCGTTCTGACCTTCACAGCTTGAGATATCATCTCGGAGCCATCCGCCTTCACGACGCTCAGGGTGTATAGGTATGTCATTCCCATCTGAATGCTTTCATCGATGTAACTTCGTGTTTCCTGCGGTATCAAGCTGTTGGGATTGATCAGAAAGTCTGAGGTTTCTCCCTCAACGCGCCTGTAGATATTGAAGCCCTTTATCTCCTTATCCGATGCATCCTTCGCGATGTCCCACTCGAGGTTGACACGGGAATCAATCAGCTTTGCAATGAAGCTCTGAATCAATACAGCCACAGGCGGCTCCTCGGCGTCGACGGACATAGTGGCGTCTCCGCTCCCGCTGACCCACTTGGCCACCAGATAGTAGGTTGCGCAGTAATCGGGCAGCTCGACGGTAATAAGCTCGTCGACTCCAGTTCCTGCCTGCGTTGAACTGTAGGATATCTGAGGCTCTCCGTTTCCTGTATAGTTGGTACTGTAGAGGTAGAGATCGTAGTCCGCACCCGAGGGAACATCCAGGGAAATAGCGACTGAATCGGGGCAGATGCCGACCTCCGAGGCCCAGCATTTACGGTCAAATGCGCCTGATCCGAATGATATGACAAAAGATGTATCGGGAGGGAATACCATCCAGTTGTTGACCGCCTCGACAGCTGCATCGGCATTTATCTTACCGAAGCCCTCCACCCTGTCCTTGCCTCCACGATTAAGAGATGGATTGTTACCGCAGGACTCCTCACCCGACTTGTTGGTTTCGGTTGCCGTCATCTGGATGAGCATCTTGACGCGCAACGCATCGAATTCACCAAACGACCATGTCTGTCCCTTGTCCTCCAGGGCCTCGATGATCAGCGCGGCCACCCCTGCGACATGAGGGGCGGCCATCGAGGTTCCCCACATGTTCGAGTAATCGTTTGATTGGCGGTCGGTGAATCCCGTAGTGTATGCATCGTTGATATTGGTATCGTCCGATGTAATTTCGGAGCCCACGTTGCTGCTCCACGAGTGAGAGCCTCCCGGTGCTACCACGTCCGGTTTGATCGAAGAGGCCGTGCCGTTCGAGCTGTAATCGGTCATTGCCCCGAAATCGTTGATTGCGCCCGCGGTGATGGCTTTTTCCGCGAGACCGGGATCGGGGATTTTGTATGTCGGGTAATCATTGCCCGCGCTTATTACAACGACGGTTCCCGATGATACCAGTCCGTTCACCGCTGTTCGGAGCGCAGTGTTCGTTCCCCCATACCACAATCCGATGCTGGCGTTCACCACCTTTATATTGTAGAGGGAGTTCACGGCGGCGATCGAATCGAAAGCGGCCGTCCAGTCGCTGGATGAGCCGCTGTTGTCCTGTTTCAGGATTTTAATCCCCGCCAGATTGCAGCCCGGAGCCATCCCCCTGAAAAGATTGAATCCGTCACCGACCGCAGCGTATGGATAGGTCACCAGCATCGAGTACGGCTTCCCGCCCAGGCCGGAGCTGTTGCCGGCACGCGCCTTATATATATCAGTCGATGTGATCGACCATGTATGGGTTAACGGTGATGAGCTGCTCGTATAACCGCCGAGCCAGCTTGCCCCCGAAGTGGCCAGATTGATCTGTGCCGTTCCGGTTCCCGTCCATGCGAGATTCGAAGACACCTGACCTGAGCCGACGGCGGGAACCTTGATCATGTCCGCATAGCCGTAGCCGTCGGTAGCTGGCAGCGTGCCCGTCATCGTTGTCGTGAGGCTGCTGATAGACCCGCTTCCGAGGGCGGCTCCGCTACCGGCTGCGATCCCGGTTACATGTGTGCCGTGGCCGTGGCGGTCGGTCGAGCTAGCCTCGCCCTCCGTGGTGAAATCGTGCCAGAAGACGAGCCTTCCACCGGAGAGATCGGTGTGTGTTGTATCGATGCCGGTGTCGAAAACAGCGATCACGATATCCGATTCACCGTTCAGCCCGTAACCGTTGGTGTTTTCCCAGACCAGAGTACGTGCGCGAACGTGACGTGCCGAGTCGTCCAACATTCCGCCTCCAGGCTGGTCTATCTCGATTATGCATAGCTCGTCTCCGAGAGAATCGGTGAGGTCGGTAATGCGATTTGCGGGTATAACACCGGAAAAACCGTAGGTTGCATGCTGAAATCGGTGTCCTAGCACACCGTCCAACCGTCTGAACAGTGCTATGTCGTCTCTTGATGGAGGATGGTAGAGTGTCACGATGACATGCAGGGGCTGTCCGGGATGGCCGACGGAGATTGCATCGGCGATTCTGGCATCGAGTTCATCGTCAATGCCGTTGAAATCGGTATCCCTTTCCACCGGGTGAACTATGAGGGGAGCGATCGCGGATCCTGGGGTTGGTGACAGGATCACAAATAGGGCGGCCAAAATCGCCACAACCCTGAAAAACTTTAGGGCGGTCATGAGAGATCACCTCCTGAGCTGGAGAATAAGCTCGTATCGTTTCAGGGAAGCAGCACGAATCACCGACATGTTCCCTGAAAGATTGCCTAGAAGATTTATATATTCCTGGAATCCCAGCGCTATTGTAGCAATACCGTCAATAAAGTTCAAGCAAATTCGGTTTTGTGCCTCGTTGGACGTTTTAGGCGATTATTCAGTGCTATATGCTGCCTGTCTGTAATGGTAATGGATGCCCGTGCATTCCATTTATAATGAACGTATTGCTATTTTGGCAATTATGGGTATATCACCAAGCTGCGGAGGGCCTTCTGAAACTGAAGGCATTCATGAGGGGGTGATTTCGGTGGGGCAGGTTTCCACACGCCACCGCTTACTCCACCCAGTACTCCGCTCCATCCCGCGTCCGGCCCAGAAAACCGTAGTCGACCATGTATCGGCACAGCGTAGTGTAGTCATCGTACGCTGTCGCCAGGATCTCGTTGACCTCCGCCTGAGTGTAGTGACGCGTCGCGTCGAAACGCTTGAGGACATGAATCAGCACGGCTACCTTACGCTTATCCTTCTTTGGGAAGCGGGACATCATGCCGTCCGGACCATCCGGGAAGTGCGATCCGACGATCTTCTTGAACTCGGCCTGTGTAATGGCGAACCGTTCGTCGTAAGCGGACAGACGTCCGGGTATCTCGATGAAGCGGGACCTTGGGTCCTGGTTGCTATTATGCAAGAGCTCCATGAGCGCCAGAAACACCTTGGCCTGGCGGGCCTTCTCGCGCAGCACGAACCGGTGGTTCCGAATGGTCGACAGGCTGACGCCTCCGACCAGAGGACGGATCTCCTTGTCGGATAGACCGTCGAAGAAGTAACCGAGCAGTTTGCTCTGAGTATCGGACAGACCCGTGCCCTTTTTGCCCAGAGCCAACAGGGCATGGAACGTTGACTTGTGTGCCGCAGAGATGTGGTTTTGCATGGCAACCTCCGCTTCCACGAGTTCCTCTCCATGAGGATATACATGGCCGATCTTGAAGGTTTCATTGCAGAACAGGCATTCGTAGGCGCTGCCGTTGTTGATGTAGCCGGCTATCAGCTGCTCGAGTGTTACTGAATCGAGAACGGGGCGAATCATAATAGTACTCCTTTCTGAGGATATAATAGCACATTATATCGATATTGTCTATAAATATATAGATAATAATGAATATCGTTTGGTATCTAGCGTGTAACCTGCGGCCAGGTTCATATGATGAGCCTATCAACTTGTTGAATTATCAAGGTTTGAGATTTATTCCCATGGGTGCGTGTGGTAGGTTTATCATTCTATTCGCGGCGGATGATGAGGCGATCCGGAATCTCGTTGCGGTCGCCCTCGACCCATGGGAAGAATTCGGCAAGGCGGTCTCCGGCGCGATCGATCCCTGCGACAAGCCCGTCACGCAACGAGCCCTTGCCGATACCCTTTAGTATCGCTTCGTTTGTTTCTTCCCAGAAGTCGTCGGCGACCTTCGAGTCGATACCTTCGTCGGCCATCACTATCACGCGGTGTTCGAGAAGGCTTACGAATATCAGCACGCCCGTGGCCGCCTCGGTCTTGTGCAGTCCGTTTGCATAGAATTCCTGGAAAGCCTGCTCTTCGGATATTGAAGCCGCATGGCCCCTGAAAATGAACAGACGCTTGAAACCCGGCAGCATGGCGGAGAGGCAAAATCCCAGTGCGCCCATGGCCAATTGAGCCAGTATAACCAGCGCGGGGCTCTCCCACGGCAGCCAGGCTGCTGTCAGCGCAGAGCCTATAAGCACGCAGCAGAGGGCCGACAGCCAGTTGGCGCCGGGATAGGAATCGGAACGCTCGACAACGACGGGCAGTATCTCGCCGACTGTCTTTCTCTCCGCCCGGGCGATCGCCTCCCGGACAATGCGTTGGTCGTCTTCAACGAAAACCCTGACGGCTCTGTAACGACGCTGCCGTAATACGGCACGCAGGAAAAGGAACAGCAGCAATCCGGCGAAGATCCAGGGAGTGGTCATTGTGACATAATGCCAAAATCCGCCACCAGTTGTACTCCATTCATTCATTGTCACATCACCATCCTCCCGAGGCGCCGCCTCCTGAAAAGCCGCCCCCTCCACCGAAACCGCTGAATCCGCCGCCACCGCTGCTGAATCCACCTCCGGAGGAACGGCCGCTTCCCGACATCATCGAGCCGAGCAGCAGCCATCCAAGCGGGCCGGCTCCACGGCCGCCGCCCCGCCCTCGACGAATAAGCCTGAATACTATGAAGAGTATGATCAGGAACGGCACAAGACTGATACCTCCGCCCGATTTCACTTTCCTCTCCTCCGGGATACTCCCGTATTCACCGCCTGCGGCCTCATGCATGGCTTCTATGCCGGCCAGCAATCCTTCGTAGAAACGCCCGTTTTTGAATTCGGGAGCGATTAGACCGCGTATAATACGCCCTGAGATTGAGTCGGTGATGTTTCCCTCGAGACCGCGACCGACCTCGATGCGGATCTTGCGCTCTGATCTTGTAACGAGCAGCAGCGCTCCGTTGTGTTTACCCTCTTCTCCGATTCGCCATTGCCTGGCTACATCCAAGGCGTAATGCTCGAGCGAACGCCCTCCCAGGCTCGGCACGGTCAGCAGTGCGATCTCGTGCCCGCTGCCGCGCTTGTACGATTCCATCAACTGTTCCAGAGTTGTTTCCTGCTGCGGCGTTAGGAAGCCGCCCAGGTCGGTCACCCAGCCGTCGTTGTCTGGTATATCCTGGGCTTGAGCTGCCGCGGCCAGCAGCACCGCCACTGCGGATAGGCTAATACTAACCTTCATCATCGTTCTTGAATTCAAACTCCACCTTCGGTGTCTCCCGGCTCTCCGGCTCGATCTCCAGCTGAGGCTGCTTCTCGAAACCGAACATGCCGGCGATGATATTGGTAGGGAAACGGCGCCGTGCGGTGTTGTAGACCCTCACGGCGTCGATGTAGTCGCGCCTTGCCACTGCGATGCGGTTCTCGGTGCCCTCGAGCTGGTCCTGTAGAGAGAGGAAGTTCTGATTGGCCTTGATCTCCGGGTAGCGTTCAACAACGACCATCAGACGACTCAAAGCCGCCCCCAGGCTCTGCTGTGCCTGAGTGTAAGCCTGCAAGCTGGCGGGATCTGTCGGCAGCCCAGCAGGCAACTGGGCTCGCCCGACGCTGGCACGCGCCTCGGTCACCGCCTCGAGTGTAGACTTCTCGAAATCGGCCGCGCCCTTGACAGTGTTGACCAGCGAGGGAATGAGGTCGAAGCGCCGCTTGTACTGGTTGTCGATTTCGCTCCAGGCCGCCTCGATCTTCTCCTGGCTGGTGACAAGCAAGTTGTAGCGCCCTATGGCCGTGAAGACGACGATCAGTGCTATTATCATGACAATGCCGGCGGCTACGAGACACCCCATCTTGACGGATCCACTTCTGTTTTTGGATAAGTCGCTCATATCGATTCCTTTTTGATTACCTGGAAGAACCTATTCATCGACACGAAGCCTAATGCCGCCGCTTTAAAGCGTCAAGATCAAATTATCGGAGGTGGACGTGTTCCTTTATTCGATCGTAATCAAAAGAAATCATCGATGGCGTTCTTCGCCGTTCCCGCTCCTCAGCATGCACCGCGTCAGCACGTACCCTCCGACGATCATCCCGATGAAGAGCACGAAGAACCGCCATAGGATCACGAATACGCCGATCTGATCTTTCGGGATGATCTGCCCCATGATGAATGCGGTGCTCACCTCTGACACGCCGGACGCCCCGGGCGTGGGTGCGAAGTAGATTACCAGAAATATGATGAGCTGGAGGTAGATGACATTCCAGAAGCTTGCGTCGATCCCCAGCCCCCTGACCACGAGAAAGGCGATGATGAATTTGTTGAAGAACACTATGGCTGTAATGAGAAATCCTGCGATCAGGTAATACGGGCGTTCCTTCAGGAAGTAGGTCATCAGCTCGTGATAGCGCCTGAAGGTGTCCATCAGTTTTTCAAAAGAACTGCTGCCACGAAACTTTTTCCTCACCACGGGAATGATCCCGAGCAGCCCGCGAACGACCCGCTCGAAGAGAGTGGGGCTCAGGAGCGATAGGATGACTGCGCCTAGTATCAGGCTGAAGAGCACGATGGTGTATGATGATAGGTGCCGCAGGGTGACACTCTGGAAGTCGGGCTGCACCAGTGTGATGACGAGTATGCCGCAGATGGGGAAGAATATGGCCGTTGAGATGAAGCCCAGGAAGCTCGCGACCGTCGCATCCATGCCGCCCATCCCCTCCTTGAACAGGATGTAGATCTGACCGGCGCCGCCCCCGGTCTGGGAGGGGGTGACTCCTCCCATGAAGATATTTGCTACGTTCGCGCGCACGCAGGCTGCCAGAGAGATGCCCGGATGGACCTTCGCCGCGAAGATGTATATTCGTAAGCCCCCCGCTACCCAGTCCAGAAACACGAGACCGGCGATGGCGGCGAGAAGCGGGAGATCGAAGTTGAGGAGGTGCGAGAGGGACTTCGAGAAGGATGATCGATACAAAATGAAGACAATACCGATGAGGGTCAGGACAACGAAGAGCTTGATGCCCTTCATGATCCTTGAGCGAGATACTATAGCACTACTATTCGAGCCCATCGCCGAAGGCTCTCAGAAATCCTTTTGATTTTCAAGGATAACGTTATTTAGCGATAGAAGGAGCAGCAAAGCGAATTCGATGGCAGAAAAACTCATACAAGCGTCCCTTTCAATCGATGAGTGGTCAAACCTTTTGCTTAAAGTGACTATCCCACTTTACTTGTGAAGCATTCAATGCTATAATCAATCCCCTTCTACAATTATCAAGCGGGATTAATTTGCCAGTAAGTAATAGCTTGTAGGGAGGACTATCATGAAAAGGTATCTGTTCGTGCCGATTCTGCTTATTCTAGTGGCAGGCGAATCGCTGGCGTTCGATCCTATTTTTTATGCTGCACTGACCTACAGAAGCCTGGACATTCCCCTTGCGGTTGTCATGGGGGACTTTGATGAGGACGGGCACCTCGATATGGCGGTGGCGAACGACGCAGCCACGGGGATTTCAATCATACTCGGAACCGGGGACGGCACATTCGGATCCGCGGTATACTATGCAGCGGGGCCCAGGTACACCGCTATTGATACTAGTGATTTCAATGAAGACGGCCACATGGATCTGGCTGCGACTAACAAATCCAACCAGGTTTCGATTATTTTCGGAGCAGGCGACGGCACGTTCGGATCCGTGCTCAACATCTCTGTCGGCAATTCGCCTTCTTCCGTCGAGACGGTAGACCTGGATAACGACGACCACATGGATCTGGCAGTGACGCTCAGTGCAGACGATTTAGCGGCGACCATACTGGGAAACGGAGATGGCACTTTCGGAAGCGTTCAATACAGTGACGTTGGTACTGCGCCTCAATCGGTCACTGCCGCGGACTTCAATGAGGATGGAGATATGGATCTTGCGGTGGCGAATTATGGCTCCGATAATGTTACGATCCGCCTGGGAAAGGGAGATGGGACATTCGATCCTCCCTGGCACTGGATGTTTGGAACTACCGGACCCTATTCGATAACAACCGGGGATTTTGACGAAGACGGGCACGCTGATATGGCCGTAGCCAACCGCGGCTCCGATAATGTGTCGATTGTACTTGGGGTGGGAGACGGCTCATTCTCGTCCGTATTTAACTTCCAGGCGAACTATGAGCCGACCTCGGTAACGACCGGGGATTTCGACGGGGACGGGCACACGGATCTGGCCGTTGCAAAATACGCGACGCACGATGTCCTGATTGTCAGGGGTGACGGAGACGGCACGGTATCATCGCCGCTGAACTATTTCGCGGGCACTCAGCCGATGGCTGTCACATCAGCAGATTTTGATGAAGATGGACATATAGACCTCGCCGTTGCAAGCTCGTATTCCAACAACATCTCGGTTCTCCTCGGTTTGGGAGATGAGACCTTCATCAATGCACCGGTCTATGCAGCGGATCAATATCCATCTTCGGTAACGACGGGGGACTTTGATGAAGATGGGTGCACCGATCTTGCTGTCGCCAACCGGACTCCAAATAATGTGTCGATTCTGATTGGGAATTGCGACGGCACATTTTCATCGGCTGTAAACTACTCCGCCGGCAACTACCCTTCTTCGGTCACTACGGGGGATTTCAACGAGGACGGGCACATAGACCTGGCGGTATCGAACATGTGGTCCGATGATGTTACGATTCTCGTGGGTGCGGGGGGCGGCACTTTCTCCTCCACCGGAGACTACGGCGCCGAGGATGAACCGCGCTCGGTGACCACGGGGGACTTCAACGAAGATGGTCATACGGACCTGGCGGTGGCGAACACGGGAACCGACAATGTCACGGTCTTGATCGGAGTGGGAGACGGCACATTCATATCAGCGTCGAACTGGAATGTAGGCGCCGATCCCTATTCGGTTACAACTGGGGATTTCGATGAGGACGGACACACGGATCTGGCAGTGGCGAATAGCAATTCTAACGATGTTTCCATTCTCACCGGGACGGGAACGGGGTTATTCAATTCGGCTGTAAGCTTCAGCGCGGGCTTAGGGTCTCAGTCGGTGACCACGGGGGATTTCGATGAGGACGGCCACAAGGATCTGGCAGTAGCTAACGACTACTCCGAGGACGTCTCGGTTTTGCTGGGAACGGGGAGTGGAACATTCGCCTCCGCGGTGAACTATGAAACCCGCAGCGGATCTTGTTGTGTGATAGCTCTCGATTTAGATAGGGACGGGAACATCGATCTGGCAGTGGTGAATGAAGGATCCGCCAATGTATCGATTCTTTATGGAGCGGGAGATGGGGCGTTCTCCTCTACCGAGAATTACGGCACCGGAGATCATCCTGTGTCGGTAGCCGCCGGTTATTTCAATGCTGATGATTATGCGGATCTTGCGGTGGCGAACAGCTATGATCTGGAAAGCGTCTCGATTCTCCTCAATATCAGAGGACAGTATGTAGGCGAAGAGGGGGCTCCAACGGCAAACCTATCCTACAGTCTCTCTTCGAACTATCCCAATCCGTTCAATCCCAGCACGACTATCAGGTTTACGGTTTCCGAACCGGGACGCGTGAACATTACCGTGTACGATGTTTCCGGAAAAGAGATAAGGATTCTCGTCGACAGGAATTTCAGGAGCGGGGAATTCGAGGCATTCTGGGACGGAAAGAGCAGCTCCGGCGAACTCGTTGCGTCGGGCGTGTACTTCGCAAGGATAACGGTGAACGAGTACGCGGCTATCAGAAAAATGGTCCTTCTCCGCTAGTACGTGTCACTTTTAAGCAAATAGGGTTGTTTGAAGATCCGGCTGGTGTTAACCGGCATTTATATAGAGGGGAGGTGGTTGACACTATCGGATGACGGGATATTGGTCATACAATAGAACGGCCGGGGAATAGTCTATTCCTTCTATTTATTCCGCCCGTGATGCTGTATTTGCAGCTAGCGGATTTCATCGGATGCTCGGTCTCAATCTTTTACGAGCAACCCCTTCGCGATCTTCGCGTGCATCCTTCCCAGTCCCCTCGCAAGATGCAGGGTCACTAAGAACCAGAGTATGCCGCATATTACAGCTAGCGGCATCATCCAGTCGGGTGTGTAAAAGGCTATACTGTTGAACTCGGCGAACGGGAGGTCGAATCCGTATTCGAGGACAGGTCTCAGTATGCCCCAGAGTGCGAGAGAGAAGCTTATGATGATCAGATTGAAATATAGCACCCCGAGCGGCAGCATCAGCAGCATATAGATAATGCTCCTCCACGTCATCGGGTCTGTAAAAAGCACCTTTATCCTCTCGAGCCAGCCCAGATCCCTTCTTGAAAATATTGGACGCCTCGGCATCCGTTCACCGAGCAGGGCCTCGATGATTCTTCCCTCGACAAGCGCCAATCCCCTGACCGAGAGCAAGAAGAATCCGAAAATGGGGATTCCGACGATCAGTATTATTATCCCGACCGAGATGGAAAGACCCGTGACGGCCCATGTGAAATAGAATGTTCCCGTGATCAGGGAGAATAACATGTAAAACATCGATGCGTACGACCTCGGATCTGTGAAGATGCCGAAGAAACGGGCCGCAGCGGACTTTTTAGCATTCTTTCGGGGACTGCCGAAGGATGGCGTCAGCCTATTTTCTATATCAAGGTACGCGGCGGCGACCTCCTCGGGCGAGCCGTATTTCTCGATAGCCGCCTCGACGGCTTCCTGCTCGCTGGCGCCGGGAGACTGTTCCCTGGATTGCTCCAGGGCCGTCCAGAGATGTTCTTCAGCATCGGAGAACGCGTCCTGGATGGTTGCGGGATCTGCTCCAGTAAGGGCGATTCTGAGTCTCTTCAGATAATCCTTGATAAGATCAGACATCATCGTTTCCTTTCAGCATCGTATCAACGAAATCTCTCGTTTCTTTCCAGGTTGCCGTCCAGTCCATGAGTATCTCACGGCCCTTTCTCGTTATCCTGTAGTAGCGGCGTGGGGGACCTGCAACGGACGGTTCGACCTCGCTTTCGAGCAGGCCGCCTTTCTCGAGGGAGCGGAGAACCGGGTAGAGCGCTCCCTGGCTCATCCTGGGCTCGCTCTCGCTTCCACTGTCGATATTCTTCATGATCTCGTATCCATACATCGGCTTGTCAGCGCGCCTGAGGATACTCAAAAGGACGAGCGAGACAGTGCCCGATTTCAGCTCCTTACGGAATTTCTTGTTGGCGTCGTCCAATTTCCTCACACTCCGTTCTTTTCGAGCAGGTACTGTGAATCGGATTGTAATATCTGATTAGTAACTATATTAATTTAATAATATTATTAAATACATAATAGTCAAGGGAAAAGTTTCACTGATCTCGATTTTAAATGAGATGTTTCAGGTTTAAAAACAGTTGGACCGGTTATACATAGGTTCGTAGCAAGATGTTGTTCGGACCCGGATGCATGAGGACTGGCTGGATATTCTTTCATCCAGGGGCCTGAACACTACTCAAGACGTACATCGACAGCAGCTTGCCGATAGCGAACTGCATCCCGTTATCATCGTTGCTGCCCGTTGTCACTATGACCAGGTCGAGCGCGGGGAATACGGCTATGAACTGACTCCCCTTCCCGTTGGCCACTATGGCTTCCTGAACACCTGAGCTCGAAGGGATAAAGAACAACCACCAGAGATATCCGTACTTCTCCGATCCTTCCTCCGATGGGATGATGTGAGGAGAAGTTGATTCTGCAATCCATTCAGCAGTGACTACTTGCTCTCCATTCCAGCTGCCCCGGTCGGCGACAAGGGTACCCAACTTGGCCATATCACGAGGCCTCAGCATGAGCGATCCATCCATCAGGCTGTATCCATCGACCATACCGTAATCCCAGTTCCATCTCTCTATACCTAGCGGTCCGAACAGATGGGTGGATGCGTATTCATCCGCGTGCTTACCGGTCGCCTTCCTGATGATCCCGCCGAGCAGGTTCACGTTGGCGCTTACGTACTGCCATTTCTCCCCGGGCTTGTGGGCGAATTTTCTAGATAGAATTTCCCTGAAGAATCCGTTCCCCGCTCCATGGGTCATTTCCGCCTCTTCTTCCGTCCACTCGGTTCCGATCGACATGGTGAGGAGGTGTTTCAAGGTAACATCATTCCACGCAACACTCAGGATATCTTCGTGCTGTGGGAAGAAATCTTTGAGTGGGGTTTCAACTCCGTCAATATCGCCCCTGTCGATTGCAATACCCGCGAGCAACGAGGAAACGCTCTTCGTGACGGATGCCAGCCTGTGCAAATCGCCCCTCCCGTACCCGTGGAAGTATTCCTCGAGGATCAACCTTCCCCCGCTCGCCACAAGAACTGAATGAAGGACACCCGCCTTTCCTTCGATTATGTCAGTTACCAGCGCCTCCAGCTCCGCGCGACCCAGACCGATCGCCTCCGGACCGGTGGACTGCCAGCCATCACCGGTTTCCGTGGGAACGGAATATGAATAGATAGCTTCTCCTGCCGAAGGCGCCGGTCTGGCGAGGAGGCCCTGTATGTCCTTGGGATCAGTCCCGTCAAGCTGCAATTCCCCCAAGATGTTTCCATTGTATTCAAGACTTGCCGATATGCGGTTGGTTGCCCTGTCGAGCTTTCCCTTGAGTATGACCCCGGTTTTCATGTGCATTTCTAGATTAGGATCGTTCCAGGCCACATGCAGCGCAGGGCACTGGGTCATATGCTTTCCGCCGCGTATGGTGTGCGCCTCTCCCGACAGGGTGCCATCAACTGCGGGCCAAACGCTGAACACGACATCCTCCGGGCCGGCTTTCCCTTTCCACACCTTTTCGGTTAGAACATTCGGGGTCACGGGGCCTTGGCCGGCAAATGAGGATGCCGGGATGCAGATGACATTCAGAATAAGGAGCGTCCATAATGCCTTCCCCATGCCGGCCCCATTTTTTAAGGGTCCGTTGCCGGGTTTTTTTGATCCGTACCTCAGGATCCCCCGAAAAAGATAAAACAGGATGACGGAGGATACGAGAATCCCGAATCCCCAGAAGGACGGCAGGAAGGATTCGCGGAAGCCCCTGTCAATCATCTCAGGCGAGATCGATTTGGCCGGGATGATCACCGTCATCGCCTTGTGAATCGCGGAAGTCTGCCCCAGAAATCCGAGGACCGCTCCCATGAAGCCCCAGAATATCAAGGCACTGAGCCTGTGCTTGATCTTTATCCGCTGCCCGCCACGATGCCGGATGAACAGAACGATCGTTTGTATGGTCATGGCCGTGACTACCAGGCTGATAAATAGCAGTCCCCAGCCGGCAGGTCCGCATATTCCGATGTAGTGCATCATGGCGATTCTCCTTCCGAGTCGAGGATCAGTTCGGCCTCGTGCTGTTCTATCGATGCCGCCTTTCCCGAGGTTACTATCCAGATCAACCCGCTCATGATTGCGGCGATCATGGCCGTCGAAAGAAGCGCCGAGCTCCTTTGAAGCCAGTGGGCGAGATACATGATCGTCCGCACCTTATCCGATGAGCTCTTCATCCATGTCTGGAAAAGATCGAAGTACATTCCGATAAAACCTGTGGCGAGTTGTCCGAGGGATATGTAGATCGCCGCGTTGAGCCTCTTGCGGACGGCGCGGATGTTATGATCTTTCAAGACGAACAGCCTGTACCATTTCGTCGTTCCCAGGGCGACGGCCACCACCACCCCGAACAGCAGGGGCCATTTCCATATGCCGCTGTACCCAAACATACCTCCGGACCGGGAGAGCATGAGGGCTAGAATCACAACCGGTATCATGGTCACAGACAGAGCGGTTCTTTCTAACGCGCTTCTCGTCCCGGCGGAGAACCTGTCCAGAAAACGTTTTAGCGGCGAATCATGAACTTCGGCGATAGCATCGATCGATTCCGCCGAAATATCGAACTCCTCTATGGTCCTCTTGACGGCTTCCTCGCCGCCCAGACCCTGACCGATATAGTGCTCGTAAAGGTCTTCCATGTCGGCCGATATCTCGAGGATAACCCTGGACCGCGATGGCTGCGGTATATCCAGCATCCCGTCGATCATTCTCAATTGCTCGGCGAATCTATTCACTTTCACCCTCCCCGATAACCTGCTTGAAACGTTGCATGAATTCCCGCCATACAACTTTCTCCTTTTTCAGCCAGGCGCGCCCTTTTTTGGTCAGGCAATAGCTCTTACGTTTCCCGCGAGGGCCTTCATCGGACCACAAACCCTTTATAAGCCCCTGCTTCTCGAGCTTGTGAAGGATCGGGTAGAGTGTCCCGTATTTGAATCGGAAATATCCTCCGGCGGGATCTTCGCTGAAAAGGGCCAGCTGGTAACCGTGCTTCGGGCCGTCCTTGAGGAAAGACATAACGAGCACTTCGTTACAGCTTTTCGTCAGGTTTTGGATATCAACTCTCTTCTTGCCCGACATTATTCAGAACCTCATTATATCGAACCTCTATATAATAGCACCACGGCAATCGACATGCAAGTGTTTTCTGTATTTTTCGGGATTCGGGGGATGCGCAAAATCGGCTCTTGGATTGCGAGAAGGTGGATTATCTGAAGTATCACGTTCACATAAACTTGGGACATCCCGATGATGCTTACGGCCGGGCAACTGAATTTTACTTTGGGAAATCACACACTGTCACTCAGAAGCGGTATCCTCTTTCTATTCGTTTTTCAACCGGATCGAAGTATGTCTCCCACATCCAGCGAGAGATGAAAGGGGGCTGGTGAATGAGGCCAAACGCGTTATATCACTTTTGATTGTTTTCGCTTCCCCCGTAAGGTTATACTACCTGGGGAAAGCATCAAGGAAGCAATTCTATAGTAGCCGCAGCAAGCTCAGGATGAATCGTCATGGATATATTTCGGATTCTTTCGAATATGGGGTGTAATTCCATTAAGTTGAAAATGTGGAATTCAATCTTCGCCCATCTTCTATTATCGAGCGTGGTGTTCTCTGCGCCGGCATTCGCCCAGATCGAGGACATCGAGTTCGAGACGCTCTCCCTGGAGCACGGGCTGTCCCAGAGCTCCGTGCTGTCGATCATCCAGGACGAGATGGGATTCATGTGGTTTGCCACAGAGGACGGGCTGAATAAGTACGACGGATACCATTTCACTGTTTTGAGGCACCATCCAGGCGATCCGGGCAGCCTGGGCCATACATGGATCCTATCACTTCTATTGGACAGCGAGGGGATACTGTGGATAGGGACGTTCCATGAGGGGCTGGACAGGTATGACACCGAGAAGGAGGAGTTCACCCATTACCGTAACGATCCGGACGATCCCTCGAGTTTGAGCCATAACATCGTGTGGGCCGTCTGTGAAGATCGGTCCGGAGTATTGTGGATCGGGACCGATAACGGATTGAACCGGTTCGACCGCGAAACGGGGAGGTTCACGGGCTACTTCCACGATCCCGGTGACCCGGGCAGCGTGAGCGACAATTCCATCCGGTCGATATACGAGGATGGATCGGGGACATTGTGGATAGGCACGGAGGGCGGAGGACTCAATAAGTTTCTGAGAGATAAGGGGAGATTTGTTCGTTACAGGGCGGACGATGCCGATCCCGGGAGCCTGAGCCACAACTCTGTCAGATCTATCTGCGAGGACGCCTCGGGCACTCTCTGGATAGGAACAGGCGGCGGCGGACTGAACAGATTCGATAGTGAAAACGAAAAATTTGTATGTTACAGGCACGATCCGACGGACGAATACAGTATAGGTAACAATGAGATTTATTCGATCTATGAGGATCGTGCAGGCATCCTGTGGATCGGGACCAACGGGGGCGGACTCGATATATTCGACAGGGAAAAGGGCAAGTTCCACAATTTCCGTCACGATCTTAACAATCCCCACAGCCTTGGTTACAACGAAGTGTATGCCATATACGAGGACTGCGCAGGTGTGATCTGGATAGGGACATACGGCGGGGGTGTGTCGAAATACGACGGGAAAAAGAAGAAATTTCATCTGCACAGGCGTGATCCGAACGATCCGAACACCGTGAACGCCGATCTTATCTGGTCGATCTACGAGGACGAGGACGGGATACTCTGGCTGGGAACCCACGGGGGTGGCCTCAACCGCTTCGACAGGAAGAACAATCGATTCTCGTTCTACAGACACGACCCGGACGATCCGAACAGCCTGAGCAATGATATCGTCAGGATGATCCACGTGGACGAAGCCGGTATATTCTGGCTGGGGACCCATGGGGGAGGGTTGAACAGATTCGACGGTGAGACGGGGATCTTCAAAAGATACAGGGCCGATCCGGATGATCCCCACAGCATCAGCCATGACGAGATAAGGTGGATATTCGAGGACCGGTCGGGTGCGCTGTGGATCGGGACCAACGGCGGGGGATTGAACAAGTTCGATAAGCGGACGGGGAGAGCCGTTCGGTACAGGGCCGATCCGCATGATCCCAAAAGCCTGAGCAACGATTTCGCAAGGGTGGCCTACGAGGACAGCAGGGGCGTTTTCTGGGTCGGCACTCAGGGCGGAGGTGTGAATATTTTTGACAGGGATGCAGGGGGGTTCACGCACATTAGGACGGATCCGGACGATCCCCACAGCCTGAGCAGCGATCATATCCTCTCCATTTACGAGGACAGGACGGGCATGATCTGGTTCGGGACATGGGGCGGCGGGCTGAACATGTATGACCCGGACAGCGGAAAGTTCATCTCGTAT
>Ga0180431_10001312_pt1 | contig 35063 bp, 32 predicted proteins | sample SS_ome_11_FD_132459 | JGI IMG/M metagenome (GOLD analysis project Ga0180431, IMG submission 132459) | Hypersaline lake sediment archaeal communities from the Salton Sea, California, USA - SS_1_MS_1 metaG | ecosystem: Environmental > Aquatic > Non-marine Saline and Alkaline > Hypersaline >... | reverse complement strand
GGGTCCGCCCCCATGGCCTGAATCCGCTCTGCGTCTTCCTTTAGGATCATGCTGAAGGCATCGAAGTTGCGCAAGACCTCTCGAAAAAAAGGGCGCAGTTTCAGGTACCCCTGGATGGACCTGGGCGAGATGCGGCCGTTGACGAGCGCAATTTTTATGCCCCTGCGCCGGGCCTCGGCAACCCAGGAAGGCCAGATCTCAGTCTCCAGAAAGACCATGGCCTGGGGCCGGACATGGGAGAGGGATTTGCGGACGCACCCGAGGAAATCAAGGGGGGCATAGGCTATAGGGACAGCGTCTCCGAACATCTCCTCGGCCATCTGCCGGCCATGAGGGGTGGTGGTGGAGATAAAAAGGGAACATTGGGGTAAGCGCTGTTCCAAAGCCTTCCAGAGGGAAGCGGCGACCTTGACTTCTCCCAGGGAAACGGCGTGGATCCAAATCCTGGGACCCCCCTTTGAGCGGCGAAATGAGGGGGGCGCCACAAGACCCAGGCGCTCTTCAAGGTGCCGGCCGTGACGTCCAGTAAGGCGCGTATAAAGCCAGAAAGGGGGGAAAAGGAATAGAAATAAGGCCCCCGAGAGGAGTGTGTATGCCGCGTAAAGAATGCCTTCCTCCTATGATGCTTCGATTTTTTGTATTACGCGCTTGGCTCGACGCAGGCCCACCGCTTTGCGGCGGGCATCCGGCTATGTTAAGAAATGTTTTTTTCCTTTTCTGTGAAATGGCCCACTTGTAAATGTTGGAAAATATAGGTATAAATATTTATTATGTCAAGATTTGATGAATTGTAAAAAGCCATCAAAGTGGAGGGCACAGTAAAAAGCTTCAGATGCAGCGCAACGCGGCAGGTGGACTTTTTACGAAGCCGTCAGATTTGAAATGCCGCCCCTGTCTCAGGGCCGGGGGCTGGATTGAGGAGGATAATGAAATGGCCTTCGAGAAAAGTATCCTTTGTATAGGGGCCGGTTATGTGGGCGGCCCCACCATGGCCATGATTGCCCATCAATGTCCCCAATACAAGGTGTTGGTGGTGGATATCAATCCCCAACGCATTGCCCAGTGGAACTCAGGCAGGCTTCCCATCTACGAGCCCGGGCTTGAAGAGATTGTCCGCGGGGTAAGAGACAAGAATCTCTTTTTCAGCACAGACATTGAAAAGGGGATCAGAGAGTGCGATATCATCTTTGTGAGCGTCAACACCCCTACAAAGACCTTTGGCGCGGGTGCGGGAATGGCCGCAGACCTCCAGTATTGGGAAAGAACGGCCCGGCAGATACGGGAGCATGCGAAATCCGATAAGATCATCGTGGAGAAGAGCACCTTGCCGGTCAAGACCGCCCTGGCTATGGAGCGGATTCTTACTTCCACAAATAATGGGGTCCAGTTTGAGGTGCTCTCGAATCCGGAATTTCTTGCCGAAGGCACCGCCATCCAGGACCTAAGAGACCCGGATCGGGTTCTCATAGGGTCCAGGGAAACGGAAAGGGGCAGAAAGGCCCGGGAAGAGCTCGTCCAGATCTATGCCACCTGGGTTCCGGAGGAACGGATTATCACCTCCAATATCTGGAGCAGCGAGCTCTCCAAGCTGGTGGGCAATGCCTTCCTGGCCCAGAGGATCTCGTCCATAAACTCCATCACCCCCCTGTGTGAAAAGACAGGGGCCGATATTGCAGAGGTCGCCCGGGCCGTCGGCCTGGACAGCCGGGTGGGCGCCAAGTTCTTGAATGCCAGTGTGGGATTCGGCGGTTCCTGCTTTCAGAAGGATATCCTGAACCTGGTCTATCTTTGCCGGCACTACAATCTCGAAGAGGTGGCCAATTACTGGGAGGCGGTGGTCCGGATCAATGATTATCAGAAAGAACGGTTCATCCTGAATATGCTCAGCACCATGTTCAATACCCTGGCGGGAAAAAGGATTTGTCTCTTTGGGTTCGCCTTTAAGGCCAACACCGGGGACACCCGGGAAAGCCCTGCCATATTTATTTCCAAGAGACTGGCGGAAGAGAAGGCCGAGCTGATCATTACCGACCCCCAGGCCCTGGATAACGCGAGGTTCGACCTTCAGGAACTCGAGGGAATACATTATGAAGATGATTCCTATGAAGCGGCCTCCGGCTGCGATGCCATTGCCGTGATGACGGAATGGGATATTTATAAGGAATTGGACTATGAAAGGATATACCGGTCCATGACCAAGCCCGCCTTTATCTTTGACGGGAGGAATATCCTGGATCACAAGGGGCTTTTTGAGATTGGATTTAACGTCTTACCCATTGGCAAGCCCCCATTGACCCACTTCTGATGACCTCCCGGGGGCCTGCCAACATTTCTCTTGACAGAAAGTGGAAACAGACTTACCAAAAGGCCGGGCCGGGACCGCGGTCCCGGAAGAAGGCCTTTTTAGCGACGTGTGAAAACGGATGGAATAGGAAATGCTTCATACTCAGAAACGGATCCTTGTTACCGGCGGGGCCGGTTTTTTGGGCTCCCACCTGTGCGATCGCCTGGTGGAAGAAGGGCACGATACCATATGTCTGGACAATTTTTTTACCGGCACCAAGCAAAATATCAGACAGCTCCTCTCAAGCCCCAATTTTGAACTGATCCGCCACGATCTGGTTCAGCCCATTTTCCTTGAAGCGGATGAAGTCTATAACCTGGCCTGCCCGGCCTCCCCTGTCCATTATCAGTTCAATCCCGTCAAGACGGTGAAGACCAGTGTCATGGGATCCATCAATATGCTCGGCCTGGCCAAGCGGGTGGGGGCCAAGATCCTTCAGGCCTCCACCAGCGAGGTCTATGGCAATCCCACGGTGCATCCCCAAAAGGAGGACTATTGGGGAAACGTGAATACCATTGGACCCAGGTCTTGCTATGATGAGGGCAAGCGCTGCGCCGAGACCCTGTTTTTTGATTATCACCGGCAAAACGGGGTCAATATCAGGGTGTTGCGCATTTTCAATACCTATGGACCCAGAATGCATCCCAACGATGGGCGGGTCATCAGCAATTTTATTGTCCAGGCCCTGAAAGGAAAGGATATCACTGTCTTTGGGGATGGCTCTCAGACCCGCTCCTTTTGCTATTTGGACGATATGATCGAGGGGATGGTCCGGATGATGAATGCCCCGGACGATTTTACCGGCCCCGTGAACCTGGGAAATCCCGGGGAGTTCACCATCCTGGAACTGGCCGAAAAGGTGATTGCCCTTACCGGCAGTAGATCCCGGATTATCTTTGAACCCCTGCCCCAGGATGACCCCTTAAAGCGCCGGCCGGATATCACCCTGGCCAAGGAGAGGCTTGGTTGGGAACCCACGGTGGACCTGGACCAGGGACTGGAGAAAACCATAGGCTATTTCAGAGATGTTTTGTGAGAGGGTGACCCTTGGAAACAAAAGCAGTAAACGGGAATAATGTGACCTGGTTCAACGGCCAGGTGTCCAGAGAGGATCGGGAGCAGATGCATGGCCACAAAGGGGCCGTGCTTTGGTTTACGGGCCTGTCGGCCTCGGGTAAATCCACCATCGCCCATTTCGTGGAAAAAGAACTTCACCAAAAGGGATGCTCCACCTATGTGTTCGACGGCGACAATGTGCGCCATGGTCTCTGTTCCGACCTGGGCTTTGCCGCCCAGGACAGGGTGGAAAATATCCGCCGTATCGGTGAGATGGCAAAGCTCTTTGTGGATGCAGGGATCATCGCCATCACCGCTTTTATCTCCCCCTACCGGGAGGATCGGCAGGGCGTGAGAGATCTTATTCCAAAAGGGCGTTTTTTTGAGATTTATGTGAAGTGCCCCCCGGAGGTTTGTGCCCTCCGGGACCCCAAGGGGCTCTACCATAAGGCCAAGGCCGGGATTATCAAGGAATTCACCGGCGTCTCTGCTCCCTATGAACCGCCTGAAGCCCCTGAACTGATCATTCACTCCGATAAAGAGGAAGCCCTCAAGGCGGCACAACGGGTGGTGGATTTTGTAAGAAAGAGAAATGTCCTGTTGGGCCCCTGATTGCCCCTCCCCCTGAATATCCCATGACTTTACCCCGTTGTTGCAAACCCAGCGAGATTCTAGGCATATAACTGTAGTAAAAACAGCAAGTTATGTCATTTTATATCCAGGGTCTGGATATCACTATTGGTGAGTTCCAGATTTAAAGCGTTAAAAGCGGCATTTGAAGTCATAGAAGGCGAAATGCCGAATCCTTAAGCGCCTTTTATGCAACAACGGGGTTTACCAGAGAGACAGCGTCGGGGAGGCTTCCCTGCGGGAGACGATCCAGTGGACAGTCCTGAAGAGACTTGACGAAAGGATCCAGATTGACTATATTTTTTCGCTGGTTCAGGTATTCAAACTAGGGCCCGGAAAGGAGGTGGGACAAGCGTTCTGGGCGTTATGAAACAAAATAAATTTCATGCTCTTAGGAGGTATTTCATGAAAAAATTATTCATTACCGCACTTGTGCTTGTGTTTGCAATGACCGCAGCCGGGCTCGCCCTGGCGGGTGACAACCCTCTTAAGGCCCAAGAAAAGAAAGTCGTCAATGATTTTGCGGCCCAAGTCCCGGCAGACAAGGTCATCAAGGTTGCCCAGTTCAAGAAGGTCTATGATGAGGTGATGGCCGGCAAAAGAAAGGCCTACCTGATTGACACCAGAACCCATCCGGAATTTTACGCCTTCCACATTGAGGGAACGGACCACATTCATTCCGGCCATGTGTACACGATTCCCAAAAAGATTAAAGACCCGAATGCTGAAATCTATGTCTGGTGCCGCACCGGGCATCGGGCCCGCTATGTGGCCGGATTGCTTTACAAGTATGGATATAAAAACGTGTATCTCTTTGACGGCGGTGTGGTGGCCTGGGCCAAGGCCGGGCACCCCTTTGTCAATCAATTCACCGGCAAATTTAAGATCTACGAATACAGGAAAACACCCTCCGAACAAGAGATGTCTTACCGCATCAGGGAATTTCATCCCTATTAAGAGGCGAGAGAAGTGTATATCCAAGGGAAAAGGAGCCTTCCTTTTCCCTTGACCCCCTCCCCATCTTTCCCTATACTCCCGGGGTATTCAGGCCAACTTGTTGAAAGCCTTTGAAGTTTGATAAATATGGATCATCCGGTTAATGAGTACCACGAAGCTGACAGGTACAACGGCAGCAAACGGGAAGGGTGAAGCAGTCCTTTCTTCGATTCCGAGCTTCCCGGCCTAGGCCACTTTTCAGGGCACGCAACACGGAACATTCTCACCATGGGAGGTCACATATGGGAAAGGTAGCGATTATTGGGGTGGGCCAGAGCGCCTTTGTTCGGGGATATCCGGGCTCCGTCCGGGAACTGGCCTTTGAGGGCTTCAAAGAGGCCTTGGAGGACGCGGGCGTTTCCCCCAAAGACATCCAGGCTTCCGTGGTCTGCTCGGCCCCGGAATATGACAAGCAGCGCTCCCCTGCCGGCGTGTTTGCCGAGTACCTGGGGCTTACCCCCCAGCCCACCTTTTATGTGGAAAGCCTTTGCTCTTCGAGCAGCATGGGGGTGAGGTTGGCCTACTCCCTGGTCCAGGCAGGCCTTCATGATATGGTGGCCGTCATGGGCTTTCAAAAGATGTCTGAGATTTCCTCGGCAGAATCGCAGGAGCGGATGGGCCGGGGCGCCGATATCCAGTGGGAAAGCCCTTTCGGCACCATGATGCCCGCCTATTACGCCATGTATGCCCGGGCGCACATGGAAAAGTTCGGGACCACCCTGGAGGACCTGGCCCTGATCAGGGTAAAGGCGGCCACCTACGGGCAGATGAACGAGAAGGCCGTGTATCGCAAGGCCGTCACCTTTGACATGTTCTCTGACCCTGATAGCCCCATGTCCGGGCCGGTGGCGAGCCCCCTGCGGGTGGGGGACTGTTGTGCCAATGCAGACGGGGCCTCCTGTGTGATCGTTGCCGGTGAAGAAAAGGCCAGGGCAATATGCGAAAAGCCGGTCTGGATCCTCGGGCTGGGAGCGGCTTCAGCCAGCGTGAACCTGGCAGGCAGGGAGGTCTTCACAGGATTGACCGTGGCCCGGCAGGCCGCTGATCAGGCCTATAAAATGGCAGGGGTAGATGCGAAGGCGATTGATGTGGCGGAAGTCCACGACTGTTTTACCATCGCCGAGATGATGGCCTATGAAGACCTGGGCTTTGCACGGCCCGGGGAAGGAAAGGAATTGATCAAGGCCCAGGATACCTATAAGGAAGGGAGCATACCGGTGAATATTGACGGGGGCCTGCTTTCCAAGGGACATCCCATCGGTGCAACAGGGGGGTCGCAGATCAGAACCATGGTCCTTCAACTCAGGGGGGAGGCCGGGGAGATGCAGGTCGACAATCCGAAAATCGGCCTGATCCATAATATCGGGGGTGTAGGTCTGTACGGAAACGTGACCATTCTGGGGAGATAGGGATATGGGTAAAAAAAAGAAAGAGGTGGATGACCGGTTCAAGAAATTCGGAACCGTGAGCTTTACAGCCATCACCAAAGTCAATGACTTTGTTCAATACCTGGAGGAAGGGAAAATCAAGGGAACCAAATGCAGGCATTGCGGCCTGGTCTTTTTCCCGCCCCGGGCCGATTGCTATGGATGTTTAAAGAGCGACATGGAGTGGTTTGATATTTCGGGCACGGGGAAGTTGGTTACATACAGCAAGCTGGAGTTTGCCCCTATGGGATTCGGGGATGACCTGCCCTATGCCATCGCCGTGGTGGACTACGGGGAATATAAAGTCTTTGGACGGATTGCCCAGGACCTGTCCGATGAAGACATTACTGTAGGCATGGAGATGAAGACGGTGGTCAACAAGCTGCCCGATGACCAGTTGAACTATGTCTTCCAAAAGGCCTGAGGATTTTGAATTTTCCGGGCCGGCCGCCTCCGGTCCGGTCCATTTTGTGCGCTCTAATGCCTGAAAATCCGGAATGGGTGGAAATCTCCCTCCAGGTAGATCCCGAGGCCCAGGAAGCCGTGGGCGCCTTTCTTTTTGATCTGGGCTGTCAAGGGCTTATCTCAGAGGAGGGCCGGGAGACCCTCACAGCCTATATGCCCTTCCAGGAGAACCTGGACCTTGTGCGACACCGTATCGCCTCCTTTCTGGCAGACCTGCAGACCATATTCCCCCAGGTCATTTCGTCCAAATTTTCCATCAAGGGGTTGGAAGACCAGGATTGGGGCCGGAGCTGGCGGCGGTTTTTCAAGGCCCGCCGGGTCACTGCCAGGCTCACTGTGATTCCCCCCTGGGAGCCTGAAACGCCCAAAGGACATGTGCTGAAGATCGACCCCGGCCCGGCCTTTGGAACCGGTCAGCACGCCACGACCCGGTTGTGCCTGGAAGCCATGGAACAGGTCCCCATGCCTGAGTCGTGGACCATGTTGGATGTGGGCACGGGCAGCGGCATCCTGGCCATTTACGGGGTCAGCCTGGGAGCCGAGAGGGTGGCAGCCGTGGATCTCGATCCGGAGGCCCTTCGTTGGGCCCAAAGAAACGCCGCTCTGAACGGCCTGGAAGGGGCTGTTGAGCTCTTTTCCAGGCCTGTAGAGGAATGGAAAGAGGAGACCTTTTCCCTGGTTACCGCCAATCTGATGCTCTCGGAGATCTTGAGGCTTATTCCCTGCTTCCGCCGCCTGCTTGAGCCCGGGGGGTGGCTTATCCTTTCCGGGATTCTCACAGACCAGGTCGAAGAAGTGGAACAGGCCCTTAGCGAGTGGGGCTTTAAAAGGCAAAGGCTATCCAGTGAAGGGGAATGGGCCTGTATGGTCGGGTGTAAGGGGCCATGAACGATAGGGGATTGCGACGTTTTTTCGTAAAAGCGGTCAGGAAGGGACAAGGGGCCTGTTCCATCACAGGGTCCGAGGCCAGGCACATCTGCAGAGTCCTCAGGATGGAACCCGGAGAAAGGCTGGTGCTGGTGGACCAAGAGGGCAACCGATTTCTGGGCAGCATCCTGCAAAGCCATCCCCGCGAGGTCCGGGTGGCCGTGGAAAAGGCCCTTCCCTTTCCCGGACCTCCGCCTGTGGAGATCTGCATGTGTCAGGCCCTCATAAAGTCCGGCCCTATGGATGACCTGATCCGGAAGACATCCGAACTGGGTGTGGCCAGCATTTCTCTGTTTTTTTCTGAGAGGACCGTCATCAGGATGGATGAAAGCAGGATTCCAAAAAAAATGGATCACTGGAAAAAAATAGCCCTGGCCGCCACCAAGCAGTCTGACAGGCATGCCCCGGCCCGGATAGAAGGCCCGTCCCCTTTTGTGGATTTGGTGGCGAGATGGAAATCCAGCCCTGCCTTAAAGGTGATCCTATGGGAAGGGGAGGGAGCCAGGGACCTCAAGTCCTTGCTTCACGCTGTTCCTCAGGTCGAAAGGGTGGTTGGTATTGTCGGTCCGGAAGGCGGTTTTGCCGAAAAAGAGGTGGCACTAGCCGGGAATGCGGGATTTATTTCCGCTTCTTTAGGAGACAGGATTCTGCGTTCAGAGACCGCCGCCGTAACCATGGTGACCATTATCCAGTATGAATGGGGGGACCTGGGGCTAAGCAGCGGATAGGGCCTTAGTCTTCGCCCTCCTCCAAAAAGCATTCATTGATTTTCTCTTTCACTTCTTCCAGGACCTCGCTGAGCCAGAGCACGTCGTCTACGGCCAAACGCCCCGGTTTTGTGGTCCCCTTGCTTCCGTCCCGTTTGGTATAGGCCCTGGGCCCGATCTGCAGTTTGGGCTCCCCGTCCCCATAACGGTTGATGGAGAGCAAAAGACCTGTTTCCTCGTTTTCCCAGGTTTCTAAGACATGATCCTTGGTGGGATCGTAGGCCATGTGGTTTTTTTAACCTCCCATTTTCGTAACCCTTTAGGTGTTTTCAGTGCTCATGATCCGGTCTTAAGGTCAACGGTTCCAGCCGAACTCGGCCGTCTCGCCCAGTTCCTCTTCAATCCTCAGAAGCTGATTATACTTACAGATCCTCTCGGAGCGGCAAAGTGATCCGGTCTTAATCTGGCCGGTTCCGGCGGCAACAGCCAGATCTGAAATAAAGGTGTCCTCCGTCTCACCGGAGCGATGGGAAACAACGGCCTTCCATCCCGCCCGATGGGTCATGTTGATGGCCGCCATGGTTTCCGTAAGGGTCCCTATCTGGTTGAGCTTGATCAAGACCGCATTGGCCGACTTCTCCTTGATGCCCCTGGAGATGCGTTTGGTATTGGTCACAAAGAGATCGTCACCCACAATCTGGATCCGGTCTCCCATCCTCTCGGTCATGCTTTTCCACGCCTTCCAGTCATTCTCGTCAAGGCCGTCTTCGATGGAGTAAATGGGGTAGCGTTTCACCCAGCCGTCATAGAAGTCAATCATCTGGGCCGAGGTCCGTTTGGATTGATCCGATTTGGAAAACACATATTTACCGTTTTTGTAAAAGGAAGAAGACGCCGGATCCAGGGCAAGCACGACATCCCTGCCCGGTCGGTATCCGGCCTTGTCAATGCCGGCAAGGACCATTTCAACGGCCTCATCGTTGGACTTGAGATCGGGGGCGAATCCCCCTTCATCTCCCACCGCCGTGGAAAAACCCTTTTCCTTTAAGACCCCTGCCAGGGCATGAAAGACCTCGGCGCCGATGCGCAAGGCCTCTTTAAAGGTCTTCCCCCCCACGGGCATGATCATGAATTCCTGGAGATCCACACTGTTGGAGGCATGGAGACCCCCGTTGAGGATATTCATCATGGGCATGGGCAGCCTGCAGGCGTTCACCCCTCCCATGTACCGGTAAAGGGGCATGCACAGACAATCCGCGGCAGAGCGCGCCACCGCCAGAGAGACCCCCAGTAGGGCGTTGGCCCCCAGTTTTCCCTTGTTGGGGGTCCCGTCCAGTTCAATAAGGGTCTTGTCTATGAGTCCCTGATCCATGGGGTCCATGCCCAGAAGGGCAGGGGCGATGGTCTTGTTGACGTTCTGAACAGCCGTTTCCACCCCTTTGCCGCCGTAACGCTTTTTTCTGCCATCCCGGAGTTCCAGGGCTTCGTGTTTGCCCGTGGACGCCCCCGAGGGCACGGCGGCCCGGCCAAAACTGCCGTCGCTCAGGATCACCTCCACCTCCACACTGGGGTGCCCCCTTGAATCCAGGATCTCCCGGGCGATGATCATTTCTATGGTCTCCATGCCTGCCTCCTTTGAGTTATGCCTGGATAACATTTTGCGTTTTTGAAATAAAGCTGTTCGGGCGATTCATCAGGGTAAGGGTCCCTTTTCTGATATGACCAGGCCGGGAGACTCGGAACAAAAGAAAAGGCATCCTTACCCGACCTTGATAAACCGATTCTTCAAGGATCAAATCACATCTCTTGGATATTGGCCTTGAGAGATAAAAAGACTATAAAGGATCGTTCTGTTCATGACAAGCCTAAAGCCCGGGTAACCAGGGACCTTGATGCCTCAACCACCCTCTCAACCAGCTCCATGGAGGCCTCTTGGCCTTGAATGACCGCCACCTGTGGACCCAAAGGCCTCCATTGTAAAGGGTCGCTCATCTTGAAAAGTGAAACCGTGGGCACCCCGAACATGGCGGCGACATGGGTGATGCCACTGTCATGGCCAAGGAACAGACGCGCCTCCTTGAACAGGGTGTGAAGCCCACTTTTCTCCGGGCAAATACGGACTTGTCCTTGAGTGGCTTTGAGATTCTCCTCCAGGTGAGGCGCCAGGTCCATCTCGGCGGGGCCGACCAGAAACACGGGGGCCATGTCTTGAAAAGGGGGCTTTTGCCGGAGCCCGGCAAGGACCCTGATCCAGAACCGGGGGGCCAGGTTTTTGTCTTTGCTGCCCGAGCCTGGATGGATTATGACGGTTTCGCGCGCGCTTATGGATTCACCGGGGCAAAGGAGACCCACTTTCCGGGCTGCCTGAAAGGCCTTTTCAGCCTCAACAGGCAGACCCGCTGACCGGAGGCAATGGCCCAGATACAGGGCTACGTGGATGGGCTCTTCCCGGGCCGGGACGGAGGGGAAGCAATGGACCGGAACCCCTGGGAAATAGGTCTTCAAATTCCGCCGGATACTGCCGTCCCGGTCCTCAAAAAAGGCCGCAACAAGGTCGACATCATACCGGAGAGGGGACTCCCCTTCAGGCCTTTCCATGAAAAGTCCTGTCCAAGCCCGGGCCTCCAGGTCCATGGTGCGGTCTACATGATCCCGTATGAAGGACAGGCCGGGCTCCCGCCCCACAAAGGTGACGGCGGCCTTTCCTGCCAGATCCACCAGGGAGGGCAAGACCATGAGGGTGTCGCCCAGGGCTCCCGGTTTGATAATAAGGGCCTTCAAGGGGCCTTTTTTCCCCCTCAAAATATTGGTGAGACTTTAGGTGTTTTCAGAGGTCATGATCCTGCTTCATGGAACCAGAATGGTATAAAGCTTCCTACCCATGGATCCCGAAATATTCCCGGTACCACTGGACAAACCGGGCCACACCTTCCGGCACCGAAACACCGGGCGCATACCCGAAGTCCTTGACCAGATCGTCCACATCGGCCCAGGTAGCCGCTACATCCCCGGGCTGCATGGGGAGGAAATGCTTTTCCGCCTCTTTCCCCAGAGATTGTTCGATGGCCTTTATGAAATCCATGAGACCCACGGGTGCGTTGTTCCCGATATTATACAACCGGTAGGGGGCCCGAGACGTTGAAGGGTCCGGATCTTTCCCGCTCCATGCAGGATCCCCCGAGGGCGGGGTATCCAGGACCTTGATGACCCCAATGACGATATCGTCGATATAGGTGAAGTCCCGCTTCATTTTTCCGTGATTAAAGACCTCGATGGGCCGGCCCTCAAGAATGGCCTTGGTAAAGATAAAGAGGGCCATGTCCGGCCGTCCCCAAGGGCCGTAGACGGTGAAAAAGCGGAGTCCTGTGGCTGGGAGTCCGTACAAATGGCTGTAGGTGTGGGCCATCAGTTCATTGGTTTTTTTGGTGGCCGCGTAGAGGGAAACGGGATGGTCCACATTGTGGCGGGTTGAGAAGGGATAGGCCTCGTTCAACCCATAGACCGAACTGGAGGAGGCAAAAACAAGGTGGGTAATGGGGTGATGCCTGCAGCATTCCAGAATATTCAGAAATCCCACAATATTGGAATCGATATAGGCATGGGGATGGGTGAGGGAATAACGCACCCCTGCCTGGGCCGCCAGGTGGCACACGCCGTCAAATTTCTCATGGGAGAAGAGTCTTTCAAGGGGCTTCGCCTCCTGAATGTCCATTTTTATGAAGCGGTATCCAGGGTATTTCAGGCTTTGAACCCAATCACCCTTCTCTGCACCCTCCGGGTCTATGCCGTCTTTTTTCAGACGGCCGTACTTGATATTGACGTCATAATAATCGTTGATATTATCCAGACCGACAACCTCGTCCCCCCTTTGGGCGAGGCTTGCTGCAATAAAGGAGCCGATAAAACCGGCGGCCCCCGTGACAAGGATTTTCATGGCCTCTGTTCCTCCTTGAGCCCGGTGGTCGGTTCGTGCCAATTCCCAAATCGTATGTGGTGACTTAGATCCCAGGAAAAAGAGTTTCCCAACGCCGGGTAACGACACCTTTTCTTTTGTTCCGAGTCTCCCGGCCTGGTCATATCAAGGCGTTACGAATGTGTGATGCCTACCCCATCCCTGTTCCCCTCGCCTTGGCTCGGGGCCAGGGGGTCCCCCATCCGTAACACCTTGATATGACGAAGGCCTCCCGCCAGTCACGCCAGAAAAGGTATCGTTACCCTAACAGATCGCTCGATTAACTGAAACCGGGTATTCCTGGTAATCTTTTGAAAAAGGGTCATTTGCTGATGGCACTCAGGTTAATGTTGATTCAAGCCCTGCAAAGGGCTTATAAAGGGACTTATCAAAAAGGGATCATTTCCCGACCCGAGTTGGTTCCTGGACCCAATGTTTACACCAGATTATGGAGGGTGCCAAATGGAAAAGCAAGGATTGGATCCCCGATTAAGGGTTGTACAAGATGCCCCTTTGAGGGACAAGGTGGTTCTCTTGAGAGTGGATCATAATGTGGTGAAAAAGGGGCTCATCAAGGATCCCTATCGCATCGACGCCACTTTCGCCACCCTGTATACCATTGCTGAAAGAGGGGGAAGACCCATTCTCATGACCCACGTAGGGCGTCCCAGGGACAAAAAGACCGGCGCTATTACCTGTAAGGAAGGGGACTCCGTGGTTCCCATTGTCGGGTACCTGGAGGATAAACTCGCCACCAGGATCCATATACATGAGTGTCCCGTAGAAGGCGAAAAAGGCATCACCGTTTTGAACGGGGAGATCGCCTCGGCCCTGACCGCCCTCAGGGCGGGTGAGACGGGCATGATTTATCTTCCCAATATCCGTTGGTTTGCAGGGGAGGAGACCAAGGGCCCGGAAAGGGAGGCCTTTGCCCGGGAACTGGCTTCTTTGGGGGACGTTTTCGTCAATGATGCCTTTGGCGCCCACCGGGCCCATGCCTCGACCTATGATGTGGCCAAGTACCTGCCTTCCTTTGCGGGGGTATTGCTTCAAAAGGAGATCCGGCATCTCCACAGGGTCCTCTCCCCTGAAAGGCCCTTTGTGGCCGTTGTCGCCGGTGCCAAGTATGATACGAAAATCGGGCCTCTCAAGGCCCTCTACAGCAAGGTTGACCACCTGATCCTGGGCGGCCTCATGTACAATACCTATCTCTCCGCCAAATACGGCGTGCCTGTGGCCGGGGTTTCCGAAGAGGACAGGGCCCTGGCAGAGGTACTGGTGGCCCTGGACCGTGAGGACCACAAGATCATGGAGATGCCCCACCTTATGGAATCCGACACCCTGGAAGGGAGAGTGGAAGGGAGACACCGCCCGGTCCGTATCCAGGCCCTTCAGGGGGGAAGGGAATGCCAATACCTCGTGGATATTATGCCACAATCCCTGGAAGAGGGCCGCATAAGAGAGGTGGTGGGCTCCGCAAAAACCCTCTTTGTGAATGCTGTTATGGGCTTTATGCCCCACTTCTTTGAAGGCTCCCAGGCCCTATATAGGCTGATCTTTTCCAATCAAGGGGCCATGAAACTCTTTGGGGGCGGGGATACCCTCCAGGAACTGAGAAACCTCTGTCCCGGCCTTTATATGTCCGGCCTGGACGCCAAGGATACCTACTACTTCACCGGCGGGGGCAGTGTGCTGGCGGCCATCGAACAGGGGAGCCCTTACGGCATGAAGCCCGTTGAAGTGCTGATGGAAGAGAATTGAGGCTGGTTTTATGGCGATTCAACCCATTTTTGATCCCCAGAAGGCGGAAAGGCCCATGCGGGTGGCGGCCTTCATGTCCGGTTCCGGTACCAACGTCATGAGGCTCCTGGAACAGGAAGAACAGCTTAGGGAACAGGGCCCCGCACCCTTTGAAGTGGTCTTTATCTTCAGCGACCGCTCAGACGGGTCTTGCAGGGGGGAAAAGATCGCCCTAAAAAGGGGGCTTCCCTACTTCAGCTACGATATCCGGGCCTTCTACCGCCGAAGGTCTTTAAAAAGGGGCGTCAACACACCCCAGGGGCTGGCCGTGAGGAAGGAATACGACCAGGTGGCACAAAAGCTGGTGGAGGCCTTCCATGTCGATGTCATCGCCCTGGGTGGGTATATGAGTTATATCACCCTGAAGCGCTGTGTTAATGTGCATCCTGCAGACCTTTCCATTACGGGCCCTGAGGGCCGGAGGAAGTATGTGGGTGATAATGCGGTGCGCGACGCCATTGTGGCGGGAGAGAAGATCCTCCGCGCCTCGACCCTGTGGACGGACGAGGGGGTGGATACAGGGCCCCTTCTCATGGTCTCGGACCCGGTCCCTGTACGGCTCCCCGAGCCTCTTGAAGCCCTGGGAGAAGACCCAAGCCGGCTCGCCCAGGTGGTGGCGGAACATCAAGCCCGCCTAAAAGAAGTGGGAGACTGGCGGGTTTTTCCCCGGACCATTGAAATGATTGCCCGGGGCCGCTTTGCCCTGGACGAAAACCAAGCGGTATATGTGGACGGAAGCCCTGTCCCCCAAGGGTACAGGGAATAAGGGGACGGAGGCTATTGAGGTCCTGAGTGATGACGAAGCCAGTTCAGGGACGCCTCGACCAGTTGTTCCTGCCAGTGGATCTGGGTAAAGCTGTGGTTCCCGTCTTGGATGAGATGGATGCGGAACAGGCGGTGTGTGGGATCCAGGTCTTTTAGCCGGCCCTGATATTCTTTCCTAAAGGCCTGATAAAGGGGATCCTCGGTTCCGTAAATGTAAAGGATCGGTCTGCCGGCAGATAAGAAGGTCTTGTTCGCCTCCCATAAGGCCACGTCCAGGTCCGGGCTTCGATAATGCCCACTGAGAACATATCCAGTGGCCTTCAGGATCCACCGGTATTGGCTCTTGCCCGTGAGAAACCTGTAATAGGATTGAGGCTTCCCGGCCTTGCGCAAGAAAGAGCCCAAGGTCATGCCCAGGGTCGATTTCTCCGATATCTCCCCCATTTGTTGCACCGGGAGGGAGGCCAGGATCATCAACTCCACCCGATGGTCGGCAGCGGCGGCCACCATGGCGCTGTAAGCCCCGCCACATATCCCTGTAAGGCCTATGGTGGTCACGTCGGTGTGGCCTTTGAAATAGTCAATGGCCGCTGTGGTGGAATCAGAGCAATCCAGGAAGGCCTTCCTGTAGGCTGAGAGGCTCGTAATCTGCCCCGGGCTGTCGCCGATGCCAGGGGGGTCATACCGGAGCACATAGTAACCGGCCCTGGAGAGGCGCCGGGCAAAACGGACATAAAGGCGATTCGGGCCCCGCCGGCTGCGGATCCCGGCATTCACCATAATCATGCCGAGTCGTGATCCCGGTCCAATCCCGTCTTCGGGGCGGTGTAGGATCCCGAAAAGCGGTTTTCCGTTGCAGGGAAAGGTAACATGTTGCTCCATACAAGGGGTTGCGGTGTTCATCAAAAACCTATGAATGAGAAAGGACGGTCTCCAACCAATCGGCGGTGTACACGAAGAGGGTTTCATGGCCCTGGAGGAAGTCCATCTCTTGCCAGGGGTTATTGGGATCCACCCAGAAGGGCGTTCCTTCTACCTCCATGAGCTTAAAGGGATGGGTTTGGTTCTCATAGAGTTTAATCAGCCCTTTAAGTTCCTGCCTTCGCCGTTTGGATCGTCCGATAGAGGCCACCAGCGCGGGACCGTGGTAACCTTCAGCCCTGGTCAAGACGTCTATCTCTTCGATTTCCTCTGCACAGGACGGACTCAAGGGGTATCCGAGGATATCCACGGGTTCCCCCCTGTTCAACTTGGTTATAAGGTTCGCACGGGTTTCAACGGGGCGGCCGGCAAGACTGTTTGTGGCAATGACCTGGGCCCTGAGAAAATTTTTCAGGTAACCTTGCATATCCACGACGGGCTCCCAGAGCAAGAGAAAGTCTACCTCAGGTTGTGCTCCAGCCACTATTGCGGCCAATGTGGCTCCGAAACGCAGACCACAAAGTCCGATGCGTTCCACCCTGTGTCGGCGGAGGTGAGCCATCGCCCCGTGAATGTCCTCCACCATGGTTGAAGGCGTCAGATCTCTAAAGGAGCCCTCGCTGTCCCCGAAACCGCGATAATCGAATCGCAGGGTCACAAAACCCCGCTCGGCTAGGTGCCGCAGAAAATCCACGCATACCTTCTGGGAGATGGTGGCCTCCTCTGCGAAAGGGGCACAAAACACCATCCCGCACCGGCCCCCCAAAGCCGTGTCATTCGGGGGTTCGTACAACATGGCAAAGAGCCGTGACCCCTTGTGCTCAAAGAAAAGGGGGGTTTCCACGCAACAGGCCTTTTCCACCGCTGCAATCATGAGGTCTCCAAACTGCCGAAAGCTTCATCCTTTTTCAGGGCCAAGATCAGATCAGCCTTCAGGCGGGGCCACATACGGCTCAGGGCCGGTTCCTGGGGACGAAAACCCAGGTGACCGGCAAAGACATTGTGAAGCACCACCATAGGCCGGGAGCCCTCCACACAGGCCCCACAAAGGTGTGACTCCTCAATCCCCAGGACGCCGTTGGCGAAACTGGCCTTGAACCCGCCTATATCCTTCCAGAATCCACGCTCCAAGAGAATGGCTCCAATGCTGAAGCGATGGGGGACAGAAGACCACTTAAAGGGTTGCGCCGAAAAATAGGCGGCCCGCTCGTCAAATGGCAGGCTGTGTTCCCAAATCCAGCAGGCCGCCTTGCCGTCATAGTGGGCAGGAATACCGATACAGGCGCTTATGGGTTCACCGAACCGGGAACGGAATTCCTCCTCCAGGCCGAGGGCCCTCAGAAAAAGCACGTATGAGAACCCATTCACATTGAGCAGGGGAGCACAGAACCCGGGGTTGAAAGGGCCTTCCCTTCGAGCCCTCAGGAAGCCCTCCAACATGGACTCGAAATATCCTTCGGGAATGACAATATCCTCGTCTAACTTGAAGATCCACCGGGCATTCGGGTGGGATCGGACAGCAAGGTTTTGTGCCAGGGCCAGTTTGTTGGCCCGGGTCGCAAGGACTGACCACCCATGGCGGTCCGCCCAGCTTTCCAGGGGGGCCACATGGCGCCCGGGTGTTACGACGCAGACATCCAGGTCCGGGTGGACAAAACGGGCAATACGCTCCAAAGTGACGGGCCACAAGGGCTCCTTATAGCCTGCCACCACTGTGACGAGGCCTTTTTTGCCGTTCTGCCGATCCTTAAACCGGTACGGCCCCCCGAAATTGAGCCTTTTCTGGATCCGTGCCGCCGTGAAATCGTAAAGCTTTTGAATGGCCCGTCTAGGGGCATCGGGCCTTCGAAAGAGACGTGTGCTCAGGCTCACCTTCGGGGATTGAAATGGGCGTGGTGCGTCCTTCATCCTCTTCTCTGCATCCCAAAAAGGGATGATAATTTCACATAAAATAATTATTTTCTCCCATCTTTACAATCAAGTCAACACTCCAGAGGATTTTCGCAAAGGCCTGGGCTTAGGATAGGGTATCCCCCCAAAAAAGAAGACGAATCGGAAGGTCTTTAGGTCAGGAGAGAAGGCCAGTCGATGGCTTTAAAGGTCCTATGAAGGAAATGATCGTCCTCCACGGCATGAAAATTGAGGTTGCGGAAGAGATTCCCGGCCACAGGCTCCACCTCCGCCAAAGGAATCACTTCGTCCTGCCTGCCATGATAAAGGACTACAGGCGCGGAAAGGGAGGTGGAGGAAGAAAAATCGTGCATATTGATCGCCGGGGCCAACAGAATCATGCGTTTGACCCGTGTTTCGTGAGACAGGGCAAAGAGAGCGGCCATTAACCCGCCAAAACTTGAACCCACCAGGATGATCTCCGGCTCACCTAAGAGGAGGCCTTCCAGCTTTTTCATGCGATCTTCCAGGCTGCCCGGAAAATTGGGTAGGAGCATGTCCGGGAATTTTTCCCGGAAATAGGTCGCCTTGGTCCCCTGGTTGCTGCTCTCCAGGCCATGTATGAATATCTTTGTAGGCATGTGTTCGTTGAAGTCCTAGACGTCTGGGCGCCTCCAGAGGAAGCGCTTAACGGACCTCGAGGATTTCGAATTCCTGAATGCCTCGGGGTGTCTTGACCCGCACCTCGTCACCCTTTTCCCTCCCGATCAATGCCTGGCCCAAAGGAGAGGTGACCGAGATTTTCCCCGATTCAGGATCCGACTCATAGGGCCCCACGAGTTGGTAGGTGACCTCTTCTTCTGTGCCCAGATTATAAAGGACGGCAGTCCTGCCAAAGGCCATACGGTCAAAAGGACCCTCCCCGGGATCAATCACCTCGGACTGGCCTATGACGCTTTTCAATTCATTGATTTTCCCCTCCAGAAAGGCCTGACGCTCCTTGGCGGCATGGTACTCGGCGTTTTCACTGATATCTCCGTGGCCCCGCGCCTCTTCTATGGCCCGAATATTATTTCGCCTATCCACATTGACCAGTCGGTCCAACCGGGTTTTCACCTTATCCAGCCCATCTTTTGTGAAGGGAATCTTATCCATATTCTCCAGTCTCCATAAAAAAATTACGCCCCTTCCATAGAAAAGGGGCCGATGATTTATTATATAGCACTTTCAGTCGGCTTTTTCTACAAAAAAGGACCTCTTCCTCCCGTGATCTTTGCCACCCCGGCAGGGCGAACCAGCTCCATATGCCCCGCCAAGAACATGACCCTCTTTCCTAGACGCCGATACCCAGGGCGAGCCCTGCCTGCCTGATGGCCAGGGCCACCAGGTAGGCGGTTACCAGATTGAAGGCTATGGAAAACCCTGCCCATTTCCAGGAGGTTTCCCTGCGGATGCTGATGATGGTGACAAAGCATGGTACATAGAGCATGGTGAAAATGAGAAGGGTAAAGGCCAGCAAGGGATTCCAAGACGGGTCATTCTTGAGCCTTTGAGAAAGGGAGCCAGACTCATCCGTTTCCAATTCGCCCAGGGAATAAGCCGTTCCCAGGGTGGAGAGGACCACTTCTTTGGCGGCAAAACCCCCCACAAGGGCGATGTTGGTCCGATAGTCGAAGCCCAAGGGCCTGGTAATGACCTCCAAGCTACGGCCCATATGCCCGGCAATGGTCCCTTTCAAATGGGCCTGCTGTTCCAGCATGTCCACCTGGTTCATTTCTTCACGATAATTGGCGTAACGGGCCGCTGCACTCAGCGTGGAAGGGTCCATCTCCCCCCTCAATGAATCGCCGTGTTTGAGAAAGAAGAGTGCCTCTATAAGGGGCAAGAGACGCCCTTGATCCCTACCCCCGAGGGCATCCCGGTTTCCGTCGTTGATGGCCTGGACATATCGATTGTAAAGGGCGTTGAGCTCCGCCAGCTCCTCTTTACCTTTAATCCACCCGGTCACATCCGGGGAGGCAAGGAAATGGGCGGTAACGTCCTGACGGAGGTCCTCAAAGGACCGGCGCTTCTCGTCTGAGAGTCCGGGAAAGCTCATCATAGCCCAGAGCAGGACAGAAAATCCCAGGATGACGGTACCCGCCTTCTTGAGGTATTCCCAGGTTCTCTCCCAGGAGTGGATGAGAAGCCCTTTAAGGGTGGGCATCCGGTAAGGGGGAAGTTCCATCACAAAAGGGGTCCTGGGTCCCTTGAGCACCGTAGAGCGAATGACCTTGGCTGCAAACAGGGCAAAGGCCCAAGAGAGCAAGGTGAGAATGAACAAGACCCTGGGCTTGCTATGAGTGAAAAAGGCCCCGATGAGCACCGCATACACGGGTAACTTGGCCCCGCAGTTCATGAAGGGGACCACCAAGAGGGTGGCGATCCTTTCTCTCCGATCCCTGAGGGTCCTCGTGGCCATGACCCCGGGGACCGCACATCCTCCTGATATTCCGCCACTCACAATGAGGGCCATGACAGAGTTGCCATGGAGACCGAACCACCGAAGCACCCTGTCCAGCATATAGGCAACCCTGGCCATATAACCGGAGTCTTCCAAAACAGCGATGGAAAAGAACATGAACATGATAAGGGGAACAAAGCCCAGCACCCCCCCCACACCGTCAATCACGCCCGAGACGATCAGGGAACGCGCATGTCCCGGGGGGAGAAGCAAGGAGACCAGCCATTTGAGTTTATCAAAGAAGAGCTCAAACCACTGGATCGGAGCTTCACTGGCCGAGAAGGTAAAAATATAGATTCCGTAGAGGATAAGCATCATAATAAAGGGGCCGATGACACGGTTTGTCAGGACCCTGTCTATCTTGTCGGAGAGATTGAGACGTAACTCGATTTTTCTTTTCACCGCCCTCTTGGTAATGGCCGTGATATAACCATAACGGTAGTCCGCTATAATCCCCTCGGGTTCTTCTTCCAGGGTGGCCATCATGTGTTTGTACACATCCTGACATATGGCATCAATCTTTTGACCAAGCTCAGGGTCTCTTTTCAAAAGGTCAACAATCTGCCGGTCCCCCTCCAGGCACTTGAGAGCCCGCCATCGGGAAGGATACTTGGGGTCAAAGATAGAGGATTTCTTAATCAGCCCCTCAATGTCATGAATGGCCCGGTCAATGTCCATGCCATAGGAAATAACCACCGGGGACCATACGGGATCGAGGGTGGCCACTTCAATCACCTTGTCCAGGAGCTCCCGGACGCCCCGGTTTGACCGGGCCACCATAGGCACCACCGGCACTTGAAGAAGTTCAGAGAGGAGGTTGGGATCCACCACAATTCCCCGGGCCTCCGCCACATCTATCATATTAAGGGCAATGACCATGGGTATGCCCAATTCCATGAACTGGACGGCAAGATAAAGATTTCGGTCCAGGTTGGAGGCGTCGATGATATCCACCACCAGATCCGGCCTCTCGTTGATCAGGAAATTTCTGGCCACGATCTCTTCAAGGGAATAGGCCGTAAGAGAATATGTCCCGGGCAGGTCCACCACCTCTATTTCATGGCCCTTATGAAAGACCCGGCCCACCTTTTTTTCCACTGTCACCCCGGGATAGTTGGCAATATGCTGCCTGGCCCCTGTAATGGCGTTGAAAACCGTTGTCTTCCCTGAATTGGGGTTCCCTGAGAGGGCAATGGTGATCTTCTTATCCATCTTCTCTCTAGCTTACCTCGGGTTCATCCACTTCCACCAGAATATGATTTGCCTCATTGTTTCTAAGGGTGAGGGTATAATCCCTGATTTTGACAGCCACAGGGTCTTTCAGGGGGGCCCGACCCTGGATCTGGATCTGTGTGTTGGGGACAAGGCCCATTTCTCGCATCCTCCGGGCCATGTCCCCGGTGGTCGACACTTTCTTTATGGTTCCCTTCTGGTTGTTAGACATCTCACGCATGCGAATGGTGTGTTTCATGGATATGACCTGCCTTTTTAAATTCTTTGTAACATTTTCGGCTTTTCAAATGGCCCTGGGTCCAGTTACCACCCCCCTGATTCTTGGAACACACCATAATGATTTTAGAGGCCGGGTGCAACGGCCTTTTTCCGTGCCAGGGTCTTCTTTGCCGACAGCGGTAGGCTTTCAGGGTGCCAAAAACAAGGCCTTCAAGTGAGGGAGACGCAAAAGGTGGGCGGCTTTCCTCGGCCTGCTAAGCGACTGTCTGGAGACAAGGACGGACCTGGGCGAACATATTGGCCGGACCCACCAAGAGGTGATTTTCGATTCTTTGCCCGTTCAAATACTCGTTGAGAAAGAATTCACTGCCGTCCATTTTAAAGATTTTGCCCCCCGCCGCCTCTATGATCACACGGGCCGCGGCAAGATCCTGGTAAGTCTCCCGGGCCACGAGGGCCGCCTCGGCCCGCCCCATGGCCACATAACAGATGTGTGCTGTGGTGCATCCCAGGTCGCGGATTTTTCCGGGAAAGGTGGAGCGGTAGTGCTGGTGAAAGCGGGAGTAGGTGAGCAGCAGGCTTTCATCATCGATATTGTCTTGCCCTGAAACACGGATTTGTTCCTCCCCCCAAAAGGCCCTGTATCCGGCCCTGGCATGAAAAAAATCGCCTGTGGCGGGCATGTAAAAGGTCCCAAAAATGGGCCAGAAATTCTCAAGGAGGGCCAGGGACATGCCCCAGATGGGAATGCCTGCCTGGAAATTGGCCACCCCTTCCAGGGGGTCATAGATCCAGAGATATCTCCGCTCTTCATGAGTATAGCCGATGGCTTCCTGGTTATTGTTGAATATCTGGTGCTCAGGAAAGTGGGCGTAGAGTTGATCCTGAAAAAATTCTGTAAGCTCCAATTCCGCTGTGGTGACCAGGCCCTCATCAAATTTCATGTGGGTCCCTCCCCTCCCGTAATGGGAAAGGGCCTTCTCCCCTGCACGATGGATGACATCTTTTGCAAACCCTGTGAGGTCTTCAATCCCTCGATCCGTAAGGGCCACCATGTGTGTCCTCCTTTTTTTGAAAAAGTGGGCCCGACTTGACCCTGGGGCCTAATTTAGCAGAATGCCACAGGGTGGCAAGGAAAAGTTGGCGAAAGGCCTGGTGCCCAGGGATTGGCCAAAATCATTTATTATCATTGTTTGTCGAGAATTTTGATGGTGGATTTAGGTGCCCCTACCTGTCTTGACTCGAGAGCGGTGCTTGGGTAAGGTGGCTTTTATGGAGAAGACCCCTCATTCCGATTTTATGGATTTCGCTTTCCAGGGGAAGGCCGGTGAGATTGTGCCCAAGCTCTTGGAGAACGGGTCATGAAGGTGTCCGGTATTATTACCCTGACAACCGATTTCGGCCTTGACGACCCCTATGTAGGGATGATGAAGGGCGTCATCCTTTCCATCAATAATAAGGCAAGGTTTGTTGATATCAGCCATGGTATCGGGGCCGGGGGTGTGTTGCAGGCATCCGCATTGTTGAATGAGGCCTATCCCTTTTTCCCCCAGGGTACGGTTCACGTGGCCGTGGTGGACCCGGGGGTGGGGACTGAGAGGCGGCTTATGATTCTTGTGACCCAAAACCATATGTTTGTAGGACCGGATAACGGCATCTTCTGGCCCGTCATAAAGGATCATCCCCGAGCCACACTTATTGAAATAACCCAAACACGGTATTACCTCCCGGACGTATCCCACACCTTCCATGGACGGGACATCTTTGCACCGGTGGCGGCCCATCTTTCTCGGGGTGTGGCCGCCCACAACATGGGGGAACCCCTGGCCGATCCTGTAAAGCTTCCGACCTTGAGCCCTCGTCAGAAAGACGATGTGCTTGGGGGACAGGTGATTCGGGTGGACCATTTCGGCAATCTGATCACCAATATCCACCGCAGGGATCTGGAACGGTTTTTACGGTCTCGTCGGCCTGTGATTAATATGGGGGACCTGGTGATTGAAGGCCTTTGCACAACTTATGCGGAGGCAGGCTCCGGTGAGGTCCTGGCCATGATCGGTAGCAGCGGCTTTCTTGAAATTGCGGTCAACCTGGGTCGGGCTTCGGAACGCGTGGGAAAAGATCCGGGTGAAACTCTAGGCCTGGTCGTTCAGGTGAAGCGGGCTGTTGGATAGGGCATCAGGAAGGGGGCGAGTTCAAGGACTCCAGGTACTCCTCCCACTCGATGGGCAGCAGGGACTTCTTCTTATTGTTGCACACCTTCCACGCGGGGACGATATTTCCTTTTTTGCTTTTACCTCCCCTGCTGAGGGGGACCACGTGGTCCATGGTTAATTGGTCAGGGCCTACTTTGCGGCGGCAGTAATAGCAGACCCCTTGTTGGATTTTTCTTTGCCACCAGTGGGTCCGTCGCAGCTTTCGGGCCTTCTCCTTTTCCCGTTTGATATGCTCTTCATCGGCGGTTGTGAACTCAAAACACATGGGATTTGCGGGAAAAGAGCGCTCAGAAGTCCTCTTGTTCCGGGGGCCTGGCGCTTTCGATGATTTCACTGGGTTCCAGGCCAACCAGGTGATAGCCCCGATATTTCTCTGATTTGAGTTGGGTCACATGAATAACTTCGGCGTCCACCTTGATCATGGTCCATGAGGCAAAAAAGATCATGCCCCGAATCACATAGCCTGGTACCACCACACTCAGAAGTTCCGTCTCCTTCTCGGGAACCAGGATGCCGAGGCCGTGTTTAGAATAGTTGAGCACATTCAGTTCGTAGAGCCTCTCCTCTTTACCTTCCTCTCCAAGCTTGAATTCCACAGAGATAAACTCCGGCATCTTTGGACCGAACCGGCGATTTTTTCTTGTATCCTTGATTTTCATCTGCGGTGGGCAGTCCAGGATAAGACCCACATAGGGCGCTGTCTTATTTACCCCCGCATACCGGGCCTCCATGTACAGGAGTCGGTTTTCCACATCCGCCTCCACCGTCACATCCCGGGCCGATTGAATAAGGCTGTTCCCCGATTCCGGGACGAGCTCTTCCATGACCATTCGAAATCCCTCCGGGCCGGAGGGGGAGCCCCCTTTACCGGCCTGTTGGGGTACCAGGTGGATGAACTTCGAAGTGAAGGAAGGGCCTGCACCCTTGAGTTTGACCTTGATTTGGGTCTTTTTGGAAACCAGAAGTTTCGCGACGGCGATGAGCTTTTCTTGATCTTCTAAGAGGCACCATTCCATTTGTCGTTCAGCCCTCGGGGAGGTATAGGTTCTGAAACCCTGTTAGAAGGTGCGGTTTAATACCTGTCTAAAAAGCCGGGTTTAGGTGGGCACTTTATAATGGTTCGGCGTAAACGGCAAGGGTATTTTATATGGTTTCAACCCCTGGAGGGGGACCTGAAAAAGGGGCCGTTATTGCCTGTAAGAGTTTGGAAATGCAAAAGAACTATGAGGTTGACGGTTGAAAAGCAAGTGTGGTAAGAATATTTAAAATGTCTGCGGATCTTTATCATCTGATGGGGGAGGCCTTAAAGGAGGCGGAACAGGGCTTTCAGGAAGGGGAGGTCCCTGTGGGGGCGGTTTTAGCCGATTCGGAAGGATGCATTGTGGCCAGGGCCCACAACCGGCCCATGGCGCTTAATGACCCTACCGCCCATGCGGAAATCCTGGCCATGAGGATGGCCGGTTCTTATTACCAGAACTACCGGCTGAACCAGGCCCTCCTGGTGGTGACCCTTGAACCCTGCGCCATGTGTATGGGCGCGGCCATCCATGCCAGGGTGGCCAGACTGGTATTTGGTGCCAGGGACCCGAAGGCGGGTGCAGCGGGGTCCCTTTTAAACCTTGCCCATGACAGCCGCCTCAACCATGCAATAGAGGTGGAATCCGGAATCAGAGAGCAGGAATGCCGGGCCTTAATGCAGGCCTTTTTCCGGGTTCGCCGGGGGAAATGACGCGGGTTTTTGTGGAGAGGTACCGAAGTGGTCGTAACGGGGTCGACTCGAAATCGACTTGTCCCGTGAAGAGCGGGGCACGTGGGTTCGAATCCCACCCTCTCCGCCACGCCCGCTACGCCGGGCCGCCCCAAAACAGAGGACCAGACATTAAGGCGAAAATAGACGATTACGGAGAGATGTCCGAGTTGGCCGAAGGAGCGCGACTGGAAATCGCGTGTGCTACTAAAAAGTGGCACCGAGGGTTCGAATCCCTCTCTCTCCGCCACTTATGATTCCGTGCCTTTTTCGTTTAACCGCTTGTTTTCCTACCTGTGTTCATTAGGCCCGGGTGGTTTTATCCTGACCCCGGGGGCTCAGGCGTCGAGAAGCCGCTTTTTAAAGCCTTTAGAATGAGGTTTGTTCAAATTTACTATGCCCTATGAGGTAATAGCCAGGAAATGGCGTCCACAGATTTTTGAAGATGTTATCGGCCAGGAACATGTCACCCGTACCTTGGTGAATGCCATCAAGTCGGGAAGGCTGGCTCACGCCTATCTTTTCGGGGGTCCCAGGGGAGTGGGTAAGACCTCGGTGGCCCGGATCCTGGCCAAAGCCATAAACTGCGAGAAAGGACAGCCTGGCAGACCTTGTAATGAGTGCCGGTCATGCGTGGAGATCATCGAAGGCTCTTCAGTAGATGTTCAGGAAATCGACGGCGCCTCCAACAGGGGCATCGATGAGATCAGGGAACTGAGAGAATATATCAAATATATGCCTTCATCAAGCAGGTACCGGATCTATATTATTGATGAAGTGCATATGCTGACCCTTCCGGCCTTCAATGCCCTCCTCAAGACCCTTGAGGAACCCCCGGATCATGTGAAATTCATCTTTGCCACCACCGAATCCCACAAGGTCCCCGTGACCATCCTGTCTCGTTGTCAGCGGTTTGATTTCAAAAGGATTCCGGCATCCCTTATTGTGGACCACCTGGAAAGGGTGGTTGAAAAGGAAGGAATTCAAATCAAAAGATCCGGCCTTGCCCTCATGGCCAGAGCGGCGGACGGGAGTATGCGGGACGCCGAGGGCCTTCTGGACCAGGTGGTTTCTTTTACCGGCCAAGAGGTGGAAGACAAGCACGTGACAGAAATCCTCGGCATTATTGACCGTGAGATTATCCTTGATTCGTCACGGGCTGTGATAGAAGCGGATTCTAAGAAGTGCCTGGAGATCGTGGACCGGATTTACAACTATGGCTATGACCTCAAGGAGTTTTACCGGGCCCTTATGGGGCAATTCAGGGATCTCCTGATCAGCCTCATTGTTCCCCAGGACCGTCTTCTGGATGTGATTGAGAACGAGGGGGGGAAAATAAGGGATCAGGCTGAAGAGGCAGGCTTGGAAAAGCTTCAGGTGATCTTAAACGTCCTGATCAAGCGGGAGGAGGACTTAAGGTTTACCTCCCACCCCCGATTGATTCTGGAAACAACCCTCATTAAATTGTGCCGCATCGGGGACTTCCTCTCTTTTGAGGACCTCTTAGGCAAGATCGAGGTCCTGGAAGAAAGGATGGCGGGGACATCGGCCCGGCAAGGGGGGCCCCATAGGGAAGAACCTCCTCTGGATGCACGCCCCAGGGAGGACGCCTCAGGGGTAAAAGAGGCAGAGGATGGGCACACATGGGAAGCGTTTCTGGCCTATCTTTCTTCCAGGAACAAGGCCATGTTTAATGTCCTCAAGGGCTGGCAGTCCCTCAGCTTGACACAGGAACGTGTAGACATCCTGAAAAGCACCCAGTCTTTTTCTTCCACCTATTTTGATGATCCCGACAAATTCAAACAGCTCCTTAACTATACGCGGGATTTTTTTGGGCGGGACATCCAGGTAAAGATTATTGACAACCGGGAACAGGGCCTGCATAAAGGAAGCAAGTACGACACAAACCAGGGGACAAGCGAGAAAAAGAGCGATGAGGAAGAACTCCCGAAGCCGGTGCGAGATATCTTGGATCTTTTTGAGGGAGAGATTAAAGGTCCCCTATAAAGAGGAGGTATAGACATGAAAGGCATGCCCAATATGGGTCAACTGGTCAAACAGGCACAGCAGTTTCAATCAAAAATGGCCAAAATCCAGGAAGAGGTGGGGGAAAAGACCGTGGAGGCTTCTTCCGGAGGGGGAATGGTGACAGTGGTGGCCAATGGGAAGCAGGAGATCCTCTCCGTTCGCATCGACCAGGAAGTGATTGACCCTGATGATCCGGAAATGCTTCAAGACCTTGTGGTGGCGGCGACCAACGACGCCCTGTCCAAGGCAAAGGAGATGATGAACGAGGAAATGGGAAAGTTGACCAAGGGCCTCAATATCCCCGGCCTCCCCGGAATGTTCTAGGCTGCAAGTCATGGGAATCTATCCACCATCCTTAGAGAGACTGGTCGAGCAATTCACCAGGCTCCCGGGCATTGGACAAAAATCCGCAAGCCGAATGGCCCTATACATTCTGAGAAGTGACAAAGAGCTGGCCCGGAACCTGGCCCAAAGCCTCATGGAGGTCAAGGAAAAGATCAGATTTTGCCCCATCTGCTTCAACATCACTGATGAAGAACCCTGTGCCCTCTGCCGTAACGATAACCGTGCCAACGGGACTATCTGCGTCGTAGAGGGGCCAGGGGATCAGCTCGCCATAGAGGAGTCGGGGTCCTTTAAGGGAAGATACCATGTCCTTCACGGGCATCTTTCTCCCTTGGACGGGATCGGGCCGGAAGACCTTAAGATCGGTCAACTCCTGACCAGACTCGACCGGGAGGAGATCAAAGAAATCATTCTGGCAACCAATCCCTCCACGGAAGGAGAAGCCACAGCCTCCTTTCTTGCAAAGGTCCTATCGGAAAAGGACAGGGAACTGCGCATTACCCGAATCGCCCTGGGTGTTCCCATAGGGGGGGACTTGAAATACATGGACCGCATGACCCTGGAGCACGCCTTTAAAAGCAGGATACCCAAGACCTAGCAGCCTGTCGGCAAGAAGGCCTTTAAATACCTAAACCGGGACTTATTGAGCCGGGGCTTTTCATGATTGACAAGGCCACTCTTGATGCCATTGGAGACATCATCGGTGCGGAAAACCTGATTACCGGCGCACAGGCCCTCGCGGAATATGCCTCGGATGCCACCAAACTCCAATTCATGCCCGACGCGGTAGCCCTCCCGGGGAACACCCAAGAGATCTCCCGGATTCTTCGCCTCGCCACGGACAAAGGATTTCCCGTGATCCCAAGGGGGGCGGGAAGCGGAATGAGCGGAGGGGCCTTACCCGTGAAGGGGGGGCTCATCCTGGCCATGAACCGCTTTGATCGTATCCTTGAAATTGATCAGCAGAACCTGATCGTGAGGACGGAGCCGGGGGTGGTTACGGCCCGGCTTCAGGAAGCGGTGGAAGCCGTTGGCCTTTTTTATCCACCGGATCCGGCAAGCCTCCATGTCTCCACCATCGGTGGGAACGTGGCCGAGTGTGCAGGCGGTCTCAGGGCGGTTAAGTATGGCGTCACAAGGGATTACGTCCTGGGCCTTACGGTGGTCCTGCCCACAGGTGAAATACTCAAGACGGGAGTGGAGACCATGAAGGGCGTGGCAGGGTATGACCTGACCCGTCTTATCATTGGATCTGAAGGGACCCTGGCCGTAATTACCGCCGTCATCCTTCGTTTATTGCCCAAACCTATGGCCCGTAAGACCATGATCAGCTTTTTTCGGGATGTACCCACGGCGGTCCACACTGTGTCTGAGATTATTCGGAACCGGATCATCCCCACCATCCTGGAATTTATGGACGGGCTCTGCCTGGATTGTGTAAGGGGTGACTTGTCCCTCCCTATACCCGAAGAGGCCCAGGCCATGATTCTCATAGAAGTGGACGGAGATCCCCTGGGGGTGGAGGAAGAGGCAAAAAGGGTCCGCCGGGTGTGCGAGGATGAAGGGGTCATTCAATTCCGGACCGCCTCCGGCGAAGAGGAGGCGGAGGCCTTGTGGGAGGTGCGCAGAAGTGTGTCACCCTCCCTTTACAAATTAAGCCCCCACAAGATCAGTGAGGATATCGTGGTTCCCCGGAGCCGCATGGCTGAATTGGCAGAATACCTGGATGAACTGAGCCTGGAATACGGCCTTCCTATTGCCGCCTTTGGGCATGCAGGGGACGGCAATATTCACGTCAATATCATGCTGGATAAAAATGATGCCGAGGCCATGGAAAATGCCCAGATTGTCATAAAAAGGCTTTTTGAGGGGGTCATTGGGATGGGGGGCACCATCACCGGGGAGCACGGGATTGGGATTACCAAGGCGCCTTATCTGGAGATGGAGATCTCCCGGGCCGGCCTGGCCCTCATGGGGCGGATCAAAAAGGCCTTTGACCCCGCGGGGATTCTCAATCCGGGGAAGATCTTTTTTTGAACCTCAAAGGATTTGGTCCAGGCTCTTGTAGTCCCTGGTGTTATACATCTTCTCCACGTCGACCAGACGCAAGCGCTCAAGGGCCTTTTTCATGGGGACGCTGGTAATTGCTCCTTGCCTGAAGCTGGCCATGCGGCCGAAATCCTCATTGACAATCATGTCGATGGCGGCGATCCCGAACTTTCTCCCCATCCGTCGGTCATAGGCCGTGGGGGCCCCACCCCTCTGGAGATGCCTTAAGGCCACGTAACGGACTTCCAGGTTGGTCTGTTTCTGGATCTGCTCCGCGATAAAGCCCCCGATGCCTCCCAGGTAGAAGTTCCCGAAACCGTCCCGGCCTCGCCTTTCGCGGACTTCTTCCATACCTCTAGGTTTTGCGCCTTCCGCCACCAGGACGATGCTGTAACGTTCAAAGGACTTCTTTCGTGCCTTAAGGATCTCTATGACCCGGTCCAGGACAAAGTCATGTTCAGGGATCAAGATAATGGAAGCCCCTGAGGCCTCACCGGCCTCCAGGGCCAGCCACCCGGCCTTTCGGCCCATGCATTCCACAACAAAGATGCGGCTGTGCGACCCGGCGGTGATGCGGAGCCTGTCGATATCTTCCGTGATCGAATTCACGGCCGAGTCAAAACCCAAAGTATAATCTGTCTCAGAGAGGTCCCGATCAATGGTCTTGGGGACGCCCACCACCTTGATCCCTTCCCGGTAAAGGTTGTAGGCCGCTCCCAGATTGTTAAATCCCCCAATAACCACCAGGGCGTCCAGGCCCAGTTTTTTGTAATTCTCTATGAGGAGATCCGACTTGTCGTCTTTGGGATCAAAGGGATTGATTCTGGTCGTTCCCAACCGGGTGCCTCCATATCTGTCCCAGGTGCGGACCGTCTTGCCGTCCAGGGGCAAGGTCCACCGCCTGAGGCTCTCCTTTTTTCCGGGCTTGACCTCAATAAGGCCTTGCCAGCCGTCAATGATGCCCAGGACATTGAACATCACACCCCGCCTGGCGACGAGGTCCTTTTCAAGGGCGGAATAGACCAACCAGTGAATGGTGCTATTGATGCCTGCACAGTCTCCCCCTGCCGATAAAACACCCACCTTTATCTTCATCTAGGGCCTCCCCGGAGGAATTTTAGAAATGTGTGCCGCCGGTCAAGAACAAAGAGTACAAGGATAGATATAGATGAACACACGTACCGTGTCAAGGCAAGGGACAGCCAAGTTTCAACTTGCCAAGGGGTTGCATCTTCTGGTAATTGACAAGGGCTTATGGAAAGGGAACGGCGGTCGTCCTGGTTCCTCCCCAGGGCACTTGAAGAGGCCGCTCAGGGGAATATCATCCGGTGAACACCCTTCAAACCGTCTTTTTGGGCATTGTTCAAGGGCTGACCGAATTCTTACCGATCAGCAGTTCCGGTCATTTGGTGCTCTTTCAGAATCTGCTCGGCTTCAGGGAGCCGGAGCTCCTGCTGGATTCCGCCCTGCACCTGGGGACCTTGGTGGCGGTCTGTATCTACTTCCGCACCGACCTCCGGGAGATGATCAAGGCGGTGCCGCACTTTGATCGCCACGATCCCCACGGCTCCCTCCTCCTTTGGGTGGTGGTGGGATCGGTACCTACAGGGATTATCGGTCTCGTCTTTAAAAACCCCCTTGAAAGGCTTTTTGGCTCCGTTCCCGTGGTGGGGGTTATGCTCGTGGTCACGGGTATGATTGTCGCCGGCTCCCGGGTCATACCCGAGGCCTGGAAGAGGCGGACCAGTGTGGGCCTCTGGGCGGCCCTCGCCGTGGGCACAGCCCAAGGCCTGGCCATCATTCCGGGCATCTCCAGGTCCGGTATCACCATTGTATGCGGCCTTCTATGCGGGCTTAACCGGAACCTGGCGGGCCGTTTTTCTTTCCTGGTGTCTATCCCCGCCATTATCGGCGCCCTTGCCCTTCAGGTCAACCCGGAGGCTCTGCAAAGGGTGGGTTTCGGACCCCTCTTTTTCGGGTTTGCCGTCTCCGCCCTGGTAGGGCTCGCGGCCTTGAAGATACTCATGGACATGGTCAAGAAAGGGCATCTTTTCTATTTTGCCCCTTACTGCTGGGTCGTGGGGCTGATCGTGATCCTTTTATCCATAACATAATTACAGCAGAGGGTTTTCCACCGCTTTATGAACGGAGACAAGACGTTTAAACCCCGGTCCAGGTCCTTTTTTCAATACCTGGTGTTGGCAGGGAAAGGCTTTTGTATGGGCGCCTCGGATGTGGTCCCCGGTGTATCCGGAGGCACCATGGCCTTTATTTTGGGCATTTACGAGGAACTCATCGAGGCGATCAAGTCCTTTGATCTCAAGGGTCTGAGGCTTCTCCTGAGTCTTAAGTTCGGTCCGTGCCTGGATCGGATATCATGGAAGTTTCTCTTGGCCCTGGGCACGGGCATTCTTACCGCCATATTCACCCTGGCCAAGCTCCTGAGCTGGCTCCTGGAGAACGAACCCGTGCTCATATGGTCTTTTTTCCTGGGCCTCATTCTTGCCTCTGTACTGAGTGTAAGCCGGCGTATCCAGCGATGGGGCCCGGGCACGTGGCTGTGCCTGGCGGGAGGAGGCCTCGGGACCTATTTCCTGGTGGGCCTTGTTCCCGTCGCCACACCCAATGACCCCTGGTTTGTTTTTCTTTCGGGTGCCCTGGCCATCTGTGCCATGATCCTCCCGGGTATATCCGGCTCTTTTATCCTGGTCCTTCTGGGCAAATACCATTATGTCCTGGAAGCGGTAAACCAGAGGGATTTTCTGGTCCTCGCCTTGGTGGGGGCCGGTGCCTGCGCAGGGCTGGCGAGCTTTTCCAGGCTGTTGGGGTGGCTTTTGAGGCATTACCATGACTTGATGGTGGCCGGGCTGACCGGGCTCATGGTGGGGTCGCTCAGAAAGGTGTGGCCTTGGAAAGAAAACCTGGAAACCCTTGTGGACGGGCACGGCCGGGTTATCCCCCTGGTCCAGGCAAATGTCTTGCCCGGGCAATGGAGCGGGGAAGTGCTGGCGGCCCTCTGCCTCGCGGCTTCAGGCTTCCTGGTGGTTTTTATCCTGGACCGTTTGTCTACCGGGCCCTGACGTCTCCCAGCCCGACCAGCTGGAACATGACCATGACACTGGTATCGTCATCTTCTCTGCTGGCGCCCACCTTGACCCCCCAGCACTGGCTTCGGTAACCCACCCAGCCGCTCTGGGTGATGTTTTCATCCAGGTCAAACTCCCGTTCCAGGGCGGCGCCCACGGAGAACCGCTCATCCAGGTTGACATCCACCAGGAATTTCAGGCTCTTCTGGCCGTCTTTATCATAACCATAATCCACTTTGTAGATGTCCAGCCTGCCCGCCGGCCTTGGAAATGCCGCCTCCAGGGAGAGGGTGGCGTGGGAGACCTCGTTATCATAGTGGTCCCATCCCGCCTCACCCCGAAGGTCGAGGGTGGGAAAGGGTGTCACCGTCAGGTCAGCGGTGAGGGGTTCAAAGGGCTCCTTTTTTTGGGCCGGGTTCTCATCCCTTCTGGCCTCATGGATATTGTAGCCCTGGGTCAGGGTAAAGGTGCCCCACTGGCGGTAGGTTATTCCCCCCTTTTGGTCCTCCAGCCTGGCGTCCAGGTAATTTTCCAGGGAAAAGGCAACCCCGTTCCTGTCCCCTTCGTCATCAATAGGGTCAAACCAGGGGGTGGCCCGCTCGTCATCATGGTAACCCCGGTAGGTGTAACTCAGGACGGGCGAGATCTTGTGTTTCAGTTTTTTGGCCCTCTGCCACTGAACGTCATAGATGCGCTCCAGGTTGGTGGATAGCCTGGCTCCGCCTTCATAGGCCTTCCGGTACTGACGGTCATGGTCCGTTTGGGGATCGTCACTGACCCAGGCAAGATCCTGGTCGAACTTGAAAAAGGGCTCAAACTCGACGTACGGGCCGATCCACAGGGGGATATTAAGCCGGGGGGTGATAGAAACCCGGTGGCCCCTTTCTCCCACCTCACGCCAGATATAGTCGTAATCTGAATCCAGGCTGAAAAAAAGCGGGAAACCGCCTATCTGGTCCGGGAGAAAGGTAAAGTCCATGCCGCCCAGGGGCTGGGCCGTGGGATCATTGGGCGGGTTTTCAGGGCGCTGGTAGTAGCTCCCCTGGACCTGGAGGCTGTAAGAGTCCTGGTCGTGGCTGAGCCTCAGGGCCGACCTTCTGAAGGGGGAACGTTTCTCGTCTACGGGCCGGCCCAATTCCTGGTTGAGATCCTGCCTGGCCTCAAATCCAAAGAGCCCCCCCTCGAATTCCTTGAGGTAGTCCTGATCGCTGACAAAGTCCCCGTCAAGACGGGCCACCCACCCGTGGGGAAGATCCTGATCCGCCATGCCCCGCAACCAGTAGCGGGTGGTGTTGGTCCGGTCAAAGGGGCTCAGGGCCACATCATCGGGCTCGTTCATGTCTTTGTCTTTCTGGTCGGAGAGGATATCAAAGAGCAGGGTCCCCTTTGAATCCTCATCGGCAAGGTAGCGGAATTCCATGCCCTGCATGTATCCCCGCTCACTCATATAGCGCTGGTAAAGGGTGGCGTCGGTTTGATCCGAGAGGGCCCAGAAAAAGGGGACCTCTATTTCCAGCCCGTTTCGGCTGGAATAACCGGCCCTGGGCGGCAACAGTCCGGTCTGCCGCTTGGTCTTGGCCGGAAAAATCAAGTAGGGCAAATAGAGACAGGGGATTCCCCGAATCCGAAAGGCCGCGTGTTTCACCGTGCCGTAGCCCTCAACGGTCACCTTCACCTCTGACCCGGTAATGGACCAGTCCGGATTGACCCCGTCACAGGTGGTCACCCGGCAATCCTTGACCAGGTAAGTATCCTCG
>Ga0180431_10001310_pt1 | contig 35092 bp, 33 predicted proteins | sample SS_ome_11_FD_132459 | JGI IMG/M metagenome (GOLD analysis project Ga0180431, IMG submission 132459) | Hypersaline lake sediment archaeal communities from the Salton Sea, California, USA - SS_1_MS_1 metaG | ecosystem: Environmental > Aquatic > Non-marine Saline and Alkaline > Hypersaline >... | reverse complement strand
TCGCCTTTTCCGAATTGTCTTCATTGTACTTCCTCCTTGGAAGGTTTTCGATGCCAAGGGTTCCGGCAATGTCGCGAATGGAGGAGAATGCTTCGTCACATCTGCGATTAATGGCGTGGAACTGCAGTTCAAAGGCAGTGTCAAACATGACGGTGTCGCTTGGGAACTTTGTGCTTGGAGGATCTGCTTCGCTTGGAAAAGCCATTTGTAAAATGAAGCTAAAATCAAAAGTGTTCATTCATTTCTCGTTCTAAATACACCAAGGTAGGTTGAGGGTGTAAGGGATTTCATTTCAACCTTTACGGAGTCTTCAACCTCTAAGCCATCAATCCATTCATGAAAATCGTCGAGGGTTAAAGCCTTTCCTCGAACCAAATCCTTCAAGGTGTCATAGGCGTCGGCTCGACCTTCACGTCTCAGAATCGTTTGGTAGGCTTCGGCTAAGACTTCAGGGTGTGAATCTAAGTCTTTGGTGAGTGCTTCTTTGTTGAGGCTCACTCGCTCGAGGCCCCGGCAAATGGCACGGAGACCCAGCAAAAGATAACCAAAAGGCATCCCAAGGTTTCGAGTCAGGGTTGAATCAGTGAGATCCCGTTGAAGGCGAGAGGTGGGAAGGCGCCGTGCTAAGACTTCAGACAGACCTCGAGCCATCTCCAAGTTTCCTTCACCATTTTCAAAGTCAATGGGGTTTACCTTATGGGGCATGGTCGACGATCCAACTTCCCCTTCAACCACCTTTAGGGTGAAGTAATTCAGGGAAATGTAGGTCCACATGTCTCGAGCAAAGTCAATGCAAATGGTGGCTAAGCGTTTTACCCAATCCAAAAGTTTTGCATAACCATCGTAATGATCAATCTGAGTTGTGTAAACTTGACGGTGAAGACCAAGTGATTCACAAAAGTCTGTGGCAAAACCGGCCCAATCCAAATCAGGATATGCTGCATTGTGGGCGGCAAGAGTTCCCGTCGCTCCACCAAATTTGGTTGTGAGGGGATGGCCGGTCAATGGATTGTCTTCGGCACTCAGTCGCTCGACAAACACTTGAAGCTCCTTCCACATGGTGGTGGGGGTTGCAGGTTGACCATGGGTCCGTCCCAACATGGGTGAGTCTTTGCTGACGAGATCCATCAAGGTTTGGATCAGTTTCATCAAATCTTTATCCACAATATCCATTGCTTTCTTTAACAAAAGAGCATTGGCAACTGAAGTAACGTCTTGAGACGTCAGCCCAAGATGGACTAAAGCAATGATTTCTTCATCCACTCCCTTTTTCTTATAGGCGTCTTGCAACCAATACACAACCGACTTTACATCGTGACGGCATTCCCTTTCAATAGACTTAATCTCCTCAACATCTTTGGTTGTGATGTGGGTCATTGGTGGAAGAACCACATCTTTTTTTAAAAACTTGACGAGGGCTTCCAAGTAGGCCGCCTCAACCTGAATCCGTTGATAGGTCAATCCAGCCTCTGAAAAGTAGAGTCGAAGATCATCGACCAAATGGCCGTAACGACCGTCAAGGGGACAAATGGCGCAAAGTGATGGAACTGTATGGGTATCCATCTTTGTGGTTAGAATTTGAAAAAGAAAATTCAGTTACAAACCAAATGTCCTACAACTTTTACATCCATGGTCTTTCAACCTTGGATGAACCCTCAAGAGAAATGTTGAGATGTGTTTTAGGTGACACCCAAACGGTTCGTGAAGATCAGGTTGAGGTGGGACCTCGAAAAGGAATTTCACTTCCTCCTTGGTCGTCCAATGTGAGGGCCATCTTTAACAAGGTAGGCATCTCCAATCTCACAGTCATTCGGACCCGAATCGAATCGAGGGAAAATCCATCCTATGATTTCATGACGGAGGCCTTATACTCTGATGGATTTGATCTTGATGATTTTATTCAAGATTATGACGCTGAAATTTGTGACCCCGAAAAATTTTTGAAAGCCGATGTCGATCAGTCATCCTCCGAACATTGTCGTCATCATTTTTTTCGAGGTCACTTTCGAAACTTGAAAACCGGCAAAGTGACTACCAAGACACTTTTTGATTGGATCAAAGAACCTTTGGATGCATTGAAAAAAACGTCAGATTCCTCTTTGGTGGCCTTTTCGGACAACTCGTCCGTCATTCGGGGGTTCAATGGACTCCACTTCCTTCTCACCGCCGAAACCCACAACTTTCCATCCGGTGTGGCGCCCTTTGAAGGAGGAGCGACGGGAACGGGAGGAAGGTTGAGGGATGTCCAAGCGACGGGTCGAGGTGCCTTAGTGGGAGGGGGAATTGCGGGGTTTTGTGTGGGATCGATTGCTAAAGATCCACTTTTCGATGAACACACGGTGAGGACTCCAAAGGACATTTTGATTCACTCGTCGACTGGCGTCTTTGACTACGCCAATAAGTTTGGTGAACCTTTGCTTTGTGTCTTTGGTCGATCAGGAAACCATCTTGACGGGGAAGGGCGACTAAGGTCATGGTCAAAACCCATTGTTTTTACGGCAGGTGTGGGCACCATCTACGAAGAGAATTTGGAGAAGAAACCCTTGGAACCCGGCGACCTTATTGCAAAGATTGGTGGACCGGCCTATCGAATCGGGGTTGGCGGAGGTGCGGCGTCGTCAAAGGGTTTGGCTTCGACCGATCTTCAGGAGAACCTTCAAGCCGTTCAGCGTGGCGATCCTGCAGTGGAGAAGCGAATGGATCGAGTGATTCAGGCTTTTGGAAACATGAGGGGAGACAACCCCATCAAATCCATCCATGACCAAGGAGCTGGAGGAAATGCCAATGTGCTACGAGAGATGGCTGAAGGATGTGGGGTCGAGTTTGACTTGAGTGCCATCACTCTTGGAGAAACCATGGGAGACACTGACCTCTGGATTGCCGAGTACCAAGAGTCCAATGCGATTGGGTTTTCTGCTGATGATCTCCCTCTAGTCAAAAGGGAATGTGAGAAGGAAGGGGTGACTCTTGATGTGGTCGGAACCATTTTGTCCACTTCGGATTCCTTTTTCGTGAGGAGAGGTCCGCGAGTCATCTTAGAGAATCCAAAGGATGTCCCTTGGGCGCCCACCACCTATGACTATCTTCCCTTTAAGTCACCTCCACTTGGTGAAATTCTAGTCTACCCCAAAGTTCCATTCATCTTTGGGAACGAAGTGGACTATGGATCGAAGCATTTCTTAACCGTTAAGGCCGATCGATCGGTCGGCGGACGTGTGGTTCTTCAACCCTGCATTGGTCCCTTTCACTTCCCCCTTGGTGAATGTGGCATTTTAGCCTCCCACATGTCTCCTACTGAGTTTACAGGAGTGGCAACCGCAGTGGGCGAGCAACCCATTGTCGGTCTGAACGAACCATCTCTTTTGGCGTGGGGATCTCTTGGGGAAGCCATCCTTCGTCTAGCCTCTGCAAAGGTAGGATCCATTAAGGACGTGAGGGCATCGGCCAACTGGATGTGGTGTCAGCCAAAGGTCTACCCCGATGAGGCGGGAAGGATGCTCTATGCAATGGAATCCTTAGTGGATGCGGCGAAGGAGATTGGCTTGGCCTTTGACGGGGGAAAGGATTCCCTTTCAATGGAAGTAAGGGAAGGAGGAAAGACGGTCAGGGCACCAGGCTCTCTTGTCGTCACCGTCTATGGGGCAATGGAAGACGTGAGACGTCACCTCACCCCTGACCTGAAGCCGGTGGAAGGGTCCATCATTGGATTCTTTGAGACTCCAACTCCAGGTGATGTCCTTTGGGTGTTTGAGTGGGTCCAAGAAGTTATGAGTGACCTTCTTGCAGGCCATGTTGTCAATGATAAGGGTTTTCCCCTTTCCGTCTTTGAGATGGCCATTGGTGGAGGTGTCGCTGTTGACTTTGACTGTTTCGTCAAAGGCCATGGTTACCTCATCCAAGTTTCACCAACCTTTGTTCTTCCGCCGTCATGTATGGTTGTGGGAAGGGTGATTGATGGCCAGGTGTGTCACTTTACTTATGAAGGGATGACTCATCACCGATCTTTAGAAAGCCTGAGACGTGATTGGCATAAGACGGCCTTTCGTCTTGACCTCCTTCAAGCTGAAGAATCCTGTGTGATTGCAGAGGCCAGTCTTGTGGAATCACAAAGAAGACCTCCGGCATATACCCTCCCTTTGCTGATTCGATCCTTTAGGGATGAAGATTCCCATTTTGAAAAAGCCTTGGTACTTCGCGAAGATGGAACCAATGGAGATTATGAATTGGTGAAGGCCTTTGAGTTTGCCGGGTTTGAAGCGAGGACGGCAACGGCTAAACAACTTGAAGAATTGGAGTTGTCAACCTATAAGGTTTTGGCCTTTGCCGGTGGATTTTCCTTTTCGGATGTACTTGGTGGAGCTCGAGGATGGGAGATTTGCTTGAGAGAAAATCCTGAAGTGTGGAAAAAGTTGGTCGAGTTTTACGAAAGGGACGATACCCTGTCGATTGGCATTTGCAACGGCGCCCAACTGATGTGTCGCCTTGGAGATTTGACTGGGCTGAAGGGTGCCCACCTCGAACAAAATACCTCAAAGCGCTTCGAGTCGAGATTTCCCACCGTAAAGGTGGTGGGTAAATACAGTGTGTGGTTCGAACATCTTGAGGGCCATTGCTTAGGTATTTGGTCGGCCCATGGCGAAGGTCGTTTCACCTTTGATAGGGACTTTGAGGGCAAAGCGGCCCTCTTTTATGCCAATGACGGTGGGGAAGTCACTGATGCTTATCCCTTTTGTCCCAATGGATCCGAGGGAGGTGTGGCGGCCATTTCTGATCAGACAGGACGTCACTTAGCCATCATGCCCCATCCTGAACGCTCGGTTCTGAAGACCCAATGGCCTTGGATGCCTTCTTCCTATTCTGATGAAGAACCCTATGCCCCATGGATTCAAATGTTTTTTAATGCCAATAAGTTTTGATGAAAAAATAAATGTATATTTGTGATTTACTCAATTAAAACTAAGCATCGGAAGATCATTTAAGCGCTTCCGCTTTGCCCTCTTCTTTCCTTCCGCAAAGATGGCTTCCTCCTTTACGTAGGGAGGGATCATGTCACACTCGGTCGCGTGAAGGGTCACATCCCGAGGTGTGCGAAAAAGATCCCCACAATATTCACATGGAAACCCTTTACAGGTTTCCGCTAACTTATCTTCAAGTGTTTTCAGTTTGAGATACCGGGTGTAAAGGGCCATTCCTAAAGCAGTGGCAACCTTTTCCTTAAAACAATGAAGGTGTTCATACTTTTGACGAAACTCTGCAAAGAGGGTTTTTGCCTCTTCCACTGCAGTGACACCTAAACAAAGTTTCTCACCCAAGGTGTCAATTAAAATAAATGCTTTTTCTATCTGTTTGTCTTTGTAATAATCTGTAGTCACTCGAAAGTCTTCTCCCGACGACTCTTTTTCAAACTCTTCCTGGGTGCGATAGGACCACCCCTTCACCCTTGACCGAAGCTGGTAGGCGGCAGAAAACCTCGGATCATAAGGTGTTCCCGTTTGGCTTCGAGAGACTCCCGGTTCATCTTGAAAGTCTCGCACCCATTCGCCTTCGTGCATCAGGTGGGAAAGGGCCACACATCCACACACAACACACACCATCTCGGACGCCTTTGGGTCAGAAATAAACTTTCCCTTCGTGTGGCACTTTTTGCATCGGAGATTGTTTGGGCGAGACTGCATCGCCCGTTGAACGTCTTTGGAAACAGGAACATAGGCAACGGATTTTCGGAGGTGACTCACAAGAGTTTCGGGGTCCGCATGGCGGCGTTTTGGATCGATAGATTTCAACTCAAGGATTTGGCGAATGTCATAGTAGGTATCCACGTAATCTTTTGTTGCACGTTTTTCAACTTGCTCCCATCGGCGGGCCATAATTGAAAATCAAATGTGTAACCGTTATGAAAGATATGGGCAATCTATTATTTCCTCATTCGAATCCTTTTTCTTCGATTTTATGTGAACAACACCGCGAAGCCTGACAGTGGGCTGCGTCACACTGTATTTCACACTGATCTTCGCGAAAATCAAATTGGACAGTGGAAGAATGAAATCCATGGGCGTGAAGGATTCGCTGGATGGTTTCTCTCAAGTTGCCTAGGTTGGGAACTCCTTCGGGGTCGGCACGCACATGGAGGGAGGCAATGTGTTTCATGTCGGTGTGTTGCCAAAAGTGGAGGTGGTGAACGTCAAGAATGCCTTGAATGCCTAAGATTTCATTCTTGACGGTTTCAGTGTTAAGACCTCGAGGTGCCTTTTGCAAAAGAATGTGTGTCGTCTGCTTTATGATGGGGAAGGTCGAAGCTGAAATGAGGCCCACCACGATGAGGGAAAGGATGGGGTCTGCGTAATAACGGGTGTCCCAAGATTCAAAGTAGCGCATAATGAGGGCCGAAGCCATTGCCGCAATAGAACCCAAAAGGTCACCAATGACATGGAGGATGACTCCCTTTAAATTGTGGTTGGTGTCTTGATGCGAATGTCCATGATGGGATGACGAACAAAGGCAAGCTAACCCAATAAGATTGATGGCCAACCCACCGCCTGCAACCCATAGGAGGAGAGAGGTGGATTCGTCTTTGATCAGATCTTTTTCGGGGTCGAAAAATCGTGTGATGGCTTCAGTAAAGATGGAAAAAGCAATGCCGAGGAGGAGGGCTCCATTAATCAGACCACCCACAACGGTCGATCGCGAGTAGCCAAAGGTGGCCTTTGGGGATTCCTTCTTTTTTGCTTGGACTTCTGCCCATAGGCCAATGGTCATGGCCACCATGTCGGATAGCATGTGAAAGGCATCGGCCTTTAAGGTGAGCGAATTCAACATAAGACCAACCACCAATTCAACAACAAAATAAATGGAAGTGAGACCCAACATGGCCTTGATTGGATTGAGACTACACATTTATTTAACACTTGTGAGTAAGCACCCCAAAATAAACGGTAGGATGTCGGGTTGCACGGACGGGAGATGGGGGGCATGGAGGCATCTGCAGAGGAAGGGCGTAGGTATTTCCTTCATCTAAGACATAAAGGTCCCTTGAAAAGGTGTAGGGAAACTTAAAGTTGACCTGGTAGCCAAGGGATGGATGGCCTGCAATGGTGTACGTCACTGCATGTTCAGTGTGCCAACGTCGCATTCGGGCATCCCAGTGGGCAACGTGATCCCGAAGAAGGTCCTTTGTCATAAGAAAGATGGAAGGGTTGGTGCGCATCGCTTGAAGACAAATTAGGATGGCAAAGTGGTCATCGTTCATCCCAAAGGGGGTGGAGACCACGCGTTCCTTCCAAGTTTTGACAAAGGATGTAAAGCCAGGAGTGGGTCGCCCTCGTGTCCGCATGTGCCGTTCATGCAAAACAATGAGGGGTTTATGGCCTTTCATGCTGAGGTTGACAAGAAGAGAGTTGAGACGGGCAAAGGAAAAAAAGTTCAACTTTCCGTCTTCGGAGAAAAGGACATTGGCTCCATCGACGACGACGGAAAAGTCAACCCTACTTGCCACCTTCATGGCATCTATCAACTTTCGCTCACCATGCTTACCAAACTCTTCTCGAATGTGAGAGGTGAGAGATGCAATCATGGGTTCAGGGTCCACGGGTTTTAAGGTCAAGTCCAAAGAATCTCCCTTTTCGACTCTCCAATCGTCACCGAGGGGAAGAGTCAAGAGGTCAATCTGGTGACCGGATGCATGAATCGCTCGAAGGAGTTTACCCCATTCATCTCTTGGGATGACCACTGAGCCAAAGGGTTTCAAGTCGAGGGCCTTTGGCTCAAATCGTGGGAGAAGGTCAGAGATGAAGTACGAGACTGCATCACCTATCCGGCCATCGTTCACTAAGTGTGAGATGACCATGGAAATGGTCCGCTTACGGACAATGTCTCGAGATGCCAAGCCGGATGCGAGGACCATGGCAAGGTCGAGATTCCGATGTGCCTCGCTCTCAGTTAACAAAGCAACACAAAGAATGCCCATCTCAGTTGAGTCAATGTCGCGATATGCGGAAAAATCAGTAATGTCAATGTCAAGATCGTCCAAAAAGGAGTTCATGGTATCCCATTCTCCCCAAGTCCGCAGACAATGAAGTGCACGATGAATGAGCTTGGGAGGTTTCGTCTCACATGTTGACCACCAAGTCTTCAAGGTTTCTACAGAGGAAAAAATCTCCTTGGTTGGAGGAGGATGCTTGGAATCATCGGCCTTGGTTTCTTCTGCCATGGTGGAGTAGGTCGATAGACGAGATTGTGAATTTATTCTTTTGACGCTTCGCTTTTGACGCTTCGCTTTTGACGCTTCGCTTTACCGAGACAAATGCTTCGGGTTCCGTTCCAACCAAGGATGGTTCATCACCTGGCGAATGCCTGGACGACGCATGGGGTTTCGTACCCAAAGGAAGCGCAAAAACTCTTTGGTTTCCCTATCAAGTTTTCGCCAAGCCTTTCGTGAAGAAATGAAACACCGGCGGATGTTTCTCAAGGTTTTGCCCTCCGAGTGATGGTAAAAGGGAAAACGGTCAGTCAATAATTTAAAGATAAGAACCCCGAGGGCCCAAATGTCGTTAGCCTTATGAAAGAGAGGGTTGTGCTTCGGACAGAGCTCCGGGGCAAAGTAGTCAAGGGTGCCCATCCCCTTTGCCGACTCGGCCTCACGGCAGTAGCCAAAATCAATGAGGACGTAGTGGTTGTCATACACCATGACGTTGCCCTTCTTAATGTCGCCAAACCGTAAGTTGTGTTTGACGTGGACGACACTGAGGGCCCTTAAAAGGTGACGTGTCAATTGCTTCACGTCCTTCAAGGGCATCGGTAAGGGTGGCAACTTTTCACACACCTCAAACACCAGGAACTCCTTTCCATCTCGCCGAAAGGATGATAGGTAGGGCACAATGTTGGGGTGGGGACCAATGCGCCTCAGCACATACTTTTCATTGTGACGTTGTTTATCAAGACGCTTCACTGCATAGGTTTTTCCATTCAGAGTTCCCTTAAAGACGACACCACATCCACCTTCCCCTAATTTTGTAGAAAAGTCAATATTTTTGGATTGAAAGTCTTGGGATTCTTCCATTTTTATTTTCTAGCACATGGAAATCTATGATTGTTTTGGATGAATGAATGATTTTATTAACCCAATTTTACATGGACCCCAAAGACATTCCTGCATGGCTTGCCACCGCGGCCAGTTGTGTCCTCTTTATGCCTCAACTCCGTTTAGCATGCAAAGGCAGAGGTCACCTTTCTTTTGGGACGGCATCCATTTCCCTTTTTCTATCAGTCTCTTGGATAACTTATGGCCTATTGCACGATGAATACATTCTTGTTGTCGCTAATGGAGTAATTATGGCTATGATGGCCTTAATCGTTGTCATGCAATGTATAAAGGGTACTTCAAGAATTGAAGGAAAAGTCATTGTGATTGATGAGGAGACAAAAGATGTAGAGATGGGTGAAAACACAAAGGAAAAAAAGTCTAGCGGAGGCCATCAAAGATTGCCCTCCGAATGGCGTTGCGAATCGTGTCGTACCCGGCCACGTTCCATGCCTCAGGCTTCGGAACCGGCAGAGTTCGAGGAGATGTTGCCAGACGACGCAGGGCAATCATCCGGTTAAAGGCCCGCTGGCGCTTCGTCATGTGACGCCGAGACCCTTCGCCCTTGTAGACTGCACCTTGGTAGTTGACTTTGATGTAGGTGTTGGTGCCATCTGGAGAATACTCCTCGCCAAGGTAAAACACAAGAATGCGCTCACGGTAGGAGCGAGAGTCGAGCTTGTCGTTCATGTTGAAGATCATAACCCGTTGGTGTCGGTCCTTACCCTCATTCAACATATCCTGAATGGCTTGGGAAGCGACCATCCAACCACGGTACTCTGTCTCAAGAGTTGCCTTGTGAGCTTGGGCTTCGAAACGCTTTGCCTGGAGGGCAGGCTCCCAAGCGGAGCGAGGAGTAGTGAAGGACTTGGCAGGAGAAGGAAAAGAGGTAACGAGAGCCATGATGAGAAGGGAGAAAATTGAAAGTGATTGTAATTTTCGCAAAGTCGATCGAATAAAGATTTATTTGTTTGGAAGGTGAGATATTTAATAACCAAGCTTTCTCTGAACCTCCTTATACTTCCGGAGGTTGTCGGCCATCTTTGTCGCATAGACGTCCTTTCCGTAGAAGCCGAGGTCGCGGCCGGCCGAAGTCGGCTTTGCCACCATCACAAAGTTGTTCTCGCCAACGTCGGTGGGCTGAGAGCCGCGCATGATGGCAACATCACGCTGGTAGAGGCCCCAGGCCGCAGAGGGCACAGCAGTGGTGCGGTAGTCAGAGAGGTTGGAGGGGCCAGTCACAATTTGGGAAAAGTCCTTTGCGTGGTTCATGGTGAAGGTGTCCACGGGGGCGGGTGTCATACCCGAACGGTGGCGGCCGGAAAAGGCGGCGTCGGCACCCCAGTTGTACGCAAAGTGACGGGCGCCGGCGACGGGGTTCAAAGCAAGGTTGGGTCCCATAGCCTTTGAGATGTGAGGCTGACCAAAGTAACGGCGGGCCGCCGAGGTGTAGGCGGGGTCACCAAGGTTGCATGGGAGCTGAGTATGGGCGGGTCGGCCATGGCCAATTTGTCCAATGCCTGGAGCCTGGGTGAGCATGTAATCTGCCATTGTTTATTGATAGGTGGATAAAAAAATCTTTATTGCTTGGAGCTTAAAAATTTGACCAAAAAAATATATTGATTGAAATTCCTTTGGGAATCAATCGTCAAATTTTTGCAAGGAAACAAATTTATTGATTGAAATTCCTTTGGGAATCAATCGTCAAATTTTTGCAAGGAAACAAATTTATTGATTGAAATTCCTTTGGGAATCAATCGTCAAATTTTTGCAAGGCAACAAATTTATTGAACATTGGCAAATCACTTTTCCATTTGGGAGCCATGGGAACTCGTGGCTTAATTGGCATTCGTTACAAGGGAAAGACTTACTACATCTACAATCACTGGGATTCTTATGTGGAAGGCCTTGGACTTGGATTGGTGAAGGAGATTCTTCGCATGCTTGAGGAAGGAACCCTCGAAGCCTTGAAGACCATGATGGGGACCATTCTCATTGTCCATGAAGATGATCCCTCGTCTCTTTCAAAGTGGATCGATCTCATGAAGACGTCCACCATTCCCTTTTGTTGTGAGCGTGTTCGAGATCCTCTGTATGTTCTCAACCTAAAAGAATTGCGCGAAAGGTTTGAGGACATGAAAGACCTTAATGACGAAGCCTTTTTGAAGAGGTTGGAAGAGATGCCTGTGGGTCCAACTTTTTTGGATTTCTACAAGGACAAAACGATTGACTTTGATTACGTGGACCATTTGGCAGGACGTGGATGGAATAACGGAGCCTGTTCTTGGTCAGTCTCTTCGTCCATGGGCCCCCTCGAGCGGTACACACGCCTCGGTTTCATTTACCCCATGGAGATTGTGGAGGGAGACGATCCGGACGATCATCGAGATTTGTTCTTAGAGTACACCTATGTGGTTGATTTGGATCGTGACATGTTTATTCAAGACGGAACCATTTCCATTCCCTTTGCTTCTCTCACCTCTCCAGAGTTTTACCTAAAGTTTGTCGAGCCTTTTTATGCTGATGAAGAATAATGAAAGAATAGATAAATGTCACTCTCTTTTCAGAAGCGCCAAGCTCTCATGGCCAAACTCCAAACCCGAGCAAAGAACTTAGTTCCCCTCTACCATCGGTTTATCTTAGGAGGGCGTCAGAGCTTGGTGGTACGGTGCCCCTGATCCCAATGATTACCAAACCTACGACTTGTACAACGAAGCCTTTGAAGAATGGATGAATGACAATATAAACATTTTTATTTAAATTTTTTATGGATGTTTGAGATGATGAACATTTTATTCACTTGTGAATTTATTTGCCTTTGTTCTTTTTGACATGTGGCCTCACGATGTAGGTCATGTGGGGGGACATAAGGATGGACTTTCCCGCCTTTCGTAAAGCTTTCAAAAGATTAAAGTCCTCAAACTTTGATGGTTTAAAAACAATTCCTTCTTCATTGCAAAGGGCAGTTTTCATCGCAAAGGAAATTCCAACTTTTGAGCGGGCAAACGTTTTTGCCCCCGCGGGCGGGATGACAGGTCCCCTTTTGTTTTTCATGCGAAAGATGATGACGTCCGGGTCGCCACTCAACGACACCTCAAACTTTTCAACATAGTCAGGTGTGACCACGTCGTCGTCGTCAACAAAGCCAATCCAGGCCGTGTCCGCCTTTGCAATCCCCGCATTCCTCACCGCGCCAGCAGAGTTGCGCTTCTTTCCCGCCTTTGGGATGCGGATGGTCGTGATGCGAGGATCCGCCGGCACAAACGCCTCATTCACCGTGAGGCCGTCGCCCACGACAATTGCTTTCCAGTCGGCATGAGTTTGGTTCAGAAGGGATTGTAGGGTTGCTTTCAAAGACGCACGGCCTATTGTTGGGATTATAAACGTTATCATTTATTTTATAAACAAAAGTTTTGGAATGGTTTACTAAGGGTGTTTTATTTGTCTTTTTCTTTTGAGATGTGGCCTCACAATATAGGTAATGTGAGGGGACATGGGGATGGTCTTTCCAGCCTTTCGCAAAGCATCCAAAAGATTGTAGTCTTCCCACCTTGATGGTTCAAATAAATTTTATTGGGTAGTCACCACCTGCTCACCAATTGTCGAGAGGAGCAAACCAACCGACACCTCACGGCCGTGGAACTTATAGTGGGTTCCGTCGGGGTTGAGGAATTGGAAGCGGAAGGAGTCAATCTTTTGGACTCCCACATACTGAATCTCAAACAGGCGATCATTCAAGTCGACAATGCCATCGGGGTGCTTTGGTCCAATTAAGATGTGGGCGAGGGCGTTGATTTGGGCACCATTCACGAGGGGAATGCCACGTGCTGATTCGTCTTCCCGTCTTGGTTCGCGTAAGCGATGAGGCTCGGGTTCTGTGTCAAGAGTTTCCTTCTTTGTCTCAATACCAATCGTCGTTCCGTCGCCGTCCTTTCGGTTGATGGTGACCACGAGGTAGACGTCCTTAAAGGGATGAAGGTTGATTGAGTTGGGAAGGTTAAAGACGGCCACGTCGGCAATGACAATTCCCAAGTTTACTGGAGGGAAAGACATGGTGGCCGATTGGAGGATGATGGCATTCTTTGGGGTGGAGGTGTTTGTTAAGGCGTCCGTCCCAAACACGTAGGTGGTGTACTTTGCAGATGACCTCTCCGGAGTCGTGATGGGGTAGGAGGTGTTGAAGGAGTAGTAAGCGGGGTCGATGCCAATGGCCTGACGGTTGATGCACTCACTCACATTCCACGAACAATCCCAAGACCACACTTGTGGTGCCCCAAAAGTAACGTAGACGAGGTCTCCTTCATCAAAAGAAATGTTGTTTCGAGTCCCCCCATAAGAAAGCTTCAGTTGGGTGGGCCGAAGGGCACCCGTTCGGCCCGTCGCATCACGGGGCACAATGTTTTCATTGAAACCTCCGTGAATCCACTCACTCTCATCGATGGACTCGGTGGGTAAGACGATGCAGGAAATGGTGGGGGCACCGTCTCCTGCACCGGCCTCCACCCTTGGATAGAGGAGGGCACCAATGGCTGAAGAGTCGGACTTACACCCTGTGGCCTCAAGAAACTCACAGTAAAGAGCCTGGTTGGCAATGTCTTCCGGGTCTGTGAAGTTAATCTTTGTGATGAAGATGTGCTCACCGGCCGCGGCTCCGTGGGCAATGGGGACATCGATAATCATGGTCTGGGCGTCGGCGTCGGAAGACGAGACACACCCAAGAATGGGGGCAAAGGGTTCGGCCTTTACGGCGAGGCGTCGTAAGGTTGAGTTGTAAGTGACTCGGTAGTGCTGGATGGAGGGAATGAGGATGGGAACGTTGCCTTGAAGAATTGTCGGGTAGCGAGGAGCGGCCGCCACGGGGAAGTAGGCCGTTGCTCCCCCATAGTTTTCCCTCTCGTAGCCAATCCGCCGGGGATCAATGGTGGTTTGGTCCGTCGACTCAAAGAGAAGGGTGAAAGGGAGGGCCTTATCATTCTCGGGGTTCAACTTCACGGCCTCGGCCACATCGTAAAAGATGCGCATGCCCACGTAGACAATTGAATCTCTGTACAAAGGTTCCATGCGGAAGGGTTGATCCTCAAGGGCCATAAAGTTGTTAAAGGCCGCAGCGAGTTCATAAGGAGTGTAGCGTCCCGCACAAATGAGAGGAGACCAAATGCGGCCCCCAGAGTCTTGAATGGCAATGTTAAAGGGAAGAGGGTTCTGAAGGTTGGACAATTGGTCGTAGCGACCAAACCAAGTTCCGTTAAAGGCTTCCTCCATGGCAAAGGCCAAAGCGTCTCCAGTCCAGTAGTGGCCAGGCCTCACACGGGTTCCCGAAAGGATCGACGTCTGACGGGTGCCTGGCGCGGCGATGGTCTTATTAAAGGCACGTGACCCTTCGTCAAAGTTGGGCAACTTAAAGGGGGTGGGGAACCCCATGTACTCGAAAATCTCACCGTCAATGGTGGGCATCTCAAGGGGGCGATAGGAGGCTGAATAGGTGAGAAAGAACCTATCAAGAGCCGCATCCCATGAAACGTTAAAGGTCATTCGTGGGTAGTCAGCCTCCAACTCTGCGTCGGCAGGGTCAAACCTATTCTTTCGAAAGACGGGAGCATTTTGAATGAGGGTCGTGGCTGCCGAAGCGAGGTGGAGGGGAGATGCCAAATTCGTGACGGCGAGGTAACCAAAGCCCCCCGTTTCGTCAATGATGGATTCCAAGTCGTCCGAAATGTCATTCAACTTTGCGAGCTCTGCTGTGATGTTGGTGTTCAACTTTACCCTAAACTCGTGGGTCATAATGTTCTCAGTGGACCGCCCTAAGTGACGCTGAGACGAATGGGCTGACGTCACCGTCTGGACAGACACATTGGTGGATGAATCCCCTGTGCGAGACATGGACTGAAGACCCGAAGTCCTAAAACGGTTTGCTTGCACGGCAAAGGACTCATTAAACACGGACTGGACGGCCTCAATCGACGTACCAAATGGCTCACTCGTGCGGAACCTATAGACGTTGTTGGCATCATCCTCCACAATGATTTGCTCCACCGTGTTGTTCTTAATGGGGAACTTTCCGTTTTGCTCAAGGGTGTAATTGTCCGGATCGTCAACGTCGGGGTAGATGATTTTTGTGTCGCGAAAGAAAGAGGTGGGTACAATGCCTTCATTGTAGTCAATCCGTGACCACTCGTCCTCAATGAGGTACTGGCCCGCTGGAAAAACAATGTCCGAAAGGGAAATCATGCCCACATTGATGTTGTTTAGGACTTCCTTATCAAGCTTCACTGTGAAATCAGAGTTTTCAGTCCCCCTTGAGGTTGCATTGGTCGAGTGAAAAATCATCTTTAAAAACTTTAGGGTCTTTACCCCCGAGTAGGCGTCGGGAAAGGGAGATGGAACGACAGGAGGAATGGACAGGGGAGGCCCTATGGCCGGATTGTCAGCCCGATGGGGTTCGCGATGGCCAGAAAACCCAAGGGTTCCTGCAGCCATGTGTGGAGGAGTCCCGTAGGAAAGGGTTTGTTGGATGGCATCCCTATTGGCACGTTGTTGGTGGGCACCAAGGATGGGTCGTTGCATTTTATTTTAGAAGGTATTTATTTGGGTTCTTTTTCCAACTCACATTTCATCATGCCAAAACTTATCGAGATTGATAACTGGCCTGAAGGCAAAATAAGTGAAAATCATAGAGTTGGTCTTTCATCTCGAAATCTTAGAGGTGACTTAATTCGTGTGTTATTTTTTCCAACTGATTTCGATATAGTCTCTAAGTTGCTCAATTTTTTGATTCCATTCCTTCTTTGTCTTACAAGACTTTCGGACATGCATCAACTCGTCCATCATTTTCTTTGAGACACTTGGAGATTGAAATATCCAATCTTTTTTCTCATGAGTAATAAGATAGGATCCAATGCTCCCCGGATTTCGATGGAGGAAGGTGTCTCCCCATACATACTTCACGGTGTATCCGAGATCAATAAGAGTATCCATTCTTTTCAAAGTTGTAAATTGCTTTAAAGAGGTGACGGTGCAATTCCCCGGCACAATGCCATGGAAATAATTGGAATGATACTCAAAAATGGTGTTTGTGGATGGAGAATATCCATCAACTCTCCACTTTGTTTCCGGAATGCGGTATTGATCCTTTATGTGTCCGAAAATTAAATCTTTAATGTCGAGTTCATCTACGATTGCTTTCATGCAAATTTGTTCTTTGTGTGATGATCCAGCATAGGGGTTGCATTGAAAACATCTTGAAAATTTACCCGTGACCTTTTCGATTTTGCATTCAATACAATCAAACATCGGAGATTCCAATTTGACTCTTTTTGTTTTGAAGAATTTTGGTTCCTCTTTTTTGTTGTTGAGTGTGTGGATGGATTGGACATGGCCCCTGAGCGACCTCTTCGTTGGAGATCGATAGGAACATTCTTTGCAAGCAAATGGTCGGGCATTTGTGTGGGTTCGAACATGTTCAATCATTTTTCCGATACAGTCGCATGTGATTTTGCACCCATCAACACAGCAAATAAACCTTGCAATTTTGACTTGTTTGTAATGGGATGCATTGTTTGAACAGTCAAGGGTTTCCGGATCCCATGGTGAAGAACACACATTGCAACAATCGGTTGATTTTTTGTGGGTTTTGGTCTTATGTTTTGTAAGTGAGGATGATGATCGGAATACTTCCTCGCATTTTGGACATGTAAACAGGGAGAGTCCTGTGTGAGATGCTTCATGCTTAAGAATTAAAGATTTGGATTTTGTAGTATATGTACACCCCTCCACCAAACATAAAAAGTTTCCACGATAGGATCGAAAGTGTTTAGTGTAACAAGCTCCAGCTTTTGAAATTGTTTGGGAACAAACTTTGCAATTTTGCATTTTTTTATTGACATGGCTTAAGTCTTGGTCTATTTTAAACCTTTAGATCTCACCTCTCCATCCGTTGGTCAAGGGATCCTTACACCAAGGGTAGGAAGTAGAGTGGCCGGGATGGTAACGGCGGACCACCGACCTGTAGTTATCTCCGGGGTGGAGAGAGGTAAAGGGAGTAGCGGCCCTTAAGGCATCCGACGTGAGAATGTTCCTCTCGGCGGGACAGTTCAAGAAGCACTCTCCGTAGTGGGCGTACTCTCCGCCACGGGCTGAGGGAAGGCATCCACCAGTGTGGGGTTCCTGCTTCACATTGCCAGTCGAGGGAAGGTAGAGGGTGGGGGTCGTGCAAGTAAAGGAAGACACAGACATTTATTTCATAGGACCATTTTGTTATTTAGAAGGCGATGGAACTGCAATCCTTGAAGATCGCCTCAAGGGTGTATCTGGATTTGGGGTAGTTCTTCGCCTTTGTGGCTTTCGTTTTGGTTTCTCTTTGATTTCTTCTACCTCTGGTTCATTTACCTTTGGTTCTACCTCAACTTGATCTTCTTCTGGTTCTCCATCCTCTTGGACTTCATCTTCTACCTCTGGTTCCTTTACCTCTTTAATCTCATCATCAAACCCTTCAAATTCAATTTCCAATTTACAATAGCCAACTGGATAAACTTGGGAAGTGACCCTCAAGGAAAAACAAAAGGATTGGATTTCTTCCCATTCATTCGACACCAAGTAGGCAGAAAGGTCGTGGTAAAAGGTTCCTTCATGAAAGATTGGGGATCGGGGTTCTTTCTCCTTTAGAGGTGGAGGAAGGCACACCACAACATCTTCAATCGGAAGGTTGGTTGACAGTCCATCATGAGATTCAAACGACGTGAGACCAATCAGAGTGCCAATCCCCCGAAAGTAATCCGAAAGGTTTTGAGGAAGAGTCACTTGGGTAGAACACACAAGAAGGTGGGTGCATTGGTCATACAAAGTCTTCCATGCTTCGTGTGCATGGACCAAAGAATGGTTTACTTGGTGGACAATTTCGTAATGGCTCAATGTTTTTCGACAGGTGGAAAGGTTTTCAAGAAGGGTTGGAATGGATGACGAGTCCCAAGGACCCTGAAAAATAATGAGGGGATAGGTCATTTATTCGTAGGAATAATCAATTGGAGACCAAAATAAGCGAATCTATTTTGATGCACCTCCTCACTGACGTACAAAAACGTTTGACTTCAACTCTTGTTCGAGACAAGCTCAGAGAGGAGGGCAGTGGTGGTGGCGTCAGTGACGTTGTCCATGCCATCGCAAAGGTTGTTGAGGGCGGCAACGAGAGCATCAGCGCCAGACTTACCAATAGCATCACCCTGGGTCACAGTGTAAGACGAGTTGAGGATGGGCTGCTGGATGTAGTTGTACATGCCCTGCATCTTACGCCGCTTGTTCTCAATACAGGCGCTGGGCTTATTGCAGCATCCAGAGAGACCGGTGCCGGGGGCCTGGCAGGTGGAGAAGGAAAATCCGAGGGCGGTGTAGGCTCCGGCGGGCTTAGGCTGGAACTTGCATGGGCACTTGTTCAAGCGGTACTCGGCACCGACGGGACGGTTGAGAGACTTCGAGGCACAAGAGAGTTGGATCTGACTGGACATTTATTGTTAGCCGACAGGAAAATTTTCCGGTGGGCGAAAGGTGTTGGTGATCTTGTTGATTGGGTTAAGTGATGGATCAAGAATTTTCAGAGGACCATTCTTCAACCCAACCTGAAAAAAAACAAACCACAATCCAAATTTCCCTTTGATCATCATGGCCGAAGAGTCTTCTAAGAACACACCTGTTCAAGCACATCCTACATCAAGAGTCTACACAAAAAACATTGACCCTTCCAAGCCTATTTGTTGTCAGAAGGACTCGTTGGAGTCTTTTTGCCGGTGTGGTAAATTCGCCGATGAGTGCACAACATGCTCAAAGAACGGGGATTACATGGGATTCATCGACTATTCCGATGATGCACTCAGCTCCATTCACATCATCTTTCCGGAAGAACTTTCCGTGGAAGAATCCAAAGCTATTCTGTCATCCATTCGGCCTGACATTCCTTCCTCCATTGCTCACCCCAACTTTATCAAGACTGTCTTTTATGGATGTGTCGATTGTGACAAGTTTGGCTTTTTCGCCTTTCATCAATGCACTTGTGACGAAGGCGACCATTCAAAAGGACCAACCTTTACAACTACCTTACTCAATGAGTATGCGTGCGGCTTTGACGACTACCACGTTACCATTTTTGTCCTTCAAGAAATCCTCCGAATCTTGATTAAGGACCATGGATGCCAAGTCACGGGGTTCATCTCTTGGAGGCCTTTTTCCTATTTCCACAACCCCAAAATTTGCAAGCCTTCTGAGTTTGGCATGCTGATTTGCATGGGCGACCGTCTTTTTCAGACGGAAGGTGTGAAGGAAATCGGGGAAACTTCAAAGGAGTCAAAGAAGCGAGCACGTGCTTAAGTCGAAAACATAAATGATTTGATAGAATAAATGCCTCACATCACAGGTTCATCTCTCAATCGAAAAGGACCTAAAACTTTTTCCTTTGATTTCAAAGACCAACTCCCCGTCACAAAGGAACGTCTTGAAGAGGGTGGTGAATCAAAAGCCCTACTTTACTATGCATCGGCCTATCGATCCAGAAAGAAGGCCTTTGTTGTTAAGATTTTCTCAAACTCAAAGTACTACAACGCCGAGAAGAAAGTCATGAAGGACATTGCAGATAAGTGTGGGTCCTTCACGATGGCCACTTGGGTAAATGATCGCCATTTCGCCATCATTCTTCCCCGCATGGACATGGACCTAATTGATTGGTATGGAAAGTATATTGAAAAGGCAGAGAAGCCATGTGTCTACCTTCGAGACATTCGTGATTTGTATCGTTACCTTCTAAAGACCCTTCAATGTCTCCACAAAAATGGAATCTACTATCTCGACATGAAGTTGGACAATGTCCTTGTGAATGTTGATGCAAAAGGCCACATCAAAAAAGCCACCCTGATTGACTTTGACGGGTCAGTGATGGCTCGAAAGGACCGGGCACGAAGGCTTTCTGAAGGTTTGTCAACCTATCCTTACCCTTCACAATACCGAAAGTCTTTGGTCGCCATTGACCTTTGGAATCTTGGTTACATGTTTTTATTGTTTTGGATTGATAACGAGGCCTACCTTGAGAAACTCCTCATGGGTGCAAAATCCATGGATGACCTAAGGGTGAGGATTCGACAGGTGACTCATAAAGTCCAAGATGTTTTATCGAGGTGTGTGAGATCAAAGAAAGACTTAGAGCTTATTGATTCCCTTGGAACGTTTTTAGAGATGACCTTTTCTTGTACAAAGACCCAGTGTGGCCCAAGAGCCCGACTTTCGTCTGTCCAGTCATTGCTAAAGTCTCGATTTATTCACACTTAATAAAATGAAGACAGAACACATCTGTTGTCTCGTATTTTCACTCATCATTTTGCTTTGTTTGGTTCTTCTCCTAATTGTGTTGTTGCACAACAACAGGATGCCACCATGCTGTAAAAACAAACAAAGGAGTCGAGCAGGCTTAAAGACATCGACTCCAACCTGCCAGTACTTTCCACAGGGACAAAAACCAACTTTGTCTTGGATGAAGGCCAACATTAGTCCTTCGATTGGTGTGTCAAGCAGCAATTCAAACGCCTACTGCTTAAAGTCAACGTCTCATGCTCAAGGAGGGTGCTCCACCCAGTACTGTCCTTATGGAATGGAGTTTAACGGTTCCACTTGTGTACAGTCTAACACTCCATTGACAACATCTCTTTATAAGCCCGCTCTCACAGACGCTGAAGTTTCTGCCATTGAATCCAATGGAGGTCAAACGGTGCTGGTAAATGGCTACGGAAAAGTTCCGAGACCCACCATTGCCTTGTACCACGGTGGCATTGTTGGGGAAGCAAAAACCAATGCCACTGTGTACAAATCCTACCTCCAGACGGTAATCAACTGGGTAAAGGACAACGCCATTGACGTCGTGTTTGTGTCCCTCTCGTCCTACAACACATCTAAAAATCCGTCTTTTCCGTACTATGCCGACCCGTCCTTTTTGGCCGAAAACTTTTTGAACCTCTTACCGCCCAACGTGAAAGCCGGTGCCGTTGCCTACGTCAGGCCAAAGGACTCAGGGTGGGCCTTTGACCCCATGGCGCCTGGCGGAGAAATTGGGACGGAAAAGGGTCAACCTTGTGAGTTTGTGACGCCCAATTCGCCGTGTCCGGCGGATTGTCCTTCCCCTTGCCCCCAAAAAGGATGCCCCAATGCATTGGCACAAGCCGTGAAATACCTAAAGGCCGTCAATGACAAAGCATCTGGTGATCACCCAAAGTTTTCTATTCTCGTGTTTGATGGTGAAGACGCAGGTAACTACGCGTCTGCGTGTGGATTTGAAGTTGGCCAAAAGGCCGCCAACCTTTACGGCATTGAACTTCAGTTTGGATTCGCAAAGGCCTTAGAGGCCGGTGTCATCAATGACTCTGCGGGAAACCCATTGACCGACTACGTCATGCCAGAGACCTATTGGTACATGAACGACAATTGGCCATGCACGGGTGGTCCATGGCAGATGGCCCAACGGGCACCTGTGTGCACAACGTGGACGTCTTATCAACGGTATAAAAACCAACCCGTTGAGTTTATGAAGTTTTTGATTCAATCTGACGCCTGTGGGTATGGAGACGGGCAGGGATTCACCTCATTGAAGAACAATGTGGAAAGTGACCCCACCCGCATTTGGCCACTGTTTTCACTTGAAAAACTTACATCCGTCTACCCCACCTCGTCATGTCTCGCCATGGAGTACGGTGTGTCTGTGAATGCCAATGGTGTCCCTGACATTTCAGAAGTGTGTGGGACCTTTGACGGGTTTGGAACTTGGGAATGGGGTGCATTTTTGCAATTTATTTCATTGTTTGCTTACCAGTTTGGGATTTCTCAGGTTGGCATATATGAATCTCAATTCCTTCCTTACTCGAGCAATGGATCTGCAGCATCTTGGATTACACCAATCAGTCCAGTGCCGCCCTTAGGCCCTAAAAGTGCATGTCCAAAAGACGAAGACTGTGTCAATTGTGCAGCTCCATGCAAGACAAATGCTGACTGCACGACCCTTCTGTCAAGTGGAAAATGCATGATAGACTCATCAAAGACCTATTCGTCCTATTGTAATGCAAAGAAGGTTTGTCATATTTCTTCGAGTTAAGAATAAGAAATATTCCAATCGATAGGAGTACGCCCATGGCCCTCAAGAAAATCATTTACTTCTCGAAAGTGGGTGCAGTCCCTGAAGCCACGTGTCCAAGAGAGGGGAGAGGGATGAGAAGTCGTCAGAATCAAATGCTTCTGAGATCCAGAGATGAGACGTTTCTTTGCTTGAGCAGGGCCACCCCAGAGGCAAAAAGCCTTTAAGGGTTTCGACCGTGCTAAGTAAGAAATAACTTGGTCTGTAAAGGCCTGCCATCCAAGATCCATGTGAGAGGATGCATTTCCTTTGATCACCGTGAGGGATGAATTGAGGAGAAGCACCCCCTGGTCAACCCAATGGCTTAAGTTTCCTCGAGGTCGACCGTCTTTTCGCTCTCCCTCAGCAGAGGGGCAGACATAACCATTCTTTCGAATCACTTCACACATGTTGCGGAGGGAGGGTGCCATCTTTCCCGAGTTGTCCGAAAAGGCGAGGCCATGAGCTTGGCGAGGTCCATGGTAAGGGTTCTGGCCAAGAATGGCCACTCGAACTTCTTCAGGGGGCATGGCTAAAGCCGCAAAGTAATCACATGGCTGAGGGTAGACAGTGTCTCGTTTCAGGGAATCCACGAGGCCGTGTTGGACGTGGGTGAGAAGGGACGACACGAGGTCCACTCCAAGTGCATCCAACCAGGGTTGGGGGACGAGGTCGATGAGGCGATATTTCCCCTTAATCAAACCTTGGACCTGATCAAACGATGAAGGGGGTCCATCGGGCCAAGGGTAGGTGGGAGGCTTCTCCTCGTCGACTTTGACCTCCTCTTCCCCATCCGAGTAATCGGACATGTCAGACTCGGTGTAATCCGAATCGCCAACTGGATCTGTGTGAGGGGAAGACGAAGACATGGGGTTTATGAAAGTGTGGCTGAATAAAACCAAAAATTATATATATTTTTAAACCGTTTGTAATAAATGGATCATCTTCAAAGCATCTTAACACCTTCTCAAGTTGCAGATTTGCATGCCAACGAAAGAGCAGGATTTACGGCAGCATCAGCAGGTGCCCTTGCTCAAGTTGCTTCGTCGGCTCCTTATGGATGCCCACCCGGTGTCAATTGCTTTTCCGCACCTCCCATGCTTGATTATCCCGTCTACCCCACAGGGTCTCCCCTTTCAATGGCTCCTCTTGGGTGGGAAGGCTACTCGCCCTATGGCTACCGGTCTTCCCCGACGGCCTTTTACTCGATGCCTGGATAAATGGTCAGAGTTCAACTTTGATGACATCTCCATCCGAAAGGTCCCAAGTCACCCGGTCCCCAAAGGCACGAACCAAAATATCCATGGTCTTTCGAGGCCCATCTTGAGTGACGAAGGAATGTTGGATGAAAAGGTGGGTTGATCGATCCGACTCCCACTTAAAGGGAACAATCATAAGGTCTTTCTCGAGATAGCGACGGCCTAAACGCTCTTGGGCTTCATCCCAAGCTTCATCAATAAAATATATACCCCCACGTTTTTCCAAAGGAACAAACACACAGTTGATTCCTGCATCTCTTAAATCAGTAAAGACATTGGAAAGAAGGAGACGAAGGTTTCCTCTCGACTCTTCTGACCACCCATCCAACCATTCATTTTTAAAAATGTCTGTCATTTTTTAGAGATTTTATTTACCATTCCTTGAGGTCAACACATCGCCCGAGACCTTCATTCCGCTTAATCGAGTAGCCAATCGCCCGTCGCTCATCCTTTGCCGGGTCTTCGTCATTGATCAGAAAGCGGGGACCACGTCCAATCCCCATCACCAATTGGTCGAAGGGAATGCCATTGGTTTCCATCTCTTTCACGGTAAAGTCTCGTAAGTACTCTGGCCGGGCCGTTGTCATGACAATCACCACCCCTTCGTCTCTCCACCTCTGAAGAACCTCGCGAGAGTCGGGACACACGACGGCGGGATCAGTTTGGTAGTGCTCAAAGCGCCGGTAGTTGTAGACGGTTCCGTCAAGGTCACAAAAGACTGTGGGAGACTTATGGACTGGGTTGGTGTGGGTTTGCATTTATAATCTTTTATACATTCTTTCCCTACCTTACCTAACGTAAAGAAATATATCGATCATGAAAGAATAAAAAAAAGTTCTCTTATTTTTACATTCATCTCACCAAATACATTATAACACAAAACTTCAAAATGGCTTCTGGCTTCATTAAACTCTCGTGCTCCTCCGTTACCCATGGAAGTACACCTGAAAGCAAATCCTTTGAAACCCTTGATTGTCACTACCAAGATGTCGTCAAAGGATCTCCACACACCTTTCTCTTTTACCACCGAATCATCAGCGATTCCAATCGCCGGATCGATGCAGGCATATCTGCCTATCTTCTTTGTTCTTCAGATTCGTCAAGGGCAACCCTAGTTGTTTTATCCGCCCTTATCCAGAAACTCTACCCCTTTCGATCTCCTCATTTTTGGGTCTACCCTTTCACGTCAACTTTTTCACTTGGAAATCCTTCTGATTGGACTCCTGCCCTCACTGTCCCCACCGCCATTCTATCCGCCGTGAGTGATCCAGACCTCTTTGATGTGGAAAGAGAGGAAGGAATGGAACCGTTGGAAACTCGATCCGTCCCTCCCTCTTCGCCCCCCTCGTTGGCCGGGGGTGGCCTTCGAACCCCATTTGAAAGTTCTCCCTTGACGCCCTCGTTGGCCGGGGGTGGCCTTCGAACCCCCATCTTCAAGGGAGACGTTGAATCAAAGGATGGGATTTATTATGGCTACCTTGAGGTTTGGTTGGATCCTGAAACCTTCAACACCCACTCGTACCTTTGGAGGGATGATGTTTGGATCTCTCTCTCTAGGTTCAATCCACACCCTTCAGTTCTTTCAGCTTAAATCTCTAGGTTCAAAAATTGTAAGTTTCATTCTTTTATTGGAATAAATCATGGCGTCTCTTCCATCAATGGTTGCAACCACCCAAAAGAACATTTTTGGTTTACTTGAGGATCTGAGGGCAAAGACCCTCGACCTTAACACCCAAATCCAAGAGACGGAGGAAAAGTTGGAACGGTGTCGGGGTGCCCATGAAATGTTGACGGAACTTTTGAAACGATCTGGTGGAACCCTTGAACCTTGGATGACAAAAGAAGTTGAGGTTCTTCCCTATGCACCTGTGTCTTCTTCTCAATCCTATGACCAAACACGTGTGTCTTCTCACCCCCAAGCAACTCCTTCAGGTTACAACCCAGAAGTCAATTCGGGGTTTCAAAGGGTGGTGGATCCATCCTCCGCCGGAGGTGTCATCACCCATCAAGCACCTGTGGCTTCGCACCATCCAAAACCTGATGAACGGTTCAATCCTGCAATGTCTTCATCGTCAAGGCCTGAAGGTGAAACCCCCCAAAGCGATGGCCAAAGAGGAATTCTTCCCCCACACTTTTACTCACAGATTAAGACAGTCATGCCAACCATTGAAGAGCGGAGTGAGGAAGAACAAAAGACAATGACGGAGGAAAAGAGGGAGCGCTTGAGGCGACGAGTTCTTCGCAACCCATTGAAGGCCGCCCAAGAGGCCGAAGATGCCTTTGTGGATGGAGAGGAACGGTCTGAACCACCTCGTGATGCCTATGAAGGTTTAAGAAGTGCACTCCCCCCTCGTCACCCTGGGCCTCCACCTTCTTCTCAACCTCCAAGGTCACCTGCGCAATCTCATCCATCCCAACCCCAGGGACCAAGAGGGCCCTTATCTTCTGATACGGCGTCTGCTCTTTCTCAGCTTCACATGTCTTAAATAAACTATTTCTTTCCTGCTTTAAGATCTTCAAAGGACATGGGACCAAACCCACCTGTGCGAACCAACCAAGCATTGATGACGGGTTCACTCACTAAGGGTAAGGACTGAGAGAGGGGGAGACCTCCCTTCAACCATCTTCCATCTCCAAAATCGATGCAAACTTCGGCCTGGATGGGAACCGTGACGTAGAGGTAATAAAGAAAACGAAGCAACCCGGTAATGGACATGGCACAGTGGAGAATCCCCAAGTCAGTGTCAGGATTGGCCATGCACATGGCGAGTTCATAGATGATCCATGAGGCACAAAGGGGCCTACCACCCTGCAAAACTCTATTCAACCCTTTGGGGCATGTGGTTTGAGAACCCGCATCTCCCCAAAAAATGCCAGATGATTCGACCAAGGGCGAGAGCAAATGGTCAACCACAAACTTTTCTGCCCGTTTGACATAATCCCCATGAAATCCATGAGGGTCAAAAAAGAAATACATCTCTCGGCGCTTATCAAGAACGAGGAGAAGAGCATGGGGAACCTTATCTTCTTGAAGAATCACCGCGGTGGGGCAAAAGATGAAGCGGACGGATGGTTTTGCGAGGATGGCTTGAAGTTTGCCTTCATGAGTCTTTAGGAGATGCAGCAGTTTCTCCCTTCCCTCTCGAAAATCGAGCAAAAGGGCTTCACGTTGGACGGCAATGGTGTGGTGGGGATCGAGGTAGGCCTTTAAGTGGAGGGCGACGAGGGTGGGAAAGTCACACAATCGCCTCCCTATGATGGTTGCCTCCATCCTTAAGTAGACTGAGTGAAGAAAAGGTGTCATGTTTGCATGGGTGAGGCAGGGGAGAAAGACTGCGGGGATGGGCTGAAATGTTTTTGAAACTTTTGCGGCATCACAATACGGAAAACGGTGCACCATGTGGAGGTCAGTGACTTCCAAAGGCTGAAGGCCTGCAAAGGGTTGGGTGTCGTGGACAAAGTCATCTTTTACGAAAATGTCGGAAGGAAAGGAAAGATCATCGCTAGGTAAATCCTCACCCATCATGAAATCATCGAGAAAGGGAAAATCGTCCGTCGCCATTTATTTGAAAATCGAATAAAAATATTTCATTGAAAAGATTGAATATGTGATTGGATGGTTCATGCAGACCCATGGTTAAGGGCGAAAAACAAGTTACCTTTAATGAACCGGGAATCCTATCCAAGGAGGATGCTCGAAATGTCGTGTCATCAATGATTCGTCATGAAGGGTTGATCAAACACCACTTGGCGTCCTACAATAAGTTCATCACCCAGCACGTGCCCCACATTGTGAATGAAAAGAACATTATCGTTCTCGACTGCCTCAATGTGAGGCACGTGCTGAAATTCCAAGACGTTTTCATTTCAAAGCCAACCATCCAGGAAGACGATGGGTGCATTCGGCGAATCATGCCCCAAGAGTGCACCTTAAGAAAACAAACCTATGCGGCCTCCATGTTTGCCAACCTTTTGCATGTGGAGGAACACAAAAAAGTGACACCGAGGGCCGGCGAAGAAGACTTTGTGGAATGGATCCCGACAAAGCGACGCTTGTACCGTGAGGTCCTCATTTGCTCCATTCCGGCCATGACCCGATCGGTGGCCTGCCACACCTCCGATGAGCCTGACCCCAACGACCCCAACTCTCCCTATGAGTACGGCGGGACCTTCATCATCTCGGGAGGCGAAAAGGTGTTGATTCCCCAAGAAAAACTTCGCATCAATCGAGTGTTCGTCTTCAAGTCAACCCTTCCAAAGTACACCATGATGGCTGAAATTCGATCCTGCCACGAAGATAAGTTGAGGTCGACCTCCACCCTCACCGTCCGCATGACGGATAACAACGGCATTAAAGTCTTTTGGGTGTTTGTCCCCTACATTAAGAAGCCCAACCCTCGAGCCGTTCCCCTCTTTGCCGTCTGTCGCCTCCTCGGCTTTCGCACAATGAAGGAAGTGGCACGGTGTGTGGTGACGGCAGGCCGATGTTCGGGGCGGACCCCTTTCCCCAAAGACTCTCAGTGGTCTTCCCCCTTTCATCGCCAACTTTATCACTGGGTCCTCACCGTCCTGAAGAACGAGATGTGGTCAAAGATGTCTTCCATGCCAAAAAAGGAAGGCACCGAAGCCAAAGACACAAAGTCAAAGTGCATTCCCAACTTTGAAGTCATGTCGTACGACGAAATCATTGAGTGGATTGGCTTAATGGGGACGATGAAACTCACAAAGGAGGATCGCTTTAAGTATGTGCATCACTTGATGGCCAACGAATTCCTTCCCCACATTGGCTTAACCAACACACCCACCATCTTAGTGCGCAAACGCCGCTTCTTTGCATACATGATCTACCGCTTAGCCCTTTGTGCCATCAAACCCCAACACCGCATCCTTGACGATAAAGACCACTACGGCAATAAGCAAATCGAGACCTCGGGGATGCTGATGTCTTTGTGCCTGCGCCAAAACTGGCGCAACTTTTTGAGAAAACTCCTGAATGCCCTTCGAAAGGAAGTGAAGCTCAACAAACCCATTACGGCAGGCGACTTGGTGTCTTTCAAAACAATTTCAGACAATTTCAAGTATGCCTTAGCGACTGGAAAGTGGGGCACAAAAAAGGGCGGATCCACCCAAACGGGTATTTCTCAGCCCATTAAGCGCATGTGCCACATGACGTGGTTGGCACACCTTCGTCGACTGAATGTGCCTCTGAACCGAGAAGGGAAGAACCCAAAACCCCGCATGTTGCGTTTTCCTTCTTGGGGGATTGCCTGCCCGGCGACGACCCCGGAAGGTCAACCCTGTGGCCTCATTAAGTGTTTGGCTTTAGGTGCCTTAGTCTGCATGGGGGTCCCCTCCCAAACCATGGCCAACATTATCTTGTACGAGATTCCCGACGATGAAATCTTTTTTCCTCCGGGGTCCTACTACGACTTTGATGAAGGGTGCATCTTAATGAAACGCTTAAAGAAGGACACCACCATCAGAGATGAGATTGAGAAGGACATTGGCGACAACGACGACGCCCTGTGGGCGTGGGGTACCCAAGCTGCGTCTCTTTTGATCAATGGCATTCCCTTTGGGGTTGTACGCTTCCCCGAAAAGGTGGTGAACATGATCATCCACATGAGGCGGCGTTGTCACATTCCCTACGACACTTCGGTGGTTTATGACCCTCAACTTAGTGAAATTTATGTGTCGTGTGATCCCGGTGGAACCCGTCGACCCCTCTACATTGTTCCCGAGGATGGCTCTCTTAAAGACACCTTTGAAAAGGTGAGGTCCATTCTGAAGACCTACGGTCCCTCTGACATGGAGGTGTGGCGCCAGCTTTTGCTCAACCAGTGTGTGGAATTTCTTGACAAACACGAGGAAGAGTCTCGTGCCGTGGTGTGGTCCGATCCCCAGAAACCCTTACCAAGCAATGGGATTGCCTACACCCACTGCGAGATTCACCCCCTGCTCATCTACGGCGAAGCAACCTCCTGCATTCCCTACTCCAACCACAATGCAGGGCCGCGAAACACCTACCAGTCGTCGATGGGGCAAGCCGCGATTGGGGTCCCAGGTGTCGAGTTGGGTACGCGGACTTCTGCCCATCGTCTCTTTTACCCCGAACGTCCCCTCGTCCACTCCTTTACCGAGGGAGCCATGGGTCTTGATAAACTCCCGGCAGGCCAAAACATTACCTTGGCAATCTTCCCCGACGAGTCAAATCAAGAAGATTCTTTGGTGTTTAATCAGGCCGCCATTGATGTGGGACTCTTTCGCTCCTTTTTCTACCGGACATACATCGAAGAAGTCCAAAAATCCTTTGGGGTGGACGCTGAACGTTTTGGGAAACCCGACGAGTATTGCACGGGGTTAAAGGCCGCCAACTACGATAAGTTAGAAGAGAATGGCTTTCCAAGAGTGGGAACGGTCATGAAGGACGGAGACATTGTGATTGGAAAGCAGATGACCATTCACAATATGGCGTCTTCCGATAAGCATGCAATGATTCTTCGCGATCAATCCTGCCCAATCAAACGTTTCGAAAAAGATTCCGTTCTTGACTCCGTCATGATGACCTCAACGGGCCATGACCGAAAGATGGTGTGTGCCCGCACCCGTTCGGTGCGCATTCCCGAACGTGGTGATAAGTTTGCGTCTCGGTGTGCACAAAAAGGCGTCATTGGGCGCATCGTCCCCGACGAAGACATGCCCTTTTCGGAAAAGACTGGACTTAGGCCGTCAGTTCTCATGTCTCCCTTAACCATTCCGTCTCGCATGACGATTGGCCACTTGGCAGAAATGTTGATTGGAAAGCGGTCGGCGTTGGATGGAACCTTTGGCGATGGGTCCGCTCATGAAGGCTTGAATATTGAAGAGGTGTTTGAGGTGCTGAAGGAGAAGGGCTACATTGCCAATGGAAAGGAGCGCATGATTTGTGGAAAGACGGGAAAGGTGATTGATGCCCACGTTTTTACGGGGCCGATTTTTTATCAACGCTTGAGGCAAATGGTGGATGATAAGTACCATGCACGGTCCCGTGGCCAACGCCAGGTGACGACTCGTCAAGCTACCGAAGGTCGAGCACGTGAGGGTGGCTTCCGCTTAGGTGAGATGGAACGTGACTGCATTGCCGGCAATGGCGCCGCTCACATTATGAAGGATCGATTCTTAGAACAGTCGGACGATTACATTACGGTGGTGTGCAGTGATTGTGGCCTGATTGCCGAACCTGCGAGGGCCATCACCTCGAGGCGGAAGCGATCCATGGTCCGTGCCCAAAAGCCCTACTGCCGAAACTGTAAAAAGTCGGAAGGGGTCTATAAGGTCCGCCTGCCCTACAACTACAAACTCCTCTTTCAAGAAGTCATGGGGATGGGCGTCGCCATGCGCTTCGAGTTGGAGGATCCCATGTTTGAGCGTGATCTTGAAACATGTGCGTCCGTGGGTCTTCACGTGGCATCGGATGCAGAGGTCATTAAGCCCAAACGCTTTAAGAAGATGACGACCATTCAGAGGGATCCCACCCTGCTCACAGGTGCCTACTCCTCTCTTGTCCAAGAAGACGTTGATCCGACAAAGGCTTACTTTGCCGGTGGTGCGTATAAGGAAGACGAGGCAGGAGAGGCTTCGAAACCTGTGGAGTCGTTTTCCATGGGTGCTTATATTTAAAGTTATCAATAAAACTTGATATGTATGTATTAAAACAATGTGTGAATTGTGTCATTCAAAACTCTCTGATGAAACACCTCCTTAAGCCATGTCCTCATTGCCGCTTCGGGAAAGAATGGTGAAGAGGCGCCGAAGACTTTTATAAGTGGTATGTGGGTTCATCCAATGGCCTTTGGTAAGATTTCCTTTGGAAAATCAACCATAGTTTCGTCTTGGGAACTTTTTGGTGCTTACGCTCCGTCTTCAGGTCTCGTCCCCTTTCCTCCGATCCGAGAAGTGCGTCGATTGATTGATGAAGCCATCGCCACAAACTCTTCAATTGAATAAAGAATGTCCATTCTCCTTACAGGAAAAATCATAAAGGCCGCCGGCCTCACCAATGCCCGGATGGAACTTGGTCACCTTTTTGAGGCCGCTCATCTCTTAACAAAGGAAGGAAAGGACGTCCATGTTTTACTTCCACCCCTTCCCAAAGATAAGACACAAAAGGGAAACTGGTCTGAACTTTTGGATTTGGAAGCCACTCTTTGCGATGCCTTTCCTCTCTCAAAAGTTCATCACCGAAAACCTAAGATGGTCTTTAAAGAAACCATTGATCTTGGTCCCCTTTCGATCCGTGAAAAATGGTTGAGGGCCTTACGAAAGGGTGAAGCCCCTCCCTCCACCTTTCCCCTTTTTCACCGAGTCGTCCTTCAACCTGTCCTTTCAGAAAGCCTGATAAACCTTACCCAACCTTGGATTGATGCCCACTCTCCCTATGTTTGCCTTCACCTTCGCGTAGAAAAAGATTGGTTGGCCTTTAAGAAGGGACCCGACGTGGCTCTACGAAAAATGGCTCAAAGGGTGAAGGACCTTGACAGATTGGTTTTGATTGGAGGACCACCTGGCCTTTCCCTCAAAGGAATCTTTCCCCCATCCACCAAACTCTTACGCTTCCCCAAACCCATGAAGAATGCCTACCTGACTGCGTCTCTTGACATGTTAATCGGTCTCAATTCATCTTATTTTTATGGCTTTGAACCCTCGACCCTCTCTCAAGTCATTGTCTTCATGAAGGGATCAGACCAAGCATCATTTTATCAATAAAATCTTTTATTTTTCCATCGTCATCTTGAAGGAAGGAATAAAGGGTGAACCTCCCTTTCATCTACATTGAGGTAGTAACCTTGAAAACGAATATGTAAGTCATCTCGTGTTAAGCGGACCGGAAAATGGTAAGCCGAAAAATAAAGAAAGGGCAAAAGTTTTCGAGCTTCTTCAATGGTGAGATGGTGACCTGCATAAGAAAGACACTTTACTCCTTCATCATCTCCTTCAATCATCAAAGGCTGTAAAATTAGGTGACCATGTAACTTGGGGAGTTTGGGTAATGTGCTGGCGCATTAAGGCTTCGTGACAGGGATCCATTCCGAAAAATGAAATGTGAACTTTTGAAATGAAAATCTATTACATGTCTTCTTCGGAGTGAAGGCCAACATCTGCCTTCATTGCCATCCCCTTCAACATCATTTCGGCCTTCCTTTGCATCATTTCTCGAAAGGCATCCGAGCCGAGGGTCTTTGGCTTGGAGTTGATGGAACAAAGTGACTCGGGAGTGAGTGGTGCTTGGATGATATCCTCCTGGATGCTTGGTAAAGTGGTGTAGATGATGGGTGTGCTTCGTGGAACGGTGGAGGTTGCCATGATTCAGAAATGGGAATGTGTGAATCTCTTCAACTCTGCCATCATTCCATAAAAAGAAAATTTCATGATATGTATTGTTTCAAAAATTCTTTGCCTTAGTCCACACTTATCGAGGAGGGGAAAGAGGCTTCCTGTATCCACCCGGAGGAGGGGCTGAAGTCGAAGGAGGAGGGCGAGAAGTAGGAGGGGGAGGAGGCACCTTTGTGGTTTGATCAAGGTTCACGGGTCGAGGGCCTGACTTGGACTGGCCTCCAAAGAGGTTGCCCATCATGCCCATTATGCCACCGAGACCACCGAGGGATCCCATCAAGCCACCCAATCCACCACCTCCACTTTGGACACCTGCACTTGGGGCCTGAGACGGTGCCGATCCACCACCACCGGAGATGTTGAGCTTATTGTCAAAGTGGGTGAAGATCATCGAGGAAATGAACATGAGGGCGAGGGAGAACCAGGGTGAAGGAGGACCACGACGGTGCATGGACCTGTACATTTCCTCGAGCGGAAGGAAGTACTTTGGGTTCTCCAACTCCGAGTTGAGTTTTTCAAGCCATCCACCCAACGCAAGTTTCTTTCCGATAAAGTGGTTAATCACAATCACCACCACGGCTGCAATGCGAATGTAGGACTTTGAGGTTTCCACCTTTTGAAGGGATTCCAAGTTCATGTTGTGACGGTCAAACTCGTACTGAATGTCGGTGAGAGAATCATCCATGGTGTAGTCCTTTGTGATGCGAATGCCTTGAAGCTTAAGTTTTTCAAGACCCATGAGATAATCTCTCTTTTCGTGCTCTTCGGCCCCGGATCTCCTTTCTCGGCGTCTTTCTCTCCTCCTGTAGTCATCACGTCGATCTCTATCCCTTCGGTAATCATCATCTCTTCGGTAATCATCATCTCTTCGATCTCTATCCCTCCGAAAATCATCTCGGGATCTTTCATACGATCTTTCATCTCTGGGTCTTTCATCTCTTGCTCTTTCGAATGATCGTTCCCTCCTCGCCTCATCCAGCTTTCGTGCAAAGACTGAATCGCTTCGCCTTGACGAAGACGGACGATGAGCTTCAGGATCTGCTGGCAAAGATGGAAGGGGAATGTCTCCCGGTTTCGGGTTGGATGGTTGAGTTGGTCTCTCCATCTCCCTTGACTTCTCACGGGATTGTCGAACGGCCCTCTCAAAGATGGACTCCTCATGGTTTCTTCCCGAACGCCCACGAATGATTTCATCAGACCTTGACCTTTCATCTCTCCTAGGATACTTTAAGATGTCATCATCTCTTCGATTCCTATCTCTTGATCTCTCATCTCTATCCCTTGATCTCTCACCCCTTTCATCTCTATCCCTTGGTCTCTCATCCCTTTCATTTCTATCCCTCGATCGTCGTTCTTCGTCTTCTCGAATGGTGGCTAAGCGACGGGAGATGGGCCCGTCCCGCCTCTCTTCTCTTTTTCTGGGATCTGGAAGGGAACCGTCACGAAGAGATGAACGTCCCCCAGAGGATCGACGAAGGTCTTCGCGAATGATGGACGGTGCGTTTTCAACGTCTTTTCTCTCGGGTTGGGAAAGGTCGATGAGGGCCGGGTTGGCCAACGACTTGAACAGGTAGAGTGAGTCTTCCGAGACGTGAATGCCGTCTCCGACATGAAGTTCTGCAGAGGCCATTTATTCTCAAGCTTTGAATTCACATTAAAGATGTCGAACGTAAATGTTTATTTTTTTAATTTTGGGTTAGACCTTCTTTTTGGGTTTCCTCTTGATTTCGACCTTGACCTACTTCGTCTTGATTTTTTCTTCATTGTTGGCGCACGATGACCTCCCCTCAATTTTGCCAATTCTCCTCTCACCCTTTGAAGTTCTCGACGGAGGGCTTCTGCATGGGCAGCATTTCCATGGCCCCACATTGATAGAAGTTCTCTTTCCCTTTGTTCCAAAAGCTTAATTTGTTCTCTTTTTACATCACGAGAAAAGGGCCACATGTTTATTTAGAACTGAGAAATTGTAGACTTATTACAAATGTCATCCTCTGCCGATCAGCTTGTATTTTCTGAAATTAAAAGGACCCTTGCGGGAATGTCGATTGATCAAAAAAAAAAGGCCGTGGAGGATTTGATTGAAAAGTCTTTTGCTGAGGCAAAGAAGGAACTTGGAACCCGCGCAAACAATCCAATGATTAAAGGTGTCTTACGCCAACGCTTAGAAGCCCAACTCTTACCCCATATTCTTTCTCCAGAGGATCAAAAGGCTTGCGGATTTAAGTAAACTCTTACCAATCCTCACGGAAAATT